>Ga0075419_10002342_pt1 | contig 12212 bp, 8 predicted proteins | sample SoiMetdeltSBSDD3_FD_76900 | JGI IMG/M metagenome (GOLD analysis project Ga0075419, IMG submission 76900) | Bulk soil microbial communities from a Populus tree surrounding site in Tennessee, USA - Soil MetaG P. deltoides SBSDD3 | ecosystem: Environmental > Terrestrial > Soil > Tree plantation... | reverse complement strand
CCCGATGAGCTTCAGCTGTTCGATGATCGAGCCCGGCCAGCCGTGGGTGACGATCAGCGGCAGCGCGTCGGCATGGCGGGAGCGGACGTGGAGGAAGTGGATGTCGAGGCCGTCGAGCTCGGTCATGAACTGGGGCAGGACGTTCAGCCTGGCCTCGAGTTTGCGCCAGTCGTAGACCGTCGCCCAGGAGCGGGCCAGGTCCTGCATGGTGGCCAGCGGCACCCCCTGGGAGTCATCGTGGACCGTCTCACGCTCGGGCCACCTGGTCGCATCGATCCGCCGGCGCAGCCCCTCCAGGTCCTCCTCAGCAACACCCACCCGAAACGGACGGACCGCGGGATCCTGGGTCGCTGCGCCTGGCTCGGCCGGACGTGGGCCGGCCCTGGAGCTCTCAGACATCGCCGCTCCCCCTCATGGGTGCAGGGACAACCGATGGGCATCCGTCGGTCGTCCGGAACCTTGTTGCAATTGCGGTGTCGACATGGTGTCGGCGGCCCGCCAAGTCTGGTTCGCGCCGGCCGGCGTTCGCATCCGCCACTGGCCAGCGCGACTGGCCAGTCACGGCCCAGCCGGGCGATCACGGCCTCCTGGGCGGTCAGCTCCCCGCTCGTCTCGATGGTGCGTCTGCGGGTGGTCCCGCCGCGGCGGGGGTGGTCGCCGGTGTGGCGTAGGGTATGGGGCACTCGCGGACCTGCTGGCCGCGACGCCGTGCGGCGTTCCGATCCCATGACAAACCGCCAGCGGTGACGCGAGGACGGAGGTTCCATGAGCGGCAAGGTCCACTGCGACATCTCGATCTCTGCCGACGGCTACGTCGCTGGTCCGGGCCAGACGGCGGACAAGCCGTTCGGCGACGGACCAGTCGACCGGTTGCACGCCTGGATGTTCGACACCCCCGACGAGAACAAGGCCGAGGTCGACCGGGTCGTCTCTGCTGGCGCGTTCGTGATGGGCCGCAACATGTTCGGACCGATCCGCGACGATTGGGATCTCGGCTGGCGGGGCTGGTGGGGCGAGGACCCGCCCTACCACGCACCCGTGTTCGTGCTCACCCACCACCCCCGCGACCCGCTGACGATGGAGGGCGGCACCACCTTCACGTTCGTGACCGACGGGATCCACCCCGCGCTCGACCAGGCGCATACGGCTGCGGGAGATCGCGACGTCGCCATCGCCGGCGGCGCCGCCACGGTCAACCAGTACCTCGCCACCGGACTGATCGACGAGCTCCGCACCCACATCGCACCGGTCACCCTCGGTGCGGGCGAACGCCTCTTCGACGGCGTACCGCCGTTGCAGCTGGAGATCCTGGCCGTCCGGGCCGCGTCGCTCGCCACCCACATCAGCTACCGCCTGCCCCACTGACTCTCCTCCTGCCTTGATAGTCAGCGGCGTGGCTCGCGGGAGACCGGCCGTCGGCAGGCTGGCTGGGCGCTCACGGTCCCAGGTCGGCCGGGGGGTGCACCTCGCGGCGCAGAAGCTTGCCGGTCGCCGTCCTGGGCAAGGCCGCCTCCAGCCACACGTGCCTCGGGTACTTGTAGGCGGCGATCCGCTCCTGGCAGAAGGCCCGCAGCTCGGCCGGGGTGGCCCTGGCCCCGGGCTTGAGGACCACGGCGGCCCCGACCTCCTCCCCGTACGTCGGGTGGGGGAGCGCGACCACGGCCGCCTCGGCCACTGCCGGGTGCTCGTACAGCACTTCCTCGACCTCCCGCGGGTAGACGTTGTAGCCACCACGGATGATCAGGTCCTTCTTCCGGTCGACGATGAAGAAGTAGCCGTCCTCGTCCTGGCGGGCCAGGTCGCCGGTCCGGAACCAGCCGTCGGGGATGGCCTCGCGGGTCGCCTCCTCGCGGCCCCAGTAGCCGCGCATGAGGTTGTGGCCCCGGATCGCGATCTCGCCGACCTCACCGCTGGGCACGTCCTCGCCCAGGGGACCGACCAGCCGCAGCTCGACGCCCTGGATCGGGGTCCCGATGGAGCCGGGCCTGCGCTCCCGCTCAGGGTGGTTGAAGGCGGCGACCGGGGACGTCTCCGAGAGGCCGTAGCCCTCCAGGATGATGCAGCCGAAGGCGTCCTCGAAGCCGCGCAGCACCTCCACCGGCAGCGCGGCCCCGCCGGAAACGCACAGCCGCAGCGACCCCACGTCGAACTCGCCGCGCCGTGGATGGTTGAGCAGGGCCGCATACATCGTCGGGACCCCCTCGAAGACCGTCACCCGGTCCCGCTGGATCACCTCCAGCGCCTTGCCCGGGTCGAACCGCGGCACCAGTGTGAGACAGGCACCCCTGCCGACGGCGGCGTTCAGCCCGCAGGTCTGGCCGAAGGAGTGGAACAGCGGCAGGCAGCCCATGACCACGTCCTCGGGGTCGAGGCCGAACAGGGTGGTCGCCGAGACCGAGGCGTTGCGCCGCAGGTTGGCGTGGGTGAGCTCGGCCCCCTTGGGCCTGCCGGTCGTCCCCGAGGTGTAGAGGATCACCGCCGTGTCGTGGTCCGCGCGGCCGGTCAACGACGCCTGCGGCGCCTGTCCGGTCAGGAGGTGGTCGAACGCCCCGGCCGCGACCGGGACGAAGCCTGCCTCGGCGGCCTCGGCGCCCTTGACGGCCTCGTCGGCGCTCCCATGCCAGGCGAACAGGAGCCTGGCGCCGGAGTCCTCGAGGTAGTACTCGATCTCGCGCGCCTTCAGCAGCGGGTTCATGGGGACCACCACCGCGCCGGCGCGGAGCACCCCGTAGTACAGCATCGGGAACTGCGGGACGTTCGGCAGCAGCAGGCCGACCCGGTCGCCGGGCTCCACCCCGTGGGCGGCGAGCAGGCCGGCGACCTGAGCGGACCGCTCGTCCAGCTCCTCGTAGGTCAGGACAAGGTCGTCGAGCCGGACCGCCACCCGCCTGGGGTGGATGTCCGCGGCCTCGACAAGGTTGAGCGCAAGGTTCGCCATCGCCGCCTCCGGCAAGGTATCGGTTGCTGCCTGGAAGCGTCCCTCTGGGCGACGCCAGGGACAATGGCCGACGGGACAGCGATCAGCCCGGGGAATTGTCGTCGGCCACAAACGGGCCGTATGGCGTGAGGCCCAGCGCGTCCAGGGCGGCCAGCAGCTCGGCCGCGGCCCTGGGATCCTCGAGGGACCGGCCGGTGTGCTCCTGCAGCCGTCGCAGCCGGTACCGCACGGTATTGGGATGGCAGTAGATCCGCTTTCCGGCCTCCACCGCCGAGCCGCCGGCGTCGAACCAGGCCTGCAAGGTGCCGAGCAGGCTCGACCGGTCCTGGGCCGGCAGCTCCAGGACCGGTCCGAGCACCGTGCGCACCAGCTCCCCGGCCGCGTCCGGGGCGGCGGCGGCCAGCACGCGAAGCGGGGCCCGCTCGAACTGCGCCACCGCCGGGACTCCCGCGGGCAGGCTGCCGAGGACCAGGCGTGCGTAATGGAGGGCGCGAGGCGTGTCACCCAGCGTGTGGTAGATGGGGCTGACACCGGCCCGGGCGCGCACGCCACCCCCCAGGAGCCCCAGCAGCACGGGCAGGGCGTCGTGGCGTCGCAAGGAGACCACGCCGGTCTGGATGTCAGGATGCAGCCGCCAGGCCGACCCGATCCCTCGCGCGGCCAGCAGGGCTTCGACATCCGGCAGGCCTTCCTGGGCCAGCCCGGGCGCCTCCGCGGCCACCACGACGAACACCCCCTCCCAGGGCAGCCGCAGCAGCTTGGCGGCTTCCCAGAGCGTGTCCCGGTCGGGGGTCCCCCCGGTGAACAGGGCCTCCACGAGGGCGGAACGTTCCCGGGCCCCAGCGAGCAGCAGCTCCGCCGCGGCCTCCCGGTAGGCGACGGTGAGCTCCTGGGTGTATTCGCCGATCAGCCACCACACGCCGCTGGCCGCGTCCACCAGCGTCTCGGTGGGTGCCTGGCCGCCTCGGCGAGCCTCCTCGACGATCGCCTCCCACAGCTCGGTGAAGCCGATCCGGTAGGCATGGAGGATGTCCGCCAGCGGCGTGCCCTGTTGGGCGCGGCGGCGGCCGGTCTCCCGGGGTGCCGACAGGTCGGGCGGCTGATCGGTGGTGAGCTGGGCGACCATCGATTCCAGGTTGCTGGCAACCGAGCCCCGCAGGTCCTGCACGCTCACCACCTCCCGGTCACGATAGAACTCGATCTCGGCCAGGAGACGCTGGACCACCCGGTCGACCAGGTCGGGAAGGCGGGTCCTGACCGACCCGGCGATCTCGGCGATCTCGGGAGCCAGGACGACGCGCCGGCGACGCGTCCGATCACGTCCGGACGTGCTCAACTCCATCAGGGCAGCAGTGTCTCCCAGCGCGGCCGTGGTGGCCAGATGCAGGGCTGGTGGGCGCCGGGCGGCGTCCTTGGCCGGGTCGCGGCAGCTTCACCGTGGTGTCACCGCCGCGCTACCTCGGTGGCCGGTGATGGCGGTAGATTCCGATCTGGACTCATATGGGAGAGGAGCATCCAGTGCGGCAACCAACTCGTAGGCTGACTCGCCGACGGATCGGCGGCGCTCTGACCCTGACCTTGGCCGTGATGGTGGTGGTGGCCGGCGCTGGGCTGGCCGCGACCTCGGTCAAGCCGTACGTGGAGCCGGTCGGCGGTCAGTACCAGGTCCGGGCGCTGTTCAGCGCCGACGACACGGTGCCGCTGCACGGCGGCGCTCCCGGCCAGCAGTACCGCATGGTGGGGATCCCTGACGGCCTGGGCGCCCATCCCAATGGCGACGGCACCAGCACCCTGTACATGAACCACGAGCTGGGCTTCACCGCGCTGTCGGAGCCGGTGGTGGGCGGGCCCAAGAACCGCGGGGCGATCGTCTCGCGGTGGGTCCTTGACGCCGATGGGGACCCGGTGGCCGGCCGGCGGGCCTATGACCGCATCTTCGCCGAGAACACGCTGGTTGGGCCGGCCCCGGTGGTCGGCAACGAGGCCCAGATGCCACACCAGTTCGCCCGGTTCTGCTCGGGCTTCCTGGCCGGCCCGGCCAACGGGTTCGACCGGCCGATCTACCTGACCAACGAGGAGTCGGGCGGCGCCGAAAGCTTCGACGGCCGGGGCGGCCAGTCGGTCGCCATCTTCGACGGCGAACTGCACACGCTGCCCAAGCTGGGCCGCTCCAACAAGGAGAACAGCGTCGTCCAACCCGGCCAGAACACCCAGACGGTGATCTTCCCCAACGAGGACGGGCCGGCCACCCTGGACAACCAGCTGTACATGTACGTCGGCAAGAAGGACCGGTCGGCCAAGGCGTCGGTCCTGTCGCGCAACGGGCTCGACAACGGCACGCTGTACGTCTTCCGCTCCCTCGACCCGGCCCGCAACAGCGAGCGGACCTTCACCGGCGGCTCGGTGACCGGCGAGTGGGTCCCGATCCCCAACGCCGAGGCCCTCACCGATGTCGAGCTCGAGGCGGCCAGCGACGCCGCCGGGGCGATGACCTTCGTGCGCCCCGAGGACGGCGCGTTCAACCCCAACAACCGCAACGAGTACTTCTTCGACACCACCGGCTCCTCCAGCGGCGTCGACGACGGCGTCAACGAGCTCGGCCGGCTGTACTCCCTGCGGCTGCACCCGGGCAACCCGCTCAGGCCGGCGACGCTGTCGGTCGTCTACAACGCCGACACCGTCGTCGCCGCCGGCGCCGACATCGCCATCAGCCCCGACAACATGGATGCGAGCCGTCGATACCTGATGATCAACGAGGACGGCACCACCGAGAGCCGGGCCGTGATGGCCGCCAAGGGCCGCGACGGCTCGATCTGGCGCTTCGACCTGGTCAAGGGCCCGGTGGGTGCGGTCGGGGTCGACGCCTCCACGGCGACCCGCGTGGCCGAGCTCGACCCACCCGGCCGCGACGGCGTCGCGGTCGGCCCCGGAGTCTGGGAGACCAGCGGCACGATCGACGCCTCGGCACTGCTCGGCGCCGACACGTGGCTCTCCGATGTCCAAGCCCACTCGCCCACGGCCCCGCCGGGCGGCCCGACGGTGACCGTCGAGGACGGCCAGCTGTTCCTGCTGCGACCCACCACCTAGGTCACGTCCGGGGCCGGGCCGACCTTGTCGAGCCGGTTCCCGGATGCGATGTCGGCGGTGATGGTTCGGAGCCCCTCGGCCAGGTCGCGGGCCGAGGGGGCGTGCTCGGGGTCGATGAGCCATTGCGCCATCACCCCGGGCAGCAACGCCAGGTAGAACGAGCCGACCGCCCAGGCCGACCGCTCGTCGAGGTTGGGGTCGAGGTGGTGGAACAGCGAGGCCAGGCCGAGCCTGGCTCGCTCCTGGGCGTCGGCGACGGCACGGCCGACCTCCGCGGCGAGGTCGAGCTGGGCGAGCAGCTCGAAGCTGGCGATCCACAGCGGCCGGTGGGCGGCGAACAGCTCCAGCATGTGGGCCCAGATGGCCTCGAACCGTTCGATCGGGGTGGCGTCGGGGTCGGTGTCGGCGGCCAGGGCGCGGCCGAGCTCGTCGTTCCAGTCCCCGATGGCCTGGATGCGGGCCGCGTTCATGAGCGCATCCTTGGACCCGAAGTGGTAGCCGATGGCGGCCAGGCTGACCCCTGACGCGGCGGCGATGTCGCGTGCGGTGGTGCGGGCGTAGCCCTTCTCGTAGAGCAGGCGCTTGGCCGCGGCGAGCAGATCCTCACGGTTTCCCATGGGTGCATCCTACCGGCGATTCAGACGATCGTCTAGGACGTTCGTTCTAGACATATGTCTAAGACGATCGTATGATCTGGCGGAGCCGACGAGGAGGCTGACATGCAGAACCGGGAGATCCTCATCTCCGGCGCGAGCATCGCCGGACCGACCCTGGCCTACTGGCTGCGCCGCTACGGGTTCACACCAACGGTGGTGGAGCGGGCCCCGGTCCCACGCCCCGGCGGGCAGGCCATCGACCTGCGCGGGGCGGCTCGTGGCGTGGCCGACCGCATGGGCATCCTGGATCAGGTCCGCCAGGCCCACGTCGGCACCCGCGGCCTGGCCTACGTCGACGCCGCCAGCAAGCGGCTGGCCAGCATGCCCGCCGACCTGCTGGGTGACTCCGGCGGCGCCATCGCCGAGCTGGAGATCCTGCGCGGGGACCTGGTCGACATCTTCTACCAGGCCACCCGCGACGATGTGGAGTACCTCTTCGACGACGCCGTCACCGAGCTCGCCCAGGGCGACGACGGCGTCAAGGTCAGCTTCCAGCGCGGCCAGCCGCGCCGCTTCGACCTGGTCGTGGGCGCCGACGGGCTGCACTCGGGCGTGCGCTCGCTGGCGTTCGGCCCCGAGGCGGCGTTCGTCCGCCACCTTGGCGCGTATGTGTCCAGCTTCACCACCACCAGCCACCTGGACCTGGACGGCTGGGAGCTGCTGTACAGCGTCCCCGGGAAGACGGCGGGCATGTACCCGGTGCGCCACGGCGCCCGGGCCACCGCCATCTTCTTCTTCGCCTCGCCACCGCTGGCCTACGACCGCCAGGATGTCCGGCAGCAGAAGCAGCTCCTCGCCAACGCGTTCGCGGGCGAGGACTGGGAGGTCCCGCGGCTGCTCGAGGCCATGTGGCAGGCGCCCGACTTCTACTTCGACTCGGTCAGCCAGGTCCACCTGGACCACTGGTCGGCCGGGCGGGTGGCCCTGGTCGGCGACGCCGCCTACGGTCCCTCCCCGATGGCGGGGGTGGGCACCCGCCTGGCCCTGGTGGGCGCCTACGTGCTGGCGGGCGAGTTGGCCGCGGCGGCCGGCGACCACACCGACGCCTTCGCCCGCTACCAGCGCGCCCTGTGCGGCTATGTGGCCAAGGGCCAGAAGCTGGCCAAGGGCAACGCCACCGGGCTGATCCCGCGATCACGCAACCAGATCCGGTTGCGGAACCTGTTCATCCGCGCCCTGCCCTACATGCCCTGGCGCGGCCTGGTCGCTGGCGGCGTCCAGAAGGCCGCCAACGCCATCACCCTCGAGGACTACCAGGGCTGACCCATCCGGCTGTGCCGAGCCGGGACTGGGCTCGTTCAGGCGACCTTGTCGTCCCATCCCTGACCCAGATCCCGACCGGGTTGCTGATCGTCTTGGACCGGCCCATCCGGTGGGAGTAGGCGACCACCTTCTCGGCCCGCTCACGGCGGAGCCGCTCATAGGCGGCCAACGCCTGCGTGACGTCGGGGAGGTCGCGCAGGCACTTGGCCAGCACCAGCGCGTCCTCCATGGCCAGGGAGGCGCCCTGCCCGGCGCAGCTGACCCGGAAGGAGCACGGCCATGAGCCAGAGCGCCACCCGACCCTCCACCGAGGAGACGGCCGTCCGCGACGTGTACCAGCAGGTGATGCAGGCGTGGAACCGGAGCAGCGGCGCGGAGCTGGCCGCCATCTTCACCGAGGACGGCCACCTGGTCGGGTTCGACGGGACGCACCTCAGAGGACGCAAGGAGATCGGCCCCTTCCACCAGCGGCTGTTCGACCGGTGGTTGAAGGGGTCGCGGCTGGTCGGCCAGGTCACCGACGTGAGGTTCCTGGGAGCCGACGTGGCCGTGATGCACGCCCTCGGGGGGACGGTGCTGCGCGGCAAGCGGAGGCCCGCTCCCGAGCGGGACTCGATCCAGACCCTGGTCGCCACCAGGGAGCCGGGCGGCGACTGGCGCCTGGCGGCGTTCCAGAACACCCGGCTGCGAGTGATGGGTGCCGGTGCGCGACCGTTCCTGCTGTGGACGCGTCGGACTGGCTCTGGAAGGTGCTTCGGGCGAGCAGGCAGCGCCCCTATCCGGAGTCCTGACCCACACGGGGAGCCGTGGCGTCCTGGCCCACCGCGAGGGCCAGGGCCGCGTCCACGCTCATGGTCCGGCCCTCCTGGAAGGCCCGTTGGGCGGCCTCCTGCGAGAGGTGGGCCCGGGCCTCGGCCTCCGGGTCGCCGAGGAAGCCGGCCAGGAACTCGAGGGGGGCTCGGCCGCCGACCTGTTCGCGGAGGGATTCCGCGGTCCCCGCCAGCCGCAGCGCGTCCTCGTACCGCTCTTCCCACCTGGCCAGGTAGGACAGGCCCAGCATGACCGAGACGATGCCCATGGGGCTGTCGACGCCACGGAACAGCCGCAGCGCTTCGAGCACGGCCGAGCGGGCCTCCGCCAGGCGGCCGACGCGAGCGTAGACGACGCCAGTCCAGACCAGGGCGTCGGCAAGCCGCAGGCGATCGCCGAGCCGGCGCCAGGTGGCCACGGCCTCCTGGGCCCTGGCGATCGGGGGGTCCCAGTTGCCGGCCACCATGTCGGGGATCACCACCATCCACCCGGCACGAACCATCCCGGGCTCGTCGCCCGCCCGGCGGAACAGCGCCAGGCTCTCCTCGAACAGCCGGCCGGCGGTCTCGAAGTCGCCGTCGGCTCCGGCGACGAACGCCTGGTTGTACAGGGCCTCGGCGATGCGGGCGGGGTCGCCGAGCTGCCGCTCGATGGCCAGCGCCTCCTGGTAGAACCCGCGGGCCGCCGTGAGATCCTCCTGCCACCAGGCGATCCCTCCGGCCCCCGCCAGGGCCTTGGCCCGCGCCGGGGACGGCGCCTGCCCCGACGGCATGGCCAGGACCTCCTCGAGCCAGCGGCGGCCCTCGGTCAGGTGGCCGCGCTGCTGCCAGAACCGCCACAGGGCGCCGGCGGCCGCCTGGGCCCGCCCGGCCTGACCGGTCTCGACGGCCCACCGGAGCGCCGCCCGCAGGTTGGCGTGCTCCTGCTCGCACCGGTCCAGCCACTGGCCCTGGTCGTCGGCGGTGAGGTGGGGCTCGGCCTGGGCCGCCATGGCCAGGTACCGCTCGGCGTGGCGTCGCAGAACCGGCTCGAGATCCTCTCCGGCCCGAAGCTGCTCCAGCCCATACTCCCGGATGGTCTCCAGCATGAGGAACCGGGGCCCGCCCTCGGCGGGCTCGGTCCTGCGCACCAGCGACTGGTCGACCAGCGACGTCAGCCCGTCCAGGAGATCCAGGCCCAGCTCCCCTGGGTCGCACACCGCTTCCGCCGAGTCCAGCGTCCAGCCCCCGGTGAACACCGACAGCCGGGTGAACAGGCGCCGCTCGGCGGCCTCCAGCAGGTCGTAGCTCCAGGCGATCGCGTTGCGAAGGGTCCGCTGGCGGTCCGGCATGGTCCGGGCGCCGGCCGTGAGCAGGGCGAGGCGCTGTTGGAGCCTCGGCAGCATCTGCTCGGGTGTCAGGACCTTGGTCCGGGTGGCGGCCAGCTCGATGGCCAGGGGCAGCCCGTCCAGCCGGGCGGTGATCTCGGCCACCGCCGGGGCGTTCTCGTCGGTCACCTGGAAGTCTGGCCGTACCGTCCGGGCCCGCTCGGTGAACAGCCGGACCGCCTCGAACTCGCCCAGGGTGCGCAGGTCGAGGAGCCGCTGCGGATCCGGCAGGTCCAGCGGCGGCACCTCATAGGCTTGCTCGCCCCGCAACGACAGCACCACGCGGGAGGTGACCAGCACCTTCAGCTCGGGAGCCGCGGTGAGGAGCTCCTCAAGCAGCGGTGCCGCCTCCGCCACCTGCTCGAAGTTGTCGACCACCAGCAGGAGCTGCCTGTCGCGCAGGCGCTCCTGCACCGCCTCCAGGATGGAGCGTCCGGCCACCTCGGGGACGGCAAGGGCCCGTGCCACAACCGAGGGGACCAGGGCGGGATCGGTCACCGGCGACAGGTCCGCGAAGAAGGCGCCATCCCTGAACCCGGCGAGGAGCTCGGCCGCGACCTGGAGGGCCAGGCGGGACTTGCCGCTGCCACCCGCGCCGGTCAGGGTGAGCAGCCGGGTCCGGTCCAGGAGCGCCCTGACCTCGGCGATCTCCTGCTCCCGGCCGACGAAGGAGGTGAGCTGCACCGGGAGGTTGCCGGGGCGGGCGTCCAGCGTCCTCGGCGGCGGGAAGTCGGCCCGGAGCCCCTCGACCACCAGGTCGTACAGGTGCTCGGGCACGGCGAGGTCCTTCAGCCGGTGGTCGCCCAGGTCGCGGAAGGAGGCCCCCTCGGGAAGGGCGTGCGCCACCAGCCCCCTGGTGGCCTCGGAGACCAGGACCTGCCCGCCGTGGCCGGCGGCGGCGATCCGGGCGGCCCGGTGCACGTCCAGGCCGAGGTAGTTGTCCCCGCCCAGGACCCCCTCGCCGGTGTGCAGGCCCATCCGGACCCGCACCGGGAACCCGGCCGGCCAGTCGTGGGCGGCCAGGCTGTGCTGGGCGGCGACCGCGGCTCGGAGCGCCCCCACCGGGCTGGGGAAGGCCACGAAGAAGGAATCGCCTTCGGTGCTGACCTCCACCCCGCCGCTCGTCTCGATGGCCTGGCGCACGATCGCCGCGTGCCGGTCCCGGACCGCCGCGTAGCGGTCGCCCAGCTGCTGCAGCAGCCGGGTGGAGCCCTCGATGTCGGTGAACAGGAAGGTGACGGTCCCGGTCGGCAGCGCCGCCAGGCGCGATCGGCGCGGCCCCGGGTCGGGCGGCCCGGCGGGCCCACCTTCGGGCGCCTCAGGTGGTGCCTGCCGGCGTCTGCGCAGCTCCAGGCCGATGCCGAGCAGCGTCGCGGTCACGCCCAGCAGCGCGACCACGCTCCACAGGATGCCGGTGGGTGTGTCTAGGGCCCTGCCGGAGCCCGTCCACTCGGCGGCGGCGACGGCGACGGCGATGATGCCGCTGACCACCGTGGTCGTGATGACGCCGCGGTTCTCGCCGAGCTCCGCCGGACGGCCGCCGCCGCGGGGACGCTCGCCAGGGTCTGGCGTCCCCACAAGGTCGCCTCCCTTCGAGTCGCTTCCGCCATCCCGACACCGCGGACGCCCATGCGAGCACGGTCACAGGCAGCTCAAGAGCATAGCCCGGCTTCCGGCGCCCACGCGGTGTCGCCCGGGCACGGTTACGACTGGCTCAGGACGACCCGCCCTCGCGCAGTGACCTGAAGCTCGCCCGGATCTCGGTCGCGAACAGCTCGGGCTCTTCCCAGGCGGCGAAGTGGCCGCCCCGATCGGCCTCGTGGAAGTAGGTGAGGGTGGGGTAGGACTGCTCGACCCAGCTGCGTGGGGCCCGGAAGATCTCGCCGGGGAAGGTGGTGAAGCCGACCGGGACCGCGACCTGCGGAGGGGCCTGCCCGCTCGCGGCGGCCTGGGCTGCGGTGCGTCCGCTCTCCCAGTACGACCGGGCCGCCGAGGCCCCGGTGCCGGTCAGCCAGTACAGGGTGATGTTGTCGACGATGTGGTCCCGGGTGAGATTGCCCGCGGGCTCGCCGCCGACAAAGGCGGCCGAGAT
>Ga0075419_10002336_pt1 | contig 12224 bp, 11 predicted proteins | sample SoiMetdeltSBSDD3_FD_76900 | JGI IMG/M metagenome (GOLD analysis project Ga0075419, IMG submission 76900) | Bulk soil microbial communities from a Populus tree surrounding site in Tennessee, USA - Soil MetaG P. deltoides SBSDD3 | ecosystem: Environmental > Terrestrial > Soil > Tree plantation... | reverse complement strand
AGTCCCGAAAACATGATCCCATAACGTAGAGCTTACACCAAATCCCTGGTGCTCGTTTTTATAATGATGAAGATGATGATTACGCCAAAGCCCTTTCATCCATTTGAATGGCGGATTCCATGCATGAATAGCATAGTGCATCGTACCATACATAAGGTAACCAAAAATAAAACCCGGGAAGAACATAAATGTATTCTGCCCCATGATCAAATACATAAGTCCGAAGATGGCCGAGGCAATGATCAGGCTCGGCACCGGCGGCATAAACAATCGCTGCCTGTCACGTGGATAATGATGATGATTGCCATGGAGTATATAAGCAAACTTCTGCATGCTCGGATTCTCACTCACTAAATGAAAGATGAAACGATGTGCAATGTATTCAAACAATGACCAGAAAAGCATACCACCAATAAATGTGAGTACCACCCTGCTAAGGCTAAAAGAAAGATCAGCATAAGCATGATAAAGAAAATATCCCATAATCGGTATATACATTCCCCAGATCACAAGAGGATGAGTTTTTGTGAGCATTTCCAGGTAAGGGTTCTTGAAAAGCTGTGCCTGGCCCTTATTGTGAATTTTCTCGAATTGCATTGCGCAAAGATAGGGAAAGGAGGATGCCTCTCAGGCGCTTGGCTGAGTTGATTTTAGTCAGTAATTAGCTTTTAACACTCACCCGTATATTTTTCTAAGCCATTAAGAAACATTCTGTTTAGTCGCCCGTCGAATTGGAAAAAATCACAAAGCATTCATACCGCTTTTTTTGATGTTACGCTTATAATGAATCGCTTACGGCATGGTGTAAAAAAGGGCAGCGCAGGTCGCTTTATTAAATAAAAACTCATGAAAAAGATAATTGGCATTTGTACCCTGGTCATTGCCTCCACCTTGTATGTAAAAGCTCAAACGGATGAAAACAAGATAAAAGAGTTCGTTGCAAAGTACGATGGATACATAAAACAGGTGACAGAAAAAATACCGGAGATTCCTGCAATTGCAGTCGTAGTAATTGGGTGGAATCGGGTTTAAGAAGATCAATTAGTTTTTTAGCAGCTGATCAACAGTTTTAAACTGATAACCCTTTTGCTTTAGGGACCTGATGAGTGTGGGCAATCGATAATAAAATTTATCCGTTCGATCGGGACCTGATCCAATATGCATCAACAAAATAAAACCGTTAAGACCAGCAGGTTTTGCTTTCTCATAATTGATGATCGAATTGTAAATCGCTTCGCTGCTGCGGTAGTTTTTGTCATTCTTTGTAGTATAATCTGCATGGCTCAATGTACCGGGAGTATAATTGATCAATTGTATATCCGCTTCTTTACACCAGGTTGAAATGCTATCATTATACCATTCATATGGTGGTAAAAAGTATTTTATAAATGCGGGTTTATAGTTTGGTTGTTCGATCCTTTTCGCCAAACGTCCCAAGGTCTCAGTTAAAGGAAAAAGATCTCCTAAAAATTCTGATTTGGTGACAAGCAGGCTGTCCCTGTTTGTCCAATCACAATAAAGCAAATGCTTGTACGAGTGATTGCCCAGGAAATGCCTTGCGGTAAGCAAGCGGTCTATTAATTTTTTGTTGGAAGCGTTTTTGTAAAAATCCCCGGTAAAGAAGAATGATGCTTTGATCTTTTGTTGCTCCAGGGTACTGGCGATAAAATCTCCGCCTTCAGCAAATTCATGGCCGGTAAAAACCAGTGCAATATTTTTCTTTGTTGAGTCACCACGGATAATTCCGCCATGACTATAAGAAAATCTTTTTTCCGATGGTTCTCCCAAAGTCTCTCCCACCGGGGGAGATTTAGAGAGGGCCGCCTCCTTTGCCGCTAACAAATAGATCAAAGATGCGGTACCATCCATTGTTGGCTCGTTAGTACTGTAATCGCCATAGTCATCATGATAAACGGCAAGCCCGCTTTGAAAGATTTCATATTCATCAGGCTCATAGAGTTTGATACCAATGAGACCTTTGTAAATGCTTGTATAAACAGGACCATCAACCAATCCGCCATCAATTGGATATTTTTTAATATGTGTAAATGCAGAATGCGGATCAACAGGAGTGTCACCCCATGATGGTAAACCATACACCATGCTTGTTCCCCATGGATTACAACCAAATAACCAATCGAAATTTGCTTGCTCCAATTCATCAAATGTTTTATCACTTGTCAATTGCTTATACCAATAACATTGAATGGCAAATGAAGTGGTGAGGTTATTACTGCACCAGATAAAAGGAATGCCGCGGTAGAATGCATTTTGTTTCGCTTTGTTCCAAACAAGTTGAATGCCTTTTTTGTAAAAACTTATTATGGTGTCTTTTTTTTTGTCTTTTAATAGTTTTGCCAGCTCATAATGTCCAACATTAATGAACGGATACCATTGATAATGTTTCGCAGTATCACTACCGAGCCAAGGAGTGGTCGGCTCTTCTTTTGCCCATGAATATGCCAAGTCCGTAAGCCTGACGTCTTGAAAGTGTGGATCAGTAGCATTATAAATCATGACCACTCCGAGCTCCATGTCATCTTTCCAATTATCTTCCGCATAGATATAGGGTGATCTTACCGAAGCCGTTTGACATGTTCCTTGTTTTTTGTATCCAATAGAAAGGGCTGAGCTTGCTTTTGATCGAAGATGCCATGAATAATCTCTTTTCTCAATTGTAGGATTACGCATATATTCTTTGAAAAAAACTTTTGATCCCAAAGCAAACGCACTTGCAAATTTTCCCGCCGTTGATGAAGTACCAGTTGTGTTATTCATAAACTTCCCTCTCTGTTGCGGTTCACCACTTACAAAATAAACAGGTCGTTCAAAACCTCTACCATAAAAAGTATCCTGGCCCGGTATACGCATTCCCATATGGTCGCGGTCATCTGCAATCTGATTGAACATCCAGTCATCTCTTGGATGCATCTTTAATAACCAGTCCAGTCCCCATTTTGCTTCGTCAAGCACATCGGCCATCCCATTTTTGCCATCAAGCCCATTAGCTAATTTCTCATCAGTAAAAACATCTGGAAAATCCCTGTATGCTGCCAGCAAATGATAGGTAGCATTCGCTGATGTGGTGCTGTATTGCAAATAATCGCTGGCATCATGCCAGCCGCCAACAACATCGATGCGTGTGCTGTCTTTTATTCCAGCTTTTTCTCCGTACAAAACATATCCATCATGTGTATGACAACTATCTTTTAAAAATGGATTAAAGCCGGTCCGTTGCTGGCGCATATAACGCAAGCAAAAATCTGCAGCACCTTTATAAACATTATTACCAATTTCAAACTCCGGTGATTTGACTCCGCCGGCCTCCAAATAATAACGTCCGGTTTTATTGAATGAGGAAAAGTTTAGCCGGTAAGTTTGTTTGAACGGACCATAGGCGCCAAAGGCTTTACCGGCATGCCCCTTAAAAACTATTTGATTTGTTTTGGTATCCACCAATTGCCAATTGTCAATTGCCAATTGCTGCTTGCTGCACCAGACTGCAACCTTCACGCTGTTTGTTTGATAACCCAATAAATTGATACGTATCCACGACGAGTCATCTGCTTCCTTATCTGAAAATCCAAACAAAAGAAATATCAACAGCCAGCGATACATAGAAATTTTTATTTGTTCAAGATACAAATAAGTTTAATTGCTCTTTCTGACTTAACTTAAACGTTCAAACCTGCTTATGGCTGTTATTGCACTTGATCTTGGCGGAACAAAGCTGGCTGCTGCTTTGTTCAATAATAATGGTGACATTCTTTTCAAAGCAAGTCATTCACTGGATAAAAGAAAGGGAGAAGAAGTTGGTAAACTCATTTCACGAACTGTAGAAGAATTATTGCAACTTGGTGAAACAAGAAAGGAACTTGTTTCTGCGATAGGTATTTGTGTTCCCGGCATTGCTCATGCAAAAACAGGTATAGTTTGGGCACCGAATATTCCGGGTTGGGATGACTACCCTTTGCTCGAAGAGTTACAACATTCAATCAATGACGGTAAGGTCAAAATAAAAATTGATAGCGACAGGGCCTGCTATATCCTCGGAGAAGTATGGAAAGGGAATGCGAAAGGTTGTAATGATGCAATTTTTTTATCCGTTGGTACGGGCATTGGCGCAGGAATCTTAATTGACAACGAAGTGCTACGCGGCTCAAGCGATATTGCCGGAGCGATCGGATGGATGGCATTGGACCGGCCTTTCAAGGAAAAATATATTCAATGCGGGGATTTTGAATACAATGCATCAGGAGAAGGGATTGCCAAAATAGCCAGTGAAATGCTTGAAAGAAATGACTATAGTAAGAGCCTGTTGAAAAAAATAAATGCCGGATCGATCTTAGCCAAAGATGTATTTACTGCCTATGAAAAGAATGATGAGCTTGCACAGAAGGTTATTGCAAATGCTATTGAATGCTGGGGGATGGCCGTAGCCAATCTTGTAAGCTTATTTAATCCTGAAAAAATAATTTTTGGAGGCGGCGTCTTCGGACCGGCGTTGAGATTTTTAGATGACATTTATGCCGAAGCAAAAAAATGGGCCCAGCCGATCAGCATTCAGCAAGTGAAACTGGAAGGTTCGGCATTGGGCAATGATGCAGGATTATACGGCGCAGGCTGGCTGGCATTAAAGGAGTAAATTATTTTCACATCATGTATAACAGGAACCAGGTTTTTATTGCCGCATGTATCGGGCTTTTGTTATTTGGCATCATGCTGATCACGCAAGGTTCTATTTTGCCATCGCTAAAAGAAAAGTTCCGGATGAATGAGATCATCGCCGGAAAATTGGTTTCCATTCTCCCGATGGGTATTATTATTGGTTCGCTTGTGTTTGGCCCCATTGCAGACAGGTATGGTTATAAAATGATGTTCATCCTTACAACGCTATTGATGGCAGCCGCTTTTGAAGGGCTTGCCTTTGCTGAATCATTTTTGCTGCTGCAGATTTCCATATTTGTTTTAGGATTCGGGGGTGGTATCATGAATGGCGCTACCAATGCCGTTGTTGCCGATATCAGCTCAGAAGATAAGGAAGCTCATCTTAGTTTGCTGGGAGTTTTTTTTGGAGTAGGGGCACTAGGTATGCCATTAGTATTAGGTATTTTATCAAAACGATTTGACTATCCTGTAATCCTTTCTTCAGTTGGTGTATTGATGGCCCTGACGGTGATATATTTTTCGTCAATAAAATTTCCCGCGCCTAAACATGAACAGGGATTGCCGGTAAATCAGGTGCTAAAGGTTTTGAAACAACCAGCTTTATTATTAACCTCATTCTTTCTTTTTTTCCAAAGCGGCATTGAGGGACTGATCAATAACTGGACGACAACTTTTTTACAAGGCAACCTGGGAGCTTCTGAAAAAGATGCGTTGTTTGCTTTGTCGCTCAACCTGGCCGGGCTAACAATTATGAGATTATTACTGAATAATCTTCTGAAAAAGATATCTTCTTTTAAGATCATGGTCGCGTCGCTATCGCTAACGGCTGCCGGCAGTATTCTTTTGCTGTATGCTCATTCTTACACGTCCGCCCTGATGGCATTAATTATTATCGGTGCCGGGTTTGCAGCAAGTTTTCCGGTTATTCTTGGATATATCGGCCAGTTATATGCAAACCTTTCAGGCACTGCGTTCAGCATTGCATTTGTAATTGCATTATCCGGCAATGCGCTTATCAATTATGTCTTTGGATTTATTTCGAATGCTTATGGCACAAAACAACTTCCTGTTTGTATGCTTTCGATACTAGCCTGTTTATTCATTCTTATCTTTTCAATTAAACAAACTATTTCATCTAAAATAAAAATGTAAATAACGTATGCTGGCAAAAATATGGTTGCAGAATGCAAGAGACATCATGAATAAAATTGAAGAAACGCAGATGCAGAAAATTCAACAAGCAGCCGGGATAATGGCTGATACCATACAGGCGGAGCGCTGGGTACATAGTTTTGGCTGTGGTCATGCTACACTGCCTATTGAAGAAATGTATCCACGCATTGGAGGGTTTGTCGGTTTTCATCCCATGATAGAATTACCGCTTACCTTCTTTACAAATATTGTTGGGGGTATGAGTGTTCACAATTTTGTTTTCCTGGAGCGGGTGGAAGGTTATGGTACTGAAATAATGAAAGGATACAACTTTGACAAGCGGGATTGCATGTGGGTGTTCTCTCACACGGGTATCAATGCGGTAAATATTGATGTAGTGCTGGAAGCAAAAAAGCAGGGAATGAAAGTGATCGTTTATGGCTCAGCACAAGAAGCAGAAGGAAAAAAATCAAGACATAGCACGGGAAAAAACATTTTTGAGCTTGCCGATCTTGTTGTTGATACCTGTGTACCCATCCAGGATGCAAGTGTTCCTTTAAAAAACCATTTTGATAAAGTGGGTCCCGTTTCCACCATGGCATTTGTAACGGCGGTATGGATGACAGTAACAACAGTGGCGGAGATATTGGCTGATCGCGGCGTCAAACTTTTTATTCATCCTTCACATAATGTGCCCGGAGATACTACTGCAAAAGAAAGATTGGAAGAAGCGCTGGCGGAGTATAAAAGGAGAGTTGCGGGAGTGTAAACGTCAATGGTCAAAATATCTCACGGATTCACAGATTTACACAGAAATAATCCGTGAAAATCCGTGGCATCTGTGAGAGAATGAAAAGTTGGACACACTTAATACTCTATAGCTATCCGGTCACCATTCACGAAAAAGTTGATCAGCGAACAGAACCCTGAACGGAGCGTCGCAAGGGACGGTCAATAGAATTCCCTCCGCTGGCTTCACAATAAAATTTATCTTGCGGCACTAAAAACTATCCAATGAAATTAGTTTCCTTTTTGCAGGATGGCCACGACAGGCTGGGTGTGTTGATCAATGACCTTGTCTATGATATGGAGGTGATTCATCCGGATCTTCCGAACAGCATGGGTTTGTTTTTAAATTATTGGACAGAGTCTTTTCCTGTGGCGCAAGCGGGCGAATTAATGTTGCGCGAAGGTGAAAGGACCAGCAGTAAAGGAATGCCTTTGAGCGAAGTGCCTTTACTCGCACCGGTTCCTTTTCCTGCTTCCTGTCGTGATGGTTATGCATTTCGTCAGCACGTGGCGGCGGCAAGAAGGAATCGCAAAGTGGATATGATACCGGAGTTTGACCGGTATCCTGTTTTTTATTTCACTAATCATCATAGTATACAGGGCCCGGGTGATGTGCGTTGCATGCCTGATCATTTTCAGAAACTGGACTTTGAACTGGAAGCCGCAATCGTTATTTGCAAACCCGGAAGAAATATAAAAGCTGATGAAGCCGATGAATACATCGGTGGATTGATGATCATGAATGATCTTAGTGCCCGAAAATTGCAAATGGAAGAAATGCTATTGAATCTCGGGCCTGCAAAAGGAAAAGATTTTTCAACCGCTATAGGTCCATGGCTTGTTACGTTAGACGAATTGGAAGAATTCGTTGTGCCATGTAAAGAAGGTCATGTTGGTAAAAGCTGGAATCTTTCAATGAAGTGTTGGGTAAATGGTGTACAGGTGAGTGAAGGCAATCTTTCTGATATGGACTGGACATTTGCAGAGATCATTGAAAGAGCTTCTTATGGTGTTGATCTTTTTCCCGGTGATGTGATCGGCAGTGGCACTGTAGGTACCGGGTGTTTTTTAGAATTGAATGGGACGGGAAAGCTAAAGGATCCAAATTATACAGAGCAATGGTTAAAGGCGGATGATGTTGTTGAGATGGAAATCGATGGATTAGGAAGACTAACCAATACGATTGTTGCTGAAGAAACCGATTGGAGCATTCTTGAAAAAAAGACCGAAGTCGGAAGTCAGAAGTCTGAATAATTCCAGGCTCCTGACCTCAACATTCGGGTATAAGGTTTATGATCTTACTTTTTTCTTCGGGGTTGCGTTCCCTTTGTTATTCACTTTACCAAGGAAAGAATCAGAAACTTTTAATTCTTTTTCGGCATTTACTGTAGCGGAACCGATTCCATTATTATCCACTTCCAATTTTTGCACAACAAAATCGCCGGCCTGGATACTGCCAACGCTATTGCTTTTGATCACTGCATTGTCTGCGCTGCCTTTTAATTTTAACGTGCCTACACTTTCATTTTCGAGGTGAAGCGATTGTAATGCCATATCAAGATTTACTGACCCTACACTTTGATTCTTGAATTTCAGGTCGGAGAATTTCAATTGCTCCTCAGATGAAGTGCCGCCTACCATGCTCAGGTACATGCTCTTCAGATTTTTGAAAGTAACATACACGATCATCTTCTTTTTTGAGTTGATGTTTACATCCTTTGTCATAGAGATCTTGAGCGTTGATCCTTCATTTTCCACGATGATAAGATCGATCAGGTTATCTTCGGCTTCGATCTTTACAGCTTCTTTATCGCCCTGTGACAATTGAAGGCTAAAAACGCCGTGGGAAGTAAGGTCATTAAATGATTTTACCGGTATGTCTTTGGTAATAACATTTCCGCTGCCTTCTATTCTATCCTTTTTTTCCCAATCATTCTTCTGGGCTGATGCAGCAAAGCTGATCGCGGCAAACACGACTAAAAAACTTTTTCTCATGGCTAATTGATTTATATGTTTTTAATGCGAAATCTTTCGTATAACGAATATGAGATAATTTTTGTTACGCTGCAAATAAAGATTTGATAAAAGGCCGGCAGTGAGTTTGAAAGGAACAACGGGTTTTTGTATACTCTTTACTGATATTTGTTGAATGATATTCGATCTCAACGATCTCACAACAATTGAAAAACAATATTACCTGCAGCACGTGGTGGCACCGCGTCCCGTCTGCTTTGCTTCTACAATTGATAAAACCGGTAATGTGAACCTTAGCCCGTTCAGTTTTTTCAATTTATTCTCAACCAACCCACCTGTTGTAATTTTTTCTCCGTCACGAAGAGTAAGAAACAATACTACCAAGCATACGTTGGAAAACGTAAAAGAAGTGCCCGAAGTAGTGGTAAATATTGTTACCTATGATATGGTTCACCAGGTTTCATTGGCAAGTTGTGAGTATCCAAAAGAAATAAATGAATTTGCAAAAGCCGGTTTTACTTCCGAGCCCGCAACATTAGTAAAGCCGCCAATGGTAAAAGAAAGCAAAGTAAAAATGGAATGTAAAGTGATTGAGATTAAATCATTGGGAACAGAAGGCGGAGCAGGAAACCTTGTGCTATGTGAGGTAGTAAGATTGCATATTGATGATTCCTTACTTGATGAAAATAGAAAAATGGATCAGCGTCAAATACATCATATTGCAAGATTGGGTGGCGATTGGTATTGCAAAGTTGATGAGACCAACCTATTTCACGTTACAAAACCAAACACAGAATTGGGTATTGGTGTTGATGCATTACCTTTTTCAATCCGCAACAGTAAAGTGCTTACCGGAAATAATTTAGGGCAATTGGCCAATGTAAACGAAATACCTGTTATTGAACCTTCATTTGATGATGCCCATTTGAAAAACATCATTCAGTATTATAGTGTGAATCCTGAGGAAATGGAAAAAGAATTACATACTTATGCAAAAAAACTACTGAGTGACGGAAAGGTAAAAGAGGCATGGCAGGTTTTGCTGGCCAGTTGATCCGTTTTCATTTAAATAAGATATTGATCACATTCTCGGTTTGCTTTTTTATTTTACAAACCGCGACGCAAAAACCAGAAACCCAAAAGGGCTAAATACAAAATTTGACGACCATTGGACATAGTAAAATAGTAGTTTAGGGTGTTAGCGAGGGCAGGTAGATTTGTTCGGCAGGTTTTATTCATTGCAGGCAGTATTCCATTTTTCATGTCTCAGGAAGAAATAAAGGAAGGTGGCAAGATCTTTTAAAGCTATCCCGATTTTGGCGATCGCAAAGTTGGGAGGATGGTTACCGAAATATTCATTCAATAATTGGAAAATGGGTTTATGAAAAAAATTCCACTTAATGTAATTGCGTTCATATTCGTTATGCTATTATCGTGCGGAGAAAAATCAGCTCCCCCTGATCCATTCGCTGATAATGAAATCAAAGCAACTATATCTGTTGATGGGGCTGCTCCCATTTTATGTGAATCGAAAGGGAATGCAACTCTTTTTGTAAGGAGGACTGAATCAAATGGAACGATAATAACTACTATCGTGGGCTGTTCGCAGGTGAATATTTCTCTCGCAAATATTTCAAGCCCCGGAACCTATTTTATAGATTCCACGCTATCGGGGCAGAATAGTTCTGCTTCGTGTCAATATATCGTCGGGAATCCCTATGCTCCCACTGACATGTTCTTTTCTTCTGCCTATAAGCAAAATACCGGAAACCTTCCCGGCACTGTCGTAGTTGAAAGTGTTTCATCTTCGTATATAAAAGGGACTTTTAGTGCTTTTTGCATGAATAATACAGGAAAACAGGTTCGGATAACCAATGGGAGTTTTAAAGGCAATTTTTAGCGTCGTGTCAAAGACATCATTCAGTATTACAGTCATCCTTTTTCTAAACCATTGCGAAGGAGTGTAAAAAAATTTCCTGAAAGGTGAAAACTCTTTGTACATTTAAATAACAAAGTCACCGAACGAGAAACGTTCTTACTATTGCACCATGCCTTCGAATTTATTCCTACCACTGAAGATCCATTGTTAAACATAATTTTTTGATATGAAAAAGCTAGTACCATTTTTACTGGTAGTTATACTGCCTATAATCTCAATTGCACAACAAACCAAAGATGATTACCTGGTAAAAAGTAAAAAACAAAAGACAACCGCCTGGGTATTCTTGGGAGGCGGAGTCGCAATGGGAGTTGGAGGTGTAGCCTGGGCGGCTTCAAATTGGGAGAGTACCGGCCCGGATGTTTTATTTGTGATTGCGGGCGCTGCCATCATAGCAAGTATACCTCTATTTATTGCTTCAGGAAGAAATAAGAGGAGAGCTGTTAGCATGACATTTAAAAATGAGCGAATGCCATCGCTGCAAAAAAACAGTTTTGCTTACAAGGATTTTCCATCACTATCACTCAAGGTTCGATTGTAGAATGAGTTGCCATGCTACAACACCCTTAAGTTAAAAACTTGATTTATGAAAAAAGCCACCATTTGCCTTTTATTACTGACCATCACCTGCACAAGCATTGGTCAGCAAAACAATGTATCTTATCCATCGCCGGCAAAGGAAGACTACCTCCAAAAAAGTAAAAGACAAAAGACCGCCGCATGGATATTGAGTTCCGGTGGAGCGGCGCTGTTCATTATCGGGGCTGCTATTGATTCCGGAGAACCTGAATTCAATCCAGTTTGTTTCTGTTATGTTGGCAGCAACGACGGAGCAAGAGGCGCCTTGATGCTGGCAGGTATCGGTGCTATTGGCGGAAGTATTCCATTGTTTATAGCCTCAGGAAGAAACAAGAGAAAAGCTGCTAAGCTGGCCTTGATCAACCAATATGTGCCGGGTTTTCAAAAAGGAATTTTATCGGCTAGAGCTGTTCCATCATTATCGCTTAAAATAAGCCTGTAACGGGATTGATGCCCAATACTTAAAGTGTATGCAAACCGATTCGGAGTACGGTAGCATGGATCCGTTATCGGAACCGGCATTTTTGATTGAGAAAAATAAAGGCGATATTAGTAATACCGTTAACAAAAATCATAAACCGTTAAATCATTAAATCATGAAAAAGTTATTCTTTGTTTTATTAATCAGCAGCACAACAGTACCTATTTTACACGCACAAGATGTCAAATTCGGGTTCGCTGCTGGTGCTGCATTTGCTAACTACAAAGCAAAAGCTGATGGGATAAGTTTCAGCGCAGAGGTCAAAACGGGTATCACTGCAGGTATATTGATTGATATCCCGGTTGATAAGAACTTTAGTTTTCAACCTGCTCTTAATTTTGTGCAGAAAGGAACGAAATATGAATTTTCGGATTTTGGCATTACAGAAGAAAGTAAAATGACAGTTAACCTTGTGGAAGTCCCTTTGAATGTTTTGTTCAATTATCCTATTACCGGCGGTACCCTTTTTGTTGGCGCCGGTCCATCAGTAGCGTTTGCTCTATCCGGAAAAGAGAAATATGATGACGGTACACAAACTGATGAAAACGAAATTAGTTTTGGAAACGATCCTGACAATGATGACATGAAAGGATTAGATCTTGGTATTAACCTCCTTGGTGGTTTCCGGCTTACTAATGGTTT
>Ga0075419_10002334_pt1 | contig 12230 bp, 9 predicted proteins | sample SoiMetdeltSBSDD3_FD_76900 | JGI IMG/M metagenome (GOLD analysis project Ga0075419, IMG submission 76900) | Bulk soil microbial communities from a Populus tree surrounding site in Tennessee, USA - Soil MetaG P. deltoides SBSDD3 | ecosystem: Environmental > Terrestrial > Soil > Tree plantation... | reverse complement strand
GTCCCGTCGTCGCGCACCGCGTCGACCGCGTCGTACGCCTCCGCGATCGCGTGGTGGCTGTTGTCGTGCGCGAACAGCCCGAGCCGCCCGAACGAGATCACGTTCGGCACCCCGTCCACCCAACGTTGCTGGGCCGCCAGCCGTGGCGGGTAGTCCAGGTCGAACACCGGGTACACCCGCGGCAACCGCACCACGTGCACCGCGGTCCGGGTCACCGAAGGCAGCCGCGCGGTGTTGATCGTCTGCTCGACCAGCTCGGCGAGCGCGGTGTCGTCCGCGGTCCACACCGCATCCCCTTGTGCGCACGGGATCTCCGCACACAGCACGCTCGAGCCGGTGGGGTCATCCGCCGAATCTCGGTAGTTGGCCGGCTCCGAGATTCGCGTCACCGGCGTGCCACCTGCCGGTAGATAGTGCGCGTCGTACGACGTCCAGCGGCCGCCCGCGTGCACCAGATACACCAACACCATCGCCCGGAACGTCAGCCCCGACTCGTCCGCGGGCTCACCCGTGACCAGCGTCCGCAGCACCGGCAGCGGAATGGTGGAGAAACACTGCCGAGCAGTGATCTCGCCGCCTCCGGCGACTATCCGTACACCGTTGCTATCAGCAACCAGTTTCTCCGCCTTCGTGCCGGTACGCACGTCCGCGCCAGCCGTGGTCGCGGCGTCGTACAGCGCCTCGGCGATCTGCCCGAACCCCCGCCGCGGGTAGTAGAACGACCGTCCCTGCTCGGTGCCCGCCCCGGCCCGGCCTCCACGCAAGACGCGGCCGAGCACCTTCCACGGCGAGTCCGCCGTCACCCGCACCCGCGCCTGCGCACCGTGGATCCGCTCGCCCGGCAACCCCCACAGCTTCGCCGCGAACGGTTCGTACAGCTCCCGGTACACCGTCGGTCCCAGGCCGGCCCGGATCTGCTCGGCATACGTGTCTGCTCGCGCCCGCCGGATCGGACCCAGCACGGCATCCCGCGCGATCCCGGCAACGATCCGCGGAGGTAACGCCCGCAGCACGTCGTCAAGCCGGAGTGGGAATCCTATCCATGCCTGCCCGAGCAGAAGACGACCGTTGCGGCGCCGCAGCTGCAGATCGCCGCCCAGCAGATCCTGGATGTCTGCCAGCACATGTCCCGCGGTCGCCGGATGCAGCCGGTGGCTGCCCAGGTCGACCCGCTGGCCGCCGACCTCGAACGACGCAGACATTCCCCCGACGCGGTCCGAGCGCTCGAGCAGCACCACCGACAGTCCCCGCTGAGCAGCACGCCAAGCAGCTGCCAGTCCTGCGGGGCCAGCGCCGAGGACCACCAGGTCGGCGTCGTGAGGCGAAGATGTGCTCATGCAGCGAAGACCCTACCGGCCGAACGATGCCTCCGCGGTGGGCCTGAACCAGACACGCAGTTTCCCGTCACCCGTCGGGACCCGCCGACCAGCTCGGCGGTCGCGTCTGGCTGTGCCTGCAGGTTGAGCCACCACGCCGGCTGCGGATCAGCCCAGCCGTTCATCGCCAAGGTGACCAGGTTCGGATCGTCCTCGAAATAGCCGACGATGACACTGTGATCCCGTCCCGTGCGCCGCCCGGTCGTCGTCAGCCGCAACGTGCCCCACCGCCCAGGCTTCGGACGCCAGAGTCCCACCCGGCCGCCACTGATACGGCAGACCGCGCGGTGCAGTGACCACACCGTGCGGATGAACCAGCGAGGTGGAAGACGCGGACCTCGAACCCGTTCGACGGACACCGCCTGCCCCCTTCCGGCTCCCTGCTTCGAGGCTACGAGTTGAACGACCCACCGAGTCCATGGGCCGTGTACGCCCGGCCGCTTCACAGCTCATGCACGAACCAGTCCCTGGCCAGGCGGGCGACCTGGTCCAGGGCGCCCGGCTCCTCGAACAGATGCGTCGCGCCCGGGACGATCTCGAGGCGCGCTGTCCCGGCCAGCCTTCGCAGCGCGGCCCGGTTGAGCTCGAGGACCGCTGTGTCGAGCTCGCCGACGATCAGCAGCGTCGGCTGGCGTACGAGCGGAAGGGAGTCGTCGGCCAGGTCGGGGCGGCCGCCGCGGGAGACGACCGCACGGACCTCGGTGGGCCGGGCTGCGGCGGCGACGAGCGCGGCTGCCGCGCCTGTGCTTGCGCCGAACATACCCAGCCCGAGACCGGCGGTGAGCTCGTCGTTTGCTGCCCAGTCGGCCAACGCGGTTACCCGCCCCGCGAGCAGGCCGATGTCGAAACGGAAGGCGCCCGTACGCCGGTCGAGCTCTTCCTCGTCCGGGGTCAGCAGATCGGCCAGCACGGTCGCGAGGCCGGCCCGGTGCAGCGTCTCGGCCACGTAGCGGTTGCGCGGGCTGTGCCGGCTGCTGCCGCTGCCGTGCGCGAACAGCACCGCACCGCGGGCATCGTGTGGTATGACGACGTCCCCATCGAGCGTGACTCCCGCGACCGGGATCTCAGCGCTTTGCCGGACGGCGTCCATCGACGTTCCTTGTACGGCGTACGGGTAGGTCTCGGCAACCTCGCCCTCGTCCCAGCGAGCTGTCCGCTCGGGGCTCCACTGTCCCGGTGTTGTCCACGTGGATCACCGCATCGAACTGATCGGCCGGGCGGGCTCGGTAGTAGTGGCGCTGCCGCTTGGTCCGCGGCCGGTGGATGTAACCCTAGTCGCCTTCGCGGATTCGGACCCAACTGCTGTTCAGCGAGGCGAAGATCGCATCGAGCTGGTCCCGATAGGCCTCAACTATCTCGAGCGCGGGTTGCCCGTTGTCGCGGGCCTTGTCATAGTCAATCCGGTCACGCAGCGCATACAGACTTTGCAGCGCGACTGTGTTGTTGATCCACAGCTTCCGGAACGCGAACCATGACGTCCATGCGGCGGCGATCGTCGCGAGACCGGCAGTCACCATGGAGATCGCGACGAGGATCGGCAGGTCGTAGATCTCATTCAGCCCGATCAGCAGGGCCGTGGCCGCACTGAACACGGCAGCCGAGATCGTCTGCAGCCGGCTGCCTCTGCGGTAGAAGTCACGTGAACCGCGGACGTTCTTGATCCCCCGGTCGAGGTGTGCCTCGACTTGCTGCAACAGCTCGATGTCACCCACTTCATGCCTCCCGCGCGTGTCCCTAGGCGGTGCCTGCCAGCCGCCGCGTATGGCCGAGCTGTGCAGGCTGGCTGTCCCTGGACCTCACAGCTAGTCCCTCACACTAGAGGCTTCGTAGACGCTGGCGTGGGGCTCAGATCATCTGAGGTCTCGGCTGTCTCCGCGAGATAGGCGGAACTCTGTCGGACAGCAGGTTCGGGCTCGAATCCACCGACGACGACGTGTTTCCCGTCACCGGGAGCAGCCGACGAGTGCGTGGGAGAGGCGTTCGCGGGGAGTGGCGATCAGCGGTCTGCGGGGGTGACCTGCGGCCCATCGGAGTACCAGCGCCACCACACCAGTCCTCGCTTTCGGGCGCCGTGGCTCAGCAGTGCCACGATCGTCAGACCGCCTGCGCTCCACAGACCTATTCTCTCGCGCCGCAAGGTCTGCTCGACCCGCCTGAGCCTCGAGGTGAGTCGCGGGACCTCTGTCAGCACGTCCGACCCAGCCCGTGTCGGGAGTCCGGTGAGATTCGTGTTTGCCTCCACCCGCGCGAGTTCAGCGGGTCAACTGGCGGGCGGCTGGGCGGCTGCTGTGCCTCGGTCCGGGAACAGCGGCCGCATGAAGGTCCGGTCGTAGCGGATGACGCAGCCGCTCTCGTCTCGGATCCGGTCCGCCGCGACGAAGTCCGGATCCACGCCGAACAGCGTCCGGTACTGCTCGTAGGCCGCCAGGCTGGGAAAGCTGAACAGCGCCAGCGCCCGGTCGCTGGCACCTTCGCTGGGCAGGAAGTATCCGTGGTGTGTCCCGCCGTGCTCCTCGACCAGTTGCATCCATCGCCGAGCGAACTGCTCGAATGCGTCGATCTTGGCGGGATCCACGACATAGTCAACAACGCAAGTCATCACGCCGCCACGCTAGCCCGGGACGCACCTTCCGCGATGCACTCGGCCCGGCCGCGTTGGCAGGGTCCGAGCCGTTGTGCGGGTGCCCGGCCGGTTGACCAGCCTCGACGTATTCCTGAATCCCCGGCGAATCGCTCGCCGCTCTTGGCACCTGACGAACTGGCCAGGTCCGCGACGCCGGCGTGGTCGCGCGTTGCGCCGGGCCGCGATGCGAGCCTGCGGCAGGATCGCATCGCGGCCGGGTCTCCGGCTTGATCAGCGTGTGTTCGGGGTCAGCTGCCGCGCGGCGGCGGCGCGCAGTCCATCCAGTAGCGGGGTGGTGGGCCTGCGCCCAATCAGGCGGCGGAGGTGGTCGGTTGCGTCGGCCGAGACGCCTGCCGCCGTGTCGGCATGCAGCCGCACGAGGAAGTCAACAGTCTGTTCGTCGACACCGCCGGCCCGCAGCGCCTCGGCATGCTCTGACGACGAGAGGTCCTGGTACGTCACAGGTGTACCGGTCACCTCTGAGACGGCGGCGGCCGCGTGCGCGCGGGCATCATCGGGTGGGCCACGCGGGCCGCCGCCATGGGTCGGGCGACTAGCTGAACTAGTCGCGTTCCACCCAGCGGTCGATCGACCACATGACGGCAAGCGCCATACCTGGGTCGACCCCGTGCGCGACGTCGACGGTGTACGTGTCCTTTATGGTGACCCACTTCTGGGTGATCTGGATGATCGGCTTGCCGCCCGAGCTGACGGAGTAGTTCTTCTCGACGAGCGAGCCCTCCACGAGCCACGGCTCACCCGAAGGCACGTCGAGCGTCATGCGGGACTTGATCGGCGAGAACATGTGCGCCTTCAGCTCGCCGACCTCGGTGCCGTTCGCGTCGGTGATGGTCATGCGCTTGGGGATCCCCAGGAGCTTGCCTCGCACCTGGTAGACGACCTGATCGCCGGCCTTGACGTCGGCCAGCGGCCGGGGACCCATTTTGCCGTCCACGAAGTACCGTTGCTCTTCGGTGTCAGGGTCGAGGACGGCGAAGTCGCGGCCGGCAGCGAACTTGCTTTTCACCAGGAACCGGCTCCAGCCCGCCGGTGCGGGTGGCAGTGAGGCCATGGGACCTCCTCGGAGGTGCTCATCGTCCGGCGTGGATGGTCGGGAACCCGAATGTGAGAGTAGCCGGAACGTGGCAGTTCTGGAACGCAGGCCAGGCGACGGATCGGCGGGCTGATGCCGGAGCCGGAGGACGTGAGAGCGTCCGGCAGCGACGGCCGTGCTTCGATGAGTTCACCCGCACGCCGGCAGGAGGCCAGATGTCCACCTTCCCAGTTCTCATGCATACGGCCCTGGACGCCACTGACTGCCGTGGCCTCGCGGAGTTCTATCGCGAGCTCCTCGGATTGCGCTACCGCCCCGGTGACGAGATCCCTGCGGACGGCAACGACGAGGATGCGGATTGGCTGGTCCTCCTCGACTCCGAAGGAAACCGCGTGCTCGCCTTCCAAGAAGTCCCGACACTTGCCCGGCCGACCTGGCCATCGCACGAGGTTCCGAAGCAGATGCACCACGACTTCAGGGTGCCGAGTGTCGAGGAGCTCCAACGACACCGACAACGGGCAGAAGAGCTGGGCGCCACGTTGCTCTACGACCGAACCGACTCAGGTGAGCCTCTGTACGTGCTGGCCGACCCCGCAGGCCACCCTTTCTGTCTTCTCGTGGGATCTGCGTAGCCCAGCGGCAAGCCATCGGGGGTCAACTAGCCCGCAGGAGACGTAGTCGAACGGTGTGCGCAAGGCCACCTACCACGATCCTGACGGCAACGAGATCGGGTTCGGCGTTCCACTCTGACCAGGTAGATGTCGCCGCTGAAGTTTGTGCGCCGGTGCCTTCATCGTGTCGCCGGTCGAGGTGTCCGGACCCGCTCATCCGCTCGGGTCAGCCCCAAGGCCGGGTTGCGGGCTCTAGGCATGGGCGATGAACGGGGTTAGTTTCTGGCCAGCGTGTTTCTCGGGGGTCAGTCCACAGATGTGGCCAGGGAGGAACTATGGGTTCATTGCGTTGGGGAGCGGTCCGAGGGATCGCGGTAATCACGGCCTTCACATTGCCGCTGGGCCTCACCGCCCCGGCACAGGCAGATCCAGTCGAGGAAGCCTTCGCCAAGCTGCTCGTGAAGCAGGTGAACGGCGCGAACGTGAAAGAGCACATGGTCGCGTTACAGGCGATCGCCAACGCCAACGGCGGGAACCGGGCGGTGGGGACCACCGGGTACGACGCGAGTGCTGCCTACGTCGCGAACAAGCTGAAGAATGCCGGCTACCAAGTCACGATGCAGCCGATCAACTTCGTCGAGAGCTGGAGCGAGAACACGCCGCCGGTGCTGGAGCTGACCGCGCCGACCAGCAAGACCTACCTGACGAACGACGAGTTCTTCGCCTTCGAGCCTTCTCCCGCAGGTGATGTCACGGCCGAGGTTCAGGCCGTCGACCTGACCCTGCCTCCGACGCCCACACCGACATCGACCAGCGGTTGTGAGGAGTCGGACTTCGCGGGGTTCGTCCCCGGGCGGATCGCCCTGATCCAGCGCGGCACCTGCGCCTTCGCCAGCAAGATCCGCAACGCGGGCCGGGCCGGCGCGTCCGGCATCATCGTCTTCAACGAGGGCCAGCCCGGCCGGACCGACGCGTTCCCGCTGGACATCGGTGAGTGGCGGGCCGGAGTGCCGATGGTCTTCGCGGACTTCGCGGTCGGCAACGAGCTGGCCTCGACCCCCGGCGCGACGGTTCACCTCAAGGTCGACTCCGAGCTGGTGCTCGGCACGAACGACAACGTGATCGCCGAGTCCCGCTCCGGCGACCCGAACAACGTCGTGATGGTCGGCGCCCACCTCGACAGTGTCCCGGCCGGGCCTGGCATCAACGACAACGGATCGGGTAGCGCGGCCATCCTGGAGACCGCACTGCAGATGAGCAAGTTCCCGGTGAAGAACAAGGTCAGGTTCGCCTGGTGGGCGGCCGAGGAGATCGGTCTGCTCGGCTCCGACCAGTACGTCGAGGGGCTGTCCGCGGCGGAGCGCAACAGGCTCAAGCTCTACCTGAACTTCGACATGATCTCCTCGCCGAACTACGCCTTGAAGCTCTACGACGGCGACAACTCCGACGCCGTCGGCGCACCGGCCGGACCGCCCGGATCCGCCCAGATCGAGGCGACCTTCGAGAGGTTCTTCAGCGGACGCGGCCTGGCCACCGTCGGTACCGACTTCGACGGACGTTCCGACTACGGTCCGTTCATCGCCGTCGGCATCCCGTCCGGCGGCATCTTCACGGGCGCCGAGGGCATGAAGACGGCCGCGGAAGCCGCGCTGTTCGGCGGCCAGGCCGGCGTCGCCTACGACGTCTGCTACCACCAGGCCTGCGACACCATCGCCAACCCCAACATGACGGCGCTGGACGTCAACGCCGACGCCATCGCCGACTCGACCGCACGGTACGCCTTCAACCTCAGCGCCATCCCGCCGCGCGCTCCGAGCAGCTGATGTAAGGCATCGAGCCGAGCAGGCGCTCAACGGCGCCTGCTCGGCCGCGCCCGCCGTCGCCGGCCGGGTTGGTGGCAGAGATAGGCTCGTCAGCCAGGGCTTTCGAACCGGAGGGGACCCAGATGGCTGTCGGTCGTGTCGATGTCGACGGCGGTGACGCTGAAGTCCGGCCGCAGGACGACCTGTTCGGGCATGTGAACGGGCGATGGCTGGAGACGGTCGAGATCGCGCCGGACCTGCCGATGGCCGGCGGCGCCATCGAGCTGGTGCTCGCCGCGGAGGCCCAGGTCCACCAGATCCTTCGCGATGCGGCCGCGGCCGACACGGCCACCGGCTCGCCGCGTCAGCAGATCGGCGATCTGTACACGTCGTTCATGGACGAGGACACCGTCGAGAAGCTCGCAGCCACCCCGCTGGACGACCTGCTCGGGTCGATCGCGTCGATCTCGTCAGTGGCCGAGCTCGCCGCGGCACTGGGTGCGATGGCCCGGATCGACGTCGGCGGCGGCTTCGATGTGTACGTGAACACCGACGACCGGCGCTCGGACCGCTACATCGTCAACGTGACCCAGGGCGGTCTCGGGCTTCCCGACGAGGCGTACTACCGCGACGACGCGTTCGCCGACACCCGGGCGGCGTATGTCGAGCACGTCACCGCGATGCTGCGGCTGCTCGGCGACGACGACTCGGCCGCGGCGGATGCGGCCGGCCGGATCATGGCGCTGGAGACGCGACTCGCCGCCGGCCACTGGGACAACGTCACGACCCGTGACGTGGTGAAGGCGTACAACCTGCTCACGTACGACGAGCTGCGCGCGGCCGCGCCGGCGTTCGACTTCCCGGTCTGGCTGGCCGCCGTCGGCGCGGACGAGTCGGCACTGGCCGAGGTGATCGTGCGGCAGCCGAGCTACCTGTCGGTGCTGTCGAACGCGCTGACCGACGCACCGCTGGCCGACTGGAAGGACTGGCTCAGGTTCCACTTGTTGAGCGCCCTCGCGCCGTATCTGAGCACGGGCTTCGTCGAGGAGAACTTCGCGTTCTACGGACGCACGCTGACCGGCGCCCCGGAGCTGAAAGTGCGCTGGAAGCGGGCCGTCGCCCTCGCCAACCAGCTGCTCGGCGAGGCGGTGGGCGAGGTGTACGTCGCCGAGCACTTCCCGCCGGAGTCGAAGGCGCAGATGGAGGCGCTGGTCGGCAACCTGGTCGAGGCCTACCGGCGCGACATCGACCAGCTGGACTGGATGAGCCCTGAGACGCGCGCCAAGGCGCTGACGAAGCTGTCCATGTTCCGCTCGAAGATCGGGTACCCGGCCAAGTGGCGGGACTACTCGTCGATCGAGATTCGGCCGGACGACCTGGTCGGCAACGTGCTGCGCGGCCGCGCGTTCGAGACCGACCGCCAGATCGCGAAGCTCGGCCAGCCGGTCGACCTGGACGAGTGGTTCATGGTTCCGCAGACCGTCAACGCCTACTACAACCCGGGCATGAACGAGATCTGCTTCCCGGCCGCGATCCTGCAGCCGCCGTTCTTCGACCCGGACGCCGACGCGGCGCTGAACTACGGCGGGATCGGCGCGGTGATCGGGCACGAGATCGGGCACGGCTTCGACGACCAGGGATCCCAGTACGACGGCGAGGGCAACCTGGTCGACTGGTGGACCGAGTCCGACCGCAGCCAGTTCAAGGAGCGGGCAGACAAGCTGATCGCCCAGTACGACGGGTTCGAGCCGCGCGCCCTGCCCGGCAAGAAGGTGAACGGCGGGCTCACGGTCGGCGAGAACATCGGCGACCTGGGTGGTCTGCAGATCGCGCTGCAGGCGTACCTGATCAGCCTCGACGGCGCGGAGCCGCCGGTGCTCGACGGGCTCAGCGGCGAGCAGCGGGTCTTCACGAACTGGGCGATGTGCTGGCGTCTCAAGGTGCGCGAGGCACTGGCCACCCAGCTGCTGGCCGTCGATCCGCACTCCCCGGCGGAGTTCCGCGCCAACGTCGTACGCAACCTCGACGAGTTCCACCGGGCGTACGCGACCGCACCCAGCGACGGTCTCTGGCTCGACCCTGCCGACCGCGTCCGCATCTGGTGACAGCTCGACCCCACGAAGCGCACCTCTGAGGTTGCCAAGAGCAACTGTCCGGCGTGGCGGCTGCCTGTTCCGCCACCCCCAGTTCGCGTGGTTAACCCGGTGAGTGGTGGGTGTGCCCCGGTTATTGCCGGGGCGGACCCGCAGTTGGCGTGGTTGACCACGGCATGTGCGGGCCCGGCCCAACTGACGGACGGAAGGCGCCGGGCCGCGTATGGTCGGAATCCAGCCGCCTGCTCAGGAGGATCCACATGTCCGCGCTGTCCGCTCTCGTCGCCGCCCTGAGCGACGGTTCGATCGAGGTCGTCGACCTGACCTCGCCGTTGTCGGCCTCGACGCCGGTGATCCAGCTGCCGCCGGAATTCGGGCAGACGGCGGCGTTCGCGCTGGAGGAGATCAGCCGGTACGACGACCGCGGCCCGGCCTGGTACTGGAACAACTTCCGCAGTGGCGAGCACACCGGCACCCACTTCGACGCGCCGATCCACTGGGTCACCGGCAAGGATCTCGCGGACGTGGCGTCGGTCCCGGCGAGCCGGCTGATCGCGCCGGCCGTCGTACTCGACTTCTCCGCCGAGGCGGGGAAGGACCCCGACTTCCTGGTCGAGGTGGACGACATCCGGGCGTGGGAGGCCGACCATGGTCCGCTGCCCGCGGGCGGCTGGCTGCTACTGCGGACCGGCTGGGACGCCCGCTCCAGTTCGCAGCAGGAGTTCCTGAACGCCGACGAGAACGGGCCGCACACGCCGGGGCTGTCGCCGGAGTGCGCGAAGTGGGTGGCGCAGGAGTCGCCGGTGATCGGCCTCGGCGTCGAGACGGTCGGCACCGACGCCGGCCGGGCGCACTCGTTCGACCCGGCGTTCCCGTGCCACTCGTACCTGATGGGCAGCGACAAGTACGGGCTGACCCAGCTGCAGAACCTGGACCGGCTGCCGGCGACCGGCTCGGTGGTGGTCGCCGGGCCGCTGCCGATCGTCACCGGCTCCGGCGCACCGGCGCGTGTGCTGGCGCTGGTCGAACGCTGATGAAGGTCGCGGAGGCCGTCGGTCGTGCCCTGGTGGCGGCCGGGGTCGGCCGCGTATTCGGAGTGGTCGGGTCCGGCAACTTCCACCTGACCAACGCGATGGTCGCGGCCGGCGCGCCGTTCGTCGCCGCCCGGCACGAGGGCGGCGCGGCGACGATGGCCGACGCGTACGCGCGGATGAGCGGCACGCTGGCCGCGCTGAGCGTGCACCAGGGCTGCGGTCTGACGAACGCGATGACCGGGATCGCGGAGGCGGCGAAGAGCCGGACGCCACTGCTCGTGCTGGCCGCGGAGGTGACCGAGCCGAGGTCGAACTTCTACGTCGACCAGCCGGCACTGGCGCGTTCGGTCGGCGCCGTCCCGGCCCGAGTCACCGCAGCCGGCACCGCGGTAGAGGAGGCGTGCGCGGCGGTGGCGACCGCGGTACGCGAACGGCGCACCGTGCTGCTCAACCTCCCGCTGGCGGTGCAGGCCGAGGACGTGCCCGCGGACGTGCTGGCCGGCGTCGTACCGCCGCCGGAACGCGCCGCGGTCGAGCCGGACCGGGCCGAGGTGGCCGCCTTCGTCGAGCTGCTCGAGCGGGCCGAGCGACCGGTGTTCGTCGCGGGCCGTGGATCGCGGAGCCAGGGCAGCCGCGAGGCCCTCGAGCGGCTCGGGGACACCTACGGCGCTCTGCTGGCGACGTCGGCCGTCGCTCGCGGCCTGTTCCACCACAACCCTTGGTCGCTGGACGTCTCCGGCGGCTTCGCCTCGCCACTGGCCGCCGATCTGATCGGCCGGGCCGACCTGATCGTGGGCTGGGGGTGCGCGCTGAACATGTGGACGATGCGACACGGCCGGCTGATCGCGCCGGGCGCGACCGTGGTGCAGATCGACGACGACGCCGCGGCGCTCGGCGCGCATCGCGAGATCCGGCTCGGCATCACCGGCGACGTCGCGACGACCGCCAGGATGGCGCTCGCCTCCGCCGGCGAGCAACGCCGGGGTTACCGGACAACCGAGGTCGGCGCGAACCTCGCCTCCAAACTGCGCTGGCGCGACGTGCCGTACCAGGACACCGGTACGGCGGACCGGATCGACCCGCGGACGCTGAGCATCGCGCTCGACGACCTCCTACCCGCCGAACGGGTGCTGGCTGTCGACTCCGGCAACTTCATGGGCTACCCGAGCATGTATCTGTCGGTGCCGGACGAGAACGGCTTCTGCTTCACCCAGGCGTTCCAGTCGATCGGGCTGGGACTCGCGACGGCGATCGGCGCGGCACTGGCGCAGCCGGACCGGCTACCGGTCGCCGCGCTCGGCGACGGCGGCGCGCTGATGAGCGCCGCCGAGGTCGATACCGTCCGACGGCTGCGGCTGACGATGCTGGTGGTCGTCTACAACGACGACGCGTACGGCGCCGAGGTGCACCACTTCCGGCCGCTGGGCCAGGCCGTCGACCTCGCGCAGTTCCCGCAGACCGACTTCGTCGGCCTCGCCCAGGCGGCGGGCTGCGAGGCCACGACCGACCTCGACGGCGTGCGCAACTGGCTGGCGCGCCGCGACCGCCCGCTCGTGCTCGACGCGCGGGTCGACCCCGACATCTTCGCGGAATGGCTCGAGGAGGCCTTCCGCGGTCACTGAGAGGAGAACCCGCAT
>Ga0075419_10002331_pt1 | contig 12240 bp, 10 predicted proteins | sample SoiMetdeltSBSDD3_FD_76900 | JGI IMG/M metagenome (GOLD analysis project Ga0075419, IMG submission 76900) | Bulk soil microbial communities from a Populus tree surrounding site in Tennessee, USA - Soil MetaG P. deltoides SBSDD3 | ecosystem: Environmental > Terrestrial > Soil > Tree plantation... | reverse complement strand
TAACCCTGCCGTGGGGCCGCCGTCCGCGCGGCGCCCGGCACCCGCTGACCACGCTCATGGAACGCATCGGGGACCTCTTCGTCGGCATGGGGTACGAGATCGCCGAAGGCCCCGAGGTCGAGCTGGAGTGGTACAACTTCGACGCGCTCAACATGGCGCCCGACCACCCGGCCCGGACGATGATGGACACGTTCTACGTGGAGAGTCCGGGGCTGGTGCTGCGTACGCACACGTCGCCGGTGCAGGCGCGCACGATGCTGACCCGTCGCCCACCCATCTATGTGGTGGTGCCCGGTCGCACGTACCGCACCGACGAGCTCGACGCCACGCACACCCCGGTCTTCCACCAGGTCGAAGGCCTTGTCGTCGACCGCGGGATCACGATGGCGCACCTGCGTGGCACCCTCGACCACTTCGCCCGGGCGATGTTCGGGCCGGAGGCGCAGACCCGCTGGCGGCCGTCGTACTTCCCGTTCACCGAGCCGTCGGCCGAATTTGACCTATGGTTCCCGCAGCACCGCGACGGTCCACGGTGGATCGAGTGGGGCGGCTGCGGCATGGTCAACCCGCGGGTGCTGCGGGCCTGCGGCATCGACCCTGACGAGTACTCCGGGTTCGCGTTCGGCATGGGCATCGAACGGACGTTGATGTTCCGGCACGGGATCGGTGACATGCGGGACATGGTCGAGGGCGACGTGCGGTTCTCCCGCGCGTTCGGCATGGAGGTGTAGCGGTGCGCGTCCCCGTTTCGTGGCTGCGCGAGTACGTCGACGCGCCCGTCGACCCGTCGTTGCTCGAGCCGGCGTTCGTGCGGGTCGGCCTCGAGGTCGAGTCCATTGTGGATCTGCGGTCCACCGTGGCCGGCCCGCTGGTCGTCGGCCGGGTGGTCTCGCTGACGGAACTCGAGGAGTTCAAGAAGCCGATCCGGCACTGCCTCGTCGACGTCGGCGAGCCTTCACCGAGGTCGGTCGTTTGCGGTGCGACGAACTTCGTCCCCGGTGCGCTGGTCGTGGTGGCGTTGCCCGGTGCCGTCCTGCCGGGCGGGTTCGAGATCTCGGCCCGGCAGACGTACGGCCATCTGTCCGACGGCATGATCTGCTCGGCACGGGAGCTGGGCCTGGGCGACGACCACACGGGCATCATCGTGCTGCCTTCGTCGGTCACGGCGGCGCCGGGTTCGGATGCGCGTCCCGTGGTCGGGCTCGACGACGTGGTCGTGGAGCTGAACGTCACCCCGGACCGGGGGTACTGCTTCTCGGTCCGGGGGCTGGCCCGGGAGCTGTCGCACGCGCTCGGGCTGGCGTATACCGACCCGGCGTCCCAGGTCTCGGCGCCCGCGCCGACCGCGGACGTGCCCTACCCGGTGCGCGTCGAGGACCCCGTCGGCTGCGACCGGTTCTACGGGCGCGTGGTGCGCGGCGTCGACCCGACCGCCCCGAGCCCGGATCTGATGCGGCGGCGGCTGATCCACGCCGGTATGCGGCCGATCTCGCTGATCGTCGACATCACCAACTACGTGATGCTCGAGCTGGGCCAGCCGATGCACGCGTTCGACGCGGGTTCCCTGCGCGGTCCGCTGGTGGTCCGCCGTTCTCGCCCCGGCGAACGCTTGACCACATTGGACGGTGTCGATCGGGCCCTGGACCCCGAGGACCTGGTGATCTGCGACGACACCGGCGTCATCTCGCTGGCCGCGATCATGGGTGGGGCGACGACCGAGGTGTCGCCGTCCACTGTGGACGTACTGTTCGAGGCGGCGCACTGGGACCCGGTGACCGTGGCCCGCGCCGCTCGGCGGCACAAGCTGCCCAGCGAGGCGAGCAAGCGTTTCGAGCGTGGGGTCGACCCGGCCCTGCCGCCGTACGCGGTGGCGCGCGCCGTCGAGCTGCTGGCCCGGTACGGCGGCGGAGACGTCGATGAGCGGGTCCTGGACATCGACGCGGTCGCTCCGCCGGCGCCGGTCCGGATGCCGGCCTCGCTGCCGGGCCGAACGGCCGGGGTCGACTATCCCAAGAAGCGGGTCACCGCCTTGCTGCAGGAGATCGGCTGCACGGTACGGGCCAAGGGCGACGACCTCACCGTGACCCCGCCGACGTGGCGGCCCGACCTGACCGAGCCGGCCGACCTCGTCGAGGAGGTGGTGCGCCTCGACGGCTACGACGAGGTACCGGCCGTGCTGCCCACCGCTCCGCCCGGCCGGGGGTTGACCGCGTATCAGCGCCGCCGCCGTACGGTGTCCCGGGCACTCGCCGAAGCCGGGTACGTCGAGGCGCTGTCGTACCCGTTCGTGGGGGAGGCCGCTCTCGACGCGCTCGGGCTGCCGGAGGGCGACCCGCGCCGCAACCTCGTCCGGCTGGCTAACCCGATCTCCGAGGAAGAGCCGGGACTGCGTACCACGCTACTGCCGCCGCTGCTGGCGACCCTGCGCCGCAACCTCGGCCGGGGCAACCGCGACGCGGCGCTGTACGAGCTCGGTATGGTCTTCCTGCCCGGCCCCGGCGCCGGGAAGCAGCCGCCGCCGCTCGGTGTGGCCGATCGACCGTCCGATGTGGAGCTGGCGGAGGCCGAGACGGTCCTCCCGGCGCAGCCGTGGCACGCGGCGGTCGTGCTCTCCGGTGACCTCGAACCGGCCGGCTGGTGGGGCGCCGGTCGCGCCGCCAACTGGGCCGACGCCGTGGAGGCGGCCCGGGTCGTCCTCGCGGCGGCGGGCGTACCGGCCGAACGGACGACGGTCCGGCGGGGCGCCTACGCACCCTGGCACCCCGGTAGGTGCGCGGAGATCACAGTGGACGGTGCGGTGGTCGGCCACGCGGGCGAGTTGCATCCCGCGGTGTGCGCGGCACTGGACCTGCCCAAGCGGGTCTGCGCGATGGAGCTGGACCTCGATGCGCTGCCCCTGCCGGCGGTGACCCCGGCACCGGCGGTGTCGTCGTTCCCGCCCGCACTCATCGACGTGGCGCTCGTCGTAACGGCCGACACCCCCGCGGCCGACGTCGAGGCGGCTCTCGTGGAGGGCGCCGGTGACCTGCTGGAGTCGGTGCGGCTCTTCGACGTCTACGCGTCCGACCAACTCGGTACCGGTCGCAAGTCGCTCGCGTACAACCTGACGTTCCGCGCGCCGGACCGCACGTTGACCGTCGAGGAGGCGGTGACCGCCCGTGATGCGGCGGTAGCCGAGGCCGGCCGCCGCGTAGGAGCAGCCCTTCGCTCTCGAGCGACATAGCGAAGGCATGGCTAGGCTGTGCGGCATGTTGCGCATCGAGGCCAACCTGATGATCCCCGGACGGGGCGAACCGACCCGCGACGCCGTCGTGGTGGTCGAGGACGCCACCGTCACGTACGCCGGACCGGCGCGGACCGCGCCCGAGTCGTCGAACGCGGAGACGGTCCGCGCACCGGTGGTGATGCCCGGGTTGTGGGACTGCCACGGGCACTTCATCGGGGTACGGTCGCTCGACCTCAGCCGGATGCCGCAGGAACCGGCCGCGCTGCGGGCCGCCCGGGCCACCCGGGACCTGCGGGCGGCGCTGAACGCGGGCATCACCAGCGTGCGCGAGGTCGGCGGGCTCGGCATCCACCTCGTCCGCGCGGTGGCCGAGGGCCTGGTCGAGGGGCCTCACATCTACCCGGCGGGCGCCATTCTGTCCACCACGGGCGGCCACGGGGACCTGCACGGGTACCCGCTGCCGTGGATCGTCGACTATGGACACACCGGTGGTGAGCTGCGGCTGGCCGACGGGCCGGCGGAGTGTGCGAAGGCGGTCCGGGAGCAGCTGCGCCGGAACGCGAAGGTCATCAAGGTCTGCGCGTCGGGCGGCGTACTGTCCGAAGTGGACCATCCGATCCACCAGCAGTTCACGGGCGCCGAGCTGCGCGCGATCGTGGAGGTGGCCGGGATGGCCGACCGGACCGTCGCGGCGCACTGCCACGGCAAGCCGGGCATCATGGCGGCCGTCGAGGCGGGGGTCGGCACGATCGAGCACGGTACGTTCCTCGACGAGGAGGCGGCCGCGGCGATGCGGGAGACCGGCGCGATCCTCGTGACGACCCGCACGATCGTGCAGGAGATCCTGGAGAGCAAGGCGGCGCCACCGTACGGGCAAGCCAAGCTCGAGGCCATCGCCGACCGGCACGGCGCCGCGATGACGCTGGCCCGCGAGAACGGGGTACGGGTCGCGATGGGTACCGACCTCGCGCTGTCCGGTGACGAACTGCCCGCGTCGTGGGGGCGCAACGGACGGGAGCTGGTACTGCTCACCGAGCTGGGGTTCACTCCGATCGAGGCGATCGAGGCGGCCACCGCCACCGGGCCGGCGACTCTCGGTCCGCAGGCGCCGCGCTCCGGCCAGCTCGTCGCCGGCTACGACGCGGACCTGCTGACGCTGGACGCCGATCCGTTGGCCGACATCGCGGTACTCGCCGACCCGTCCCACATCACAGGGGTATGGAAGGCGGGCCGTCGCGTAAAAGGGTGACTTCGGGGGCGGCGTGCATCGTGATACGCTGGGGTGTATGGGCATCCGGGTGGCTGTCGCGGGCGCGACCGGGTACGCCGGCGGCGAGCTGCTCCGGCTGCTGGCCGGGCACTCCGGGTTGGACGTGTGCGCCGTCACCGGGCACAGCAATGCCGGCGCGCCGCTGTCCGCCGTACACCCGCACCTGGTTTCGCTCGACCTGACGGTGCGGCCGACCGAACCGGCGGCCGTGGCCGGCGCGGACCTGGTGTTCCTGGCGCTGCCGCACGGTGAGTCGGCGGCGTTCGCGGTCGCCCTTCCGCCGGCGGTCAAGGTTGTCGATCTCGCGGCGGACCACCGCGGGACGTGGCCCTACGGCCTGCCCGAGCTGCCCGGTCAGCGGGCCGCGATCGCGGCGGCGAGCCGGGTCGCGAACACCGGCTGCTACGCGGTCGCGACGATCCTCGCGCTGGCGCCGCTGCTCGCCGCCGGGGTGGCCGACCCGGACGACGTCGTGGTGGTAGCCGCGTCCGGCACGTCGGGCGCCGGCCGGACCCCGAAGGCGCACCTGCTGGGCAGCGAGGTGATGGGGGACCTGTCCCCGTACAAGGTGGGTGAGCACCAGCACGTACCGGAGATCAAGCGTGCGACCGGGGCGCGGACGCTGTCGTTCACCCCGGTGCTCGCGCCGATGCCGCGGGGCATCCTCGCCACGGTGACCGCGCGCCGCGTCGGCGCGGAGTCGCCGGCCGACGTGCTGGCGCGGGCGTACGCCGACGAGCCCTTCGTGCACGTGCTGCCCGAGGGTTCGTGGCCCCACACCGCCGCCACGCTCGGCGCGAACACGTGCTACCTGCAATCCACAGTGGACGCGGACTCGGGTCGCATCATCGTGACGAGCGCGATCGACAACCTCGGCAAGGGAGCGGCCGGACAGGCCATCCAGTGCGCCAACCTCATGCTCGGCCTGCCCGAGACGTTGGGGCTGCCAGTGAACGGAGTCGCACCATGAGCATCACCGCGCCGAAGGGTTTCCGCGCGTCCGGAGTGGCCGCCGGTCTGAAGGGGACCGGCGCGCTGGACCTCGCGCTGCTCGTGAACGACGGACCGGACGCGACCGTGGCCGGGGTGTTCACGGGCAACCGGGTCAAGGCGGCGCCGGTGCTGTGGAGCCAGCAGGTGGTACGCGGTGGCGTGCTGCGGGCCGTCGTGCTCAACTCCGGCGGCGCCAACGCCTGCACCGGACCGGAGGGCTTCCAGGACACCCACGCCACCGCGGAGCAGACCGCCGCCGTGTTGCGCGGTCGCAGGATGATGCTCGGTGCGGCCGACGTGGCGGTCTGCTCGACCGGGCTGATCGGCGAGCGCCTGCCGATGGACAAGGTGCTCGCCGGGATCGGCGCGGCGGCCCGGGCGCTGTCGCGGGATGGCGGGCCGGAGGCGGCGGTCGCCATCATGACGACCGACACCCGGCCGAAGACCGCGGTCGTGACGGGCGAGGGCTTCACGGTCGGCGGTATGGCCAAGGGCGCCGGCATGCTGGCTCCATCGCTGGCCACGATGCTCTGCACGCTGACCACGGACGCGGTGGCGTCCACCGACACGCTGGACGCCGCGCTGCGCGAGGCGTGCCGCGTCACCTTCGACCGGATCGACTCCGACGGCTGCCAGTCGACCAACGACACGGTACTGCTGCTGGCCAGCGGCGCCTCCGGCATCGAGCCGACCGCCGCCGAGCTGACCGCCGCGGTCACCGCGCTCTGCCACGACCTGGCCCAGCAACTGCTCTCGGACGCCGAGGGGTCCACAAAGGACATCGCGATCGAGGTCGTCGGCGCGGCCAGCGAGGACGACGCGGTCGAGGCCGGCCGGGCGGTCGCCCGCAGCAACCTCGTGAAGACCGCGCTCTACGGCAACGACCCGAACTGGGGCCGGATCCTGGCGGCGGTGGGAACGACTGGCGCGTCCTTCGCGTCGGATGAGTTGAATGTCGCGGTCAACGGGGTCTGGGTGTGCCGCTCCGGCGCGGCCGCCGAGGATCGCTCCAAAGTGGACCTGTCCGGGCGGGCGGTCACGATCGCCATCGACCTGCACGCGGGGGCCGCGTCCGCCACGGTGTGGACGAACGACCTGTCGGTCGCGTACGTCCACGAGAACTCGGCGTACTCGACATGATGGTCACGGTGCTGAGTCGGGATCTGAGTAATGCCCAGGCCAAGGCGGCGACGCTCATCGAGGCGCTGCCGTGGCTGGCGAAGTTCCACGGCGCCACGGTCGTCGTCAAGTACGGCGGCCACGCGATGGCAGACGAGGAACTGCGCCGGGCGTTCGCCGCGGACATGGTGTTCCTGCGGTACGCCGGCCTGAAGCCGGTCGTCGTCCACGGTGGTGGGCCGCAGATCTCCGCCATGCTCGGGCGCCTGGGCATCGAGACCGAGTTCCGGGGCGGCCTGCGGGTCACGACGCCGGAGGCGATCGACGTCGTGCGCATGGTGCTCGTCGGGCAGGTGGGTCGCGAGCTGGTGGGGTTGGTCAACGAGTACGGGCCGTTCGCCGTCGGACTGTCGGGGGAGGACGCCCGCTTGTTCACCGCCGTGCGCCGTTCGGCCTATGTGGACGGTGAGCCGGTCGACGTCGGGCTCGTCGGCGACGTGTCCGCGGTCGACGTCTCGGCGGTCACCGAACTGATCGGAGCCGGGCGGATCCCGGTCATCGCCACGGTCGCACCGGACGCCGACGGCGTGCTGCACAACCTCAACGCCGATACGGCGGCCGCCGCCCTGGCGGTGGCGCTCGGTGCCCAGAAGCTCGTCGTGCTCACCGACGTGCCCGGGTTCTACGCCGCCTGGCCGGACGAGGCCAGCCTGGTCCCGCGGCTGTCCGCCGACGAGCTGGCCGAGTTGTTGCCCGGACTGTCGGGCGGGATGGTGCCGAAGATGGAGGCGTGCCTGCGGGCCGTACGGGGTGGGGTACCGGCTGCGCACGTCGTGGACGGCCGGGTGGCTCACTCCATCCTGCTGGAGGTCTTCACTTCGGAGGGTTTCGGGACGATGGTGACCGCATGAGTGCTTTGACGGAGCGCTGGGGCCGGGCGCTGATGGACAACTACGGCACACCGCCGCTGGGACTGGTCCGCGGCGACGGTGCGGTGGTCGAGGACGAGGCGGGAACGTCCTATGTAGACATGCTGGGCGGCATCGCGGTCAACGCGCTGGGGCACGCGCACCCGGCCGTCGTCACCGCGGTGACTCAGCAGATCGGCACGCTCGGCCACGTGTCGAACCTGTATATCAGCGAGCCGGCCGTGGCCCTGGCCGAGCTGCTGCTCGCGCTGACCGGCCGGCCGGGCCGGGTTTTCCTGTGCAACTCCGGCGCCGAGGCCAACGAGGCCGCGTTCAAGCTGTCCCGGCGTACCGGGCGGACGCACGTGGTGGCTGCCGAGAACGCGTTCCACGGGCGGACGATGGGCGCGCTGGCGCTGACCGGTCAACCGACCAAAGTGGACCCGTTCCGGCCACTGCCGGGTGGGGTCACCCACGTGCCGTACGGCTCGGCCGCGGCACTCGACGCCGTGGTCACCGAGCAGACCGCGATGGTGATCCTCGAGCCGATCCAAGGGGAGGCCGGGGTGGTCGTGCCACCACCGGGCTACCTCCGGGCCGCGCGGGAGATCACCACCGCGCGGGGTGCGCTCCTCGTCCTCGACGAGGTGCAGACCGGCATCGGGCGTACCGGCCACTGGTTCGCCCACCAGGCCGACGGCGTCGCGCCGGACATCGTGACGCTCGCCAAGGGACTCGGTGGCGGGCTGCCGATCGGCGCCTGCCTGGCCTTCGGAGAGGCCGCCGGCCTGCTCGGGCCGGGCAGCCACGGCAGTACTTTCGGCGGCAACCCGGTCTGCTGCGCCGCCGCGCTCGCCGTGCTGCGTACGATCGCCGCCGACGGGCTGCTCGATCACGTCAAGCGCGTCGGGGAACAGCTCCGGTACGGCATCGAGGCGCTCGACCACCCGCTCGTCGCCCAGGTGCGCGGGGCCGGCCTGCTGCTCGGCATCGTGCTGACCGACCCGGTCGCCGATGCGGTCGCGACCGCCTTGCGTGCCAAGGGTTTCCTCGTCAACCCGGCCCAGCCCGACGTCATCCGGCTCGCACCGCCGTTGGTGCTCAGCCCCGCCCAGGCGGAGTCGTTCGTCAACGCGCTGTCGGGGGTGTCGGTGTGAAGAACTTCCTTCGGGACGACGATCTCACGCCCGCCGAGCAGAAGACGGTACTCGACCTCGCCGACGCCGTGAAGGCCGATCCGTTCGCGCACCAGCCGCTGGCCGGACCGAAGTCGGTCGCGGTCATCTTCGAGAAGCCGTCGTTGCGGACCCGGGTGTCGTTCGACGCCGGTATCGCGCAGTTGGGCGGGCATCCGGTCGTCATCGACGCCCAGGCGACGCACTTCGGCCGCGGCGAGACGATCGACGACGCGGCCAGGGTGCTGTCCCGGTACGTCGAGGCGATCGTCATCCGCACGTTCTCCGACACCCGGCTCGCCGAGTTGGCGGCGGCGGCCACCGTGCCGGTCGTCAACGCGCTGACCGACGGGTTCCACCCGTGCCAGGTGCTGGCCGACCTGCAGACGGTCCGCGAGCGGCTCGGCGGTACCCAGGGCCGCACGCTCGCCTACGTCGGCGACGCCGCCAACAACATGGCGCACTCGTACCTCCTCGGCGGTGCCACCGCGGGCATGCACGTCCGGGTGGCCGGGCCCGAAGGGTTCGCGCCGGACCCGACGGTCGTGGCCCGAGCCGCCGAGATCGCGGCGGACACGGGCGGTTCGGTGGCCGCGCTCGTCGACCCGACCGAGGCGGCGCACGGTGCCGACGTCCTGGCTACCGACACGTGGACCTCGATGGGGCAGGAGGGCGACGGGCTCGACCGGATGGCGCCGTTCCTGCCGTACCAGCTCAACGCCGCACTGCTCGGCCACGCCAAGCCGGATGCGATCGTGCTGCACTGCCTGCCCGCGCACCGCGGCGAGGAGATCACCGACGACATGCTCGACGGTCCGAGCAGCGCGGTGTTCGACGAGGCCGAGAACCGGCTGCACGCCCAGAAAGCGTTGCTGATCTGGCTTCTCTCCGAAGGAGCACGGCAATGACAGCCCCGGTGACGAAGACCGCCCGGCACGCCCGCATCGTCGACCTGATCCGGGAGCGGGCCGTGCGTTCCCAGACCGAGTTGGCCGAGATGCTGTCCAACACCGGCATCCAGGTGACCCAGGCCACCCTCTCCCGCGACCTGGAGGAGCTGGGCGCGGTGAAGGTACGCGGTACCGACGGCGGACCCGCCGCGTACCTCATCCCGGAGGAGGGCAAGGCGCCCATGCGCCCCGCCGAACAGGCACCGGCCCGGCTGGTCCGGCTGCTGCGCGATCTGCTCACCGGCACCGACCACAGTGGAAACCTGCTCGTGCTGCGGACTCCGCCGGGCGCCGCGCAGTTCCTCGCCAGCGCGCTGGACAAGTCGGGGCTGCCCGAGGTCGTCGGCACGATCGCCGGCGACGACACGATCCTCGTCGTCGCACGCGAGCGGGCCGACGGCGCCGCGGCGGGCGAGGCGCTCGCCACGAAACTCTCCGCCTGGGCGGATACAGCAGAAGGGAACTTCACATGACAGACCGGGTCGTGCTGGCGTACTCGGGGGGACTCGACACCTCCGTCGCCATCCCGTACCTCGCCGAGCAGATCGGCGCGGAGGTCGTCGCGGTCGCCGTCGACGTCGGCCAGGGTGGCGAGGACCTCGAGGTCATCCGCAAGCGCGCCCTCGCCTGTGGGGCCGTCGAGTCCGAGGTGGTCGACGCGCGGGAGGAGTTCGCCACGGACTTCTGCCTTCCCGCGCTGCGCGCCAACGCGCTCTACATGGACCGCTACCCGCTGCTGTCGGCACTGTCCCGCCCACTCATCGTCAAACACCTGGTGGCCGCCGCCGCCCGGCACGGCGGCACGATCGTCTCGCACGGCTGCACGGGCAAGGGCAACGACCAAGTGCGGTTCGAGGTCGGCATCGGGTCCCTGGCCCCACATCTCGAGGTGGTCGCGCCCGCCCGGGACTTCGCGTGGACGAGGGACAAGGCCATCGAGTACGCCGAAGCGCGCGGCCTGCCGCTGGACGTGTCGCACAAGTCGCCGTACTCGATCGACCAGAACCTGTGGGGCCGGGCAGTCGAGACCGGGTTCCTGGAGGACATCTGGAACGCGCCGATCGAAGACCTGTACGCGTACACAATGGACCCGGCAACGCCCCGCGAGCCGGACGAGGTCGTGGTGACGTTCGCGGCCGGCGTACCGGTGGCGCTGGATGGCCGGGCCGTGACGCCGTACCAGGCGATCGTCGAGCTGAACCACCGCGCGGGCGCGGCGGGCGTCGGCCGCCTGGACATGGTCGAGGATCGCCTCGTCGGTATCAAGAGTCGCGAGGTGTACGAGGCACCGGCCGCGATCGCCCTCATCACCGCGCACCAGGAGCTCGAGGCCGTCACGGTAGAGCGGGACCTGGCCCGGTTCAAGCGCGGTGTCGACCAGCGCTGGGGTGAGCTGGTCTACGACGGACTGTGGTTCTCGCCGTTGAAGCGGTCGCTGGACGTGTTCATCGACTCGACCCAGGCCTACGTGTCCGGGGACGTGCGGCTGACCCTCCACAGTGGACGCGCGGTGGTCACCGGGCGGCGCTCGGACGCGTCGCTGTACGACTTCGGCCTCGCCACCTACGACTCCGGCGACACGTTCGACCAGTCGCTGGCGCGTGGCTTCGTACAGTTGTGGGGTCTGCCCAGCCGGCTCGCCGCGGCCCGTGACGCACGCGTGGCGGGTGATTGACCTCCGGTCAAGAACTCGCCTTGACCTGGTTGTTTGCGACGCGCACGAGGTCGCGGCAGGCGGTGGCCATGGCGCCGGTACGGCGCAGCATCAAACCGTTGAAATCGTTGAGCTGCCGGGCGAATTCCTCGCTGTCCGGGCCGGTCCACTTGGCCTGCTGGTACGCCGCGAGGACATCCTTCATCAGCTGGCGGATCTCCGTGACCTGGTGCTCGAGGTCCCTGGCGAGCCCGCGCACGTCCTCGACCGCCGCTCCTTGGAAGCTGGCCGAGACTTTGTAACCCTCGTTGCTCACGCCCTGGACGGTATCCACACTCGTCGTGATGCCGCCAGGGCAACGTATCCGGAAGCTTCCGGCCCGCGGCGGTGGACCGGATCCGACCGCCGCTCCTAGCGTGGGTGCGGTGACGTTCCAGGGAGCCGACACCGACGTACTGGCGAACCAGGTCGCGGGCCTGTGCGCCAAGGCCGCGTCCCGGGCCGAAACCATCGCCGCCAGCCTGCGGTCGATCGCGGAGAACCGCTGTCCGGTGTTCGGGGCGAACGGCGAGACGCTCTCCGCGACGCTGCGCCAGCTAGCCGACGGCCTGTCCGTCGGCACCGACCGGCTCGCCAACTTCCAGGCCAGCGCGCGGCAGAACGCGGGCGACCAGGACCTGGCCGCCGCGGCGTCCGGTCAGGACTGGGGGTTGGGCGAGAGCATCTGGGACGAGGTCATCGGGGTCTTCCAGATCCTCGGCGGGTTGGACGAGTTCGTCGCCGGCGTCGCCGTGGCGTTCGGCGGCAGCGAGGGCGTCGTCCCCATTTTCATCGGGGGCGCCATCGCGCTGCACGGTGTCGACAGCATGGTCGCTGGCTACAACACACTGAAGAACCCCGACGACGAGGTGAAGAAGACGTGGACCGAGGAGCACCTCGGCTACG
>Ga0075419_10002329_pt1 | contig 12243 bp, 10 predicted proteins | sample SoiMetdeltSBSDD3_FD_76900 | JGI IMG/M metagenome (GOLD analysis project Ga0075419, IMG submission 76900) | Bulk soil microbial communities from a Populus tree surrounding site in Tennessee, USA - Soil MetaG P. deltoides SBSDD3 | ecosystem: Environmental > Terrestrial > Soil > Tree plantation... | reverse complement strand
GCGCTCGAATCCAGCCGCCTCGTCTGCGTACCGGCACGCCTGGCCAACGGCCTCGAGTTCGACGCGGTCGTCGTCGCCGAACCGGCCCGCATCGTGGCCGCGGAACCGCGCGGCCTGCACCGGCTGTACGTCGTGCTCACCCGCGCCGTCAGCGCCTTGCACATCGTGCACGCCGAACCGCTACCCACCGCCCTGATCTGATCCCGACGTCCCGGTACCTCGCGGAGGTGTGTGGATGTTCCGCGGCGACCGGCCAGGGACGCGAGGCTCGGCCAGCACAGCCGGTCCTGTGACGTGCCTCGTCGCTCGGAGTCGCGGCAAGCCGGGCATACGATGTGCGCCGTGGACATCGTCGCAGACCTCGCCGTCGGGGCCGTCGCACTCTTGCACGTCTACATCCTCGTACTGGAGATGTTCCTGTGGACGAAGCCGGCGGGCCGGCGGGCGTTCGGCACGGACGCCGAGTTCGCCCGCGCGTCCGCCCCATTGGCGGCGAACCAGGGACTCTACAACGGCTTCCTGGCCGCCGGACTGATTTGGGGTCTGCTGGCCGGCGGCCAAGTCGGCTTCCAAGCCAAGGTGTTCTTCCTCTCCTGCGTGCTCGTCGCCGGCATCTACGGCGCGGCGACCGTCAACCGCAGAATCCTCGTTGTTCAGGCGGTGCCGGCTGCCGTCGCGCTTGTCCTCGTGGTGGTGGCTCGCTGACCGGGCCACCTTGTCAGTGACGAACGTGAATGCAATAGTCAATGTGTGGAAGCGCTTTCCCGCAGGGCGTTCGTGGTTCTAGCAGCGCTTGTGGCGATCCTCGGTGGCCAGTTGGTGGGCGTCCCCGGGGCGGCCGCGGCCGCGCCGGGCGTGGTGCGTCTCGGGGACACCATGCTGGATCCCTCCGCGATCTATTTCGTGTCGTACGACGGTCTGGTCAACAACGCGTCGTACCAGCAGAACGCGATCCTGAGCCACGCCGGCTACCAGTACGCGGCGTGGTACACGGCCAACCGCAACGCGGTCGTCGCGCGCCGCCAGCTTCCCGGCGGCGCCTGGCAGACCCTGCAACTGCCGCACGCGCTGAGCGTCAACGACTCGCACAACTCGATCTCGCTGGGCGTCTCGCCGGCCGACGGCCGGCTGCACGTGGCGATGGACACCCACAACAGCCGGGTGTTCTACGTCAAGTCCGAGGCCGGACTGGTCAGCAACGCGGCCGGGCGGACCTGGGTGGCGGGCCGATTCGGCGCGGTGCAACGGACTCTCGACGGGGTCGAGCTCGGCGCGATCACGTACCCGCGGTTCCTGGTCACACCGGAGGGGCGGCTGCAGTTCAGCTACCGCACCGGCGGGTCCGGCAACGGGACGATGGAGCTGGCCGAATACGACGGTGCGTGGCGCACGCTCGGCCGGTGGTCGTCGGCCACCGGGTCGTACTCCGCGCGCGGGGTCACCAGCACGACGCGGAACCTCTACCTGCACGGCCTGGGCTACTCGTCGACCGGCCGGCTGCACGCGGCGTTCACCTGGCGGGAGGGCAACACCGGTGTGCTCTGCAACCCTGGCGGGCTGGCCAACCACGACACCGGGTACGTCTACAGCGACGACCGGGGTCGCACCTGGCGCAACAACGCCGGCCAGCAGGTCGCGACGACCGGTTCCGGCAGCCTCGTCGCGGTCGGCACGCCCAGCCACGTCGTCGACCCGCTCTCCGTCGACCACGGCCTGATCAACCAGGAGAGCCAGGCGTACGACTCGACCGGCAACCCGCACGTCATCGTCAGCTACGTGCCGGGGCGGTTCACCCAGTGTGTGTCCAACTATGTGCAGCAGCGCATCTCCTTCGGCCGATCGTTCCACCTGCGCCGGGACGCCCAGGGCGGTTGGCGCAAGGTGGAGGTCCCGGTGCCGCTGAACGCGGTCGGGCGCTCGCAGATCGTGCTGGACGCGGCCGACAACGCGTACGTCGTCCTGCCCTTCGGCCGGATCGTCACCGCCAGCAAGGCCAGCGGCTGGACCGACTGGACGCTGCGCTTCGACGGCGCCGGGCTCAACGCGTTCGGCGAGGTCGACGTAGACCGCAGCCGGATCGGCGAGGGCATCGTCTCGGTCCTCTATCAGCAGCGGTCCACCGGTACGACACCGTCACCGATCAGGGTGGTCGACTTCCGGCTGGGCTGACCGGTCAGCCCAGCCGTCCGCACCGCGAGAATTGATCAATCTGGGTACAGGAGAGGGGTTAGACGCCGAGTGCGGCACGCGGGGCGGTCGCCAGAACCTGTTGCTGGTAGTAGACCGGGCCGCCCTGGTCGCCGATCACGGCCGACGGGTAGTGCGTGGAGACGAACAAGCCGTAGACCGCGGTCGCGGAGATCGCCAGTCCGAAGTAGTCGCCGATGAAGCTCCGGCTGAGGCACGGGTTCTGGTGCGCGGCACAGGCCATCTGGTCCAGTCCGTCGATGGTCTGGGCGGGCTGCTCCGGATCCCAGGTGAAGGTGGACAAGCGCACATTGCCACCGACGGAGACAGCGCCCGAGCCGTGGTCGGCGAAGACCTGCAGGGTGGTGTCGATGCAAAAGTTCGTCCGCCCGACGTGGGCCGGCACAATGCTCGGGTCGGCCGGGCAGGCCGCGCGCCGGTCGTAGAAGGCGACCGCGACCGCACCGCCGGGACCGGCCGCGACGCTGGGCTGGAACTGGTCCGTCCGGGTGGCACCGTCCACATTGTCATTGACCTTCACCGGCTCCGACCAGGTCGCGCCGGCGTTCGTCGACTGGGCCAAGTAGACGTCGAACTGTACGCCGTCCCACGCCTCCCAGACCACGTAGAGGTGACCGGGGTGATCCTCGCTGGCCGCGAAGTGTTCCAGGATGCCGTCCCGGAAACGGGTGTTCGGCAGGCAGCATTCCTGCAGCACGGTTGCGTCGGCGACTGGGTTCCACCGTCCCCAAGTCCGGCCGTCGTCGGTGGAGCGCGACACGTACATCGTCTTGACGTCGGTGCGGCTCGGCGAGTTCGACGCGATCGCAAGATAGACGTCGCCGGACGGATCGACCGCCGCGTACACGAAGTCGTTCGCGGTACCGGTCTCGTTGGGCCGGCTCACCGTGGCCCGCTTCCGGAACGTCTGTCCACGATCCTCGGACACCGCGATGTTGATTTTCGTGGTCGACCCGTTGAAGATCGACCAGGCCGCGTACACGTGATCCTGAAACCGGCTACCCGGGAAATGGTTGACCGCCACCCACTGCTTGTCCTCGACGAAGCCGAGCGATTTGCTCGACCAGTTGGGCGCGTGCTCCAACGGCTCGCCGCCGTTGCCCTTGACCCAGGTCCGGCCGAGATCGTCCGAATAGGACAGTTCGATGTGCGAGTTGGGGTGCAGGTTCGCCCAGAACGCGTTGAACGGCAGGGTCACCTGATACGCCCGGCCCTGCGAGTCGAACGCCACGTTCGGATCAGTGTTGTTCGTCCACGACGGAGGCATGTCCTGAGTGCCGGTGGAGACGCACTCGTAGCCTTGGACGATCGTCGAGCCGGCCGGCTGTCCGCCCAGGATCGTGTGTGCGCCGAGGTGGAAGTTGTAGTAGGTGGAGTACTTCTCGAAGAAGATTTTCGACGTGCCGACGAGATCCTCGGTGCCCGGGCGCACGGCCAGCCACGACTCCGAGAGGTTGGCGTTGTAGTCGCCCAGCCGGCATGACCCCGGGTTCGGCGCGGTGGCGCCCGGGTCGTAGCCGGCATATCCACCGGCCTGGAACGGCGTACTGGCGACGACGTTGGTGACGGCGACCTGCGATGACCAGCCGGCAGCAGCGGGTGCGCGGGCCGCGCCGGCCAGAACCAGTACCGCCACCAGGGGTATCACAGCGAGTCTTCGCGACATGGAAACCTCCTCCCGTCCCGACCCGACAACACGGGCTCGGGAGACCGTGAACCCATTTTGCGGCTGTCTCGTACCCGAAAGTATCGACCGATCTCGCCATTGAGGTAGTTCGCTGTCTGTGGAAGCGTGCCCCCATGCGCGCACGTACCCCCTTGGTTGTCGCGGTCGCGCTAGCGGCCGTCGTGGTCGGCTCTTCCGCCGTACCCGCTGTCGCCAATCAGGCGACGCTCACCCAGATCTCTAGCGACCTCTACACCGGCGGCAAGGCGCAGCACGCCACCGAGGCCGAAGCCGACACGTACCATTTCGGCTCGACCGTGGTGTCCACCTTCCAGGTCGGCCGGTTCAGGACCGGCGGCGCGGTGAACATCGGCTGGGCCACGAGTACCGATGCCGGTGCCACCTGGCAGCAAGGCGTGTTGCCCGGCATCACGGTGGCCGAGGGCGGACCGTACGAGCGGGCCAGCGACCCGGTTGTCGCGTACGACGCCCGGCACGGCACGTGGCTGATCAATACGCTCGACCTCGGTGACCTCAACGACCTGTCGGTGAGTCGTTCCGCGGACGGGCTGACGTGGTCGCTGCCGGTACTGGTGGTCGCCGGCGGCGAGGGTTCGTTCATCGACAAGAACTGGATCGCGTGCGACAACACGGGTACGAGCCCGCACTACGGGACATGCTATGTCCAGTACGACGACGCCGGCGCCGGCGGTCAGATGGTCATGGTGCGCTCGACCGATGGTGGTTTGACCTGGTCGGTGCCGGCGGCGGTCGCGGGAGCGTCGGGCATCGGCGGGCAGCCCGTCGTGCAGACCAGCGGCCGGGTCGTCGTCCCGTACCGCGACGGCGGCGACGGTTCGATGCGCAGCTTCAGCTCGGTCGACGGCGGGCTCACCTGGTCGGCGCCAGTACTGATCGCACTGTCGACCGGCCACGCACCGACCGGCATGCGGGCGCCCCGGCTACCCGTGGCCGAGGTGGACGGTGCGGGCCGCGTCTACGTTGCGTGGCAGGACTGCCGCTTCCGGGTAGGCTGTGCGGCCAACGACATCGTACTGTCCACATCGGACGACGGCACGGCGTGGACACCCGTGGTGCGGATCCCAATCGCGGCAATCGACAGTACGGTCGACGCCTTCATCCCGGGCCTCGGCGTGGACCGGACCAGTTCCGGCGCCACCGCACGGCTGGCGCTGGTCTACTACTTCTACCCCGACGCCGGCTGCGGCAAGAAGGCGTGTGCGCTCCAGGTCGGGTACGCGTCGTCGACGTCGGGCGGGGCGAGCTGGAGTACGCCGGTGACGCTGGCCGGGCCGATGAGCCTGCCGTGGATCGCCGACGCGGGCGGGGCCATGGTAGGCGACTACCTATCCGTGTCGATCCTCGGTGACACCGCGCTGTCCGCCTTCGCGGTGGCCCGGGAACCCTTGAAGGGCAAGGTGTTCGACCAGGCGATGTACGCACCGATCGGGCTGACGGTCACGGGCGGGCTCGAGGCCGCGACGTCCGCCGGCGCCCGCCAGATCGCCGGTGGCCATCCAATCGAGGTGACGGCGTACTGACGACCCGGTCGCGCCGGCTCACGACCCGCTCGGCGGCGGCGGCGGTCGATCGGCGGGGTGGCGAACCCGTTTGGGGGCTGACCGGGTCGAGCCGACGGGAGCAGAGTGAGCGCATGGCGACTCGACGTACCCAACGTGTCCTGATCTCGCTCGCCGCGCTGGCGTGCATGGTGATCGGGGTGGCCGGGCCAGCGGCCGCGGCGCCGGCCGCCGCTCGTGGCCCGGTCGACCTGGGTACGCTGCGCGGCTTCTGCTGCAGCCAGGCGCTGGACGTCAACGACCACGGTGTGGTGGTGGGCGAAAGCGCCATCGCCGACGGCGAAAACCCGCCCAACCACGCGTTCCTGTGGCACCGGGGCCGGATGCGCGACCTCGGCACGCTCGGCGGCGCGGCCAGCACCGCGACCGCCATCAACAACCGGGGCGAGGTGGTCGGCTACAGCGACCTGCCGGACGGCACCACGCACGCGTTCCTGTGGCGGACCGGCCGGATGCACGACCTGGGCTCGCTGGGCACGACCAGCCTCGCGACCGGCATCAACGACCGAGGCGAAGTGGTGGGCCGGGCCGTGACCGGAGACGGCCGGCTGGTCGGCTTCCGCTGGTCCGGCGGGGTCATGACCCAACTGACCACCGCGGACGGCACCGACTTCGTGGCTTACGCGATCAACAACAAGGGCCTGATCGCGGGCGCGATCAACACCAGCGGCTTCCCCACCCCGGCACTGTGGCGCGACGGCAACATCACCAACCTGAGCGGCGAACTCGGCCAGGCGGTGGCGATCAACCACGCCGGCGTGCTGGCCGGTGACGTGTCGGTCCCACCGCAGCAAGCCTTCATCTGGCGGGCCGGCATGCTCACCACGCTCACCTCACCCGCCGACGCGCAGATCGCAGTCGGTACAGCGATCGACAACCGGAGCCGGGTGGCCGGGTTCACCGGCCACGACAGCCAGTTCGACGCGGTACTGTGGCGCGATCCACGACACCCCCAGCTGCTGCCCAGCCTCGCCGGCGGCAACAGCATGGCCTGGGGAATGAACAGCCGCGGCCAGGTAGTCGGCTGGAGCACACTGTCCGCGACCACCGGCGACTACCACGCCGTGCTGTGGAACACGTAACGACACTCGACGGGACCCGGTCGGCCAGGCCGCGGTGGTACCAAATCGCTGTCGAAGGGTTCTCGGTGGTGGTCCCGGAACCGTGGAATGTCCCAAGTGGACAGCCGCAGCCGGCACCTACATCCGACCGCCGGGCAGCACTGCTTGGACTCGCGCCGGGCACTGCTCGCTTGGACGGCCGGCTGCTTCGACGAGCATCTCTTTCGTTTGCTCGGCCCGAGGTGAGATGGGTAGTCCAGATCGACCGCCTCGTCGACCTCTTGTGGCCTGAGTCTCCGCCCCGTACGGCGATCCACGCCGTGCGGGTTTACGTATCGAGGCTGCGGGCGCTGCTGGCCGCAGCGGCGCCCGCCGACGAGGTCGAGGTGACGCTGGCCGGCCATGGCACCGGGTACATCCTGCGCGCCGATCCGATGTGCGTGGACGCTCACCACTTCCGTGCCCTGCTGGACCGGGCCAAGGTCGCGACGGATGACACCCCGAGGGTGCGCCTGCTGGAGGAGGATCTGTTCGACGCGTGGCTGTGCCGCGGCGAGCACCGTGGCGTCGTGGACGAGTTTGATGGACGCGGTGTACGCCAACCCGATCCGTGAGCGCCTGGTGGGGCAGCTGATGCTCGCCCTGTACCGCGGCGGCCTGCGCGCCGAGGCGCTGGCGGTCATTCGGGAGACCCGTGCGCGCCTCACCGAGGAACTGGGCCTGGATCCAGGCCGGGAGCTGCGGGACCGTCGCCACCGGCATGGGGGAAGCCGTCTACTACTGCAACGGTCACGCACTCAACATCTACAAGGCACTCGGCATCCCGCAGTTCTTCAACACCTGCGGCCAGCCCTTCGGCCAACGTTAGCGGCCCAATAACCCGGTCATTGGTCGGGGCATCGGACTACGAACCGCTTTTCGCTGATGGGGGGAACGGGGTCCGAGCGCCGGGAGGCCGTGGCGATCGCGGGCGAGGCCACAGGGCCCCACACCGCTACCCATCGACGCGACCAGGCCGCGGGTGAACCGAGATCATCAGGGCGATCGTGCGACCAGCACATAGGCGACCGTTTGCCAGACCGTTCCTTTGATCTCTCGTGGCTGATCGTGCTGTGGATCACGTTGGTAACCGGCTCGCTCAGCGACGTGCCGGGAGGCCGTGTTGTCCACGTGGGTCCACAGTCTCAGCTCGCCAAGCCCGAGACGCTCGAACGCCCAGCCGGACATCAGGCGCAGTGCCCTGGTGGCGGCGCCTCGACCGCGGGCCTCAGCGGCCAGCCAATAGGAGACGTGACCGATCCCATCAGCATGACGCAAGGCAATGTTGCCCAAACGGTCGCCGGTCGACGCGTCACCGATCAGGAAGCCAGGCGAGTCATCCCTTCCCGTGACAAGGTCAGCAATCGCCATTCGCACGTCCTCGACGGACACCGTGGACGTCTCCGCGGCGACCAGCTGGATCAGCTCATCGTGCTTCACCGTGTCGGCATACCACTCGGCGTCGGCTGGGATCCACCGACGTAGGCGCACGACACCGTCGGTCAGCATCGGATCATTCACATGACCAGCGTGCCGTCAACGGTCAAGGCCACCACCGGCATTCGCCAGCCCGGATCGATCCCGCCCGGCTTGTCGCTTCGACCGTGGCTAGATTTGCAACCGCATCTGATCACTCCGAGTATGGAATGGCCGCCTTGCCAGAGGCTTCGTGCCCCTCTGATACGCATCAACGCGTCCGTCGATCTGGAATTCTCAGTGTCCGCTAGCAGCCGTGTCGTGATGGGAACGCCTCGGCGTGTTGTCGTCTCGCACCGTTTTCACCAGTCCACCGTGGACGGTCGTGCCCATCGGTACCCGTCGGACACCACGGACGGGCAACGGGCGGTGATTTAACCGGCTGCTGCCGGATCCGGCCTAGCTGGCCGGAAAGGGCGGCCGCCCGGAGGCGCACTGCCGACGCGCGATCGTGAACGCGATCCTCTACGTCGTCGACAACGGCATCGAGTGGTGGGCGCTGCCCAGCGACTTCCAGCTCTGGTCGACGGTCTACAACTACTTCGCCGCCTGGGAGGCGGCCGGCATCACCCAGGATGTGCTGGACGGTCTGCGGGATCGAGTCCGGTTGGTCGAAGGTCGAGTTGCCGCGCCGTCGGCGGCAAGAAGATCAACGGCGGGAAGCGGCACATCGCGGTGGACACCCTGGACTGCTGCTATGCGTACCGGTCACCGCCGCGTCGGTACAGGACTGTGACGGCGCCCGGCTGCTGCTCGACCAGCTGGCCGCCTCGTGCTGCTCCGCACCGACGATGGCCAGATCCGCCGCGCCGATGTCGAGCATGGTCAGCATCATCCGCAACGCGTGCTCTGCGACCCGAGGGAGGCTGTTGCCAGTCACAGTTGTGATCTGCACCGTCAACGTCGAAGATACGGCCCACGCCGACCTGGCTACCGGCGGCCGAGTAGGCCCACCCCCAGGCCGGGCGCCCCCGACAGCCCCGGGCGGCGGCACCTACCCGAACTTGTGCGGCCGTGCCCGCCGCCGTGGCTCTACACAGTCGGATGACACACGGTCGATTTAACCTAGGTGCGGATTGCTTCGCCGTGGCTTGTCGACCCGCGTTACGCGTTGCTTCGGTTCTGATGGGTATTACGTTGCTTCAGCCCGCGCGTCGGCCGGCTTTGGCGTGGTACTCCTCGACGATGTCCTGCGGGATCCGTCCACGGTCGGAAATATCCTTACCGGTCTTCTTGGCCCACGCCCGGATCGCCTGGTTCTGTTCCCGGTCACTAACGGCGGCGACCCGCCCCCGGCCGCGGGCCCCGGCCATGACTCCGCCACGGCCGATCTTGCGCCCCGATGCCACATACCGGGCCAAGGAGTCCCGCAACTTCTTGGCGTTCTTGTTGTTGAGGTCGATCTCGTACCAGGCGCCGTCCAAGGCGAACTTCACGGTCTCGGCCGCATCGCCGCCGTCCAGGTCATCCTCGAGGACCACCATTTCACGTCGTGCCACAACAGTTCCCTCCGGCCAAATCACAGGTTCCTCGAAAGAGTAACCCGAAGGAGATGGATCTCGTCAACAATCAGCGCAATATCGGTCGCCCGGCGCATCTATCCTGCCGCCCACGAGGGATAGGCGACTGTTCCGTCACTCACCCTCTGGACGGTATTTGCCGGGCATTCAACCATTCGGATGCTACCCGGTGTGTGCAGGATAGAACCCAAAGTTAGCAGACCCGGGTACTCTCACCACGCAGAGCTAGCATCGGCCATCGGGAGACTCGCAGACGTTGCCCTGACCGGCCGTCGCCCGTTCCTACCTGCGGCTGCCGACGTCCCGCTCATATTGTGGCCGGGTGGCATTGCCTCGGCGAGGTTTACGCCGGCCACATTTGCGGACCGCGTCTGTGGACGGGAAGTTGTGGCTCACGTTCCGGGCTCGGGGGACAATGTGACCCAGGTTCGTCGTGACCCCGACTGGCATTGCAAGGCCCGCTCGACCTGCCGCGAACTGGTGATCTTGCCGGTGGCCGACTTGGCCGGTGGTCCACGCTGAGAGCATTCAGCAGCACTCTTCTGCGGGGATCACCCGGCGGTTGCCAGCCGCGTCGGAGAGACTCTGTTCACCCGGGCCCGTGTGCACGGGCGAACGGTGAACGACGAGGAGTCCGATTATGACCCCGAATGCAGCGGACCACCCGACGACCTTCTCCGATTTGGGGTTGCGGCCGGAGCTGTTGCTGGCGCTGTCCAGCCTCGGCTACGAGGAACCCACCCCGATCCAGCGGGAGGCGATCCCGCCGCTGCTACGCGGACGTGACGTGCTCGGCCAGGCCGCGACGGGCACCGGGAAGACAGCGGCGTTCGCGCTTCCGGTGCTACAGCGGATGCCCGACGACGGGCGAGGCACCGGCCCCGCCGCGTTGGTGCTGGTGCCAACCCGTGAGCTGGCGGTGCAGGTTTCGCAAGCGTTCCACCGCTACGGCCGCGATCTGGGGGTACGGGTCCTGCCGATCTACGGCGGGCAGCCGATCGGCCGGCAGCTGCAGGCGCTGGAACGCGGGGTCGACGTCGTGGTCGCCACACCGGGGCGAGCGCTGGACCACATCGGCCGCGGGACGCTTCGCCTGCAGGGTGTCGAGGTGGTGGTGCTGGACGAGGCGGACGAGATGCTCGACATGGGCTTCGCCGAGGACATCGAAGCGATCCTGCGGGAGACGCCCGAGGACCGGCAGACGGTACTGTTCTCCGCCACGATGCCAGCCCGCATCGACGGGATCGCCCGCCGGCACTTGCGTGACCCAGTCCGGATCCGGATGGGCCACGAGACGCCGACCGATGGCCAGGCGCCGCTGGTGCGGCAGAGCGCCTACGTGGTCGGCCGGGCGCATAAGCCGGCCGCGCTCGGACGCGTGCTCGACGTGGAGGCGCCCTCCGCGGCGTTGGTCTTCTGCCGCACCCGCGAGGAGGTCGACCAGCTCACGGAGACGATGAACGGACGCGGCTACCGCGCCGAGGCACTGCACGGCGGGATGAGCCAGGAGCAACGTGACCGCGTGATGGGCCGGCTGCGCGGCGGCACCGCGGATCTGCTCATCGCGACCGACGTGGCCGCCCGCGGGCTGGACATCGAACACCTCACCCACGTCGTCAACTACAACGTCCCGTCCGCGCCCGAGGCGTACGTGCACCGCATCGGCCGGGTGGGCCGGGCCGGCCGGGAGGGCGTGGCGATCACCCTGGCCGAGCCGCGCGAACACCGGATGCTCAAGGCCATCGAGCGGGCGACCAGACAACGGATGAGCATGGAGAAGGTCCCCACGATCGCCGACCTTCGCGCACGGCGCTTGGAACTGACCCGCGCCGCACTACAGGAAAGCCTTCTGGAGGATGACCTGGACGGCTTCCGGGTCGTCGTCGAGACGCTCGCCGACGAGTTCGACATCATGGACATCGCGCTCGCAGCGGTCAAGCTCGCTCACGAATACAGCGGAGCCGCCGGGGACGAGGAGGAGATACCACAGATCGCCGAGAAGGTCGGTCGGGACGCACGAAGCCGCCCGGACGGTCCCGGACGCGAACAGCGGCGCAGCCGACCAGTCCCCAGCAGCATGACGCGCCTGTTCCTCAACGTTGGACGCAGCGCCGGGATCCGACCACAGGACCTGGTCGGCGCCATCGCCGGCGAATCCGGCCTTACCGGCCGCGACATCGGCGCCATCGAAATCGCCGACCGCTTCTCCCTGGTCGAGGTCCCGGAATCAGCCGCCGACAACGTGATCGAAGCCCTGCGGCGCAGCACCATCAAGGGAAAGAAAGCCACCGTACGCCGAGAACGCGATACCCCCAACAAGCCACCACGCTGAACGTGTAGGCGCCCAATTCTGGGGTCGGGTCATGCGCCCTGCGTACGTTCGTGGATGAGGCCGCCGAGTCGATCTCGTTGGGTGACCCACTCGCCGGTGGGGGTGGTCGTGACGCCGAGTAGGTGTACCCGCCGGGTGGACAGCTCGGTCACGAACAGCACGTACAGCATGGTGAACAGCAATGTGTCCACGGTGAGAAAGTCGGTCGCGAAGATGGTGTGAGCCTGGGTGGTGAGGAATTGCCGCCAGCTCGAGCCGTCCCGTTGCCGCACTGGGTAGATGTTGGCTCGTTTGAGTGCGCAATACCGCGCTCGCACTGACCCGGTAGCCAGGATCTCGG
>Ga0075419_10002323_pt1 | contig 12252 bp, 8 predicted proteins | sample SoiMetdeltSBSDD3_FD_76900 | JGI IMG/M metagenome (GOLD analysis project Ga0075419, IMG submission 76900) | Bulk soil microbial communities from a Populus tree surrounding site in Tennessee, USA - Soil MetaG P. deltoides SBSDD3 | ecosystem: Environmental > Terrestrial > Soil > Tree plantation... | reverse complement strand
GCTGGACGGCGAGACCGTGAGGAACCGGGCCGGCGGGCGGAAGCGGATCGCGAGGTTGTTCTTGACGTAGTTCGCGTTGAAGACGACCTGCAGGCCGTCGTTCCTCGCCGCGTTCTGCATGCCGATGGTGGCGCTGTTCTTCACCACCGCGTTCATCGTCAGGTACTGGTACACGAACTCGCCGGTCGGGTAGAAGATGACCTCGAAGTCGTTCGTGGCCGTGGTGCCGTTCTCGAGACGGCGCGGCACGCCCTTGAACTGCACGATCGTCCGCGTCCCGTCGTACAGGTAGTACGCGCGGGCGTTGGGGGCGACCGCGGGCCGGAAGTCCAGGTCATCCCAGAACGCGGCGAACATGCTCGGCGGCACCGTCGTGCCCGAGTTGGGCAGCGCGGTGTTCGTGAACGTCGTCTGCGTGTTGGTGCCGTTCAGCGTGAGCCAGCCGTTCGTCGTGACCCGGAACTGGGTGTTGTTCACGCCATAGTGCGGGAACGCGAACCCCATCGGGAACGGCCCCAGGTTCTGGTCGTCCGCGTTGAGCGGGATCAGGGTGCCCGTGGCGCTGATGTCCACCCACGAGAACACCGGCCCGCCCGGGGCGTCGCTGTCCTGGAACGTGTAGCCGAACACGTCCGGCCCGCCCTGAGCGAGTGGTGTGGGGCCGAACTGGGAGTCGGGCTGGCCCTTGGCGAGGTCCACGTTGTCCGCGTCCCCGAACACGGTCACGGAGCCGCTCAGCCCGAGGATCTCGGGTGCGGCCGTGAACGTGTAGTTGCTGCCGCCGGTGTTCGTGAGCGTGAGCAACTGGCTGGTCGCGGTGTTCGTGAGCAGCGACACCTCGAACGACTCGGGCGACACCGTCACCACCGGCGCGGGCGTGGACTGGCCGATCATGTTCGCGGACAGCGCCGGCGTGTCCGGGTCGTTGCTGTGCACCGTGACGGTGCCGGCCAGCGTGCGAGCACCGGCCGGGGCGAACGTGAGCACCACGTTGCGCGTCTGGTGCGGGTTCAGCGTGAACGACGTGATGTCCGGCGTCACGTCCGGATCGCTGCTCGTGACGTTCGAGACGATCAGCGCGTCCGTGCCCGGGTTGTGGACGGCCAGCGTCCGCGTCGGGTTCGCGCCGACGAAGAACGTGCCGAAGTCCACCGTCGCAGGCGACAACGTCACGTCCGGCGCGCCGATGACATGCAACTGGGCCGCGAGCTCCGTGGGGTTCTCGTCGGGGTCGTTGCTGTGGATCGCGATCGTGCCGTTGAAGATGCCGCCTTCCACGCCCAGCGCGTTGAAGTTCACGTTGAGTGGCAGGCTCTGCCCCGCGAGGATGCGCCCCGACGTGGGCGTCACCGTGAGCCACTGCGTGAGCGGCACGATGCGGACGGCGAGATTGTTCTCGATGTAGTTCGTGTTGAACGCCGTGGTCAGGCCGATCGACCGGCTCGCATTCTGGATGCCCACCGTGGCGCTGTTCGTGGGTGCGGCCACCGACAGGTACTGGTAGCGGATCTCGCCCGAGGGGTAGAGGACGATCTGGAACGTGTAAGGGCCGCCCGTCTCGAAGTGCGGGGCTCCCACCCACGAGACGACGAAGTGCGAGGCGTCCCCATAGGTGTACACGCGCGGCGTCGCGCCGAAGTCGAGATCGTCCCAGAGTGCGGCGAGCAGGTTCTCCGGAGCGCCCGCGTTGGGGAGTTGCTGGTTCTCGAACGCCGTGGACGTGCTCGTGAACGACAGCCAGCCATTCGTGCACACGCGCACGCTGGCGAACGACCCGCCGTAGAACGGGAAGGCGAATCCGATGGGAACCGCGGCCGACGTCGCGTCGTCACCGGTGAGCGCGAGTGAGGTCCCCGTGCCCGTGATGTCCTCCCACGCGAACGCCGGGCCGTTGGGCTCGTTGCTGTCCACCCAGCGGTAGCCGAACCCGTCCGGGCCGCCCTGGCCGTCCAGGACGGGCGTGCCGATGCGGATGTCGTCCGCGCCCTTCACCAGCGGCTGGTACGGGAATGGCGCGGGCTGCGAGAACACCAACTCCGGGGTCGGCACGGTGAAGTCGAGCGTGCCCTGCCCGACATTCGAGAGCGTGAGCGTCTGGTTGTCGGTAGCACCCGTGAGCAGCTCCGAGGAGAACGACGTCGGCGAGGCCGCGATGTCGGGCGCGCCGAGCGTGGTGCCGGTCGCCACGTTCGACACAGCGCCGCGGTTGCCGAACTCGTCCAGTGCCTGGATCGCGACGTGGTAGAGCGTGCTGAATGCGAGGCCGGAGATCTCGTGGCTCTCCGCCTGGCCGGCCGGCTTGGGATCCGGCGCCGGCGCCGGCGTGGCGGCCGCGAACGACGCGGCGTCCGTGATGGGAGAGGTCGAGTAACGCAGGTCGTACGACGAGGCGCGGCCCGTGCCGCCGTCATCGCCGGTCGCGGTCCACGCCAGCCGCAGGTGGCTCGAGCCGGTCTCGGTCACGTTCAGGTCGGAGATCGCACCGGGGTTGGTGACGTCGGGATCCGCGATGGTGAGGAATGCGTTCAGCCGCGCGCCGGTCAGGACCTTGCCTGCGAGCTGCGGCTTGGGGTCGGCGCCGTTCAACACGAGTTGCTTGATGAACAGGTTCGTCGCGCTCGGGAACCGGCCCATCGCCAGGGCGACCACACCGGAGACGTGCGGTGTCGCCATCGACGTGCCGGACAGCAACTGGTACCCGCCGCCCGGCTGGCACGACAGGATGTTCACGCCCGGTGCGGCCAGGTCCACGGTCGTGGCGCCGAAGTTCGAGAACGACGCGAGGTTGTCGTTGTGGTCGGTCGCGGCCACCGAGATGATGTACGGAGAGTCGTAGGCCGACGGGTAGTGCGGGTTGATGTCGGTATTGGCCGACGAGTTGCCCGAGGCCGCCACGAACAGCTGGCCCGCCGCGCCCGCCGCGTTGATCGCGTCCAGCAGCGCCTGCGAGAAGCCACCGCCGCCCCACGAGTTGCTGGTGAGCCTGCAGCCCACCACGATCGAGTACTGCACGCCCGCGATGGCGCCGGCCGTCGAGCCGGAACCCGCGCCGCTCAGGAACTTGATGCCGATGACCTTCGCGTTCCAGTTGACGCCGGTCACGCCGACGTTGTTGTCGCCCACGCCGGCGATCGTGCCCGCGCAATGCGAGCCGTGGCCGTTGTCGTCGAACGGGTCGCCGTCGTTGTTGACGAAGTCGTAGCCGTGGACATCGTCGACGTAGCCATTCAGGTCGTCGTCGAGGTTGTTACCCGGGATCTCGCCCGGGTTCGTCCACACATTCGCCGCGAGGTCGGGGTGGTTGTAATCCACACCCGTGTCGATGATGCCGATCTTGAGGTTCGGGTCGCCCGTGAACACGTCCCAGGCACTCGTCGCCCGGATGTCGGCCCCAGGGGTGCCGCCCGTCTGCCCGGTGTTGCGCATGGCGTAGAGCTCAGGGAAGCGCGGGTCGTTGGGCACGGCGTCGAGCGTGATCTCGTAGTTCGGCTCGACGTAGTCGACGTCGGGGTCTCGAGAGAAGCGCGCGATGGCGGCTTCGGTGGACATCCCGCGGAGCTTCACGTGCTCCATGCGAAGAGTGCGGAACTCTCGAACCAGGTCCGCGTTGAGCCGGGCGCGGAAGTTCGCGCGCTGCGGGAGCGATCGGCCCTCTTTGTAACGGACGATCAGCTCACCGGGGATGATGCGCGGTGCGGGTGCCGCGAACGCGAGGCCCGTGAGCGCGAGGATCAGCGTCGAGGCGATGGCGAGGATGCGTGTGAACGCCGATGGACGGGACATGCTCTGCCTCCAGTGTCCTGGGGGAAGCACCGGGTCGACGGTGCCTATGACCGGAGTCTGTACATGCACCTTGTCTGGGATGGCTCGGCGATACGGCCGAGTGAGCGGCGAAAGACCTCCTTGTGGTGAGCGTGGTCGCGTGCGACGCGAACGAGCGTGAGCCTCGAAGAAGACGCCCCGGCGAGCGCGAGGTCAACGAAAAGTTACGGGCTTGACGTCCATTCGGGGCGCCGTCGTGCGGCGCGTGTTCCCCCCGGCGCAACCGCGAAAACCGCTCCGGCCGAACAGCTTGCGTGCCCGGGCGCGCCCGGGGCCCCGCCGCGGACTACAGCGCCGGCCAGCGGAATTCACCTCCGGCCGCACGCGGGACCCGGGGGCGCCGAACGCACGCTCGCGGGCGCCGCGAGCGCGGTGAGCGCGTCCATGGTCGAGCGCTCCTCGTCACCGTCCGGCCGGTTCCCAGTGATAGGCTGGAGCTTCATGGATTCCGAGCTCGTCGAGCGCATCCGCCGTCAACCGGCGCTGTTTCACGCGGCCAAGGTGGTGCAGGCGCTTGTTCACGGCAGCCAACGAACGTTCTGGCGGACCACGCGCGGGGGAGTGATCCGGCGCTACCTCGAGCGCAGCTACGGGCCGCGGGGACTTCAGCTCGGTTGCGGTCACCATGCGCCGCCGGGTTGGCTTGCCACCGATCTCGATCCGCGGCTGGCGCGCGGGGCGATCCACCTGGACGTGACCGAACGCTTCCCGTTCCCCGACGGCGCATTCGCCCGCGTGCACAGCGAGCATTTGATCGAGCACGTTTCGCTGGCGAGTGGTCGCGCCATGCTTGCGGAGTGCGCGCGCGTGCTGGTCCATGGCGGCCGGATCCGCATCGCGACTCCGGATCTCGCGCGGTTGGCGGGACTGGTCGCGAACCGGGGTGATTCGCGCGAGGGTGAAGCGTACGTGGCCTGGATCCCGGCGGCGTTCCCCAGCGCCAGGCTCGAAGCGCGACCTGCGGACGTGCTCAATCACGCCATGCGCGCCTGGGGCCACGTGTTCCTCTACGACGAACCCACGTTGCGCGCCGAGCTCGATCGTGCCGGCTTCAGCGACGTGAGGCGCTACCCCATGAATGAGAGCGACGACCCCGGGATGAACGGGCTCGAGACCCACGCGCTCACCGTGGGAGGCGAGCCGAACGTGGCCTGGGAGACCTTGGTGCTGGAAGCCGTCCGGGCCTGACGCGGTCCGGCGCCGGCGCCGCGGGGTGCACGACCTGCGCTTGCCGCCTTGCACGCCCCTGACCGCCGATTCGCAGCGCTGGCGGGCGTGGCCGCGGGCGCGCTACGTTGCGCTCGATGCCTGATCCCGCCCTGGCCCCATCGCGCGTCCCCGACAGCCTGCGCGCACTCCGCCATCGCGACTTCCGGCTGTTCTTCGCCGGCCAGGGCGTCTCGCTCATCGGAACGTGGATGCAATCCGTGGCGCAGGGCTGGCTCATGCACCGCCTCACCAGCTCCGCGATGATGCTCGGCCTGCTGACATTCGCGCAGTTCATCCCGGTCGTGCCGCTCGCGATGCTCGCAGGCGTGATCGCCGACCGCACCGATCGGCGCCGTATGCTGATGTGGACGCAGGGACTGCTGCTGGTCCAGGCGCTGGTGCTCGCGGTGCTGGTGAGCCTCGATGTGGTGCGGCCGTGGATGCTGCTGTCGCTGGCCGTGATCTACGGCATCGTCAACACGTTCGACCTGCCCGCGCGCCAGTCCTTCGTCGTGGAGCTCACCGGCAAGGAGGACCTGCCGAACGGCATCGCGCTCAACTCCGCCGCGTTCAATGCGGCGCGCATCGTCGGCCCCGCCGCCGCCGGTGTGCTGGTGGCCACGCTGGGGGAGGCGGGCTGCTTCTGGATCAACGCGCTCTCGTTCGTGGCGGTGCTGGCGAGTCTGCTGGCACTGCGGCGGCCGGCCAGCGCGCAGGGCGCGCCGCGCGCGCCCGGGCACGCGCCCGTCACGCGCGAGACCCTGTTCGAGGGGCTGCGCTATGCGTGGTCGGTGCCGAGCATCCGCCAGCTGCTGATGCTGCTCGCGGTCTGCGCAGGACTGGGGTTCCAGTACAACACGCTGTTGCCGGTCTACGCGCGGGACATCCTGCACTCGGGCCCGGCGGTGTATGGCTGGCTGTTCTCGGCATTCGGAGCCGGCGCGCTGGTGGCTTCGCTGCGCATGACCATGGCGCGCGAGCGCTGGGCGCTCCGGCGCCACCTGCTGTTCGGGCTCGCCGCCGCGGGCGTGGGCTTCGTGGGGTTCGCGTGGGTGCGCTGGCTGCCGGCGATGGTGGCGTTCGCGGCCCTGGCCGGCTTCGGGCTCATCCTGTACGTGTCCAGCACCAACACGCTCATCCAGCTCACCGTGGACGACCGCTACCGCGGCCGGGTGATGAGCCTCTACACGCTGTTCTTCGTGGGCACGTCGCCGGTTGGCGCCTTGATCGCCGGCGCACTCGCGCAGCGTTTCGGCGCGCCGGTGGCCACGACGGCGTGCGCGCTCATCCTGCTCGCCGGCGCCGTGTGGGTGAGCGCGCGGCTGCGCGCGGTCGCGGCGCGCGAGGCCGCCGAACGCGAGGCGGCCGAGCGTGTGGCCGTTCCGGATCCCGAGGCGACAGGCTAGGCGGGAGTCAGCGCGCGGCGGCCGAGGACGCGCCGCGTCGCACCGTGGCGGCCATGCGCGAGCACACCGAGCGCTGCCTGCCACAGGATGCTGGGGCGCGTGAGCCGCGGACGGTAGGCGCGCGAATGGAAGTCCTGCCGCGACAGCGACAGGTCGAGCGAGGCGCGTGCCCACAGCGTGGGCAGCAGGCAGAACAGCCGGTAGCGATGCTCGCTCGTGGGCAGCGTGTCCATGTAGTCCGGCACGCGGTCGAGCGCGGCGTGCGCCAGGCCCGCCAGTCGCAGCGACAGCTCGCGCGCTGCACTCGAGGGCGCGATCAGGTCGCGCGGCGAGAGTCCGTGACGCTCGAGCCACGTGCGCGGCACGTGACAGCGCCCGCCGCGTAGGTCCACCGGCCAGTCGAGCAGGATATTCGTCAGCTGCAGGGCCTCGCCCACGACCGGTGCCAGTGCCAGCCGGCGCTCGTAGCGTGCGACGGTGTCGTCCGCGAGCCCGCGCGAGACCAGGCGCGTCAGCATCTCACCCACGCACCCGGCCACGACGTAGCAGTAATCGTGCAACTCCGCGTCGTCGTCGAGATAGGGTTCGCGAGCGCCGCGCTCGGCGGCGCGTCCCGCGTAACGCCTCATGCCGAGCGCCATGGTCTGCACGCACAAGCGCACGTCGGCCGCGTCATCCGCGGCCAGCGCGCCCAGCACCTTGAGCAGCGTGGGCAGCCGTCCCAGCACCGCCAGGTCGGCGCGCGGCCCCTGCGCCGTGGCCCCAGCGGCGAGCGAGGCCGCGGACGCCGCGTCCCCGTGCAGTGCGGCGATCAGGGCGTCGAACCGCGCGCGCATCTCGGGAGCAGGGCCCGGCCAGGAGTCCTCGAGCGCATCCGCGGCGCGGCACAACAAGTAGGCAAGGCGCACGGATTCGAGCATCCGGCCCGACAGGCAGCGGATGTTGAGGGCGAACGTGCGCGAGACGCGCAGGAGCGCTTCACGGCACCAGGCGCGCTCGGTGGCGAGAGCATGTGCCGCGTCGGGGCCGGATTCGGGGAGCGAGGCGGGGGCGGGGGAAGTGGCCACTGCGGGCATGCGGCGCACTATAGCGCGAGCCGGCGCCACGCCAATGGGGGCGGGTCAGCTGCGCTCCGCCGCGGATTGGGTGAGATCCCGCACGCTCGCGCGCGGCTCGCACCGCGACTGGAGAACAGTATCCCCGAGGCCGATAACCTTGGGGACCACCCATGACCCGCTCCCGTGCCTTCCTCGCGGCCGCCTTCGTGGCCTGTCTCGCGTTCGGTCTCGCTCCGGCGACGGCCCGAGCGCAGGCTTTCCCGCGTCTCGGGGTCTACGGCAACGTGGTCGGCGGCGGCTTCCCGTACGTGGCCCCCGATTTCACGCTCGACACGCTCGAGATCGGGCGCGTGGCGCGCTTCAATCAGGTCATCCTCGACGCGTACCCGATCGCGCCCTACCGGCCCGACATCGTGCAGGCGATCCGGGCGCGCAACCCGCAGGTCAAGATCCTCGGCTACGTGCTCACCGGGCACATCTGGCCGGTAGAGGACGCGGATTCGGCCCAGCACATCCCGACGATCATCCGCCACACCGTGCGCAACCTGGGCGGGTACCTCTACGACAAGAACACCGGCCAGGAATACCCGGACGGGAACATCAACCTGGCGAAGAAGGACATCGCCGGACGCTACGTCGTGGCCCTGGCGATGGCCGCCATCATCCGCGACCACGTCATCGCCAGCGGCCTGTTCGACGGCATCTTCAACGACGTGTTCTGCCACAGCGTGGGGTGGACGCAGGCCGGCACCGGGAGGGTGGTTGACTACGCGCGTGCCGGCTACCCGTCGCTCGCCGCGCTCGACGCCGCGTGGGGGGCGGCCGCGGACACGCTCGCCTCGCGGCTGCGCAGCTACGCCGGGCCGAACATGGTGCTCGTCGGCAACTGCGGTCCCAGCACCGAGCACGCGTACTACAACGGCTGGATGCGCGAGAACTTCCCCTACCAGCAGGGGGGCACGTGGTACGCGAACATGCTGGGTGACGTGAGCGCGCGCGGCTACATGCGCGACAACCAGGACTACCGCCAGCCGTCCAGCAACTGGATGCTGACCGTCGCCCAGCTCGGCGCCGGCACGGAGTACAACTCGTTCAACACCTGGAAGCTGCGCTACGGCCTCGCCAGCGCCGCCCTCGGAGAGGGCTATCACTGCATCGGGCCCGGCAGCCGGTTGGTGCGCGACGGGCTGGCCCACCAATGGTGGTACGACGAGTACGCGGTGGATCTCGCCACCGGCCTGTCGAGCGACAAGCTCCAACACACCGGCTGGCTGGGAACCGCACAGGGTCCCGCACACGTGGACCTGTGGCCAAGCGCCGCGCCCGACGCCGTCACCAACAATGGCTTCGAGTCCGGCGTGACGCTCGGCTGGTCGTTCAACCACTTCACGCCGGCGCAGGCGACGCTGACCCAGGACCCCACCACGGCGGCCGTGGGCGCGGCGTCGGCGCACGTGAAGGTGACCGTGCCGAACAGCGTGGACTGGTATGTGACGCTGTTCAGTGCCGGCCAGCTGAGCCTGACCGCCGGCAACAGTTACTCCGCCACATTCTGGGCCAAGGCGAATCCGCCGCGCCGCATTCGCGTGCACGCGGGCAACTCGCGCGGCGAGCGTTACGTCAACGTGGATGCGACATGGCGGCAATACCAGGCGGTACTCGTGCCCACCGTCAGCACGAGCGCCGGCGTGGGTTTCGCGGTGGCCGATCTCGCCGGTGACGTGTGGTTCGATGACGTGCACTTCCAAGCCGGGGTCAGCAGCATCTGGCGCCGCGATTTCCAGAACGGGATCGTGCTCCTGAACCCGACCGAGCGCCCGGTCAACGTGCCGCTCGAGATGTCGTACAAGCGGATCCTCGGCACGCGCGCGCCCAGCGTGAACAACGGCTCCGCCGGTCTGCTCATGGCCGTGCCGCCGGGTGACGGGCTGTTCCTGCTGCGCGGTGAGATCGACACCGTGCGGCCCGCACCCGTGAGGAACATGCGCATCGGGCCGTAGCCGGGCCTCATCCGCCGCCGTCACGCCTCCTCGGTCACCTCTGCTGTCCAGCTCACGGCCACCGCGCCCTTGAGCGAAGCCGCCGTGGGGCACTTGTCGAGATGCCGTGCGAGTGCGCGATCCACCACTTCACGGCTGCCTGCGGGGATGCGCAACCAATAGTGCACGCGCACCTCGGTCAGCACCGGCAGCCCCTCGCGCGATTCGTTCACGCCTTCGACCTCACAGCGGATGGCGTCCTCCGCCAGCCGGACCTGGCGCGCTTCCAGCGCACCGTTCAAGGTCCCGAGCATTCAACCGCCGGTCGCGGCGACGATGTAGTCCACGGGCAGCGGCAGCTCGCGTTCCGGCGTGAGCCTGAAGTACGGCACGATGGGGCCGTGCACACCCATGTCGGCCGTGGCACCGAGCGGCAGGTGCGCGCGGCGGTGCAGGCTGCCCAGCTTGTGGAGCGTGATGCGGGACGTGTAGAGCGGTTCGCTCATCGATTCCTCCGGTCCTCCGCGCCCGCCCCCTCGGCGGTCGAGGCCACACCACACTTATGCTAGTTTCGTTGGCCGGTCCAATCGCCGTGCTGAAGGCCGAGACGCGCCCACCACGGCCCACTCCGAGGAACGATGCCCGCCGCTCGCGATTTCGCCGTCACCGCCCGGCTCGCCACCCCGACCGCCGTGCTCATGCTGGTCCTGATCGTGGTGGGCTCGATCGTGCGCACCACCGGCTCGGGGCTCTCGTGCCCCGACTGGCCGCTCTGTCACGGCAAGCTCATCCCGCCGTTCCAGTTCAACATCCTGATGGAGTGGTTCCACCGCCTGTTGGCACTGCTCACCGGCGTGGGGCTGTTCGCCACCAGCGCGTGGACATTCGCGCACCGCGAGGTCCGCGCACAGCTCGGCGGGTTCGCGGCGCTCTGCCTCGCGCTCTACGTCTCGCAGGCGCTGCTGGGCGCGCTCACCGTGTGGAGGCTGCTGGACCCGAGCATCGTGAGCGGCCATCTCGCCGTGGCGCTGCTGCTGTTCGCCGCCCTGCTGACGGTCGCGCTCGTCGCGCACCATGAGGCCGTGCCCGAGCCCCGGCCGCTCGTGCGCGCGGGCGGTCTGCGCACCGGGTACGCGCTCGCCTCACTGGCGATCTGGGCACAGGCCGTCCTCGGCGGCATGGTCAGCACCAACCACGCCAGCCTCGCCTGCCCCGACTGGCCCACCTGCAACGGCGCGTGGTTCCCGCCGCTCACCGGGCTCGTCGGGCTCCAGGTCTCGCACCGCTACGGCGCCTACCTGCTGGTCGCGCTGTTGCTCACGCTGGCGTGGCATTCGCGCCGCTCGCAGGACGTGGTCGTGCGCCGGCTGGGTGTCGCACTGGGCGTGCTGGTGCTGGTGCAGGCGGCCGTGGGGGTGACGAACGTGTTGCTCGCCATCCCGGTGTGGGTCTCTGCACTGCACCTGGGGTTGGCCGCGGTGCTGCTGGCACTGGCGATCGCCGGCAGGTTCCGGCTCTCGGTCGCGGTCGCTCCCGCAGCGGCACCGGCCGCCGAACGCGCCCTGCGCGGCGAAGTGGCGCGATGAGCGTGGCGAACCCGGCCCCGGTTCCGCGCGCGCGCACCGGCACACTCGGCGCCTGGCTCGAGCTCACCAAGCCGCGCATCGTGCTGCTCGTGCTGTTCACGGGCGTGCCCGCGCTACAGCTGGCCGCGCTCGGCTGGCCGCCGCCGCTGCTGTTGTGGGGCACGCTCGCGGGCATCACGCTGTCGGCGGCATCGGCCGCCAGCTTCAACCACTACTTCGACCGCGACCTGGATGCGCTCATGGTGCGCACGCGCACGCGGCCGCTGCCTTCGGGAGCGCTGCCGCCCATGGCCGCCGTGGCGCTGGGCGTCGTGCTGGGTGCGCTGGCGATGATCGTGTTGGTGGCCACGGCGAACGTGCTGTCGGCGGTGATCGCGCTGGTGAGCATCGTCTACTACGCGTGGTTCTACACGGTGTGGCTCAAGCGTCGCACACCGCTCAACATCGTCATCGGCGGAGGGGCGGGTGCCTCAGCACCATTGATCGCGTGGGCGGCGGTGACGGGCCGCGTCGACCTGCCCGCGGTGCTGCTCGCCAGCATCGTGTTCCTGTGGACACCGCCGCACTTCTGGGCGCTGTCGCTCTACCGCCGCGACGACTACGCGCGCGCCGGGATCCCGATGCTGCCCGTCACGCACGGCGAGGAGGAGACGCGCCGGCAGATCCTGCTCTACACGCTGGTGCTGGTGGCCAGCACGATGGTGGTCGCCCCGCTCTCGGGCCTGGGGCTGGTGTACACGCTGAGCGCGGCCGTGCTGGGGCTGGGCTTCATCGCCGGCGCGGTGCGGCTCTACCGGCAGCCCGGCACGCCCGCGGCACAGGGATTGTTCCGCTACTCGATCCTGTACCTGTTCCTGCTCTATCTCATGATGAGCGTGGACGCGATCCTCGGCGGAGCGGGCGCGGCGGCCTGATCTCGTCGACTCGCCGTACGTCGGGCCCGGGTACCGCCGGGAGTGAACCCGACCCCCGAAAATGGTCAGGCCCCGAGGGCTCGCGCCCTCGGGGCCAAATGGTAGCGGGGGCTGGATTTGAACCAGCGACCTTCGGGTTATGAGCCCGACGAGCTACCAGGCTGCTCCACCCCGCATCACGTAGAGCCAACTTAGGCCCGCCCCCGAGGAGTGTCAACCCCTTGGGGGTACCCAGGGGCCGGACTTGCCAATTCCCAAGCACTTGCCGGCATCGATCG
>Ga0075419_10002304_pt1 | contig 12300 bp, 11 predicted proteins | sample SoiMetdeltSBSDD3_FD_76900 | JGI IMG/M metagenome (GOLD analysis project Ga0075419, IMG submission 76900) | Bulk soil microbial communities from a Populus tree surrounding site in Tennessee, USA - Soil MetaG P. deltoides SBSDD3 | ecosystem: Environmental > Terrestrial > Soil > Tree plantation... | reverse complement strand
TGCGAATACCATCACGAATCCCATTTGGCGACCAGTCAAGGTAATCAGTAGTTAATTTATTTGGATCACAAACTGAAGTGATCTGTATTTCCGGTTTTGTGATCAGCTCACACATCTCTCTCAGGCCCTGTGTACCACAACCGATATAAGCAATATTGATTTTATCACTGGGCGAAATAAATCCTTTGCCTATCACATTTCTTGGCATGATGGTAAATGCAACAGATGCGGCAGCAGATGTTTTTACAAAATCGCGGCGGTGAAGTTTCTTTTTCATAAAGCAACAAGGTTTGAAATATTTGAATTAAAAGGCGTGAGAAGTTACATAAAATCATTGAATCGTAAATTGATAATTATTTTGAATTACACAGTCTTCATTAACCTAAAATGAAAACGCTTCCAATTAAGGAAGCGCTTTACTATAATTACTGCCAGTATTTATTATTTAGTTGCCCCTGCCTCTTCCGCGACCATTGCCATTTCCGTTACCATTACCATTTCCTCTTTGTTCAGTCTGACCTTGGGATTGTTGCTGTACCTGTGGTTGCTGACCACGATTCTGATAAGGTCTTTCCACTCTTTGACTATTTTGATCAGGCACTTGTTGTCTTTCCACTCTTTGATTCTGACTTGGGAACTGTTGCCTTTCTACTTGCTGTGGTCTTTCATATCGCTGATTATTTTGATTAGGAAATTGTTGTCTTTCCACCCTTTGATCATTCTGACTCGGGAACTGTTGCCTTTCGATTTGCCTGTTACCACGATTCTGATATGGTCTATCTGTTCTTTGAGTATTCTGATCAGGGAATTGTTGCCGCTCTACTCTTTGATCATTCTGACCTGGAAATTGCTGCCTTTCAATTTGCCTGTTACCGCGGTTCTGATATGGTCTGTCTGTTCTTTGACTATTCTGATCAGGGAATTGTTGCCGTTCTATTCTTTGATCATTCTGACCAGGCCATTGTTGTCTTTCCGTTCTTTGATTACCTCTGTTCTGATATGGCCTGTCTATTCTTGTGTTATCACGGCTTTGTACATCTGTATTTTGTTGTCTGTCTGCAGACCTTCCACCAATTCTTCCATTCTGATCGCCCCTCTGCCTGTAGTTCTCATAATTTCTTGGAGCACCCGTATTTGATCCCCTGTTGATATAAGGTCTGTAAATAGACACCTCATTATTTCTTGCGATCGTACGTCCGGCTCTTCGTGACTCACGAATTCTTACCGGTTCAATTCTTGAATTGGTATATCTTTCAACATCATAACGGGAAGGTCCCATTGCATAATTGCTTCCGCCACCATAGTTATTAATAATTGTTGTGTTATTAATTATAGTAGTGTTCCTGCTTCTGTCTATGTAATAATTAGAGATTTGATGGGAGTTAATATATCTTCTTGGAGCAAAGCACCAGTAATTATATGGCATGCTATATCTGCCGCCAATATAAATGTTGATGCTGATACCCGGACGCATTGGTGCCCATCCGTAATAATCACCGCCGCCGCGCCACACTACCCAGGCTGGTCCCCATTCGTAATCAGGAACCCAAAGCCAGCCATACCAATCGTCATATACCCAACGACCATAGTGGAACGGAGCCCATCCCCATTCATAATCGGAAACCCAAAGCCAGCCATAATCTTCTGACCAGGCCCAATGTCCTCCCGATTGATAAGGATGGAAATCATTATACCTGTCATCCGGACTCCACACGTATCCGTATTCAGGATAATTGATCCATTGTCCATAAGGGGTTAGCTCATCATAAAAAGTTTGAAAGGATACGTTGACTGATACCTGCGCCGATGCTTTATTTTGAACAGCGCCAAACAGCAACAGTGTAATTGCGATTATAGGTAATTTTAAAAACCGCTTCATAAAAAAGGATTTAGGTTGTAAAAAAAATTTTGTTGCTTCTCAATTCAGGTGACCGGTTTACAGATCTAAACCCATAAGACTTACTGCCAGCAATTTATACGACGATAAACATGCCAGCTTTCTTGTTAAAAAGATGTTTGAATTCTATTTTACTACTATTAGCGAAATTTTCAGTTAATATTTTGCATTAATAGTTAATATTTCTATTAAAATAAAAGCAGCCTTAAAAAAAGCCTGCTTAAAACAAATACTCAATTATGTAATTAATGTTTAAAACGAATTGCAATTCCAAGTTGACCAACACGACTATGATCAACGATGTTGTCGAAACGTGTTACATCAGTTAATCCAAAGTTATATCGGCCATACAAGATCACCTGGTCAGTTGCTTTAAAGCCTAATCCAACGCCTAAAGCTACCTGCGCTGCAGTAAAATCATCTTTTACATTTAAATGTGTTGTCTCGTCTCCCTTATCTTCCGCATTTATCAAAACTCCGACTTGCGGGCCAGCTTCAAGATAAATTTGCGGCGAAGGATAATATTGGATCATTAAAGGAAGCTGGAGATAATTAAGAGATAATGTTCTTTCTTCACCATTATCAAAATAACGTTGCCCCTCCCCTGAGAACAATAATTCTGGTTGGAAACACCAATTGCTGGTTATTGTATGATGCAAAAAGACGCCCCCATGTGCACTGATCCTGCTATTTCCTTCAAAACCGCTTAAGTTAGCTATGTTCACTCCACCCTTAATGCCCAGAGCATGTTGGCTATTGGCTTTTAAAAAAAATAAACTGAAAACCGCTACGGATAAAAGCGTTGCTACCTTTTTCATAATGATTGATTTCAATATGATTTTCAAAGGCCATGCCAGCACATAGAATCGGGCATTTGCATTCTGTTTTTCAAAGGATTAGATTTTTTCCACAATGCGAGTTTCAACTTCGATATATGAGAATAAAAAATGTCCCACTAAATGGAGCATTTAAATAAGCAAAAAATTCTTTACTGTTTTACTTCAACCGTAATTGTACTGTTAAGCCTGCTACCATATGAACGATGCATAGCGTCAGCAAACTGAAGAGTCAGTGTATGTTTTCCCGGCTTTAGTTTTATTTCAGCAGATGTCTGCGCTTTTCCAAAATGAAAAATATGTACAGAATCAGTAGGAGGAATTACTTTTTCAGTAATTACTGAGTCCAGATCGACAAGTATATGATGATGACCTGATGCCGGTTTTAATATTCCATTTGCCGTATCTACATGCATTGCCTCTACACCCATTTCAATTTTTAATGGAGATGTTACGGTTTGCCCGTTTTTCAGGTTAGCAAAAAATACTCTCGCATTCGACGGCACTTCGGGCATTGCCGGCATTTCCACCGGCGTTAAAGTTGAAGTAGCATGTGAATCATGACTGGCTTCTGTAGTTCCTGAAGTTTCTTCACTATCGTTACAGGCAATTAATAATGCAGCCGCAATTGTGGTAATGAACATAAATTTCATAAATAAATTTTTAAGAAAGTAATTGAGGCGGCTAAGGTAGGGAACTTGATGACACAACATTAACCGTCCTCAATTTATTTTGCTTTCGTAACTTTAATTTCCTCAAATACTTTTTTATGGACCAGCGAATTATTAATTTATATGACGAGTATATTCATTCAGCCACCATTTCCCGCGCTGATTTTTTGAAACGTGTTACTCTTATTACGGGCAGCCTTGCACTTACGCAATCGGTTTTATCACAAATAGAAAATGATTATACAAAACCCGGTCTTGCGACCGCCGAAGATCTCTTCACGGAATATGTAAATTATCCCGGAGTGCCAAATGAAATGAAAGCCTATATAGCCAGGCCAAAAGAAGAAAAGAAGTATGCCACAGTAATTGTCATTCACGAGAACCGGGGGCTGAACGCACATATTGAAGATGTAGCAAGAAGAGCTGCAGCGGCTGGTTATCTTGCTATCGCCCCAAATGCTTTGTCTGCATTAGGAAAAACTTTTGCAAATGAAGATGAGGCAAGAGCAGGGTTCAGAGACCTAAAACCGGAAGACAGTCTCAAAAATTTTATCGGTGCTTTTGACTATATGAAAACAAGAAAAGACAGCAATGGTAAAATTGGTTGCGTTGGTTTTTGCTGGGGCGGTGGTATGTCAAATAATCTTGCCGTAAATGTTCCCGACCTGAAAGCTGCGGTTGCCTTTTATGGCCGTCAGCCAGCTGCTGCTGATGTTGCTAAGATCAAAGCCGCAGTTCAACTGCATTATGGTAGCTTGGATGAAGGCGTAAATGCAGGAATTGCTGCTTATGAAGAAGCACTAAAGGCAAACAAAATAAATTATGAACTGTATATGTATGAAGGAGCGCAACATGCTTTTCATAATGATACCTCACCTGCAAGATATAATGAGCAAGCTGCAAAACTTGCCTGGCAAAGAACCCTTGATTTCTATGCAAAACATCTTAAATAGCTTCCAGTTCTTCTATGAAAACAAACAAGTCGTTTGCCTTATTATTATTCTTATTTTTTTCAACCTCCATTCTTGCTCAAAAGAGCTCGCTTTCCTATACGGTAAAAATGGACAACCCGGAATGGCATTTTTTCCATGTTCAGCTTGTTTGCAAGGGTATAAAAAAAGAATTCATTGATTTTAAGATGCCAGTATGGACGCCGGGCTATTATCAAAAGATGGATTATGCAAAATACCTGGAACAACTAAAAGCAACTGATGAAACAGGTAAAGAATTGAAATGGGAAAAAACTGCTGACAATACATGGCGGGTATTCAGCAAGAATGCAAACGCTGTAAAACTTGCCTATGAAATAAAAACAATGAGATCATTTGTTGCCACCCCTTATGTTGATGAAACCCGTGCTTATATTTTACCGGCTGGTGTTTTTCTTCATATCGAGAAAATGATCAAACATCCTGTGCAGGTAACAGTTGTGCCAGATGAAAAATGGAAGCGTGTAGCTACAGGGCTCGATTCAATTGCAGGAAGAAAATTTACTTATACGGCTCCTGATTTTGATATTTTATATGATAGCCCGTTCCTTGTTGGCAACCTCGAAGAATTACAACCGTTCTATATCAGGGGTGTTAAACACCGCTTTATCGGGTATAAACTTGGCGATTTTGACAAAGTAGCGTTCATTGCTGATCTTAAAAAAATTGTTGATGCGGCGGTAAATGTGATCGGTCATGTCCCCTATAAGCAATACACTTTTATTGCAATTGGACAAGGACCAGGCGGAATTGAACATCTGAATAACACAACCTTTGGTTTTAACGGAAGCAATTTTAATAATAGGGAGAACTATATCCGCACACTTCATTTTTTAGCTCACGAATATTTTCATCATTATAATGTAAAACGGATAAGGCCCATAGAACTTGGCCCTTTTGATTATGATAAAGGCAGCCGCACAAAAATGCTTTGGATCTCGGAAGGACTTTCGGTGTATTATGAATATCTGGTTGTAAGAAGGGCCGGTGTATCAACAGATGCAGAATTGCTGAATGCGTTACGTGGAAATATTCTTGCCTTTGAAAATAAACCGGGAAAACGTTATCAAACATTGGAACAGGCAAGTTATGAAACATGGAGCGATGGGCCATTTGGTAGAACAGGTGATGAAGTGAATAAAACAATTTCGTATTATGACAAGGGCGCCGCTGTCGGAATGCTGTTTGATTTTAAAATAAGGCAGGTAACTAATAATAAAAAGTCCCTTGATGATGTAATGCGTTTTCTTTACAAAGAATATTATCAAAAAAAGAAAAGAGGATTTACCGAAGAAGAACTCAGGTCCGCGTTTGAAAACACTGCAGGCACACCACTTACAGAAGAATTTGAATATATAACAACCACAAAAGAATTGGATTATCCAAAATATTTAAACTACGCAGGATTCACAATTGATACGGCGACTCATGAGCTTCCGGATGCTTATGCAGGATTCACCGTTAGGGAAAGAGGAGATAGTGTTTTTATTGCTGCTGTTGATTTTGAATCTCCGGCATGGGATTCGGGAGTAAGAAGAGGCCAGCAGGTTTTGGAAATAGACTGGCAACGGGCAACTCCTACGCTATGCAGCGCTATTTTAAGCAATATGCAAATAGGTAAAATGATCAAAATGAAATTAAATACGTCGGGTACTGAATCAGTATATAAAAATATTATCCCCGAAAGAAAAAGGGAAAGAACCTTCCACATCATGCCAATTGAAAACCCCGAACCATTACAAAAACAAATACTTGCAGGTTGGTTAAAGGGATAAGACCCTTATCTTTAAAGTATAAATCTCTCATTCATGTTTATCCTTCGGCTCATTAATTATTTGAGAAATGCATTCAGGCTGATAGGGATTGTATTGATCATCCTGAAACATATATTAAGAAACTGGATGTATAATACTTGGTTGCGGAAGATATTTGACCCCAAAGGAAAAAGACTTACTAATCGAGCTGAACAATTGCGACAGGCAATTGAAGAACTGGGCCCCACATTCGTAAAATTTGGGCAAATCGTTGCCGACAGACCTGACCTTGCATCGGATCATTTACGTGAAGAATTAAAAAAACTTCAATCGAATGCCCAACCGATGGATGATGATCTTGCCTTTAGTCTTATCGAAACTGAATTGGGTGATCCCATTGACCAGGTTTTTAGCAGTCTTGAAAAAAAACACATCGCCTCAGCTTCCATTGCACAAGTGTACAAAGGTGTTTTACAAACAGGTGAAAGAGTTGCTATAAAAATACAACGGCCGAATATCAAGCTAAAGATCCGGATCGATCTTGTATTGATGAGGCTTTTGGCTGCACAGGTATTGAAATCGTATCCCGGCCTGGCGAGTTTTAATATTATTGGTTTCATAGAAGACTTTGGTGAAAACCTGATGAAGGAGCTTGATTTTACCAATGAAGCTTCCAACATGCTTCGTTTTGCAGACATGTTCAAAGATGACCCTCGTTGTTATATTCCGAAAGTATTTACAGAATATACCAGGCAGAAATTATTGATAATGGAATTTGTTGAAGGATTGAGACCTGATGATATTGACGGATTAAAAGCAGCCGGCTTCAACACACAAATAATTGCTGAGAATGGAACACATATTATTTTAAAGATGATCCTTCGTCACGGATTTTTTCATGCTGACCCGCATCCCGGGAATATCTTTATCCGTGGCGACAACCAGATCGTTTTATTGGATCATGGAATGGCGGCCAGCCTGAAACCAAAACAAATTCAGGCACTGATAAACTTCATGCTTGGGTTTTCAAGAAATGATCCACACATGATCGCAAAGTCATTATTGAGTTTATCGCAGATAAGTTTTTTCCGTGAACTCGATGATCTTGAGTTTCGCCTTGGGGAAATTATTAAGAAATATAGCTACATGAGCTATGAGCAAGTCGATATTTCGGCGATTATGACTGAGGCGTTTAAAATGATCACCCGTTATGGCTTAACCGTTCCGTCCAATCTTTTTACTTTAATAAAATCAATTGCCACTATTCAAAAGTTTGCAGAGCATCTTGAAGCCGATGTTTCGATTGCAAACATGATCACACCTTATGCAACCGAAAAAATAAAAGAAAGATTTAGCTGGGATACTATTGTTAAAACCGTCATTGACTCTGCGGAAGATTATTTATATCTGGTAAGTAAGCTGCCAAAAGACATAAAAGAAGTAGTTAGTAAATTAAAAGAAGGCGTAATAAAACATGAAATTAATTTCAGTGAAGATAGTTTTACCAATAAAGCGTTTCGGATAAACATCAACCGGCTGGCATTTGTTTTTATTCTTGGACTAATGATGATCTGTTCTACGCTTCTTATGATCAATATGGGAGAAAAACAAGTAATACGTATATTTTTTTATATAACACTTGCGATCACAACCATCACTGCACTGAGACTATTATCAAAAACAAAATTTGGATAGTAAGAGATTTATTGTGGCGATGCGATCCAAAATTCAACAAAGTTGCCAATACAAAAAACTTTTTTTTGGCTCATTGAAAAATGTAGTTACATTTAATATTATCACACCTTCTGAAGAATATAGTCTTACTCTACAGGAAAGCGGCAAATTATTTATCAACTAAATCAAAATGTTATGAAGAAAATCCTTCTCGGAGTTTTCATCTCCGTATTTATTATTTCCTGTGCAGACAAGGCTGAAGAAAATACAGCTACTGCCACTACTACTGCTGCTACCGATGACACCAAAAAAGGAGGTGATGAAATACTGTCAATGAGTGAAACTGACGGTGTAAGAAAAGGCCTCGCTGCTTTTTCAAAAGGTGATATTGATGGAATGACCGCTGACTATGCCGACACCTGTTTTTTGTTGTGGTCAAGCATGGATAGCATAAGAGGAAAGAAAGGCATTAAGGATTATTATGTGGCAAGATGGAAATTGATCGATTCAATTAACTATTCAGATCACATCCTGGTTCCATTACAAGTAAATGTGCAGCAATCAGCATTTGCACCGACAGGCAAATGGATACTTGCCTGGAGCTTTGCACATGTAAAATATAAAAATGGAAAAAAACTGGATCTGTGGGTACATAATGTTTATCATTATAATTCCGCAAATCAAATTGATTTTGTCGGCCAGTATCTTGACCGGGCGCCGATTTTGGAAGCAACAAAAGGCATGTAACACCGTACTAAAGCCCCGCACTGCGGGGTTTTTTATTATTAACCGCTTTTGATTACGACAAAACTCATTGTGTTCTTTGTGGGATCTTTGTGCACTTTGTGTTACTTGAGCTATCGGAACACGAAGGACACTACGAGGCACAACGGACACTAAGTTTTCTTTAAAAGTTCTGTAGACTTAGCGAGGATCGAATCAATGACCGATCTATCGATTTGCGGGAGTGTTATTGGATCGACAGGCTCTTCATTATGGGGAATGATTTCATATTGCATCCATCCCACATCATGCCATTTCCCGAGCTTATAACCGATCTTATTATACGTTGTCAGGTATTCAAATCCAAATTTCTTGTGAAATGCAATACTTCGGTCATTCGGCAAAGTAATAACTGCGTAAGCATTTATATAACCCTGCAATTTTAAAATGTGAAACAAACCAGTGTACAATGCATTAGCCACTCCAATGCCAAAATATTTTTCTGAAATATAAACAGACGGTTCAATGCACCATTGATATCCTTTCCGGTCGCGATGCTTTCCTGCATACGCATAGCCGGCGATCTCATTCCTGATCTCACATACAAGCCATGGCCTTTCTTTAAGATTTGAAATAATTCTTGTCTGAAAATCTTCAACAGACGGAACTTCGGTTTCCTGGGTAATACCTGAATTCAAAATAAATGGCGCATAGATATCAAGCATGCCAGCAGCATCATCTTTGGTTGCAACTCTTATAGTATCTGCCATTTGTTCAATTCTAATTCTACAAAGTAAGCAGCAAAAACCGGAATTTTAAGAGGCTTTTGTTGAATATTCTGTGGTAACCCATTATTACCAATCGGGAGGATGCCTATCTTCACGGAACCTTAGTAGAAAATACAATACAAGAAATTAACCTTATTACCTTATTTGAAGCCTGAATGAAAATAGAATACAACAATCTCTATACTCATTTTATTCTGACGACCCTACATCGGCAAACTGTTATTACTGAAAATCATCGTGAAAGAATTGAAAAATACATTACAGGCATTGTAAACAACAATAATTGCCATTTATACGCCATCTACGCAAATCCAGAGCATGTTCATTTTCTTTTGTCATGTTCACCAAAGCTATCAGAAGAAATAATCGCAACAATTGTCGCCGAAAGTACCGAACGGTTCATAAATCAAAATAAATTATGCGGCACTCACTTTGCCTGGCAAGAGTCCGCCTCTGCATTTTCTGTATCCAAATCAGATGTCGATAAAGTTTGCAAATACATACTTAACCAGCCACAACATCATAGAAAAGTAAGTTTTACAGAAGAATATGAAGAGTTCATCAAATTTTATCAAAAAACGTTGGACCCCTTGAAAGACTAACTCAGAATAAGGTAATAAGGTTCTTTAAATTAAATGAATTGTTTCTACTAAGGTTAAAGAAATGGTTGTTCCTCTTACCATACTTTTCGTTCAATTGTTACCATTACTCGCCTTTAGTGCAAGGTCGCTTAAACTATTAAACCCGTGGAGCCAATTCTCATAAGCACGTATCTTCATCACGCCTCATACACCCATTTCCGGAAAGCCGGCGCCGTTTCCTGGCTTACAATAATGGCATGATTGATATCTGATGTAGCAAGATCGATCTGCAATTTCACTTTTTCATAAGGTTTAAAGCTGCGGATATAATTAATATTAACGATGTACTGCCGGTTGGCCCTGAAAAACCTGTTCTTATCCAATTCCATTTCAAGATCACCAAGGTTTTTATCACATAAGTATTTCCTGCCCGCTTTATCAACAACATACACCACTTTATTTTCTGTAAAAAATAAAACGATGTCATCAAATGGTAAGGCAATGCTTTCAATTCCTTTTTTTACAACGAGTCTTGTTTTTTTAGTTTGTAAGAAGGGACTGACCAATTTGCTGATGTCCGTCTTTCCAGCAAAATGATGCTGCAGCATATTATATTTCTTTAGCGCTTTATCTAATTCCTTTTCATCAACCGGCTTTAACAGATAATCAATTCCGTTGTGTTCAAAAGCACTCATCATAAATTCATCAAATGCTGTAACAAAGATCACAGGTGAATCAACTACGCAATGCCTGAATATTTCAAAAGACAAGCCGTCGGGCAATTGCACATCGCTGAAAATGATGTCTGCATTTCTGGGTTGACCGAGATAACTGATCCCTTCCTGCACGGATGTAATAGTTGCCAGCAGGTTCACATCTGCAGAAACACGGGACAACGCTTGTAAAAGACTTTCCCTCGAGGGCCGTTCATCTTCAATAATAATTGTGTTTAACATGGCTTAAGGTTTAAATGTTTGTTATTAGTGGCAGTTTCACAAGAAAGTTGGATCCTTCATTCTCAATTACAATGTTTTTATTGCATACCAGTTTATATCTTGAGCTGAGATTTCGCAACCCGATCTTTGTTGACTCAGCGAGATAAGGCTTCGGCCTTTTGTTATTACTCACTTTCAAATACTCTCCATTTAATGATAGTTTTATTTTCAACGGATTCTCCGCACTGAATTCATTATGTTTTATCGCGTTCTCCACTACTGTTTGCAACGCACATGGCGGCATCATTATCTTCCTTGTTGATGATTCTTTTGCATCCAATTCAAACATCAGTTTATTTTCATGCCTTACCTGGAGCAAAAAGAAATAGCTTTCTATAAACTCAAGCTCGCTGGATAGTGAAACCAGTTCCCTGCTTTTATTCACCAATACATATTTATATACCTGCGCCAGTCTTGAATTGAATAAATGGGCAGCTTCAGGATTGGCAAGTATCAGGTGATTCAAAGTATTGAGCGAATTAAAAATAAAGTGCGGGTCTAACTCATTATTCAACACATCCATTTCCGCCTGTACTCTTTCCCTGTCCAGCTCTTCAACAATTTTTGTGTCCAATTCCCTTTCCTTGCTTAAAAAAAGTATTTCATACACTAACGTGAAAACTGTAACCGCCATAACAGTAAAAGCAATAAAGGCAAAGAACTTTTCCCAGGTGAAAAGATCATTTGAAACTTTGAACCAGACCATCGTAAGTGCGCCGCCTGATGCGGCTCCATACAATGCCGATACAATAGATATAAACAATATTTTAAAGAACGGGTTAGGGCTTTTTCGAAACAGGGGCCTAAGCTTCATGTGTATCCAATTACATCCACCCCATATAATAAATGAAGTAAGAATAAAATAACAATTGGAAATGATTACCTGGGCGGCAGTATATCTTTCATAGGTAATGATACCTGACACTACCGGGATCAGCATTCCAAGCAGGGGGATAAACAGAAGCCTTAACTGAACGTCTTTTACCATAGCAGCATCGGTTGTGGTCATTAATTAGTATTCCGGCTTCGTAATGTGTAGTCATGAAAATTCTTAAACGATATTTTCACTCAATTTATTTGTCCTTCCTGTTAAGCAACACTAAATAATGTTTTATGGACAAATACCATTACAAAAGGCAAACTAAGATCAGGCAATACTTATGTGGCAAGCTGACTATATAAGAGCTGACTTCAACAATTACTTTAATGCTGCATCACTCATCAAAAATTACAAAGAGTTGAGATTTCAACCATCCCATGATGGGTTTTAATAACAAACATTCATGTTTCAGTAACTCAGCTCCGATACATTGAAACAAAACAATGCAAATTGATGCCTATTCTAAACTGTTTAAACAAAAATCAATGTTGCATGAAAAAAATCTTATCTAC
>Ga0075419_10002302_pt1 | contig 12303 bp, 10 predicted proteins | sample SoiMetdeltSBSDD3_FD_76900 | JGI IMG/M metagenome (GOLD analysis project Ga0075419, IMG submission 76900) | Bulk soil microbial communities from a Populus tree surrounding site in Tennessee, USA - Soil MetaG P. deltoides SBSDD3 | ecosystem: Environmental > Terrestrial > Soil > Tree plantation... | reverse complement strand
GCGCCCGGCGCGCTTCCCGCGCCCACGGAACCCAAAAAGCCGACCGGCGGCAAGCCGCGGCTGACGCGCGTCAAATAGCGCGCCTGTAGAATCCCCGCGCACGCCGGATTAGCTCAGGGGTAGAGCATCCGCCTTGTAAGCGGGAGGTCATCCGTTCGATTCGGATATCCGGCACCGGGCTTGTAAATTCCGCCGGTCCCTTGTAAGAAAGCCAGCCATCGAGCGGCCCGGGTCGGCGAGCGGTTACCGCCGGGCTTTGGGGGGTGGCACGGGGCTTGCAACGCTAGATCCAAGAGACCCATGGAATCTGCGATGCAACCTAGTCCGGACGGTAATCTGTACTACACCGTCACCCGGTCCCGCTCAGGGCAGTGGGAAGTGACCGAGCCAGGCTTTGACCGGCCGATCGTGTCGTTTTCAGACCGCGACGACGCACTCGAATATGCGCGCCGGCTGACCGAGGTCAGGGCGTCGCCGGCGTACGCCCGTATTCGCTCAGCCGGTTATAGAGTGTCTTGAGGCTGACGCCGAGCATTTCGGCGGTACGGCGCTTGTCGCCGCTGCACTGATCCAGCGTCGCGAGAATCGTCGTGCGCTCCATGTCGCTGAGCGGCGTGCCGATCTCGAACTGAAGGCAGTCGGCAGCGGGCACCGGGCTCGGCTGCCTTGCCAGGGCGATCGGCAACTCCACATCGACCTCGGCATCGGCAAGGATGAAGGCGCGTTGAATGCAATTCTTCAGCTCGCGTACGTTGCCTGGCCAGGTGTGCTCTGCGATCTTGCGCAGCGCGTGCTCGGTCAGCTTCTTCGCCGTGCCCGCCTCCTCATTCAGCTCGTCGAGCAGATGACGGGCCAGCAGCGCGATATCGTCCCCGCGCTCGCGCAAGGGCGGCAGGTGGATCGGGAAAACCGCGAGACGGTACATCAAGTCTTCGCGTAGATGATTTTCCTCGACCGCAGTCACCGGGTTGCGGTTGGTGGCTGCGATGACTCGCACTTTCGACTGAATCTCGCAATCGCCGCCGACCCGGCAGAACCTTCCGCTGTCGAGCACCCGCAGCAGGCGGACCTGCATTTCGGGCGCCATTTCCGTGATCTCGTCGAGAAACAGCGTTCCCGACTCGGCGCGCTCGAAGAATCCGCGGTGGGACCGCATCGCTCCTGTGAATGCGCCTTTTTCGTAGCCGAAAAGTTCGGCTCCGATCAGCGTCGCGGGAATCGCGCCACAGTTCACGGCGACGAACGGGCCGCCGGCGCGTGCGCTCATGCGATGAATACTGTGGGCGACGAGCTCCTTGCCGCTGCCGCTTTCTCCGATGACGAGAACGGTGGCTTCGGTGGGCGCTACTTTCTCGATCATGCGGTACACCTCGCGGATCTTCGGCGAGGCGCCGTACATGAGGCCGAACCGGTCCACGGCTGGAGAGGAGGATCGCACGCAGCGGAGTATAGGGACGCATGCGCGGACCCGCTGTCGGCGCTGGCGGCGACGTGCTGTAGTCCGTCTCCTACAAGCAGTCGTCGCTAAGTGCTTGACGCGTCTAGGGGTGCTTTTTCCTGATCGGCGCCGAATGGGCGGTGTTGCGTAAATGCATCGGTTCCTCGACGTTATAAGTGCCGAACATTTTCCGCGCCGAGCCCAGTTCCGGAAGGATATAGACGATCCCGTCGGTCCCGCTGAACGTAGGCGCGACGATATTTTCGTAGAACTTCTTCGGCACGTTGATGCATCCGTACGAAATCCGGTTGTCCTTGGACGTCGGCGTTGCAAGCCGTTCGAGGCGGCGTTCCTCGGGCTTCGTCGTCAACACGCGGTGCATCGAGAGGCCCGAGTCATAGTCGACCCACAGAACGTCTTCGCCGCGAAAATTGTTGCCGATTGCGGCGACAAACCGCCCGGCCGGCGTGGTGCGATCTTCCGGAGCCATGTCGGACAATTCGCGCTCGCCGATCCCGGGCACCGAATGATCGCCCGGCGCGGAACCCAGCAGCGCGGGCGCGTCACCGCGGATGCGTCCGGAGGAATCGAACACGAATACGCGGGCATTCGGCTTGTCGACGATCACGAACGGCAGCCCCTTGTGATCGGAGGAATTGACCACCCAGTCGGCGAACTGGCGAATCTCGCGGGGCGCACGCTCTTGTGCGAAATCCGCGCGCTTCGTGACCGGGCGCTGCGCGACGCTTTCTTTGTCGCCGCAGAGCGCTTGCCCGGAAAACGAGGCGGCCAAAACGACTGCGGCCGCGCCGAATGAATAGGCGCGGCCGCAGTTCATACGCACGTCCGACGTGTGCTTAGTTGCGATCCTTGCGGATGGGTCGGACGACCGGCTGCGGCGCGGGGGCCGGCTGCTCGATCACCCGAGCCGGTGCCGGCGGTGGCGCAGCTTGCGCGAGTTGCGTCAGCTTGATGAACCCGTGCCCGCCTGAAAAGCCGGCCTCGCACGGGCCGTTGTCGCGGCTGCCGCCATTCGGGCCATTGATGGCTCCGGGCGCATTGTGATCGCTCGCCGCCGCGCTACGCACTGGAACGCGTCTGCCGCTGGCAACTTCAACGTTCTCGCTGCCCGCCCACGATTCGGCGCGCGGGAAGCCGGCGATCGTCCTGCCGCTATGGGCTTCGGCGATACCAGTCGGGTTTCCGTCGTACGCGTTGAGACCCGGAGTCGGCTCTACGTACACCGCTCGCGTCGCCATATCCTTCGCCATGACGCACGAACCGCCGCCGCGACCGCCGGTGCCCAACGTCAGGCGATATACGCCGGGCGTCAGATTGGTCGTGGTACGGGCCGGAACTGCGCCCGCTCCGCCTTGGCCGCCTTGGCCGCGCACGTTCTGGCCGCCGCCGCCGCCGCCGCCGCCGCCGCCGCCGCCGCTCAGAAGGATCTCATAGGAGCCTTCGACGAACTGCGGTCCGGGGCCGCTGGGCGCCGTACCTGCCGGATGAACCGTGAGGAAACACTGCTGGTTCAGTGCGCCCGGCGCTGCGTTGATGACCGTGAACATGTTCTGAGCGGAATCGTAGTTCGTGAGGACGCAGTTGGGCGAGCCGTCCTGAGCGAACACCGAAGTGCTCGTGCACGTAATGAATATCAGTGCCAATTTGCTGGTTTTCATGAAGCTCCTCCTGTCGTGAGGGTTTATTTACGTCGACGTCTGCACTAACCCTGAATGGGTGCAACTTCACAGGAGCAATGTACGTACCAGCAACCTGGTTTTCCTTACATTTCAAATGGTTGTGCGGGTTCGAAGAATCCGAACGGGTGTAAATCCTGCTGTCCGCATGTAGGAGCGTCGCGAGCGGAGAACGCCCGGATACGTCTTCGCTCGCGCAAGCCGCGCGAGCAAAATGGGGCCAGCCCAGAGCAGGAGTACGAGAGTACCTAGCTCGAAATCGTCGACGCGGACGGACTGAGCCGAACGATCTCGGTCTCCATCCACATCATCTCGAGCGAATTCCAGGGCGGGGGTTCGGGCAGCGGCGAAGCTTGTGGCGAGATTTCTGGCATGACTCGTGGCGACACTTGCTTGGTTTCGACACTTGCGCATGCGCCGAGAACCAGCGCAAGCACCGAGAGACTCCCGAGAGCCAAACGCCTCATTCCCCCTCCCCCACAAAAAAGCGGCAAGCCCGTTTGCCGCAGGGGAATTATGCGGGGCTCTCGACTTCAGCTCAAGTAGATTCTTCACGATCGGCTACTCGATCGGCGCAATCAGGGATCGCCGCTCGTCTTCCGCTTTGAGGCGCTCGTAGAGACGCAGTTCCTGCGGGGTGTCCGGGCGCACCTCCAGCAACTGGCGCTCGGTTGCGTGTTCCAGGCGTTGCCGCTCGCCCAGCTGGCGCGATTCGATCTCGCGCCGGCGTCCGAGGTCGCCTGGTGCCACCTTTAGCAGTTGCTGCGACTGGAGGAGCTGCTGCGTGAACGCATCCGACTGCTGCTGGCGACGGATCAACTCGCGCTGTACGGCCTGGTCCTGTGCCAGCGCAGGAGCCGCGATCGCCGCCAGAAGAATCGCAACGAGGCGGTTCGTCACGGCTTGGCCGCAACCGACTGGCACAGCTCGCGCAGCCGTGCGCGCTCCGGCCCGGTCAAGCCGGCGGGATCGAAGCGGTAGCGTTCGTGCAGACGTAAGGCCTCCGCGAGCCGCTCGCGCGACGGCGCGTCAAGAGCGCGCGAGACGCGCTGGAACCAGGCCGGAAGCGGCGTTCCCGGGTTTCTTGCGTGCCCCTGCCCGGCGAGCGTGCGCTCGATCGCATAGAACTCGGAATCTGCACCGGGCCAGGTTCGTGGCGTGGCAGCAGCCCGGCTCGCGGTATTCCTCACACGGCGTCCGCGCAGCAACCGCCATGCGAGCACGACAATCAGGATCACGAGCACTCCGTACCACGCGTCGCTCGCCTGCATCTCGCCGCGCTGCGACCAGCGGAACGCCGCCCAGCGCGCGAAGTCCATCAGTTTCTCCCAGGCTGGCGCCAGCAGATCCTGCTCTTCCTGGAACCAGCTCGGCGGAGTGGTGTCGAGGTCTACCCAGCGCGTGCCGTCCCATGCCCGCGCCCACGCGTGCGCATGGCGCGCGCGCACTACGAACGCGGATTCCAGCGGGCTGTATTCCATCACCGCGAATCCGGTTGCATAGCGCGCCGGAATCCCCGCGGCGCGCAGCAGCAGCGTGGTCGCAGCCGCGAAGTATTCGCAGTGGCCGGAGCGCGCATTGCGCATGAAATCACCGAGCGGAGTGAACCCTTCGGCAGCGGGCCTCTCGCGCCACGTCGAGTACGAAAAGCTGGCGAAATGATCGTGCACCCGGCGCAGAGCGTCCGCTGCGGGCAGGCCGGCGAGCCCCAGCTCCGCCGCGACGCTGGTAAAGGTTGCGCGTTCGGGCCCAGGAACACCCAGATCCTCTAGCCCCGGAGGCGCACCGGTTTCGCCACTTGCAGCACCCTCCGCTTCGTACTGGATCCAGCCGCCTGGCAACTCGGCATGCACGGTGCCGAGCGCATTGCGTTTCAGCGAATTCGCGGCAAGGCCGGTGATCCGTGTCGTCGTCGAAGGCAGCGCCAGCAGGATGCGGCCGCGCTCTACGCGCGCCGCGATGGGCGTAGTCCACTGCGGCGGCTGGACGCCGAGGCGCCAGGTGAGTCCGCCGGGGTCGGAGGCGAGCGCCTGCATCGGCGCGCTCCGCGTCAGCCAGCTCGTGCCGATATACGTGTTGTAGCTTGCGCGATGCAGCAGCCGTACGCGTGCAGCGTCGCGCGGCGCCACGTACACGCGCGCGAGCACCGTATCGAGCATCTTCAGCCTGCCGAGCGCTCCGATATCGGTACTCGCGCGATCGGGGTCGCCCTCGAAGCCTTTCAGGTACCACTCCGAGACCCACTCTTCCAGCTGCGACTGCAGGCGCGAGAGCCCCGCATGGCCGACGTAGCCACCGGCAATGCCCGCCACGAAGAGCAGCACCCAAGCGGCCGCGCCCGCGTGCTTGGGTCGCAGCAGGTACAGGCCCCAGGCCGCCGCAACGACGATTCCTGCGTAGTATCCGAGGCCGTTCGAATTCGCTACCCCAGCCGAGATCAGCACGATCGCTATATAGATTGGCGTCGTGTCGACCGGCGGGTCCTTGACCGCAGGATTCTCGCGCCGCAGCTTGCGGATGTAGCGGAACAGCGCCGAGAGCGGGACGCGCCGGCTCTCGGTGAGCATTTGTGCGATCACGATCGGCGCCAGCGCCGCCGGCAGCCATTGAAACGCGGCGAGGATGCCGTGCGCGATCCCGCGGTTGATCGCGAGCAGCACCACGAGCCCGACGAAGACGACCGTGCACAAGTCCGCGATCCAGGAATGCTCGGTCGCGCCCAGGTCGAAGCGGAGAGGCAGCCGCCGAGCGCCCTCGATCAGCAGCGCGAGGATCGCAGCGGGAATCCAGCTGCCGGTTTGCCAGCCCCAGAAGAGCAGGCTTGCGCCGATCAGAAACGGCGGCGTCGCAATCATCGCAGCTGCGCGAGACCGCTTTCGATCGCGCCGGGACGCAGGACGAGCAGTCCTGGCTCGACCGGCGCTGTCTCGCCCGCAGCGCAGAGCAGCAGCGCACGGATTTCGAGCCCGCTGGCGCGCGCCTGGCGGATGAACTGGCGCCGGGGCTCGTCCCACGCAAGCAGCACCGCGATCATGCTCGAGAGCGTGGAGTGCCGGGCGAGCACGGCGCGTGCGAGCGTGCCGAATTCTTCCGGAGGCGACGGCTGAACGCCTGCAAGCACCTCTAGCATGTGCTCGGCATTCGACTGCCCGCGACCCGTGGTGTAGGTCTTCACCGCTCCCCCGACGAAAAGCAAGTCGAGCAGGCATTCCTGCGTGTCGATCGTGTAGACGAACGACGCGGCGACCGCGACCGCTTCCTCGAACGCCGCGTCCTCACCGCGCAGCGTGCCGGTGTCGAGCACGAGCGCATGGCGCTCGAAGAACTCGTCCTGGTATTCCTTCACGATCGGCTTTCCGGTACGCGCGAAGCTCTTCCAGTGCACGCGCTGCAGCGGGTCCCCCGGCCGGTAGTCACGCAGCGACAGGAACTCCTCCGAGTCGCCGATCGAAGCCGAGAGCGATACGCCGCCCTGCTGGAATTTTCGCGCTCCGGGCAGGGCGAGCGCCGGGATGCGGTAGCGCTTTGGCAGCGCGACCACGCGTGCTTCCAGCGGCACGCGAGCAAGGCCTTTGAAGAGCCCGAGAGGATCGACGCGGGCGGCGTTCAGGCCGGCCAGCTCGATCCTGCCGCGCCGGCGAGGCGTGAACGCGAGTCGCAACACCAGCGACTCGCCGGGCGCGAGCGCGGGCAGCGGCGCCTCGGTCGGCTGCTCGGGGATGCGCCGCTCGATCAGCCAGCGCCAGCGAAAGTAGCCGACCTTGCGGTCGAACCAGTTCCTGCGCTCCTCGCCAGGCTCGCGCGTGGTGCGCCATTCCTCGTAACCCGGGCGCGGGTCGCGAAACCGCTCGGCAAGTGTTGCGCCGACGAGCGGCGTGTCGCCGCGGTTGGTGACGGTGACGCGGTAGATGAAGTCTTCTCCGGCCGTTGCGTAGCGCGGCAACTGCCGGCTGATATGCACCCGCGCGCGAAAGGCGCAGCTCGCGAGGAACGCCAGCAGCAGCAGGCAGGAGAGGAACGTGAACGCCTGTGCGGTCAGCGTCTGGTTGAGATCGATCCCGCCGGCGGCTGCGGCGCCGGCGGCGCCGAGAACGAGCCACCCCGCCGGCGTCAGCCGTTCGCGCAGCCAGCGATCGAGAACGCTGAATCGGCGCAGCAGGCGATAGACCACCCGCCTCACGACGGGACCTTGACCTCACGCACGATGTCGGCGACGAGCGCTTGCGCGGATGCGCCAGCGAACTTGGCCTGCGGATCGAGCACCATGCGATGCGCGAGAACGGTCACGGCGAGCTCGTGCACGTGCTCCGGCCGCACGAAGTCGTTGCCGTCGAAGAGCGCGAGCGCCTTTGCAGCATGCGCCAGCGCGATCGAGGCGCGGGGACCGCAGCCGAGCGTCACCTGCGGCGCGCTGCGGGTGCTGCGCACCAGCTCGACGACGTAGTGGCGCAGCTCGTCGGCCATGCGCACCTCGCGCACCCGGGCCTTGAGCGCCACGACCTCGTCGCGGCTCGCGGCAGCGCTGAGGCGCGCGAGCGGATGGCCCAGTTCCTGGGCTGCGAGCACTTCGGCCTCAGTGTCCGCGTCCACGTAGCCGAGCGCGAGGCACATCGCGAATCGATCCATCTGCGCCTCGGGCAGCGGATACGTGCCGCGAAACTCGACCGGGTTCTGCGTGGCGACGACGAAGAACAGGTCGTCCATGCGGTGCGTGCGCCCTTCGACGGACACCTGTCCCTCGGCCATCACTTCAAGCAGCGCGGACTGGGTGCGCGGCGATGCCCGGTTGATTTCGTCGGCGAGCAGGATCGAGGTGAACACCGGCCCTTCGCGGAACTCGAACACGCTCTCCTTCTGGTTGAAGACCGATACGCCGAGGATGTCCGACGGCAACAGATCCGGAGTGAATTGCACGCGCGTGAAGCGCGCACCGATCGAGGCGGCCAGGCTCTTCGCGAGCGTCGTCTTGCCGGTGCCGGGGTAGTCGTCGATCAGCACGTGCCCGCCGGAAGCGAATGCCGCAAGGAGCTTGCGCACGGCCTCGTGCTGGCCGCGCATGACCTGCTCGATGTTCGCCGCGATCCGCTCGAGCAGCGAGCGCCCCGAATGGCCGTCCATCACAAGATTGTACGGTCAGGCACGTAGCCTAGAGACGCGCGGCGAGCTCTGCGCCTTCCAGCATCGCTCGCTTTGCGTCGAGCTCCCCGGCTTCGCGCGCGCCGCCGATCACGTGCGGCGTGCGGCCCAGCGCTTCGAGCGCAGCAACGAGCTCGCGCTGCGGCTCCTGGCCGGCGCAGACGATGATCGTGTCGGCCGGGACCACGGCGTCCGCGCCTTCCAGCGCGATATGGACTCCGGCGGCGTCGATGCGCCGGTATTCCACTCCTTTGAGCATCTTCACTCCGTTCCTTGCGAGCTCGGCGCGGTGAACCCATCCGGTCGAGCGGCCCAGCGTGTGGCCGAACGGCGTGTGCGATCGCTTGAGCATCGTGATGCGATGCGCCGGCGCGGCGGATTCGCGCCCGCGAGCGTCCAGCCCGCCGACCGAGCCGTGGTCCGTACTGACTCCCCAGTGCCGCGAGAATTCCTGCGGCTCGAGCGCCGAGCGGCTCGCGCGCTCAAGCAGGTACAGCGCGACGTCATAGCCGATGCCACCCGCGCCGAGAATCGCAACCGCTTCGCCTACGCGTGCCCGGCCGGAAATTGCCTCGGCATAGCCGATGACATGGGCGCTTTCGACGCCTGCGATCGGCGGCTTTCTCGGCTCGACGCCCGTCGCCACTACGATCTCGTCGAACGGCGCGAGCTCGGCGTCGCGGGGAGCATGGCCCAGAACGATCCTTGCCCCCGCCCTGCGCAGTCGCTCTGCGTAGTACGCGACCGATGCGGCGAATTCCTGCTTGCCCGGGATGCGTGCGGCAAGGTTGAACTGGCCGCCGACGCGCGCGGATTTTTCGAACAGCACGACGTCATGGCCACGTTCGGCTGCGACCGCCGCGCACGACAGCCCCGCCGGTCCGCCGCCGACGACCGCGATGCGCTTGCGTCGCGCAACCGGCGTGTAGGCGAGCTTCGTCTCCCTTCCAGCGCGCGGATTGACGACGCAACTCGCAGGCTGGCCGGCAAAGTAGTGATCGAGGCATGCCTGGTTGCAGGCGATGCAGATATTGATCGCGGCGGGATCGCCCGCTTTCGCCTTGTTCGCGAATTCGGCATCCGCGAGCAGCGCGCGGGCGAGCGACACCATGTCGGCATCGCCACGCGCAATGATCTGGTCTGCCGCACCGGGTTCGTTGATCCGGTTCGATGCGACGACCGGGATCGTCACCGCTTCCTTGATTCTGCGTGCCGCCCATGCAAAGCCCGCGCGCGGAACAGCCTGCGCGATCGTCGGGATGCGCGCTTCGTGCCAGCCGATGCCGGTATTGAGCAGCGTCGCGCCCGCGGCCTCGATCGCCCTTGCGACGGTCACGGTCTCCTCGCCGGAGAGTCCCCCTTCGACCAGGTCGAGCGCCGAAATGCGGTACACCAGAATGAAGTCCTGCGTCGTCGCCGCGCGCACTGCGCGCACGATCTCGCAGGCGAATCGCGAGCGGTTCTCGAGGGAGCCACCCCAATCGTCGCTGCGCTGGTTCGTGCGCAGCGCGAGGAACTGGGTGATCAGGTACCCCTCCGAGCCCATGATCTCGACTCCGTCGTAGCCGGCCTCCTGGGCGAGTTGCGCGGCGCGCGCGAAATCCGCGATCGTGCGCGTGATGTCCGCTGCGCTCATTTCGCGCGGCGAAGCGGGATTGATCGGCGCCTTCAGCGGTGACGGCGCGACGATGCGCTGGTGATAGCCGTAGCGGCCGGAATGCAGCAGTTGCAGCACGATGCAGCCGCCTTCCGCGCGCACCGCCTGGGGAATCGGACGATGGCGGTCGCGGTCCGCGGGCGTGGAGAACTGCGCGCGATGCGGTCCCAGCTCCCCCTCGTCGTTCGGCGAAAACCCACCGGTGACGATGAGCGCTGCGCCGCCGCGCGCGCGCTCTGCGTAGAACGCGGCCAGCCGCTCGATGCCGTCCGGCCGCGCCTCGAGCCCGGTATGCATCGAGCCCATAAGGATGCGGTTCGGCAGCCGGACGCGGCCAAGGTCGAGCGGCTGAAACAGGTGCGGGTAGCGCATGGCAAAAAATGGGGTCCGTCCCCATTTTCAGGCTTTTAGCTGCGCGTGACGAGCACCGTGCCGGCGAGGATCAGCGCGCCGCCGGCGAGCGCCGCGGCCGGCAGCGTTTCGCCGAGAAAAATCCAGCCCCAAAACACGCCGAACAGCGGGATGAGGTACGTGACGGTCAGCGCCCGCGTTGCTCCCACGTCGGCGATCAAGCGGAAGTAGAGCAGGAACGCGACGCCGCTCGCCAGCAGCGCGAGCGCCAGCACGTTCGCGATCACGACAAGCGTCGGCGCGGCAAGCGGAGGGAAGAACGGCAGCAGCGGCAGCAGCACGAGCGCTGCGGCGAGCTGGTTTCCGGCCGCCATCCCGCGCGGCGACGCGCCGCTCGAAAAGCGCTTCATCAGGACGCCGGTGATTCCATAGCAGCAGCATGCGGCGAGCGCGGCAGCGAGCGGGCCGAGCTGCGCAGCTACGCCGCCGTCCGGCGGGCGGACGATCAGCGCGACGCCGACGATGCCGAGCGCGAGCCCGGCTGCCTTGCGCAGCGTGACGCGCTCGTCGCGGAACAGCGCGCTCCAGGCAAGCCCGAAAATCGGCGCCGTTGCGTTGACGATCGAAAGCAGCGACGCGGGCGCGTGCATCGCCGCATAGGAATAGAGCGCAAACGGCGCTGCGATGCTGACGGTACCGATCAGCAGATAGAAGCGCGCATGGCGCCGCAGTCCCGAATCGAACCCGGTGAGGCGCAACCAGGCGAGCAGCGCGAGACCCCCGAGCAGCACGCGGCACTCCGCAGTCCAGGCCAGACCGAGCACCGGCGCGGCGACGCGCAGGAATACGAATGCACCGCCCCAGAGCGCCGCGAGCAGTACCAGACGGGCATAGTCGGCGCCGTTCATGCGCGCAGGATGACGCAGCTGCCGGACGCTGACTGGCCGTTTTCGGACCCGGGCGTGCGCGCCGGGCCGTGAGGTCCGAAAATGGCTAGCAAGGCGCGCGGCCGCGCATCACAATGGCGCCCATGACGCTCGATCTGCACACCTGCTACCGCGCGCTGCGGGCGCGCGACGCGCGCTTCGACGGTCGATTCTTCGTCGCCGTGTCCTCGACCCGCATTTACTGCCGGCCGGTATGCACCGTAAAGCCGCCGAAGCGCGAAAACTGCCGTTTCTACCCGAGCGCGGCGGCCGCCGAGTCGGCCGGCTACCGGCCGTGCCTGCGCTGCCGTCCCGAGCTCGCGCCGGGCAACGCGAGCGTGGATGCGACTACGCGAGTCGCGCAAGCCGCGGCGAGCCTGATCGAAGATCGCACGCTCGAGGACGGCGGGCTCGATGCGGTCGCTTCGCGGCTCGGCATCACCGACCGGCACCTGCGACGAGCGTTCGGCGCCGAGTTCGGCGTCTCGCCGGTGGAATTCGCCCAGACGCAAAGACTGCTGCTGGCGAAACGCCTGCTGACCGACACCGCGCTTCCGGTCACCGAAGTCGCCTACGCCAGCGGCTTCGGCAGCCTGCGGCGATTCAACGCGCTGTTCAAGCAGCGCTACCGGCTGCAGCCGAGCCTGTTGCGACGGCATATGCGCGGGCGCGCGCCGTCGCTCGCAGAAACCGACGCGTTGAGTTTCGAATTGAGCTTTCGTCCGCCGTATGACTGGGCGGCGACGAGCGCCTTCCTCGGCGCGCGCGCGATCGCCGGCGTGGAGGCCGTAGAACAGTCGCGCTACCGTCGCACGGTTCGAGTCGCCGCGGATGGCAAGGACCATCTCGGCTGGATCGAAGTGGGCCTGTCGGCGAAAAAGCCCGCGCTGCGAATCGCGGTTTCGGCATCGCTCGCGCGGGCGCTGCCCCCGGTGCTGTCGCGCGTCAAGGCGCTGATGGATCTGTCCTGCAATCCGACCGAAGTGTCGCAGGCGCTTGGCGCGCTGTCGAAGCGAAACCCGGGGTTGCGCGTTCCGGGCGCGTTCGATGGCTTCGAAGTCGCCGTGCGCGCGATCCTCGGCCAGCAGATCAGCGTTG
>Ga0075419_10002300_pt1 | contig 12305 bp, 9 predicted proteins | sample SoiMetdeltSBSDD3_FD_76900 | JGI IMG/M metagenome (GOLD analysis project Ga0075419, IMG submission 76900) | Bulk soil microbial communities from a Populus tree surrounding site in Tennessee, USA - Soil MetaG P. deltoides SBSDD3 | ecosystem: Environmental > Terrestrial > Soil > Tree plantation... | reverse complement strand
TGGGCTGGTCTCATCATCTGTGAACGTTTGCAGAGAACTCGAATCGCTGGAACGAAATGCAGAGCACGGCGGGTGGGAATGATGATTTCCGCCGCCAAGATGCGATCCCGATCACGTAGCAACTCCACAGGACAAACATCTCGATAGGAGGCGTACGCGAATGTCCTCGATACCCCGTGTCCCGCACCGCGCTTCGCGGATCCTGCTCCTGGCCGGCGTCATCGTGATGGCGGCTGCCGTCTCGCAATGCAAGATGGTGACCGACTCGGCCACGCGCCCGCAGGTGGATCCCACGGGCGCTGGAAATTGCATCAGCGCCTGTTCGCATCAAGCGAACGACATGATGCGCGAAGAGAGTGACCTGCACGTGGCGAACGTGAAGGCCTGCAAGTCTCCCGAGTGCAAGCAGCAGGAAGCGGCTCGTCACACGGCGGCCGTGCAGGCGATCCAAGACTTCCGCAAGACCTGCCAGGCGGGTTGCCATCACCAGGGCGGCGGCAAGGGCGGACGCTGAAGCACGCGCTCCGTCGTTCGCTGATTCTCTCCCGCTGAACGGAGTGGCCGTTCTCGCCCTTGTGCGAGAGCGGCCAGTCGTGGCGTGAGAGTTGCCGGTGGAGTCGGTGAGTTGTCGTGAGCCCTTGTTGCGTGTCGCCTTCGGGCTCACCCGTGCGGTCGGCTGCTCTGGGCTCGCCCCGGCTCGTGGTGTCGAGGGGCATCTGTCCAGAGAGGACGCTCGCCTCCGGCATCCTGCCTCCGGCTCACTCGTCGCTTCGGTCGCTCCGCCATCCCTGGCTCCGCTCCCTGCGCGGCGCCTCTCCGGCCAGATACCCCTCGACACCACGACCGGCCGCGACGTGGCGCTCGGCAATCCTGGCGACGGTCGCGGTGATTCCTCCCCGGATACATTCCCCTCGACGCCACGAGCCGGGGCGAGCCTACAACGCCGACCGAACGGGTGAGCCCCACGGCGACACGCAAACGGCCAACGACAGCGTCACAGCACTTCGATCGGATCCACATCCGCCATCACGCGAACCGAGCCCTTGATGTGCTCGTCTGCCCAGTCGAGCAGCGTCGCCGCGAGCGTGCGGACCGGCTTGCCGTCGGCGCTCTTGAGCAGGATGTGCCAGCGATGGCGATCGCGCAGGCGAGCCAGCGGTTGCGGAGCCGGGCCCAGGACGGTCACGTGCTCGCCGGCGCCCTCGCGCGCGCGGTCGGCGAGCGCCGTCGCCGCCTTCTCGACCGCGGCTTCGTCGGGGGCATCCAGTCGCAGCGTGACCAGGCGCGCGAACGGCGGGTAGAGCGCGTCGCGTCGCTCGGCCAGTTCGCGCTTGCGGAACTCTCGCTCGCCCTCCTCCAGCTTCGGCGACGCGACCGCGGTGATCGCCGCGTGCTCCGGCGTGCAGGTCTGCACCACCACCTCGCCCGGGCGGACCCCGCGCCCCGCGCGGCCCGACACCTGCACGAGCAACTGGAACGTGCGCTCCGCGGCGCGGAAGTCCGGGAGGTGCAGTGCCACGTCGGCGTCCAGCACGCCCACCAGCGTGACGCGCGGGAAGTCCAACCCCTTCGCGATCATCTGCGTGCCGAGCAGGATGTCGCCTTCGCCGCGCGCGAATGCCGTCAGCGTGCCGGCCGGGCCGTCCTTGGCACGCGCCACGTCGAGGTCCAGCCGCAGCACGCGTGCTCCCGGGAACGCGCCCGCCAACTCGCGCTCGGCGCGCTGCGTGCCGGCACCCGCGTAGCGCAGCAGCGACTGCTGGCACTTCGGGCACACGTCGGGTGCGGGCTCGCGATGGTCACAGTAGTGACAGCGCAGGCTGCGCGGCTCCACGTGCAGCGTGAGCGAGATGTCGCAGCGTGGGCACTCCGGCGTGTGTCCACAGCCGCGACACTGAACGTGGTGCGAGTGCCCGCGGCGGTTGAGCCACAACAGCACCTGCTCCTTGCGCTCGAGCCGATCGGCGATGGCACCGCGCAGAGGGTGGGACAGCAGTCCCGGCCCGCTGCCCTCGCGGCGCAGGTCCACGACGCGCACCACGGGCATGGCGCGCCGGTCGATGCGCAGGGGCAGCAGCAGCCGGCGATAGCGCCCACGGGCGGCGTTGGCGAGTGTCTCGAGGCTCGGGGTGGCGCTGCCCAGCACCACCGGCACGCCCAGCATCTGCGCGCGACGCACCGCCACGTCGCGACCGTGGTAGCGCAACTGTTCGCTCTGCTTGTAGGCCGGCTCGTGCTCTTCGTCCACCACGATCAGCTTGAGCGCGGGCAACGGCGCGAACACGGCGGAGCGCGCGCCCACCACCACGTCCAGCGCGCCGCGCCGCGCGAGCTCCCAGTTGCGGCGCCGCGTGCCCACGGGCAGGTAGCTGTGCAGCATCCCGACGCGACCGCCGAAGCGCTTGCGGAACACGGCCACCACCTGCGAGGCGAGGGCCACCTCGGGGACGAGGATCAGCGCCTGCCCGCCGGCTTCGCGCGCGGCACGCGCCGCGCGCAGGTAGACCTCGGTCTTCCCGCTCGCCGTCACGCCATGCAGCAGGAACGGCTGGAATCCCCCCGCGCTCACGGCCGCGTCCACGGCCGCGACGGCGTCGCGTTGCGCGGCGGTGAGCGTGACGCGCTCGGGCAGTGGCATGCGCAGCACGCTGTCCTCGAGCGCGCTCTTGCGCGCGCGCGATCGCGAGAATCCCTCCTGACCGCCCGGAAGCGCGGCGGATACCACCTCGCCGGGTGGCGCCAGGTAGTACTCGGCCACCCAACTCGCAAGCGCCAGCATGTGTGGCGAAAGCAGCGGCGGCCCCGTCACCTTCGCCAGGTCTCGTACCTTCTCGAGCGGCGTGTTCGCGATGCGCTCGATGACGACGCCGCGCGCATTGCGGCCGCGGAACGGCACCTCGACCGGCGCGCCGGGAACGGCGGTGGCGGCGAGTTCGGGTGGCACGCGATAGGTGAACAGCTGCCGGACAGGGACCGGCAGCGCGACGAGCGCGAAGGACATGGTGGTCTCGGGAAGGGCCTGGCGAGGCGACCGCGGCGGGGCGCTGGGAACCATGGCGGGCGTACAGCATGCGGTCAATTGGGCGGGCGTGGAACAGAGGCGATCCTCCGACACCATGCTCATCCGGGCGGAAACCAAGCGCCGGCATCGCCGAGCGTCACGTCACGGCCGGTCGTGGTGTCGAGGGGTATCTGGCCGGAGAGGCGCCGCGCAGGGAGCGAAGCCATGGATGGCAGAGCGACCGAAGCGACGAGTGAGCCGAAGGCAGGATGCCGAAGGCGAGCGTCCTCTCGGGCCAGATGCCCCTCGACACCACGAGCCGGGGCAGACCCCGAGCAGCCGACCGCACGGATGAGCCCCAAGGCGAAGCGCGCCGCGGAATAGGACCGATGCTCCGCGAGGTCATGAACTCGCCACGAGCGAACACCGTCTCGAAGCCAAGCAACACGAAGGCCCGCGCCGTCCTGGCGCGGGCCTTGTGTGTCCGAACTTCGGACCTGGCGGATTCGATCAGGCTTGCATGCGCTGCTGCGAGGTGCCGTGGCCGAGAATGCCGTTGATGCGCTCGACCAGCTTGCGGGGGCTGAACGGCTTGGTGATGTAGTCGTCCGCGCCCACCTCGAAGCCGACCTTCTGGTCCACGTTTCGGCCCTTGGCCGACAAGAGGATGACCGGAATGTCCTTCGTCGCTGCATCGGCCTTGAGACGCTTGCACGTCTCGTAGCCGTCGAGCTTCGGCATCATGATGTCGAGCACGATGAGATCGGGCTTCTCCGCGCGCGCCTTCTCGAGTGCTTGTTCGCCATCGAGCGCGGTCACGACCTCATAGCCCTCCATGCCGAGGCTGAAATCCAGGATATGAACGATGTAGATCTCGTCGTCCACCACCAGGATCCTGCCCTTCGCCATTCCGCTCACCTCCCTCGTGAGTCCGTTCTCGGTCTGTCGCGGGGTCGCGGCAGCGCGTCCCTGTTCCCGCTCGGTATCGGCGGCGATTTGGCCCGGCTTGAGGGAATCGTCCGTGCGGGTCAGGCCGCGTCCCGGACGGGTTCCTCCTCCTCGCCCAGCATGTCCACGAATGCCTCGACGACCTGGGTGTCGAACTGCTGGCCCGACTCGCGGCGAAGCTCGGCCACTGCCTCCTCGCGCGAGACCGCCTTCCGCCACGGACGCGACGACGTCATGCTTTCCCACGCATCCACCACGGCCAGGATGCGCGCGCCCACCGGGATCCGGTCGCCGAGCAGGCCCTGCGGGTAACCGCGGCCGTCCCAGCGCTCGTGGTGCGCCAGCACGATCTCGCGTACCTGACCCAGGTACTCGAGCGGGCGCATGATCTCGACGCTCACTTCGGGGTGCGCGCGCATCGCACGGCGTTGCTCGTCGTCCAGTCCGTTGGCATGCGCGGTCTCGGGGCCGAATCGCACCATGCCGAGGTCGTGGATGCTCGCGACGTAGCCGATCACGTCGACTTCGGCGGGCGTGAGCTCCAGCTTGCGCGCGAGGGAACGCGCGCGCTTCACCGTGCGACGCCCGCCCAGGGCGAACTCGCGCTTGAGCTGCGTCATGGCCTGCACCGCCTCGAGTGCATCGTCCACGACGCGCACGCTGTCGGGGTACGCGCAGGCGCGTTCGATCGCGCTGGCCACGCGCTCGGTCAGCATCACGAGCAGGGCGAGATCGTCCTCGTCGAACGGCTCGCCGGACAGCTTGTTGCTCGCGTTGACCACGCCGATCACCTCGCCCTCGACGCGCAGCGGCACGGAGAGCAGCGACTTGGTGTTGTACTGCGGATGGTTCAGGCGGCGGAACCGGCGGTCGGTCTCGATGTCCTCGACCAGGAGCGGATGCCCCCAGGCGGCCACCGCGCCGGCCACACCGCTGCGCAGCGTGGTGCGGCGTCCCTTGCTGGCGCCGTCGTGCCCCGTGCTCGCGGACACGAACAGGTCGCCGCGATCGGGGTCCACCAGCACCAGCGACACGGTCGAGCTCTCGAGCGTCGCACCCACCATCTCGACGATGGCATCGAACAGCGGCTGCAGATCGGGACGGCCGAGCGCCTGGCGCGCCACACGGCGCGCGCGCGGCGAGGCGGTCTGGCGCACGGGTGCGCGGAAGCAGAAGCGCGGGCCCTTCACGGGGCCGACCACGACCGCGCGCGGCTGCTCGGCCCACAGCCGGCCGGCGTGCAGCTCCACGATGCCGCGGGTGATCGCGAGGCCGAGCCGAGTGGCGTTGGGCCCGCGCGCGCTGGCCAGCGAGCCGGGCGGGGCCACACGGCGCGCGCGATGGAACTGGTCGAACACGCTCGGGAGGTCGGCGTCGGGCAGCGCCGGGCCGTCGTCCTGCACGGCGCAGCTCCACTGCTCGTCGTCGCCTTCCAGCGTCACGACGACCGTGCCGCCCTGCGGCGAGAACTCAATGGCGTTCTGGATCAGGTTCTCGATGGCACGGCGCATGAGTTCGGCATCCACCTCGACGCGCGCATCTCCGGCCTCCAGCTGCAGCATCACGTTGCGGTGGCGCGCCATCTCGGCCAACCGGTCGAGACAGCTTCGGCCCAGATCGACGAGCGGCACCGCGCCCAGGCGCAGGGTGCATTCGCCGCCCTCGATGCGCGAGAGGTCGCTCACGTCGGTGAGCAGTTGGGCCATGCGGTCGCATTCCTCGTAGATCACGCCCATGAACTTCGTGCGGGTCGAGCGCGCGTGCGCGGGCACCTGTTCGAGCGATTCGCTGTAGGCCTTCACGCTCGACAGTGGGCTGCGAAGTTCGGTGACGACGAGATTCAGCAGTCCGGCCGAGAACTCCTGCGCCGACGCCAGCCGGCGCTCGAGGCGCGAGGACTGGGCGCGCTCCTCGGCGAGCGCTTCGCGCAGGTACGTGCGCTCGAGCGACAGGGCCAGCGCGTCGGCCATGGTCTGCACCAGCAGCCGCTCGGTGGCAGTGAACGCGTGCGGCGTGGAGAAACCGACGAGCAGGAACCCGAACGCCGTACTGCCCGCGACCAGCGGCACCGTGGCCAGGGACACCGGCGGCTCGTGCCACAGCAGCGTCTCGCACGACATGTCCTCGGCGAACACCTCGTCGAAGCGAGCGCGGTCGTTACGCATGACCCACTCCACCGGCCCGCCGTGCTCGGCCAGGTAGGGGGTCTCGATGCCCGGATCCTCGAGCAGGAACAGTGCGCCGCTGCGACGGTCCACGCGCAGCAGCCGGGCGTACGCCGCGCCCAGGGCTTCACCCAGGTGCTGCCGGGCGATGTCCCACGACACCGCCAGCTCGCTCGTCGCCCGCAGGGCCAGGACGGCTTCGGCGATGAGCGTGACGGTCTCGCGCGGGATCATCGGGCGGACGGCGGTGGCCGATTCGCGTTCCATGGCGTGCTCAGGCGACCCGCTGCTGCGTGTCGGCCGGCGGTTCCAGGCGGCGGCGGCGCTCACCCACCATGACGCTGCCCGGGATGCCCTTGCCATGGGCCTTGAGCTCCTGGGCGACGTCGATGAGCTGGGCCAAGTGCGTGATCGGCACGCGATCGGTGCTGACGAGCGCGATGGTCAGGCTCATGAGCGGGAAGCGCTCCACCACGTGGCGGCGATTCAGCACCTCGACGAACCCGCGCGTGCGGTCTTCCGGGTCGTAGAGATCGGACGCGGCGGTGTTGAACCAGTCGAGGATCGCCTCGCCGAGCGGTTCCGCGGCGTCGCAGCTGCACAGCACGACGAAGTCGTCGCCGCCGATATGGCCCACGAACCCGGTACGGTCGCTGGAGCGGAACACGGACTCCGACAGGATGCGCGCGAGCAGCTGGATGGCCTCGTCGCCGCGGCCGTAGCCGTAGTAGTCGTTGAACGCCTTGAAGTGGTCCACGTCGATCTGCAGCAGCGCGAACGACACCCCGTCGGCCAGCCTGCGGCGGATCTCCTCGTTGATGGAGTGGTTGCCGGGCAGGCCGGTGAGCGGGCTCGCCGAGCGCTGCTGGCTGCTCCAGTCGAGCGTGTTGCGCACGCGCTGCAGCAGTTCGTTCCACTCGAACGGCTTGGTGACGTAGTCGTTGGCGCCCTTGGTGAGGCCGTCCAGCTTGTCGTCGCGGTGCGCGCGCGCGGTGACCATGATGACCGGGATGCTGCGCGTCGTGAACGAGGCGCGCAGGCGGTTGCACACCTCGACGCCGTCGAGCTTGGGCATCATGACGTCGAGCACGATCAGGTCGGGCGCTTCGTCCTGGGCCATACGCACGGCTTCCTCGCCGTCACAGGCCTCGACGACCTGGAACCCGGCGAGCTCGAACCGAGTGCGGAGCAAGTGCCGGATATCGGGCTCGTCGTCCGCGATCAGGATGCGCTGGTTCGCCACTCCGCTCTCCGTGCAATGGCCCCTGGGCCACTCATGGGAAAACCGAACGAGTCCGGGCTCTCGTGTCCGGACACGGTGCGACACACCCGAGTCATCGGCGCGGCAGGGCTTGGACTTGCGGGTATTTCACCGACTCCGTGCAGGACTCCCGGGGTGGGCTTCGCTGGGGCATCCCACCCAGCGACCGGCTCAGCCGACGGGCAGGCCCGAGGCCTCGAGCGAGGCCGCCGCGTCGAGGTCGTCGCCGGCGCGCTCGCCACGCTCGAGCCGGCGAGCCCCGACCCACGCGATCATCGCCGCGTTGTCGGCACAGAGCCTCGGCGAGGGCACGCGCAGCGCCACGCCGCGTGCCGCGCACATGGCCGTCAACTCGCTGCGCAGGCGCTTGTTACAGGCCACGCCCCCGCCCAGCCCCAGCGCGCGCGCGCGCGTCTGGCGCAGTGCCCGCTCGCACTTGGTGACGAGCACCTCGACGACCGCGGCCTGGAATGATGCCGCCATGTCGCGCACGAGCGACTCCGCGTAAGGCGGCTCGCCGTGCGGTGCGAGCAGCACGCTCACCGCCGTCTTGAGCCCCGAGAACGAGAAGTCCAGCCCGGGGCGGTCGAGCATGGGTCGCGGCAGGTCGAACGCGTCCGGCCGGCCCTCTGCCGCGAGCTTGTCGAGGATCGGGCCGCCGGGAAAGCCGAGGCCCAACCGCTTGGCCACTTTATCATAGGCCTCGCCGGCCGCGTCATCCAGCGTCGAGCCGAGCCAGCGGTAATCCCCGAGGCCACGCACTTCGACCAACTCGCTGTGTCCGCCCGAGACCACCAGCGCGACCGCGGGCCACGGGCTGTCGCCGTGCTCGAGCGACGAGGAGTGCAGGTGCGCCTCGATGTGGTTCACACCCACGAGCGGCAGTCCCAGCGCCGCCGACCAGGCCTTGGCGAACGCCACGCCCACGACGAGCGAGCCGACCAGGCCGGGAGCGTGCGTGACCGCCACGCCGGTGAGCTGCTCCGGGCGCACGTCCGCTTCGGCCAGCGCGCGCTCGACCAGCGGCGGCAGCAGCTCCAGGTGCGCGCGCGAGGCCAGTTCGGGCACCACGCCGCCATAGAGCCGGTGCACGTCCTGCGCGGCGATCAGGTGCGAACGCAGCCGCACGCCCTGTTCCAGCACCGCCACGGACGTGTCGTCACAGGACGTCTCGATGGCCAGCACGAGCGCACCCGCACCACCCACGGTGCGCGCCTCGGGGGCGGGAGAGTCCGGGCTCACGAGCCCGCTCACGAGCCCGCTCACGAGCCTTCCGGGGCCAGGGCCTCGTCGAGCCACGCCATGTACTTGGGAGCCCCGGCGGCGACGCGCACGGCGACGCACTCGGGTGTGTCGAACGGGTGCAGCTCGTGCAGGCGCGAGAGCAGCGCGGTCCAGTCCTGCTTGCGCGTCTTCATCAGCACCACCACCTCGCGCTCGTCCTGCACGCCTTCCTTCCAGCGGTAGATCGAGCGCGCGCCGGGCAACAGGTTCGCACAGGCGATGAGGCGCTCCTCGACCAGCTGGCGAGCGACGCGCGCGGCGTCCTCCTCCTTGGCGAACGTGGTGAAGACGATCAGGACTTCGGTCACGGCGGGCTCCCGGGCGGTGGCGTTCAGGGCGCGCGAGTGTAGCATCGCGGGCATGTCCGATCCCTGTCTGCGCACGCAGCCGTCCCGACCGGCGTTCAGGTCGTTCGCCCTGTTGCTGGCAGCCGGCCTGGCACTCACGGCGCTCGCGAACGGCGCCACGCCCACGGAGCGGCCGCTGCCGCCGATCGTGTTCGTGGCGAGGCAGCCTCCGGCGGGCGCGGACTCCGGCCAGGTGCCGGGCCTGGGTCCGCACGGCACGTTCGCCGGCCGGGGCGGGCGGCTGCTGGAGCGGGCGAGCGATGGGACCGTGCGCGAACTCGTGCCGGCGGGACGGCTCTACGACGTGGCCGACCCGTGTGTGTCCGAAGACGGCGCACGCGTGGCGTTCTCGGCGCGCGAGGCACCCGACTCGCGCTGGCGCATCTGGAGCGTCGAGCGGAAGGGCGGCGAGGCTCGCTGCCTCACCTGCACGTCACTCGAGGAGCTCGGCGCAGGGGACGCCCGCACTGCCGACGATGCCGACCCGCTGTGGTGGGGCGACACGCTCCTGTTCGTGAGCACGCGATCGGGACGGCAGGCGTGGTACGACGGCTCGCCGCGCACGCAGTTGAGTGCGTGGACCAGCGACTACACGCAGGTGCTCACCAGCGAACCCAACGGAGTGCTCGACCCCGCCGCCGCACCCGGACGCGACCGCGTCTGGTTCTCGCGCTGGTGGTTCAACCCCTGGCGCGCCGGGCCACGCGGGCTCGAGCGCGCGGCGGCTGGCGATAGCGTCAACCAGTGGCAGGCGGTCTCCGCGCGGCTCACGCGGGCGCCGGACGGTCTCATGCAACTCGAGGACGTGCGCATCGCCGCGGGTGGTGCGCTGCCGAGGCGGCGCGGCATGGCGCTCCAGTCGGCACCCCTCGCGAACGGCGGCGCCTTCGCGGTGGCGGCGCACAACATGGGCCTCGCGCCCCGGCCCGGGCCGCTCGCCGTGCTGCGATTCCCGCCGCCCCCCGCAGCGGGAGTGCGCTGGAGCGGCGCGGCGATCGCGGACGAAGTCGGGGACACCTACTCCGGCGGCAGCAACCTGGCGCCGCCCGCTGCGGTCGCGCCGGTCGCACTCCCCGATGGCCGCACGGTGCTGTCACTCGATCCGGGCGGGCGCGGTGAGTACGGGTTGGTCCTGGTAAGCGCCGACGGCGAGTCGCACGAGACGCTGGTGGACGAGCCCGGCGAGTGGGAGTTGGACGCGGCCGTGGTGCGCGAGGGCGCGCCGCGGCCGGCGCCGCCTGCGGCGGTGAAACCCGCACCGCGATCGGCTTCCTCGCCGGGCAAGACATTCCGCTACCTCTCGCAGGACGTGTTCGCCGGCGAGGGCGCTCCCGCGCGGCAGGACGGAGCGGAACTGCGTGTCTATCGCGGGGAGTCGGCCGACTCGGCCGCGCTCATCCGCCGCGTACGCGTCCCGCGCTCGGGCCGCGTGGACCTGAAGCTGCCCGCGGACACCCCGCTGTTCGAGGCGCTGGTCACCTCTGGGGGAGGCGTGCTCGCGACACCGCATGGCCCCGCGCAGGTGCTCGGTGCCAACAGTGGCGCCGCCGGCACCACGTCACGCTGCTCCGGCTGCCACCTGGGGCACAGCGCGGCGCGATGAGGCTGCGCAGCGGGACGGGGGACCTTTCGTGCCCGTCCCGAGCTCAGCGCGTTCCCACCGCGTACGCGATCCAGGTGTCGTCGTTGTCGAGCGTCGTGCGGCGGTAGAGCACGCCGTTGCCGCGCTTGGCGCGTGCATCCCAGCCCTCGCTCCACACCTCGAAACCGCTGTAGCCCGCTTCGAGCATCGCGTCGCGCAGTTCGGGCACGGTGTACATGCGCCAGTCGTACGTGAAGGCGCGAGGGATCCGGCGGCCGTCGCGCAGCTCGAAGTGGATGTGCGCCACCAGCCTGCGCTTCACGGCGTCGTACGAAGCGTGCTCCCAGACGTACGTGAACGGCGGCAGCATCGTGCCGTCGGGAGCACTCGCGGCGCGCTTGCGCGTGCGCTCGCTCAGCGTGCACTCCGCCTTGGTGCCGCCGAACAGGTTGAGCACCAGCACGCCCCCGGGCTTGAGCCCGGCGCGAGCCGCGCGCAGGTAGCGCACGAGGTCGGCGCGCTCGTGGAACACCCACCACGAGAAGTTGAGCGCGCACGCCACGTCCACGGCGGGCTTCCTCGGTTCGCGCACGTCCCCGCGCACGAGCGTCACGCGCGAGGCGGCCTCGCGCGCGAATGGCAGCCGGTGCGTGCGTGCCCACGCCAGCGGCTCCGGGTCCAGGTCCACCGCCCACGCACGGCGCTCGCGGCCGCGTTGGGCCCATGCGGTGGCGAGCGCGGCGGTGCTGCAGAAGTCCTCGCGGAACTGCCTGGGCTCGCGGCCGGGGTTCCGGCGCAGCCACACCCGCTCGAGGAAGTCGAGGTCCCAATCCACGCCCTGCACGGCCACTTCGTAGAACGCGTGGCGATCGAGCCTGCCGCGCGCTCGCGCGCGGCGCGGGCGTGTGATCCGGCGGCCGGATTTCGTCATCCCTCGGTCCTTGAGTAGGATGCGCGCCCGTCGAAGCGGCCCGCGCAGGTCGCGGTGCCCGGTTCGCGCATGGTCAGCGGGCCGCGCATGTTCGCGTCCGGCACGCGCGCGCGTCAACCGACCCCAATCCGGAGTTCGAATGCCCCGTACCGTGCGGCGCTGGACCACGCTGGGTGACGAGCGCCTGCTCGACCTCCGCTTCTGCGACCTCGATGCGCGCGTGGAGGGCAGCGCGATCGAGCCGCTGGTGCAGGAGGTGTGGGGCGAACTCGAACAGCGCGGGCTCAAGTTCCGGCCCCACGTGTGGGTGAGCACCGAGTGGTTCTCGCCGGACGGCGTGCCCGGGATCGCGATCCCGTTCTACCTCGTGCATCCGCGCTTGCTGCGCCTCGAACGCTCCATGATGATCGAGGCCGAGGGCGGTTCGCGTGAGGAATGCCTCATGATCCTGCGCCACGAGGCGGGCCATGCCGCGCAGCACGCCTGGCGGCTGCAGCGTCGCGAGGGCTGGCGGCGAACGTTCGGCGACCCGTCGCGTCCCTACCCCACGATCTACCGGCCCAATCCCGCCAGCCAGCGCCACGTCCAGCACCTGCGCCAGTACTACGCGCAAGCACACCCGCACGAGGACTTCGCCGAGACGTTCGCCGTGTGGCTGGCCCCGCGCTCGCTGTGGCGGCGGCGCTATGCCGGCTGGCCGGCGCTGAAGAAGCTCGAGTACATGGACGAGCTGCTGCGCGAGCTGCGCGGCGTCACGCCCCCCGTGCGCACCCGGCGCCAGGTCGA
>Ga0075419_10002299_pt1 | contig 12306 bp, 5 predicted proteins | sample SoiMetdeltSBSDD3_FD_76900 | JGI IMG/M metagenome (GOLD analysis project Ga0075419, IMG submission 76900) | Bulk soil microbial communities from a Populus tree surrounding site in Tennessee, USA - Soil MetaG P. deltoides SBSDD3 | ecosystem: Environmental > Terrestrial > Soil > Tree plantation... | reverse complement strand
CAGGGCGGTGACGCTGCTCGGCGCCGCGGGCGGCGAGCTCGCGACCTTCGACGAGGCGCGGGGGGAGCTGGTCATCGCGGCCAATCACAACATGCGAGAAGACTCCCGGAACGCGAGGCTCAAGCTGGGCGAAGGCGCGATGGGTCATGTGGTCCGGACCGGGGAGCAGATGATGATCCCCGACTACCAGACCTGGGAGGGCCGCTCCCGCCAGTACGCCCGGATCGCCGCACACGCGGTCGTGGTCGCACCGCTGCTCATCGGCCACCGCCCGGTGGGAGCGATCAACGTCTGGCACGAGGATCCCTCGAAGGCGTTCAGCGAGGCCGACCGCCGGCTCCTGAATCTCTTCGGCCAGCAGGCCGCCATCGCGCTCGAGAACGCGCGGCTATTCGCCGCGGGCCGGAGAGAGCGCCAGTACTTCGAGGTGCTGGTCCGGAACAGTCCCGTCGCCATCGTGGTCCTGGACGTCGAGCACCGGGTGATTTCGTGTAATCCCGCCTTCACGACGCTGTACGGCTATGGCCAGGATGAAGTCGTGGGCCAGAACCTGGACGATCTCATCACCACCCCGGAGACTCGGGCCGAGGCGGTTTCGTACACCGTGCAGGCCGCGGATCACCAGACCGTGCAGGGCTTTGGAAAGCGCCGCCGGAAGGACGGCACCATGGTGGATGTCGAAGTGCTGGCGGTTCCGGTGATCGTGGACGGCCAGCGGACCGGTATGATGGGGATCTATCATGACGTCAGCGAGCTGCTGAGCGCCCGCCATATGGCCGAAGCGGCGAACTCGGCCAAGAGCCAGTTCCTGGCCAGCATGAGCCACGAGCTGCGTACGCCGCTGAACGCCATCATCGGCTACAGCGAAATGCTGGAAGAGGAAGCCGCCGAGCGGGGCCACGACAGCTACGTGCCCGATCTCCGGAAAATCCGTTCTGCGGGGCGACATCTCCTCGCGCTGATCAACGACGTGCTGGACCTCTCCAAGATCGAAGCCGGCAAGATGGAGCTGCATCTGGAGACTTTTGAGCTGGGTCCTGCCATCGAGGCGGTGGCCTCGACGGTCGCACCGCTCATCGAGAAGAACGGCAACACGCTCCGGCTCGAGCTCGAGGAGGGTCTCGGGGCCATGCGGGCCGACGTCACCCGGGTACGGCAAGTACTGTTCAACCTGCTGTCCAACGCCAGCAAGTTCACCGAATCCGGTATCATCACGCTCACCGCAGCCCGCATCAGGACCCCGGCCGGCGAGGCCATCGTGATAACGGTCGCGGACACCGGGATCGGGATGACCCCTGAGCAGCTCGGCCGGCTTTTCCAGGCCTTCTCGCAGGCCGAGGCATCCACCGCGAGCCGATTCGGCGGCACCGGGCTCGGTCTCGCGATCAGCCGGATGTTCTGCGAGATGATGGGCGGCGAGATCGGCGTGGCGAGCACTCCCGGAGCCGGGACCGCTTTCACGGTCCGGCTTCCGGTCGAGGTCCGCGAGCAGCGGGAGCAGCTCCACGCAGTGCCGGTCGTCGCGGCCGGCGAGGCCGGCACGGTGCTGGTGATCGACGACGATCCTGCCTCCCGGCAGCTGGTCGCTCGCATGCTGGGCAAGGATGGCTTCCGGGTTCTCGAAGCCGCGAGCGGCGAGGAGGGCATCCGTCTGGCCCGGACGGACCGGCCCGATGTGATCACGCTCGACGTGCTGATGCCGGGACTGGATGGCTGGGGTGTGCTGTCGGCGCTCAAGGGCGAGCCGGGGCTCGCCTCGATTCCCGTCGTCATGCTCACGATCACCGACGAGCGCCACCTGGGCTTCTCGCTCGGTGCCGCCGAGTATCTCACCAAGCCGATCGAACGCGCCCAGCTGAGTGCCGTGCTGGCCCGCTATCGTCGACCCGCCGGCGGCGGCGTCCTCCTGGTGGAGGATGATGCCGATACCCGAGCTGTCTTGCGCCGCTCGCTGGAAAAGGAAGGCTGGCGAGTGACCGAAGCGGAGAACGGCCGTGTCGGCCTCGAGCGGGTCGCGGCGGACCGGCCTGACCTTATCCTCCTCGACTTGATGATGCCGGAGATGGACGGCTTCGAGTTCCTCGAAGGCCTGCGCTCGACCGGAACGGCGGACACCATGGCCGTCGTGGTCATCACCGCCAAGGAGCTGACCGACGACGATCGTCGCCGCCTCAACGGCGGCGTGCGGGATGTCGTGCAGAAAGGATCCCAGGAAATCGACCTGCTCCTGGAGGATGTCCGGCGTCGCGTCGCCGCGCACGCGCATCGCGCCGTCCCGCGGACCACCGCGTGATGCCGGCAGGCACCGAGTCGTCTCACGAGCGCCACCGCGAAGCGGCGCTGCTGCGATTGAGCACCGGCATTGCCGCCGCGGATACCGAGCGGGACATCTGCCAGGCAGTCGTCGCGGGACTCCAGAACGTTGCGCTCGGCTTTGATTTCGTCGCCGTGCTGCTGGTGGACGACGCGACCGGCGACCGGGTCGTGATCGCCAGCCGAGGCTGGGAGGGCGCTCCTCCGGGACTTCGTGTGCGTCCGGGCCAGGGCCTGAGCGAGCTGCCCTTGCTCGACGGGCGGCTCCATTACACGCCGCAGGTCACTCACGACACCCGCTACCTTCCCACCCGCAACGAGGGCTCGGAGGCTGATGTTCCCCTCCTGGTCAACCGGAAACTCGTCGGGGTGCTCGTGGTGGAGAGCAACCGGCACCATGCATTCGGAGCGGACGACTTCGAGGTGCTTCGCGCTGCGGCCAATCAGGCCGGGATCGCCATCGGCAGGGCCCGGCTCCTGGAATCCGAGCGGCGGCGCGCCGACGAGCAGGAGGCCCTTCGCGCGACGATGGCGGACCTTTCCGCCCGCCTGGAGCTTTCCGACCTGCTGCAGGCGGTGCTCGAGCGGGCGATTCAGCTCCTCCGGGTGAGTCATGGCGAGCTCGCCATCTACGACCGCGAGCAGGAGGAGCTCGAGATCGTGGCCAGCTATAACCTGGGCAGGAAGGACACCACCGGCACGCGTATGCGGATCGGAGAAGGCGCGATGGGGCACGTCGCGCTGACGCGCGAGCCGTTCATCATCCCCGATTACCAGGCCTGGGCTTCGCGTTCCGAACAGTACGCGCAGGCCGACTTTCACGCCGTCATGGTCGCGCCGCTGCTCATGGGGCGGCAGCTGGTCGGGGCGATCGCCTTCATGGACCAGAGCCAGGCACGGCAGTTTGGCCAGGAGGATCTCCGCCTCCTCGAGCTCTTTGCCCCGCAGGCCGCCGTCGCCATCGAGAACGCGCGGCTCTTCACGGTCGAGCGGCGCCGGTCCGAGGAGCAGCAGGCGCTGCTCGACACCATGAAGGACCTGGCCGGGCAGCTCGAGCTCTCCAAGGTCCTGCAGCGCGTGCTGGAGCGCGCCGTCGGACTGCTCAATGTGACCGGGGGAGAGCTCGCCACGTGGGATGCCGGAGCCGGAGACCTGGTCATCGTCGCCAGCCACAACATGGGCACCGACGCGGTCGGCACGCGGATCGCGCTGGGAGACGGGGCCATGGGACGTGTGGCCGAGACGCGTGAGTCCCTGATCATTCCGCGTTACCATGAGTGGGAGGGGCGCTCGTCGAAGTACACCCAGACCACCGTGCAGTCGGTGATGGCCGCGCCCCTGCTCATCGGCACCAGACTCGTCGGCACCATCGCCAGTGTCCACTCCGATCCGACTCGGAAGCTGACGGCCGCGGACCTGAGACTCCTCGAGCTGTTCGCGCCGGAAGCGGCGATTGCGATCGAGAACGCGCGGCTGTTCACCCAGGCCCAGCACCAGCAGCAGTACTTCGGAGAACTGGTTGCCAACAGCCCGGTCGCCATCGTCACGCTCGATACCAGCCATCTGGTGGTCTCGTGCAACCCGGCCTTCCTGGCGCTGTACGGGTACGCCGAACGTGAGGTCCTCGGGCACCACCTCGATGACCTGATTACCACCGAGGAGACCCGGGCACAGGCCGTGTCGTACACGGCGCAGGCGCTCGATCATCGGGCGGTGCGCGCCATCGCGCAGCGTCGCCGGAAAGACGGGAGCCTGGTGGACGTCGAGGTGCTCGGCGTGCCCGTGGTCGTGGACGGGACGCTGGTCGGGATGATGGGGCTCTACCACGATATCACCGAGCTGCTGAAGGCGCGCCGGGAAGCGGAATCCGCCAACACCGCCAAGAGTCAGTTCCTCGCCAGCATGAGCCACGAGCTGCGCACCCCGCTCAACGCCATCATCGGGTACAGCGAAATGCTGGAGGAAGAATCGGAAGAGCGCGGCCATCCGGAATCGGTCGCGGACCTGCAGAAGATCCGATCGGCAGGCCGCCACCTGCTCGCGCTGATCAATGACGTGCTGGACCTGTCGAAGATCGAAGCGGGGAAGATGGAGCTGCACCTCGAGACGTTCGAGCTCCGCCCCGCGATCGACGCCGTGGCCGCGACGATCGCCCCGCTCATCGAGAAGAACGGAAACACCCTGCGACTCGAGCTCGCCCCGGACCTGGGCGCGATGCGCGCGGACGTCACCCGGGTCCGTCAGGTGCTGTTCAACCTGTTGTCCAACGCCAGCAAGTTCACCGAGCGCGGCACCATCACCCTCGCCGCGCGCCGGGAGTGCGCGGCGGACGGCGACACCATCGGATTCACGGTCCGCGATACCGGCATCGGCATGACGCCCGACCAGCTGGGCCGTCTCTTCCAGGCCTTTTCGCAGGCCGAGGCGTCCACGTCGAGCAAGTACGGCGGCACCGGGCTTGGCCTCGCGATCAGCCGGATGTTCTGCGAAATGATGGGAGGCGACATCACCGTCGCCAGCACCCCGGGCGAAGGAACCAGCTTCATGGTCCGGCTCCCCGCCCTGGTGCGCGAAGCCCGCGACGTGTCGCCGGCACCGGTCAGCGGCGACCGGCAGGGGCGCGCCGGCACCGTGCTGGTCATCGATGATGACCCGTCCACTCGCGACCTGCTGAGCCGCATCCTCGCGAAGGAAGGCTTCCGGGTGCTCGAGGCCGCCAACGGCGAAGCGGGGATTCAGCTGGCGCGGAAGGAGCGGCCCGACGTCATCACCCTCGACGTCCTGATGCCCGGCATCGACGGCTGGGGAGTGCTGGCCGCCCTCAAGGACGACGCCGAGCTGGCGGCGATTCCCGTCGTGATGCTCACCATCACCGACGATCGTCACCTCGGCTTTGCGCTCGGCGCGTCGGAGTACCTCACCAAGCCGATCGAGCGCGCCCGCCTTTCCACGGTGCTGGCGCGATACCGCAGGAGCCCGGGCGCCGGAGTGTTGATCGTGGAAGACGATGCCGACACTCGAGCGATGCTGCGCCGCTCACTGGAAAAGGAAGGCTGGCTCGTCAGCGAGGCCGCGAACGGCCGGGTGGGACTGGAGCGCGTCCGTGCCGAGCAGCCCGCCCTGGTCCTGCTCGATCTCATGATGCCGGAAATGGATGGATTCGAATTCCTGGACGCGTTGCGGATCCAGCCGGGAGAGGGCGCACCCGATGTCGTCGTGATCACGGCCAAGGAGCTGACCGAGGACGACCGGCGGCGGCTCTCCGGCGGCGTGTCACGGGTCCTGCAAAAGGGCGGTCAGAGCCACGAGGAGGTCGTCGCCGAAGTGCGTTCCCGGATCGCGGCCAATGGGGGAGCACGCCCGTGACCATGACCGGTCCGGACGGACCGCATCCCGGGATCATGCGCTCCGATCAGGCGCTTCTCGCCGAAGTCCGGGCACTGGTAGGCACCCGATGACCCGGAAACCCAGCGGGCAGGCCGCCCGTCGGCAAGCCGCGCTGCTCCGGCTCTCGGCCGAAATCGCCGCGGCGCCCGAGAAGGAAGAGATCTGCCGCGCGGTGGTCAACGGCCTCCGTGATCCGGCGCTTGGCTACGTCTTTCTCGGCCTGTTCCTTCTGGACGAGGCAACCGGTGACCGCGTTCTCCAGGCCAGCGTTGGATGGCCGGACGCCCCCCCCGGCTGGCGGGTCCATCCGGGACAGGGGCTCAGCGAACGCCCGCTGCAGGACGGCAAGCTGCACTATACTCCCGATGTCACGCGCGAGGCAGGCTATCTCCCCAGCCTGAACAGCGGCTCCGAAGTCGACGTCCCCCTCGTGATGGGGAGTCAGGTCTTCGGCGTGCTGGTGGTGGAGAGCACCGAGCCCGAAGCGTTTACCGAGAGCGATCTCGAAATCCTCACCTCCGCGGCGACCCAGGCGAGCATCGCGCTCGGGCGGGCGCGCTCGCTGGCGGCGGAGCGGCGGCGCGCCGACGAGCAGCAGGCCCTGCTCGACACCCTGGCCGATCTTTCCGGCGAGCTGGAGCTCGGCAAGCTCCTCGAGGCGGTGCTCCGCCGCGCCACGACGCTCCTGGGAGTGAGCGGCGGCGAGCTCGCGATTTATGACGAGGCGCGCAAGGAGCTCGAGATCGTCGCGAGCCTCCACATCGGCGTGGATTCCACCGGGACCCGTCTCGCCCTCGGCGAGGGGGCGATGGGGCATGTGGCGACGACGCAGGAGCCGATCTGCATCGACGAATACCAGGAGTGGCTGGGTCGGTCCGGCAAGTATTCCGGCGTCGACGTCCATTCGGTGATGGCGGCGCCACTCCTCATCGGGCACCGCCTGGTCGGTGCGTTTGCCTGTGTCCACGACAATCCCGCCCGGAAGTTCGGGCCCGACGATCTCCGTCTCCTCAATCTGTTCGCACCGCAAGCCGCTGTGGCCATCGAGAATGCCCGGCTCTACACCGCCGCGCAGCGTCAGAAGCAGTATTTCGAGGAGCTCGTCCTCAACAGCCCCGTGGCGATCGTCACGCTCGACACCCGGCACAACATCGTGTCCTGCAACCCGGCGTTCGAGCAGCTCTACGGCTACCGCCAGGACGAGGTCATCGGCCGGAACCTCGACGACTTGATCTCGACTGCGACGACGCGGTCCGAAGCGGTCGCGATCACCCAGCACGTCCTGCAGCAGGGCGCCATGCGGAGTATCGGCCGGCGGCGCCGCAAGGACGGCACCCTCGTGGACGTGGAAGTCCTCGGCGTTCCGGTCCTGGTGGAGGGAAAACTGGTCGGGCTGATGGGACTGTACCACGATATCACCGAGCTTGCCCGCGCCAGACAGGCGGCCGAAGAGGCGAACAGCGCCAAGAGCCAGTTCCTCGCGAACATGAGCCACGAGCTCCGGACTCCGCTCAACGCCATCATCGGCTACAGCGAAATGCTCGAAGAAGAGGTCGCGGACCTCGGGCACGACGAGCTGGCGCCCGATCTCCGCAAGATCCGCTCGGCGGGACGGCACCTCCTCGCGCTGATCAACGACATCCTCGACCTCTCCAAGATCGAGGCCGGGAAGACGGAGCTCTACCTCGAAGATTTCGATATCGGCGGCATGCTGGACGACGTCGCGACGACGATCAAGCCGCTGGCGGATAAGAATGCCAACCGGCTGATCGTGCACTCGGGCGCGTCGGGGATCATGCACGGGGACCTCACCAAGGTCCGCCAGATGCTCCTCAATCTGCTCTCGAACGCCTGCAAGTTCGCCGACCACGGGACCATCACCCTTGAGGTGGAGCGCGACTCGGGCGCCCAGGGCGCGGAGGAGATCCGCTTCCGGGTTTCCGATTCGGGCATCGGCATGACCCCGGAGCAGATGGCCCGGCTCTTCGAGGCGTTCTCGCAGGCCGAGTCGTCCACCAGCAAGAAGTTCGGCGGGACGGGGCTGGGCCTCGCGATCACCCGCCAATTTGCCCGCATGATGGGAGGCGAGGTGACGGTCGAGAGCGTTCCGGGCCGGGGCTCCACCTTCACGATCCGTCTCCCGGTCCGGATGCGCACCATGGCGGAGGACGGTCCCGCCGCCGCCGCGGGGTCGGGCCGCGCGGGAACGGTACTCGTCATCGATGACAGCGAGCAGGCCCGCGAGCTCATCCGGCGGTTCCTGGTGGACGAAGGATTCCGCGTGCTGGAGGCGGCGACCGGCGAGGCCGGGCTCGCCCTGGCCCGCCAGCATCCCCCCGACGCGATCACCCTCGATGTTCTCATGCCCGGCATGGACGGCTGGGCGGTCCTGACCGCGCTCAAGGCCGATCCGGAGCTTGCCGCCGTCCCGGTGATCATGCTCACGATGCTCGATGACAGGAATCTCGGGTTTGCGCTCGGGGCCTCCGATTTCATGACCAAGCCGATCGACCGGGAGCGCCTCCGCGCGCTTCTGGCGCGTTACCGGCGGGAAGGATCCGGCGAGGTCCTCGTGGTCGAGGACGATATCGCGACGCGCGAGCTCTTGCGCCGGCAACTGGAGGCGGAGGGCTGGTCGGTCACCGAGGCGGAAAACGGCCGGGTCGCGCTCGCCGCCCTCGAGCGGGGTACGCCTTCCCTCATTCTGCTTGATTTGATGATGCCGGTGATGGACGGCTGTCAGTTCGCCGCCGAGCTGCGCCAGCGCGAGGCGTGGCGCGGGATCCCCGTGATCGTCATCACCGCGAAGGATCTCACGGCGGAGGACCGCCGGGCGCTCAACGGCGATGTCCAGGGCGTCCTGCAGAAAGGCGCCTTCAGCCGGGAGGACCTGTTGCGCGAGATTCACCACCTGATGGGCCCAGGCGTCGCCGGCCCCCAGCACACGAGGTAGAGAATGCCGAAGATCCTCCTGGTGGAAGACAACGAGATGAATCGCGACATGCTCTCGCGCCGGCTGCAGCGGAAAGGCTACGAGGTGGTGCTCGCGGTGGACGGCCTCCAGGGTGTGGCAATGGCAGGGGCCGGCGGCTACGACCTCATTCTGATGGACATGAGTCTCCCCGAGCTCGATGGCTGGGAGGCGACTCGACGCGTCCGCGAAGCCGAAGCAGGGCATCGGGTCCCGATCATTGCGCTGACGGCGCACGCGATGTCGGGCGACCGCGAAAAGGCCATGGCCGCGGGCTGCGACGACTACGACACCAAGCCGGTGGAGCTCGAACGCCTGCTCGGCAAGATCGAAGCGCTGCTCGGCAAGCAGGCATGAGCGGGCTCACTACGCCGGAGGCCGTCGCCGAGCTGCGGCACGAGCTGCGCACGCCGCTCAATCTCATCATCGGCTATTGCGAGATGCTGCTCGAGGATGCGACCGACGCCGGTCAGCGCGGCGCCCTGGAGCGAACCCTGGCGGCGGGGCGCGACGTTCTCGAGCGGATCAATGCCACGGTGCCTCCCACGCGGGGGGAGATCAGCGAGGCGGATTTCGCGGCCCTGAGGGATGCCCTGCGCGAGCCGCAGGGACGGATCGTCACCGCGACCACCACACTGCTCGCAGCGGACCCGATCGATCCCCAGTTCGAGCGCGACGTCCGCCGGATCCGGAGCTCGGCCGAGCGACTCCTGACCGTCGAGCTGCCCGCCCCCCGCGGCGACCGCAGCGTGGCCATTACCATCGAGCATCCGACAGGTGCCCCTGAGGCCGGTCCTCCGGTTCGGCCGGCGCACATTCTCGTCGTGGACGACCAGGAGGACAATCGCGCGGTCCTGGAGCGGCGGCTCCGGCGCCAGGGTCACACGGTCGAGTCCGCCGCCGGCGGTCTCTCCGCGCTCGAGATGGTCGGGCGCGGGCGTTTCGATCTCGTGCTGCTCGATGTGCTCATGCCCGATCTGGACGGTCTGGCCGTCCTCGAGCGTTTGAAGGCCGACCAGGCCACCCGCGACATCCCCGTCATTATGATCTCCGCGCTCGACGATGTCGCCAGCGTAGTGCGTTGCATCGAGCGTGGCGCCGAAGACCATCTCCCCAAACCATTTGATCCGGTGCTGCTGCGGGCGCGGATCAGCGCGTGCCTCGAGAAGAAGCGGCTCCGCGATATCGAGCTCGAGTACCTTCGCGAGGTGGGGCGGGTGATTCAAGCGGCGACCGCGGTCGAGGCGGGAAGCTACGACAATGGCGCGCTCGCTCAGGTCGCCCAGCGGGGAGACGAGCTGGGCCGGCTCGCCCGCGTGTTCAACGCCATGGCCAACCAGGTGCGGGCCCGCGAGGACCGGCTGAAGGAGCAGGTCGCCGCGCTCCGGCGGGAGATCGGCGAAGCGCGACAGACAACCCGGCAGCCGGCCCGCCGTGGCGCGCTCAGCCTCCCGACCGGCGAGCTCTTTGCCGGGCGTTTCGAAGTCCTGGACGAAATCGGCAGCGGCGGCATGGGCATGGTCTATCGCGCGCTCGACCGCGAGCTCGGCGAACAGGTCGCGATCAAGACGCTTCGACCCGAGCTGCTGCAGGACACGTCACTGGTAGAGCGGTTCAAATCGGAGATCCGGCTCGCCCGCTCCATCTCCAGCAAACACGTGGTCCGCACCCACGACATCGGGGAACGCGACGGCATCTACTACCTCACGATGGAGTATGTAGAGGGCATCACCGTGCGGGAGCTGCTCGATACCCGCGGGCGCCTCGGAACTGCTGCCACCCTCGCCATCGCGAGCCAGTTGGCGCAGTCCCTGGTGGCCGCCCACGAGCAGGGGGTGATCCACCGTGATATCAAGCCGCAGAATCTGCTGCTCGACGGGTCGGGCGTCCTCAAGGTGATGGATTTCGGGGTGGCGCGTCTCGCCGGCGGGAACGCGAATCTCACCGAAGCCGGCATGCTGGTGGGGACGCCATCGTACATGGCGCCGGAGCAGATGCTGGGCGAGGCGTTCGACGAGCGGATCGACCTGTACGCGACAGGGGTGGTGCTCTTCGAGTGTCTGCTCGGACGGCTCCCGTACGAGGCGAATTCTGCCGTTGCGCTCATTGCACGCGTGCTGCGCGACCAGCCGCCGGTCCCCGCGACGATCGATCCGGAGATTCCTCCGGCGCTCTCGGATCTGGTCGTGCGTCTTCTCGCCAAGGATCCCGCGCACCGGCCCGCGAACGCGGGAGAGCTGGTGCGTCTCCTCTCCGATCTGGGCTGACTCCCTCCGTGTCGGTCCCCATGTCTCCCCCTTTGCGCTCCGCGCTCCGCGCGCTCGCCATCAGCTTCGTCCCGGAGACCGCCACGGCCACCGATGCCCAATGGATTCTGCTGGAATCGCGCATCGAGCAGGCGCTCGCCGCCCGTCCTGCCGCGCTCCGGCGGCAGCTCGCGCTCTTCCTCCGGCTGCTCGACGCCACCGCGCGACTCCGCTATCGGAACAGACTGTCGACCCTTGACGCGGTGCGGCGCACGGCGCTCCTGGAGTGGTTCGCCGGCTCGCCGGTATTACGCTTCCGCCGCGGTATCTGGGGCCTTCGTACCCTGATCCTGCTCGGGTGGTATACCCAGCCCTCCGTGATCGCGGCACTCGGGTATCGCGCATCCCCGGCGGGGTGGGAGGCACGCCGGTGAACGTGGTCCGCTGCGATGTCGCCATCGTGGGCAGCGGCGCCGGGGGAGGCACGGCGGCGCTCGCGCTCGCGCCACTCGTGTCGCACGGCAAGCGCGTGCTGGTGCTGGAGCGAGGCCCGCGATTTCAGGATGGCGATTTTACCGGACGGGAGCTCGAGATGGCCGGGGCACTGTATGCGGACGAGGGCGGATTCCTGACCCGCGACGGGACCATGACGCTGGCCTTTGCCCGCGGTTACGGCGGCTCGACTCTCGTCTATACCGGCACCTCCCTTCTTGCGCCCGAGCGCGTCATCCGCGCCTGGAACGTCCCCGGCATCGACGCGGAAGATCTGGCGCGCCGCTCCCGGAAATACATGGAGCAGAACAACGTCCACCTGCTCGAGCCGGAGCGGCAAAACGACAATAACCGGCTCTTTGCCGAGGGCGCCGCCGGGGCGGGATTTCACCCGGAACAGTTTCCGCTCAACCTGCGCGGTTGTCGCGGATCGAGTCTCTGCAATCTGGGCTGCCCCAACAATGCCAAGCAGGGCACCGACCGGGTCCAGCTTCCCGCCGCCGAGCGGCTGGGTGTCGAAGTGGTAACCCGCGCCACGGTGACGCGAATCGAGGAGCGCCGGTTGCGCGTGGTGGTTTCCGAAAAACCACCCGGCGCCAAGGGCGCCGACCCGGAGTGGGCACCGGGCGAATACGCGGTCGAAGCCGGTATCGTGGTGCTGGCCGGCGGAGTCATGGGGACGACGCCGCTGCTCCTTGGCAGCAAGCTCCCCGGAATGCCGCGGCGGACCGGCCAGGGATTCACCTGTCATCCGGCCCACATCCTGGTCGGTGAGCACCCCGAGCCGATCACGAACGACGTCGGACACCCCAAGAGCTGGTTCGTGGACCGGGCCGCGGAAGATGGATTTGTTCTCGAAACCTGCATGTACTTCCCCTTCATCACCGCCAAGAATCT
>Ga0075419_10002298_pt1 | contig 12314 bp, 10 predicted proteins | sample SoiMetdeltSBSDD3_FD_76900 | JGI IMG/M metagenome (GOLD analysis project Ga0075419, IMG submission 76900) | Bulk soil microbial communities from a Populus tree surrounding site in Tennessee, USA - Soil MetaG P. deltoides SBSDD3 | ecosystem: Environmental > Terrestrial > Soil > Tree plantation... | reverse complement strand
CCTACAGTATCATGCTGACTTACAGGGCTTTGATCTTGAGGGCACCATCCAACTGGATGAGATCCTTGTACAATTAAACCATTCTTCCTGAGATTTCTAAATTGCCATGAGATGAGTTTCGAATAACCCTTATCTATTGTAGTAAATTCACGCCTCCAATCAATCGAATACCCCATCTCTTTCATACCCTGTTTAATTTCTTCATGGAAATAGCTGGCAATTTTTTTAGGTTCTTTAAAACTTGCTATCATTTCATCTGGGATTTTGTATATTTGTCGAAAGGTTTCAATTAATTCTGAATCGCTAGATTTGATTCTCTGAGACATTGATACAATCGGCGTTCCTGTATAGTGGAAACCCATAGGAAATAAGACATTATAGTTTTTCATACGCTTGTATCTTGCATGGACATCAGCCAAAGTATACGTTCTTCCATGTCCTACATGTTGTGGTGAATTAGGGTAAGGGTATGCTACAGTTAAGAAATACTTTTTCTTGTTCAAATCGCATTCAGATTCAAATATTTTGTGCTCTGTCCATCTCTTTCCCCATTTTTCTTCAACTGTCTTCCAGTTGAAATCTAAATTGAGCGTTTTTTCAGTGGAATTTTCAACCATTTTTTTCACTAGTCTCTAAAATACTAGTTATCAAACTCTCCAGATTCGTCAAGCAATCCTGTACTTTGTTCTTGTCCCTTCCTCCTCCTTGAGCAAATTTGTCCGTACCCCCTCCTCCAGTACCGCCAAGTTTTAGGGAAATTTCCTTAGCAATTCTCGATGCCTTAAGGATTTTTCTCGATTCCTCACCTGCAAAAACAATGACTCTGATCCTATCATGATCTTGCACAAGTGCTACAAACACTAAAAAAGGATCAACGCAAGTACTTTTTTCTCCTAAAGCAATATAGTAATCATCACCTACCTGATCATCATAAGTGCCATAAATCTTTATTCCAACTCCAGTCTTGGTCGCTTTCTGCGCAACGATTGAAGCCATGTTGTCTGAAAATTTGTTTACAAGCGATCTTAATTTTCTCTTCATTAATTCATTTTCCGCTATCATCTTACCAAATGACTCGCCTACTTTCTCTCTACTTGAGCCCAATGATTGGGCGATATTGTGTAACTGAGAATCCTGAGATTGGATGTACTGCAGCGCATTATTTCCGGAAACAAATTCAAGTCTTACTACACCATCTTGAATTCTCTCTGTCTTAAGAATTTTTATCAAGCCTATTTCACCTGTCTTATTAACATGGGTTCCACCACATGCTTCGACATCCCATCCGTCTATGTTTACTATTCTTACATTGTTTGATGGAACTGCACCTCCTTGATATATCCTGAAGGTATATCGCGACTCGGCATCGGATCTTTCATGAATATTGATAAGGATCGGTAAATTTTTCTGGACTACTTCATTAGCAGTTTTTTCTATCTTCTTGATTTGTTCTTTTGTCAGAGCAGAATGATGAGTAATATCCAATCTTGCATAATGTTCGTCTTTAAAGGCAGAATTCTGCCACACCCATGAGCCGAGATTGTTCCTTGCGGCAGAATTTAATATATGCGTTGCACTATGATTCTTTGTTATAGATCGTCTCCTCGTATTGTCAATAATCCCATGGACTACTTTGTTCTCTACAAAAAGATCTTTGGGTGAGGTTTGCATCTTGTGAAGAACTATATTATTTTGTTTTAGTACATCTGTAATTCTGATGTCCTCGATAGATCCAAAATCTGGTTCCTGTCCGCCACCTCTGGGATAAAATGCAGTCTTGTACAAAATCAAGTATTTGTCTTTAAGCACCTTGAGAACTTTTGCATCAAATTCCCTTATTGACTCGTTTTCATAATACAGCAATCTTGTAGGTTCAACTCCAGTGACAGGTTCAATATCCAAAATTTGCTTTGAATCGTGTGAAGTATGTAATTCTGATAATTTGACATAAAAGTCTGGAGGTATCTTTTCTATGACTCCAGATTCAAGTAAGAAATCCGGTGTAATACCGTCGGATTCATACATTCTGATAAGATCATCTGTACTGGGACTCTTCTTGGATTTTATCATGGAATTAGCTATTTGATACATTCTTTCTTTGGACGAAGAATATCTATCGGATTCGATTTGTATTATGGTTCTTACATCATTTTTGTGCTCCTTTAACTCGGGGTACATTGATTCTAGCTGTTCAATGTGCATGTCCGTAACTTCTGCCAAATCGATATTCCAGCCAAATCTCGCAAGCAATGCAAGGGTTCTCCTTAAAACTATTCTTAAATTATATCCACCTCCTACATTCGAAGGTAAGCAACCATCAGAAATTGCGAACATTAGAGTTCTGCTGTGATCAGCAATAATCGACAATGTTTCAAAAGGTAAGATAGTCTTTTCTAGTCTTTCAAAAGTCAAACCAAGTTCTTTGGCAATATTTGTTTTAAGTAGGATTACATCATCTTGATAGTGAGTATGCATCTCAGAAAATCTCCTAAAGTATTGAGACAAGAGCTCTGATTTAGAATCAATATCAATACCGAATTTGTCCGCAAGTTTTCTTATGACTGGGCCAAAAGTAGCATCGTAACTTGTAGGAGTTCCTAAAGTGATCCATGACAGACGTTCCAGTCCTGCTCCCATGTCTATTATTTTGTTATCAAGAGTGCGATAGTTGTATTGATCCCCCTCAAATTCAGTAAAGACTGCGTTTCCAAGTTCCAAACCCCGAACATAGTATTCTAAGGAATAACCAAATGCTCCGGCACCCATCCAAACATCCTCGACAAATGTAATTTCATCTGACTTGATGCCAAAAACATCCTTTAGAAGAGAATGATCAAGTTCTATGCATTTATCTTTCCAATATCCTCCTGTGGCATCAGCATTACAAGTTTGACCAATCATACAGAAGCTAGTATAATGCCTGCCCGTAAGACCTACATTTTCAATATCGTTAAAGCGAAGACACATTTGTGGAACCACTAGTGGATTTTTCGGGATTTCGAATACAATTTTTCCATTCATTACTCTCTGAAAGTCCACAATAGAGGCAATAGTGAAATAAAGGTCCTCTCTCCATCTACATACCACGGGATACCTCTGGATTATTTCATGATTATTTTTTTTAAAAAAACCACTCAATTCTTTCCAGGCTTTTACAAAGTCCAGTCTTTTTTGCGTAGGTGGATCACCTATGAAACTATAGTTTTCGTGTTCAGGACAGGATTCCTTATCCTTTATTGACCAAAAGTATTTTCCGCATAACTTGCAATTCTGTCTTTTGAATCCTTTATCATCAAATAATGAAACTTTGTAATACTTATCTGGATTTGAGGAAAAAAGTGATAATAGGGACTGTTTTTCCATTTCACACAGTTATTTGACAATGTTATTAATGCTTTTGTAGGTTGCGCCCAAGGATAGCTAAAAGACAAATGTTCTTGATTGTTGCATTAATCCCATTATTGTTTTCTACCTTGGTGAATATCTGCCTCTTCTACATGATAATATTGAGCATACTGCATGCAGATTGGTTGTTAGGTCTTTAATTTACATAACCTGTAGACAATTTCACAGGTGGTACGAAGATTTTCCTTTGTGATGCATGTCTCATAGAATACTTTGTCGACATAATGTTAAAAAGTTAAATTAACCTGTCCATTAAAGTTCAAATTATCTAGGTTCATAATTTGAATAACTCAAACCAAACTTGGAAAAGGACACATTATTCGAAGAGTATCGATACTACTACGAATGGCAGGGAGGTAACAATTATCGGATGGATCTCTTCGATACGCGAACATAGTAACATAAAATTTCTTACAGTAAACGATAGGTTTGGTAGTATTCAAGTTATATTGAAGAAAGGTGAATATCCTGCATCCCTTGAATCTGAAATTTCCAATATTAGAGATCATACTGCAATTGCAATAAAAGGTAAAGTTAGAACTGAACCTAAAGCTCCCAATGGAATTGAATTGATTCCAAATGATTTTAGAATTCTATCTCTAGCCAATAAGAATTCGCCTATCGTTATTCAAAGTAGGAAAGGAGTTGGTATTGATACTAGATTGGACTTGAGGGCAGTCGATCTACGGAGACCCTACCTTCAGTCGATTTTTAACATTAGATATACTGTATTAAACTCGTGTAGGGAATTTCTAAGACAAGAAGGATTTATTGAAGTTAACACGCCTAAAATAATCGCAACGGCGACCGAAGGCGGAGCTACACTTTTTCCTATTTTTTATTATGATAGAGAAGCATTCTTGACTCAAAGCCCTCAGCTTTACAAGGAGCAGCTTACTATGGCATTTGAAAATGTATTTGAAATAGGCCCAATTTTTAGAGCAGAACCATCACGAACAAACAGACATTTATCGGAAGCAACATCAATAGACGTAGAAAAAGCATATGTTGATTATAACGATGTAAGCGAAATTTTAGAAAGAATGATCCTTTTTTTGTGGAACGAGATAAAAGACAAAAATAAATCACATCTTGAATATTTGAAAATACAATTACCCAACTTATCATTTCCATTTAAGAGATATACATATTCAGATGTAATAGAAAAGTTGCAGAGATCCGGTCAATCTATCGAATGGGGTGATGACATTTCACAACAAAAATTATCCAAGTTGAACGATGAAGATATGAAACTTTTCTACTTTATTACTGACTGGCCGACTTCAATAAAACCGTTTTATGTAAGACCAAAGCAAACTGGAACTGAGTGTGAATCTTTCGATTTGATGTACGGCGATCTGGAGCTGTCTTCTGGAAGCACAAGAATCCATAATAAGGATGAATTGATAGAAAGAATGAAAAAACAAGGACTAAACATTGATGCATTTAATTTCCATTTGAAAGTTTTTGATTACGGCATGCCTCCTCACGCAGGTTTCGGGCTTGGCCTTGAACGGTTAATGATGAGTATGTGTGGAGTTGATAATATCAGGGACGTTGTATTGTTTCCTAGAGATATTGACAGGTTGTCACCTTAACAAATAATATATCTGTGAAAAGATGACAATATCATGATTTCAATCGAAGAATTAAAGTACCTCGCAGAAATATCCAAAATTAATCTAACTGATGATGAAATTAATAAATTTCCTCCACAGCTGAACAAGACAATTGAATACATTGATATTCTTGAAGAGCTAGCATCCGATGAATCGATTACCTTGGATTTGCATGAGATAAATTTCGATGAGCTGAGAGATGATGTTGTCAAAAAGAGTGATGGACAACCAATAATCAAGAATTTAACGGAAGAAGGATTCTTGAGGGGACCTAAGATGAAATAAAATGGGACATCTTCATGACTTGCTGGCATATGAAGTTGTCGAAGGAATAAAGAGCCAACAATTTACTGCTGAGCAGTACGTAGGTTCTATAATTAAAAGAATAGAAGATGTAGATTCAAAGTTACACTCGTTTATTACTGTGGACTCTGAAGGAGCTTTATCTTCAGCTAAAATCATAGATAGAAAAATTAAAGAAAAGGAAGACATAGGGTCATTGCCTGGAGTAACAATCGGAATAAAGGATAATATTTCTACAAAAGGTATCAGAACTACGTGCGCATCAAAAATACTAGAAGGTTACGTGCCATCCTATGATGCGACAGTCATACGGAAGCTCAAAGAAAATGGTGCGATAATTTTGGGAAAATTGAACTTGGATGAATTTGGTATGGGTTCAACAACAGAATACAGTTCATTCCACTCAACTCATAATCCATGGAATCTAGATTATGTTCCTGGGGGCTCATCAGGAGGAAGTGGTGCTGCTGTGGCGGCGGGCGAGTGCACCGTTTCTCTAGGATCAGATACGGGAGGTTCTATAAGATGCCCAGCTAGTTTCTGTTCTGTCGTCGGAGTTAAACCTACTTATGGTAGGGTGAGCAGGTATGGTCTAATTTCCTATGCAAATAGTCTGGAACAAATTGGTCCCATTTGTAGGTCGGTCAAAGATGCAGTCATGATAATGAACATTATCTCTGGAAAAGATATAATGGATAATACAAGCACACAATCGACTCCAATTGCAATTCAAAGCAAATTAGGTAAATTAAACATCGCGATAATAAAAGAATTGATTAATGGAAGTGACCATGACGTTACTAGAACAGTTTATTCTGCCTCTGAAAAATTCAAAGATATAGGATATTCATGTGAAGAAGTATCAATAAAAAATTTGGATTATGCGTTGCCGTCATATTATACCCTTGCTAGTGCCGAGGCTAGCAGTAATCTTGCGCGATATGACAACATTAGATATGGCTTTGATTTCCCAATTGAGGAATACAAATGGGATACTTATTATAGTAATGTTAGAAAAAAATTTGGTCAGGAAGTGAAAAGGAGAATATTGATAGGATCATACGTTTTGTCTTCTGGATATTATAGTAAATATTATCTCAAGGCTAGGATGTTGCGGTCGCTCTTAAAATTGGAACTGCTAAAGCTATTCAACAAGTATGATTTATTGATTGGTCCGACAATGCCGATACTTCCATTTAAGATTGGCGAGAAAATAGATGATCCATTTAAGATGTATCTTATTGATATTAATACTGTATTAGCCAACCTTGCAGGCATTCCTGCGATATCTATACCAGTTGGATTTAGTAACGGTCTTCCTATAGGATTACAAATAATGGCAGCTCCATTTCAAGAACAGAAGCTTATTGATGCTTCATTAGCCCTTGAAGACACAATTGATATTCAGAGGCGACCAAATTCGATATGAACTTGGTAATGATCGGATTAGAAATTCACGCTCAGATAACCGCGCTCAAGAGTAAACTCTTTTGTTCTTGTTATGGAAACTATCGTAATTTAAGACCAAATACTAATATTTGTGAGATATGTAGTGGACTCCCAGGTACTTTACCAATTATTAATAAAAAAGCCATAGAGTATGCTACAATGACATCTGTTGCTTTGGGATGTAAAGTTCCTGACAAAATTATGTTTTATCGTAAGAATTATTTTTACCCTGACCTACCAAAAAATTTCCAGATAACCCAGTATAATGTGTATGGCTTCTCAAGTATCGGAGCAGACGGTTTATTCGAACTAGATGATTCAAAGAAAATCAGAATTACAAGAGTTCAACTGGAGGAAGATCCTGGAAGAATTGCTTATTCTGAGGAAGGCATGAATGTTAGAAATTCTGCACTTGTCGATTATAACAGGGCTGGAGCTGCTTTGATCGAAATAGTCACTGAGCCTGACTTTAACGATCCAAAGGAGGTTAGACTTTTTTTAAATAAGTTAACCTTGACACTTGAGCACATTGGTGTGTGTGATACATTATTGGAAGGAGCAGTTAGGTGTGATGTAAATGTGTCCATGAAAGGCGGTAACAAGGTAGAGATTAAGAATGTCAATTCATTCAAGGAAGTTGAGAAAGCCATCAATTATGAAGTTACTAGACAGACTAGTATGTACAATCGTAATCTCAAAATTGAATATGAAACCCGACATTGGGATGATAGAAAAAAAATTACTTTTAAGGCAAGAAGTAAGGAAGAAGAACACGATTATCGATATTTCCCCGAACCCGATATTCCTGTTATTGTATTAGGTAATAACTTTGTTTCTACTCTAAAAGGTTACATGCCGGAACTACCAAACGAAAGATTCAATCGCTATGTATCAAATTACAAACTCACGGAACATACGTCTAACATTCTTATAAACGACAAGAAATTAGCAGATTTCTTTGAGTCTTGCGTGAAGATCTATTTCTCCCCGGTAGAGATTGCCAACGTTCTGATTACCGATCTTAAAAGTTTCATAGATAACGATAGCGAGAGTACGGACTATTTGAGTAATATGAAGGTGAAACCAGAGCATCTTGCTGAATTGGTGAAACTCATTGAAGGCAACAAGATTAGTAGGATAACGGCAAAAGATATTTTAATCAAAATAGCTGAAAGTGGAGTATCACCATCTGAAGTACTGAATAGTACAAATTCTTTCAAGATAGTTGATGAAAAAACGCTTAAGGATGCTATTGATACAGTTTTTGATAACGAAACATCCGCGGTCAATGACGCCAGAAATAATCCTGAAGCAATAAATTATTTACTTGGCAAAGTGATGAAATTCACAAAAGGACGTGCAGATCCCAAGATAGCAGCAAGTCTAATAAATATTAAACTTAGGAAATCCGAAAACTAAGTTTCAATTATGAACTGAATAAATATTTATTAATACTACAGATTGCGCTAGTTAATTGATAATGTTATTTCTTTGACAATTGTTCTAATTGATTTAATACCATGGGGAGAAATGCTCCAATGTCACTAACAACTCCTATTGCCTGTGTTGTCCCTCTATCCAAAAGTTTTGTGACTACAGCTTGACTGATATCTACTGCAACAACTTTTACTCGTGCAGGTATCATGTTTCCTACAGCAATTGAATGTAACATAGTAGACAACATAAGTACCATCTTTGTATCTGTCAATATTTCTCTGTATCTATCTTGCGCCTCTATGACATCAGTAATCACTCCTGGAATTGGACCATCATCTCTAATTGATCCACAGAGTGCGTATTGTACATTATTCTTAATACACTCATACATGATTCCTGATTTTAGAACATTCTTCTTTACCATTTGTTCTATAGATCCAGCTCTAAAAACTTCATTTATGGCTTGCATGTGATTTCTGTGACCACGAATTGCCAAGGTTCCATTTTTTACATTCATCCCCAATGATGTGCCAAATAGCGAATTTTCTATATCATGTACAGCTAATGCATTGCCAGTGAGTAATCCGTCAATATAGCCCATCCTTATCATCTTGGCCAAAAATTCTGCGGCACCGGAATGGACAACTACTGGTCCTGCCGTGACTACTATTTTTCCACCAGTACTTTTGGTATTATAAATATCTCTTGCAATCTTTCTTGCAATTTGCTGAGTTGGTCTTTCGCTTGAACTCGAACTACTCATAAATTGAAAAATGTCTATACCTTCCCTTGGTCGCTCTTCAGGTAATATCCTTACTCCTTTTTCACCCGTTACAATACTATCTCCTTTACGAATATCACGAATTTTCCTACACTCGGCATTCTTGTTTCTGATATCAACCACAATACACTTATCCATCATCATATTCTGAACATCAATCCATTCATTGTTGAGAAAGATTTGTGTTGCATTATTAGTGGTACTGTAGAAATCAATGGGCATTACCATATCATTGGGGGCAGCCTTTAGAATAACTCCATCAATCTTCGTAGGTTGTGCCCCTTCGATATAGATTGATGCTAATAATTGGTCAAGATGTTTTTTGTCATTTCCTGATATCAATAATCTTGCATAACTTAATTCGTCTTTCTTTTTCCCTACATGAAATTCAAGAACATTAAAATCGCCCTTTAGGTCCATAATTTTGTCGAAAATTCTTGTCAAGATCATTGAATCGATAAGGTGACCCTTAATCTCTATAGACTGTTCGTATTTTCTTTTCAAGGATTATCACTAATTTATGTGTGCACTGTTAAATTGGAAGTATTAATTTTCCGCTATACTCCGGAATGTTTTCATTTTTAATAATATTACTAATAATTTCGTCTTTCTTAACTTCAATAAACCACTGCGCTACAGATTTTGCGATGCCATTTTTATCGCATATTGCAATTAAGTATCCATTTTGATCCTTTATAGAAGCGAAATAATTCTCTTCCCCAACGGGTTCCCAGTTGTTATTATTATTATCCTTCAATGCTAAAGCAGGCATGGCAATATTTCCAGTATATTTGTTCAAAATATCTTGAGCTACTCTTACTCGTTTCTCGCCCATTTTAAGAGCCGTAAAATACTGCATTTGTTGAGTATATACCCTGCTTTCATATTTGTGTTTAGCTAGATTTTATATGAGCAGCGCAATCCATTGGATAGAACAAGTCTGGAGCCGAATACAGTTTATTTTACGTATTTGAACTGTGTATGCCATTATATTGACCAAAATTGATTCCTCGACGATACTAAGGCGGCACCATTAATCCTATCAGCAGTAAGTCCGGACTTATCAATTGGTGGGCCCGACATGTAAGGAATGTCGAATAGTTTGCCCCACCACCTTCCGTAGAGTTATCTTTTGAATTCGGTGATATGATTTCACCTGTAACTTAAATAAGATTTAGGGATCTATTTTAAGCAAAACTTAAAAACTGGATTACCAAGCAAGAGAATGGCTGTAGTGTGCAATCATGTGATCATTCAGTTGTTTTTGACCCACTCACTGAATTTTGAATAAAAAGGCGATAGGTTATTGATTTGAACTTGAAAACGAAACGCAAATCACAATAATCCTCTTAACAGGACTTTCACCTACATGATTAGGTCACTTCATAAATATTGCATACGTAAATTTTAATTTGGTATGAAACACCGGCCGGATGACTAGTAGCGATGATCATTTACAAAGTAACATTGTCACTAACCATAAATTTTACGAAAATTACTAATTCATTTTATTTCGAATTATCATTTACCTTTTGCAATATTTCAAACACTATTTCAGGCTCACTCTTTGCAATATAATCATTAGCAGATTTTAAGAACACTTGTAGTAATTGTTTGGAATATCCATCGAATTCATATTCTTTTGCTTGAACGGCCATTTCGAGCTTGTCCATATTATGAACAAACTTGGCACTATCAGTTGAATTATCCACGTACTCATTCCAAATATCGAGATATTTTTCACGGAGAGGACCAGGTAACTTGGAAAGGATTATTTTCATCGCCTTGCCTTCTACTAACGCTTTTTTCTCACGTGGTATGCTATCAGGCATTTTGTCACCAACAAGAGATTCAGCTAGATCATGAAGATTAGCCATTTTCATTATGTGCTCCGTGTGTAAATTTAGTATATCCGCCAGAACCATAGAGATCGTACAGGTAGAGTAGGAATGATCCGCAACCGATTCAGGCGAATCGATCTTTGATTTGTGTATCCAACCTTCCCTCTTTATTTTTTTAAGATTACAAACGATGCGAAAAAAAGTTACAATATTGGCTATCTGTTTTTTTTCTAAATTCAATCATCTGTCTTTGTATATTTAATTCATATTAATGTGATGAAATTTCCAAATTCTATGCAGTTGAATGCAGGATGTCTTGACCAATTGAAGTGTATTTAGGGACAATAATGAAGTTAGATAGCATATGATCAAGAAAATATAGCAAGAAACTGCTTACTAAAGCCATGATTATTGTAATCAAAATCAACAACAATACATTTCGTGTCTGCCGCAATGTTATACTGTTACAAACTCTGTTTGTTTTTATTATTTAAATCTAATTGAGTTCTAATTCAACTTCCACGGAATGTCATTTCGTTTTTGTCGTTTATTGGTCACTCTTGCAAGAACAAAGAATAGATCTGACAATCTATTTAGATATGTGAGGATTTGCTGACTTATTTTCTGTTCTTTTGCAAGTGCCACTGCAGATGTTTCAGCGCGTCTTACGACAGTTCTGCAAATATGTAATAAAGATGATTCAATAGTTCCTCCCGGAAGTATGAAATATGTTATTGATGAGAGCTCGTCTTCGAAATTATCAATATATTTTTCAATATTAGAGATCATCTCTTCTTTAACTAGTAATTTGTTTTCTTTCAAACTGCTGGGATTTGCCAATTCTGCCCCCAGGACGAATAAATCCTGTTGAATACTAACTAGTATTTCTTTTATGTCAGTAAAAATTGAATTGCTTTCAATATTGGAAATCAAGTATCCTATATGAGAATTTGCTTCATCCACTTCTCCATATGCAATTATTCTCAAGTTGGATTTCGGAACGCGGGAACCATCTATTAAGCCAGTTACTCCTTTGTCGCCAGTTTTAGTATAAATTTTCACGATAGAGATAACATAACAACATCCATAAATTACTTTTACGATAGTCTTATGAAGAGAATAGTGTGATTCTTAATACACAATTGAGCGGGAGGGTGGATTGGCATATCCAATAAAAGGCCGTAGGTAGTCGAAGTTAGTAAGAGTGAACCTCTATCTTGTGTTCTTTTAGATATTTCTTTTTCTTAAATCGTTCGTTACATTTTTCACACTTGAAAGGCTTTTCAAATTCAATAAGGAATCTTTTTCTTCTTTCTTCAGGTGTTTCCACGACCACTTTTAAATCTGTATTATCCATTATAACTACAATAAAAAACTTGTTATAGTTTATTTACTTTAAGGAAGATAGTACTAGACTTTTGGACAAGTGTAGCTTTACATAGCTAAATGCTTCTCAAGACAAGATTATATATAATTTGT
>Ga0075419_10002297_pt1 | contig 12320 bp, 9 predicted proteins | sample SoiMetdeltSBSDD3_FD_76900 | JGI IMG/M metagenome (GOLD analysis project Ga0075419, IMG submission 76900) | Bulk soil microbial communities from a Populus tree surrounding site in Tennessee, USA - Soil MetaG P. deltoides SBSDD3 | ecosystem: Environmental > Terrestrial > Soil > Tree plantation... | reverse complement strand
CTCGCGGGTCTCGATGCCGAGCTGCTGTGACAACCCGTACGCCGACAGGCCGTAGGCCAGGCCGTAGTTCATCGCCTTGATCTTGCTGCGCATCTCGGGCGTGATCTGGTCGGGCTCGACGTCGAAGACCCGCGCTGCCGTGACGGTGTGGAAGTCCATGCCGGACTCGAACGCGGCGATGACGTCGGCGTCCTCGGACAGGTGCGCCATGATCCGCATCTCGATCTGGCTGTAGTCGGCGGTGAGCAGGCTCTCGTAGCCCTCGCCGACGATGAACGCACCACGGATGCGGCGGCCGGACTCGGTGCGGATCGGCACGTTCTGCAGGTTGGGATCGGTCGACGCCAGTCGCCCGGTGGCCGCCACCGTCTGGATGAACGTGGTGTGGATCCGGCCGTCGTCGGCGATCGTCTTGCGCAGCCCCTCGACCGTCGAGCGCAGCTTGCTCGCGTCGCGGTGGACCAGCAGGTGCTGCAGGAACGGGTGCTCGGTCTTGACGTAGAGCGCCTGCAACGAGTCGGCGTCGGTCGTGTAGCCGGTCTTGGTCCGCTTGGTCTTCGGCATGCCGAGCTCGTCGAACAGGACGACCTGCAACTGCTTTGGCGAGCCCAGGTTGATCTGCTTGCCGATGACGGAGTACGCCTCGTCGGCGGCCGACCGGACCTGGTCGGCGAACTCGTCCTCGAGGACCGCGAGCACGTCGTCGTCGACGGCGATGCCGATCCGCTCCATGTCGGCCAGCACGTCGACCAGGGGCAGCTCGACGTCTCGCATCAGCGCCGTGCCGCCCCGCTTGTCGACCTCGGCCTCGAGCACCTCGGCGAGATCGACCGCCGCCCGGGCCCGCAGCATCGCGATCTCGGTGTCGGCCCCCTCGTCGACGTCGAGAGTCAGCTGGCCGCCTTCAGCGTCCTCGCGCAGCTCGCGATGAAGGGAGCGCAGGGTGAGGTCGGCGAGGTCGTAGGAACGTTGGTCGGGCCGGGCGATGTAGGCGGCGATGGCGGTGTCGCAGGTCAGCCCCCGCAGGGTCCAGCCCTGGGCCGCCAGCGCATGCATCGGGCCCTTCGCGTCGTGCATGACCTTCGGCCGGTTGGGATCGCCGAGCCAGCTCGCGACTGCTTGGTCGTCCTCCGGCGTCATCGCGGAGGCATCCACCCAGGCGGCCGGGCCGTCCGGGTGCGCCAGGCTCAGCGCATCGACCCGGCCGGTGCCGCGCCCCCACGAGCCCGTGACCGTCAACCCGAGTCGCTGGCCGGCCGGAGCGTACTTGTCCAGCCAGGCCGGCAAGGCCCCCGGCGCCAGCCGCTCACCGTCGACCGTGACCACCGAGTCGGCCTGGGGCTCGTCGACCGCCAGGGTCTCGAACAGCCGGTCCCGCAGCACCCGGAACTCCAGGCTGTCGAACACCTGATGGATCTCGTCTCGATCCCACGGCTGCATCTCGAGCTCGGGTGGGGCGACCGGCAGCTCCAGATCGCGCACCAGCTGGTTGATCCGCCGGTTGCGCAGCACGTCGGACAGGTGGTCGCGCAGCGACTGGCCGGCCTTGCCGGTCACCTCGTCGACGCGCTCCACGAGCCCCTCGAGCCCGTCGAACTGTCCGAGCCACTTGGCCGCCGTCTTGGGGCCGACCCCTGGAACGCCGGGCAGGTTGTCGCTGGTCTCACCGACGAGCGCCGCCAGGTCCGGATAGCGCTCGGGACGCACGCCGTACTTCTCCTCGACGGCGTCGGGGGTCATGCGCTTGAGCTCGGAGACGCCGCGGATGGCGTAGAGCACCGTGGTCTGGTCGCTGACGAGCTGGAAGGTGTCGCGGTCGCCGGTGCAGATCAGGACCTCGAAGCCCTCGGCCTCGGCCCGGCTGGCCAGGGTGGCGATGACGTCGTCGGCCTCGTAGTCCGCCTTCTCGACGGTACGGATCTTGAGCGCGCCGAGGATCTCCTTGACCAGCGGCACCTGGCCGCTGAACTCACTCGGCGACGAGCTGCGATTGGCTTTGTACTCGGCGTACTCCACCGAGCGGAAGGTCTGTCGCGAGATGTCGAACGCGACCGCGATGTGGGTCGGCTGCTCGTCGCGGAGGACGTTGATCAGCATCGCGGTGAAGCCGTAGACCGCGTTGGTGTGCTGCCCAGTGGTCGTCGAGAAGTTCTCCACCGGCAGCGCGAAGAACGCCCGGTATGCCACGGAATGGCCGTCGATCAGCAGCAGTCGAGGTCGCTTGGCATCGCCCACGGCAGCGAGCCTAACCGGCTGTCCCGACAGGTGCGGCTACGGCGTCATCGCTTCCGGCGCGCTGCGTCGGCGCAGCCGTCGACGGGCCGCGATCAGCCGGCCGTTGCCGCCGTTGCGAATGCCGTCGACCGGCCCGGTCACCAGCGGCGCCGCCGCCGCGGACAGCCGCCCTCGCAGCGCCGAAACCGACACGCCGCGCAGCACGGCCACCTGGCAGAAGCCCAGTCGGGCAAGGAACCGATGTGCGTCGCGGCTGCTCGCCGGCGTCGTTGCGAGCAGGTGCGGCGACTTGGTGTCCTCGGCCCAGGCGGTCGCCGCGGTGAGCAGCGCCGAGGCGATGCCCCGACGTCGATGCCCCGGCCGGACGTGGAGATGGGACACGTGGACCGCCTGAGCGACCTGGATCGGCGAGATCGGCGCCCGGCGCAGATGCACCGCCCCGATCACCCGGCCGTCGGCCTCGGCCACCAACAACAGCTCGTCGGGGTCCTCGTCGATCCGCGAGATCGCCGCTGCGGCCTCGGCCTGAGCGCCGGACCGGGGTTCGACGACCAGTCCCTCGACTGCCGGCTCGACCACCTCTTGCCCGGTGGCCTCAGCCCAGACGTCGACGAGATCGACGGCATCGGCTGGACGAGCGACTCGTACCCCTACGACGGCACGCGCCACGGCCCGCTCCTTTGCGGTCTCAGGGCAGGATTCGACGAGGAACCCCACCACGCTTCGACAGACTACTTCCGAGCGGCCCTCCGGGGCCGAGCCGGTACCGATTCTGCCGAACCTGGGCGGTCGTGAAAAGCGGGTGCGAAGATTCGGTGAATACGCCTGGAACGACCTGGGCACGCGCGAATTGGCCCACGTCGCACGACTACTGGCGGCGGCTCGCTGGGGAGCGTAAATTTGATGACGTGGATGTTGCAGTCGTCGCAGCGCTCTCGGCGCTCTTCGGTGGCTACGTCGCCTGGTTCGTGCTCGCGGTACGTAACGATGGCCGGGGTTGGCGACGTCCGCCCCGTCACGCCGAGGCCCACTGGTCGGCGCGTGACGGGCGGTCGGAGCTTCCCGATCAGCCGTTCACCCAAGCCGTTCCGCACTGACCAGGCGCCGTCGAGCCTCCTAACTCGAAAACACCGCTTTGTCGGTGCACTGCGTCACGACTGACCGCCCTGGGTCACTAGTGCGTTGCGATTCTCCGATGTCACTGGTGCGGCGGTCCCGCTTCGGGCCTACTGCCGCTATGCTCCGGCCGAAGATCAGCCTTTGAGACGGTGGCACCAGCCATCGCTCAGCCGAGGACGGGAGTCGTTCGTGCGCCAGCAGCTCATCCGCACGATCGGGCTGCTCGCAGCTGTCGTCGTTGCGGCGTTGGCCGGCGCGGCGGCCCCGAGCGCAGCCGCCGCACCTGCCACCACCAGTCCGGTCCAGCAGGACCAGGTCAACATCGTCGGCCAACTGCTCGACAACCGCACAACGCCGAAGACGCCGGTCTCAGGCGTGAAGATCAGCGTCTTCGACGATCAGGACAATCTGGTCGGCGAGGATCGCAGCGGCAAGGACGGCCGCTTCAAGATCCCGCTCGGCGATGCGATCACCGTCCTCGGCCAGGACTTCATCGTGAAGCTCGACGACTCGACGCTTCCGGAGAACTCCTACCTCACCGATCCCAAGGACATCGAACGCACGGTCAGCATCCGGATCGCCAGCGACGTCGCGGTCAACTTCACCATCGGGCCGAACATCTTCGCCGAGGATCCGTGGTACGACCAGGGGCTCGACCTCCTCGTCAGCGGCATCCTGCTCGGCCTACTCCTGGCCCTGTGCTCGCTGGGCCTGTCGCTCGTCTTCGGCACCACCGGCCTGACCAACTTCGCGCACGGCGAGCTGGTCACCTTCGGCGCGCTCATCGCCTACTTCTTCGACTCCACCCTGGGTGTCCCGGTGATCCTGGCCGGCATCATCGCCGTCATCCTGTCCGGCGGGTTCGGCTGGGTTCAGGACACCGGCCTCTGGCGCCCGCTGCGACGACGCGGCACCGGCCTGATCGCGATGATGATCGTGAGCATCGGTCTGTCGCTGTTCCTACGCAACCTGTACCAGTACTTCTTCGGCGCGGACAGCCACAACTACACGCAGTACGCGACCGTGGAGCCGTGGCACCTCGGCCCGGTCGACCTGACGCCGAAGGACCTGATCGCCGGCCTCCTGTGCATCGTCATCCTGATCGCGGTCTCGCTGGCGGTGACGAGGACCCGGCTGGGCAAGGCCACTCGCGCCGTCTCGGACAATCCGGCGCTGGCCGCATCGTCCGGCATCAATGTCAACCAGGTCATCAGCATCGTGTGGATCGTCGGGGCGGCGCTCGCCGGCGCGGGCGGGTTCCTCTTCGGCCTGACGCAGAGCTTCGACTACCAGGTCGGATTCAAGATCCTGCTGCTGATCTTCGCGGCCGTGATCCTCGGCGGACTCGGAACGATCTGGGGCGTGATGGTCGGCTCGCTGATCGTCGGTCTGACCGTCGAGGAGTCGACCCTGATCGTGCCGGCCGAGCTGAAGTACGTCGGCGCACTGGTGCTGCTGATCCTGGTCTTGCTGATACGTCCGCAAGGCATCCTCGGTCGCAGCGAACGGATCGGGTGAGGAGGTAAACGATGAGTTGGCTAGACGTCTTCACCCAATCGTTCGAGCAGATGCTCGGCCCGAGCGCGGTGTTCTACTGCCTCGCGGCGATCGGGCTCAACGTGCACTTCGGCTACACCGGGCTGCTCAACTTCGGCCAGGCCGCCTTCATGATGGTGGCGGCCTACGCGCTCGGCTCGATGGTCGCCACCTGGGACCAGAGCTTCTGGCTCGGCATCCTGGTCGGCTTCGGCGGCGTCATCGTGCTCGCGGTGATCCTGGGTCTGCCGACGCTGCGATTGCGGGCGGACTATCTCGCGATCGTGACCATCGCCGCGGCCGAGGCGATCCGGCAGGTTCTCGGCTCGGTCAGCCTGGTCGAGTACTTCAACGGCCAGGACGGCCTGTTCGGCTTCCAGCAGACCTTCGAGAACCTCAACCCCTACAACGGGAGCGTCGGATTCACCCTCGGCGGCTTCAGCATCCACTGGAGCGCCTACGACTTCTTCGTCATGACCGTCGGGTGGATCCTGATCGCACTCAGCTGCATGATCGTCTACCTGCTCATGCGCAGCCCCTGGGGACGCGTGGTCAAGAGCATCCGCGAGGACGAGGACGCCGTACGCAGCCTCGGCAAGAACGTCTACGCCTACAAGATGCAGTCGCTGACCATTGGTGGCCTTTTCGGCGGTCTCGCCGGTTTCATGACCGCCCTCGCGCACAACCCGTCGCCGTCGGACTTCGCGACCGACACGACCTTCTTCGCGTGGACCATCCTGCTGCTCGGCGGCGCCGCCCGCGTCTTCGGGCCGGTGGCCGGTGCGATCGTCTTCTGGTTCTTCATCAGCGGACTCGACCTGTTCTTCGACAAGGCGACCTCCGACAACCTGATCCCCGACGCCATCATGGACGCCAACCAGGCGAGCCTGATGCGGCTGATCGTTCTCGGGCTGGTCCTGATGTTATTGATGATCTTCCGCCCGCAAGGCATATTCGGTGATCGAAGGGAGTTGGCCATCGATGCCCGATGACAGTCCGATGCCGGCCGGCACGACGGCTGCCGCGGTCGCCGCGGTGGCCGACTTCAACGCGGAGCCTGGCTCGCCGAAGGCCGATCCGATCCTGACCGCGGACAATGTGAGCCGGACCTTCGGCGGCCTGAAGGCAGTCGATGTCGAGCACGTCGAGATCCAGCGGGGCATCATCACCGCCCTGATCGGGCCCAACGGTGCCGGCAAGACGACGTTCTTCAACCTGCTCACCGGATTCGATCGCCCGGATCAGGGCTCCTGGTCCTTCAACGGCGCCGACATCTCCGGCCAGCCGGCCTATCGGGTCGCTCGTCTCGGCATGGTCCGCACCTTCCAGCTGACCAAGGCGCTCGCCCGTCTCACCGTCCTGGAGAACATGCGGCTCGGTGCCACGGATCAACGCGGCGAGCGGCTGTGGGGATCCATGCTGAAGTTCCTCTGGCGCGACCAGGAGGCGTCGATCACCGAGCAGGCCCTCGAGTTGCTCGATCGGTTCCAGCTGGCGGCCAAGCACGAGGACTTCGCGGGCTCGCTGTCCGGCGGACAGCGCAAGCTGCTCGAGATGGCCAGAGCGCTGATGGCCAAGCCGGAGCTCGTCATGCTCGACGAGCCGATGGCGGGCGTCAACCCGGCGCTCAAGCAGTCGCTGCTGGGCCATGTGAAGTCCCTGCGCAGCGACGGGATGACGGTCCTGTTCGTCGAGCACGACATGGACATGGTCCGCGACATCTCGGACTGGGTCATCGTCATGGCCCAGGGCCGGATCATCGCCGAAGGACCACCGGACACCGTCATGGGCGACGCGCGAGTGATCAACGCCTACCTCGGCGCGCACCACGACGCCGAGCTCACCATCGAAGACGAAGAGCAGATCTTGGCCACCGCCCAAGACGAGCTCACGACAGGGCAAGAGGACACGCCATGACCAGCGACGTGCCCGACGTCACCGCGACCGAGACGCGCCGCGAACGGTCCGGATCGAGAGTTCCGGCGCCAGACGACGCACTGCTCGTGGCGGACGGCTTGATCGCCGGCTACCTGCCCGGCATCAACATCCTGAACGGTGCCGATCTCTACTGCGCCAAAGGCGAGCTGGTCGGCGTGATCGGTCCCAACGGCGCCGGCAAGTCCACCTTGCTCAAGGCGATGTTCGGCCTGGTGAAGATCAACGAAGGCGACGTACGGCTGGACGGCCAGGACGTTACCAACTGGCGCGCCGACCGGCTCGTGGCCAACGGTATCGGCTATGTGCCGCAGACCAACAACATCTTCCCCTCGCTGACCATCTCCGAGAACCTCGAGATGGGCGTGTTCCAGCGCCCCAAGTCGTTCCGCAAGCGCTTCGACTCGGTGGCGGAGCTGTTCCCAACGCTTGCCGAGCGGCGTAACCAGCGGGCCGGCTCGCTGTCGGGTGGCGAGCGCCAGATGGTCGCGATGGGCCGCGCGCTCATGATGGAGCCGTCCGTGCTGCTGCTCGACGAGCCGTCGGCGGGCCTGTCCCCCGCGCTTCAGGACGAGGTGTTCGTCCAGACCAAGCGGATCAACTCCACCGGCGTCTCGGTCGTCATGGTGGAGCAGAACGCGCGCCGGTGCCTGCAGATCTGCGACCGCGGCTACGTCCTCGACCAGGGCACCAACGCCTACACCGCCACCGGCGAGCAGCTCATCAAGGACCCCAAGGTCATCGAGCTCTACCTCGGCACGCTCGCCAAGGCCTGAGCGCAGCGCACTCGTTCCCACTCGTACGCACGGCGTATGCCGGCTGCCGTATACGCCGAGCATCGCGTACGCCAGCTGCCGTGTGCGCCACGCACCTCGTACGCCAAGCCCGCCGCATAGGCGAAGGGCCCCGGACCTTTCGGTCCGGGGCCCTTGGCGTTGTGGGCTACGTGCTCAGGCTCAGACCTGGCCAGGCACGTAGTCGATGTTGGAGTAGGTGTTGTCGTTGGCGTACTGGAAGATGCCGATCGTCGCGACCGATGGGCTTCCGGTGTCGTTCAGGTCGATCGGGCCGGAGACACCGTCGTAGTCGATGTCCTCACCGTCCTGAAGCAACTGAACACACTGGGCGTACTCGGTGCACTTGGTCCCGTCACGCGAGACGGCGATCAGCTGCGACGCGATGGCCTTGCCGTTGTCGGAGTTGGCGGCCGTAGCAGCCAGTGCCGACAGCACGGTGGCGTCGTAGGACTCAGGACCGTAGGTGAAGTCCTTGAGGTCCGGGTTGACCCCGAGCAGACGCTGCTTGAACGAGTTCGTCAGCTCGGCGCCCGGGAAGGTGCACTTCACGTTGGTGAGCGTGCCCGGGTCGAAGTCCGCCGAGTAGTCGGCGCAGTTGCCGTCCACGAAGTACGTGGGGACGTCCTGCGGACCGACGCCGGCGGCGATCAGCCGCGGAATGATCTTCGTCGTCTCGTTGAAGGCGATCAGCACGATCGCGTCCGGGTTGCTGGCCGCGACCTCGTTGACCTCGGCGGTGAACTGCGTGGCGTCAGCGTTGTAGAGCGTCTTGGTCGCAACCTTCGCGCCCTGCTGCTGGATCGTCTTCGCGACCTGGCTGGCCAGTGCCTCACCGTAGGAGTCCTGACGTGCCATGATCGCGATGTTCTGCGCACCGTCCTGCACGACGAGGTTGCCCATCACGGCTCCCTGCAGCACGTCAGACGGCGCGGTGCGGAAGTAGAGGCCCTTGTCGTCGTAGGTGTCGAACTCGGTCGACGTGTTCGCCGGCGAGAACTGCACGACGCCCGCGCCGATGATCTTGTCGATCACGCTGAGCGAGACGCTGGACGAGGCGGCGCCGATGATGACATCGGAGCCCTGGTTGAGCAGCTTGTCGACCGAACCGGGCGCCACCAGCGGCGTTCCGTCGCCGGAGTCTGCTCGCCGGGTCTGGACGTCGTTGCCGAGCACGCCACCCGCTTGGTTGATCTCCTGGACCGCGAGGTCGACACCCGCGAACTCGGGCGGGCCGAGGAACGCGAGGTCACCGGTCGACGGAAGCAGCTGACCGACCACGAGCGTGCCGTCACCTTGTGGAGCGGCGCTCCCGTTGTCGGACGGAGTCTCGTTGTTGCCCGAGGAACTGCTGCTGTTGTCGTCGTCACCACCACATGAGGCCAGAACCAGCGTTGCTGCTGCCCCGGCGGCGGCCAACCGCCAGGCGGAATGAAGGCGAGTCATAGACCCTCCGTATGTGTACTCCGAGCAACGCGCAATATGTGCCCGGACCCTGTCTGGACCATGTGAAACTAGCGCGTAGGTAGGCGTCAGAGAACGAGACCCCCGCGAAGTTGTGAAGTTGTGACCCGTCTTGTTGTCGGGTCGTTGTCACACACTCATGTCAGTCGCTCGAACCCATGCCAGGGCCGTGGGCAATCACGCCTTCGGCGACGACTCGCATCGACAGGCGAAGGTCCATCGCAGTCTTTTGCAGCCAGCGAAATGCCTCGGGTTCGGATAGTCCCAACTTGTCCTGCAGAATGCCTTTGGCGCGATCCACCACCTTGCGGGTTTCGAGCCGATCGGTGAGATCGTCGACCTCCGACTCGAGTTGCGCCAGCTCGGCGAATCGGCTCAGCGCGATCTCGATCGCCGGCACCAGGTCCGACTTGTTGAACGGCTTGACCAGGTACGCCATCGCTCCGGCATCGCGGGCCCTTTCCACCAACTCACGTTGACTAAACGCGGTCAGGATCACCACGGGCGCGAGGCGCTTACTCGCCACCTGCTCGGCGGCGGAGATGCCGTCCAGCTTGGGCATCTTGACGTCGAACACCGCAAGATCGGGCCGCAACTCCTCCACCAGACCCACTGCGGCTTCGCCGTCACCGGCCTGACCGACGACCTCGTACCCTTCCTCCGCGAGCATCTCGGCCAGGTCGAGCCGGATCAGCGCCTCGTCCTCGGCGATGACGACCCGACGACGAACGGCCGCGCCGTCGTCGGTGGTTGTGCTCTCGGAGGCCACACGCGAAGGCTACTCGCCTCAACCTGACGACGATCTCGACGTACGCTTCGCTAGCCTTATCTCGGTCACGCCCTGGTAGCCCAACCGGCAGAGGCCGCGGTCTCAAACACCGTCCAGTGTGGGTTCGAATCCCACCCAGGGCACAACATCGTCATGGCGTCAGTGGCGACTGGCAATCTTCGGCTATGTACGACCGGCGGATCCGTGCACAGGCGCTCGAGTTGATCGCCTCCGGCATGAGACAGAATGCCGCGAGCAAACAACTCGGCGTCAGCCGCGCCGCAATCCGCGACTGGCTGTGCAACCCGACGCCGACGCCAAACAGCCGTAGAGACGTCCCAGACGTCAAGGCGCTGGATCCGTGGGCCTATGCCCATCTGCTCGGTCTCTACCTCGGCGACGGCCATATCGCCGAGATGCGTCGCGGTGTGCATCAACTGCGGATCACCTGCGACGACAAGTACCCGCGGATCATCGCGGAGGCGTCCCTGTCCATGCACCGGGTGCGTCCGCTGGCGCGCGTCTTCCTCAACCCGCAGGTCGGATGCACCAACGTCTGCAGCTACTGGAAGTACTGGCCGACCGTCCTGCCACAACACGGCCGGGTCCCAAGCACCGTCGCCGGATTGCGCTGGAAGCCTGGCAACAGGACATCGTCGAAATCGAGCCCGGCCGATTCTTACGTGGTCTGTTCCACTCCGACGGTTGTCGCGTCATGAATTGGACCGTGCAGACGGTGGCCGGAAAGCCGAAGCGTTATGAGTATCCGCGCTACCAGTTCAGCAACGAATCCAAAGACATCATCGGCATCTGTACGTCGGCGCTAGATCTCGTCGGCATTCCCTGGCGAATGCCCCGGCACAATGTCGTTTCCGTCGCCCGATGCGAGGGCGTCGCCGCCCTTGACGAGTTCGTCGGACCGAAGACCTGACTTCTGCCGGTCGGCCTTGTCGGGCCGGTCGGCCTTGTCGGTCCGGTCAACCTTGTCGGGCCGGTCGGCCTGCTCGGATCGGTGGTAGGCCGGAGCGACCTCGTTGATCGCGTCGCCCATCCGGTGGATGCGCATGGCATTGGTCGAGCCTGGTATGCCGGGCGGGCTTCCGGCGACGATGACGACCTGCTGTCCCTGTGCCACGCGTCCGATGGCCAGCAGGCTCCGGTCGACCTGCATCACCATCTCGTCGGTGTGCTCGACGGGTTGTACGAGGAAGGTCTCGACGCCCCAGGACAGGGCGAGCTGCGACCGTACCGACGGCTCTGGCGTGAAGGCCAGGACGGGCACGTGCGAGCGATAGCGCACCATCCGACGGGCCGTGTCGCCGGTCGCGGTGAAGGCCACCATGTAGCGCGCGCCGACTGCCTCGGCGACCTCGGCCGCGGCCTTGCAGATGATGCCGCCGCGGGTCTTGGGCCGCCAGTCGATCGCCGCCATCTGACTCAGTCCGTGGTCCTCGGTCGTCTCGACGACGCGGGCCATCGTGCGTACCGCGTCGATCGGGTAGTCACCGACGCTGGTCTCGCCGGACAGCATCACCGCGTCCGCGCCGTCGAGCACGGCGTTGGCGACGTCGGAGGCCTCGGCGCGGGTCGGGCGCGGACTCGAGATCATCGACTCCAGCATCTGGGTGGCGACGATGACCGGCTTGGCATTGCGCCGCGCCTTGTCGATGATCCGCTTCTGTACGAGCGGCACCTCCTCCAGCGGCAGCTCGACGCCGAGATCGCCACGGGCGACCATGAACCCGTCGAAGGCGGCGATGATCTCGTCGAGGTTCTCGACCGCCTGCGGTTTCTCGATCTTGGCGATCACCGGGAGCTCGCGGCCCTCTTCGACCATCACCCGCCGGACGTCGTCGACATCGCGCGAGGACCGGACGAACGACAGCGCCACCATGTCGACGCACAGATGCAGCGCCCAGCGCAGGTCCTCGAGGTCCTTCTCCGACAAGGCGGGAACACTGACGTCGACGCCCGGCAGGTTGATGCCCTTGTGGTCGCTGACCTGGCCGCCGATCTCGACGACGGTCTGGACGTCGGTTTCACCGACGTCGGTCACCCGAAGCCGGATCCGGCCGTCATCGACCAGGATCAGGTCGCCGGCCATCACGTCGGTCGGCAGGCCGTCGTGGGTGGTGCCGACGATGTTCTGGTCACCGGGCACGTCTCGGGTGGTGATCGTGAACTGGGCACCGGGCTGCAGGTCGACCGGGCCGGAGGCGAACCGGTCGAGCCGGATCTTCGGGCCTTGGAGGTCGGCGAGGATGCCGATCGCCCGGCCGGTCGCGTCAGATGCGGCGCGTACCAGGCGATAGACCTTCTCGTGGTCGGCGTGGGTGCCATGACTGAGGTTGAGCCGGGCCACGTCCATGCCGGCGTCGACGAGTTGTCGGATCGACTCCCGCGATGACGTCGACGGGCCCAGCGTGCAAACGATCTTCGCTCTACGCACGTCTCCAGCCTAGAGGTCG
>Ga0075419_10002295_pt1 | contig 12325 bp, 14 predicted proteins | sample SoiMetdeltSBSDD3_FD_76900 | JGI IMG/M metagenome (GOLD analysis project Ga0075419, IMG submission 76900) | Bulk soil microbial communities from a Populus tree surrounding site in Tennessee, USA - Soil MetaG P. deltoides SBSDD3 | ecosystem: Environmental > Terrestrial > Soil > Tree plantation... | reverse complement strand
GGCCAGGGTCTTCTCCAGCTCCACGTGCGCCGGAAGGGTCTGATAGCCCAGCTTCGCGTTGATGCCGCGCATCGACTTGTTCGGCTCGTCGTTCGTCGTACCGAGAGCGCGCAGACCCTTGCGCTTCGCGCGCGTGAGCGCCTCGACTTTGAGAGCCCGCGCGACGCCGCGGCCGCGGTGCTCGCGGGCGGTGCCGGTCATCCAGGTCCAGCCGTCCTTGTCCTTGCTCTTTCCGGTGGTGGTGAATCCCGCGATCTGATCGCCCGCATACGCGACCAGCGACAGGTCCGCGAGCTGCTGGCCGCTCGTCGCGGCCTCGTAGAAACGGTCATACGGCCAGTGCGGCGTCGGCGTCGCGAAGGGAATGTCTTCCCACATCGGCGCTTCGGCGTCGTACAGTGCGCGCCACCATTTCTCCTGCGCCGCGGCGTCGCGGCCCTCGAGCGCCTCGGCGAAGCTCATGATCGTGATGCCCGCCGCGCGTGCTCGGTCGAGAGCGTCGGAGAACTTTTCGGGCTCGAAGGTCGCAAGCTCGACAAAGGACGCGATGCGCCGGCCTATCTGCCGGTAGCCGTGCCCGAGAGCCCACGCGAGCGCGAATGTCTCCCCCTCGTTCGCGCCGCCCAGTAGCTTCGGAACGTCGCGGCGCCTCGCTTCTTCCTCCAGCGCCGCGAGCAGCGCTGTACCGATGCCCTTGCGCCGGTGCGGCGCCAGCACCGTCATCCCGATGAACTGCGAGCGGTCGGGCCGCGCCTGAAAACCCGTGCCGATGTCGCCGATCGCGGCGATGCTGCCGTCCGGCGCCTCGACGCTGACGCGGAGCAGCGTGGGGTCCTTCATCAGGTTCTCCCAGTAGCGCCACTCCTCCGCGCTGCCCTGCTCCATCCAGTGCTGCTCGCGGTTGCGCTCGAGGACGAACTGATCGCGGTCGCTGTCCTCGAAGTCGCGCGCTCGATAGCCAGCCGGAAGGCGTGCGGTAAGACCAAGGACATCGGTCACGGCCATGGCCTCCACGATGAACGGCGACGGGGCCGACCGTCAATGTCGACCTCGTTATGGAACCCCGCGACCACGGCGAACGTACTGTCACCGGATGCTGGAGGGTTGGGGAAGGTTCGTTGACCGCAGGCGCTGGGCGGTGCTCGGCGCATCGCTCGCGCTTCTCGCCCTGAGCGGGGTGCTTCTCGCCCAGGGTGGCGATCTCGAGAACCCCGACACCATCCCGTCGACGGAGTCCGGCCGCGCGTCACAGCTCCTGAGCGATGAGCTTCCCCGCGCATCCGGTGCGCCGGCGGGCACGTCGTTCCTGCTGGTCTTCCGCAGCGAGACGCTTTCGGTGACGGACGCGGCATACCGTCAGGCGGTCACCGGCGCGCTCGCGCCCCTTCGCGCCGACGCGCGTGTCGTGGGGGTGCGCACCTACTACGACGCGCCAGCGGCGCAGGCCGGCCTGCTCTCGCGCGACGGCCGCGGGATGCTCGCGGTCGTCCAGCTGAAGGACCCGCGTTCGGTGGCCGACGCGTACTTCGAGGAGCTGCGCTCCCTGGTCCGATCCGACAGCCTGACGATCCTCGCCACGGGCAGCCTTCCGATCAATCGCGACTTCGACCACATCCTCGACCGCGACCTGCAGCGGGCCGAGATCGTGTCGCTGCCGGTCGCGCTTGTCCTGATGCTCATCGTCTTCGGAACGGTGGTCGGCGCGCTCGTCCCGCTCGGCGTCGGGCTGCTCGCGATCGTCGGCGGGCTGGGTGGCGTCTTCCTGCTCACACGCTTCACCGAGGTGTCGACGTACGCGCTCAACATCGTCACGCTCATCGGCCTCGGCACGGCGATCGACTACTCGCTCTTCGTCGTCGCCCGCTTCCGCGAGGAGCTCGCGTCTGGAGCGACGCGCGAGGACGCGCTCGCGCGCAGCATGGCCACGGCCGGCCGTGCGGTGGTCTTCTCCGGTCTGACCGTGGCCATCGGCCTGTCGGGACTCCTGTTCTTCGAAGGCACGTTCCTCGCGTCGCTCGGTCTGGCCGGCGCGATCGTCGTCGCGATGGCCGTGATCTACGCGCTGACCTTCCTCCCGGCGATCCTGGCGCTCCTCGGTCCGCGCGTGAACGCGTGGCGCTTGCCACTGCCACGCCATGCTCAGCGTGGGAGCGGTCTCTGGCACCGCATCGCGATGACCGTCATGCGACGGCCGCTGCTCGTGCTGATCCCGACCGTGGCGTTCGTCCTCGCCGCGGGGTCCCCGTTCCTTCAGATCCGGCTGGCCAACGCGGATACGACCGCTCTGCCGCCGCAGGCCGAGTCGCGCCGCGGTTACGACATGCTCGTTCGCGACTTTCCGGGCCAGGAGCAGTCGTCGATGACCGTCGTGGCGTACTTCGCCGACGGCGAGCCGCTACGGCCCGGGCGCGATGCCGAAGTGTTCGCCCTCTCTCGGAAGATCGCCGCGCTGCCGAACGTCTTGAGTGTCAGCGCGCCGTTCGACGATTCCGGTCGCGTCCTCCCCGAGGCGGCGCGCACGGCGACGGGGCCGCACATCGTCGTGATGCGCGCGGTGAGCTCGAGACCGGGCACAAGCGACGACGCGCGCGATCTCGTTCGCGCGATACGCGCGCTGCCCGATCCCGCGGGCGGTGAGCTGCTCGTGAGCGGGCAGGCGGCCTTCGACCTCGACGCGATCGACTTCATCGCGACGCACGCCGTCCGCGCGGTCGCGTTCATCGTCATCCTCACCTACGTCGCGCTGTTCCTTCTGCTCGGCTCCGTCGTCCTTCCGCTCAAGGCCGTCCTCATGAATCTCCTCTCGATCAGCGCCTCCTTCGGCGCAATGGTCTGGGTGTTCGTGCAGGGTCATTTCAGTGAGCTGTTGAACTTCACGCCGCAGGCGCTCGATCCCTCCGTGCCTGTGATCCTCTTCTGCATCGTCTTCGGCCTGTCGATGGACTACGAGGTGCTGCTGCTGAGCCGCATCCAGGAGGAATACCGGCGAACGAAGGACAACACGCGCGCGGTGGCCGAGGGCCTCGAGCGAAGCGGTCGGCTGATCACCGCTGCGGCGGCGATCATGGTCGCGGTCTTCACCGGCTTCGCGCTCGCCGACGTCGTGATCATCAAGTCGATCGGCCTGGGGATGGCGGTCGCCGTCGCACTCGATGCGACGCTCGTGCGCGCGCTCATCGTACCCGCCGCGATGCGACTCCTCGGTGATCTCAACTGGTGGGCGCCGGCACCGATCGCGCGCGCCTACCGGCGCTTGTTACCCGCTCGGTAACGAAACGCGTTGCTACCGAGTGGCTGGCACCGCTCTTGCCGCTCTTTGGTGTGGGCCACAAGGCCCGATATTGGAGGGAACAATTCGATGAAGGACTCAACGCACGACAAGCTCGAAGGCAAGTGGGACGAGACCAAGGGCAAGGTCAAGGAAGAGGCTGGCAAGCTCGGCGGGGACCGCTCGACCGAGATCGGCGGCAAGTTTGACCAGGCCAAGGGCAAGGGCAAGCAGGTCATTGGCGAGGTCAAGGAAGACGCCGAGGACGTGAACCGCTAGTAGCTTCTGACCCACGCGAACCGGGGCGCCAAGCGCACAATTACGAGGTGCGTTTGGCGCCCTTCCTTTTGGTCGTCGCAGTCGCGTTCGCGTGCGGCTCGCCCGTGCAATCTCCGGGAAGCGGCCTCCGCGCGCCCGCGCCGACCGCAGCCGGCGATATCGAGGAGATCTCGCTCGAGATCTCCTCACTCATGTGAAGCTCCTGTGCGTCACAGGTCGTGACGGGGAGTCGGAAGATCGACGGGGTGGTCGATGTCAGCATGGAGCAGCTGGACAACAAGCTTGTGCTGCGATTCGATCGGCGCGTGACCACGGCCGATCGGGTGACGGCGGCGGTGCAGGCGGTCGTCGATAGCATCGAGGAGTGATCTCGCGCGCAGGCTCGTCGCGCACCACGCCGACGCGATCGGGCACGCTCTCGGCCTGCTTTCGTTCGCGCGTCCGCGTTTTCGCGACGGCTGCTTCCTGTATGTAAGCGACCGCGGCCTCGCGCATCTGATCCTCACGCGCCGTGGTTATGCCGCGATCACGCTCGGGCACGTCCTCGTATTCGCGCACGAGCCGACCGACGCGCTCTGGAAACACGAGATCCGGCACGTGAAGCAGTACGAGCGCCTCGGACTCGCGTTCCTGCCGCTCTACCTGCGGCTGTACGCGAAGCACGGGTACGCGGCACATCCATTGGAGCGGGACGCATCTGAAGTGGCTACGCTTTTCGAGTGACGCCGTACGACATCGCCATCCTTGGCGGCGGCCCCGGTGGCTATGTCGCAGCGCTCCATGCCGGCATCAAAGGAGCGCGCGTCGCGCTCATCGAGCGCGACCGCGTGGGCGGCATCTGCGTGACGGTGGGCTGTATCCCGTCGAAGGCGATGCTTGATTCCAGCCACGCGTACTGGGTCACGACGCACGGCGAGGAGCACGGCATCATCGTGCAGGGAGCGCGCTTCGACCTGGCGAAGGCCGTGGCGCGCAAGGACGCCGTCGTCGCCCAGAGCGTTGCCGGCACCGAGCAGCTGCTGAAGGCGCGCAAGGTCGACCTCATCAAGGGCGAGGGAACACTCGTTTCGCCGACACAGCTCAAGGTCCGGACCACCAGCGGCGAGCAGGCGATCGAAGCGAAGAACGTGATCGTCGCGACCGGGTCGAAAGTCGGCATGCCACCGATCACGGGACTCGCGGAGTCGAAGCCACTGGACAACGTCGGCGCGCTCTCACTCACGACGGCGCCGAAGCGGCTCATCGTCATCGGCGGCGGCGCGATCGGCCTCGAGCTCGGCACCTTCTTCGCGGAGCTTGGCTCCGAGGTGACGGTCGTGGAGATGCTCGCGCAGCCGATCGCGTATGCGGATCCCGAGCTCGTTCGCCTCCTCGTGCGCGCGCTGCAGACACGCGGCATCACGATCGTGACGGAAGCGCGCGTCACCGAGGTGTCGCGCTCGGGTGGCACGGTGACGGTGACAGCCGACGTCGGCGGCTCGCTCAAGACCTTCGAGGGCGACGAGGTCCTGCTCGGCGCGGGTCGAGTCGCCAACTACACCGGCGTGGAGCAGGCGGGCTTCGCGACGAACAAGCTCGGCATAACCGTCGACGAGCACATGCGGACGAGCGTGAAGGGCGTCTGGGCGATCGGCGATTGCATCGGCGAACCGCGTGCGCCGAAGCTAGCGCACGTCGCGTCGACGCAGGGCGAGGTCGCGGTCGACACGATCCTCGGCGAAGCGGCGGCGATGGACTACGACGTCGTGCCGAACGTCGTCTACACGCATCCCGAGATCGCGCAGGTCGGGCTGACCGAAGCGCAGGCCAAGGAGAAGTACGGCGACGAGGTGAAGGTCGCGCGTTTCTCGTTCAAGGCCTCCGGCCGCGCGAGAGCGCTGGGCGAGAGCGACGGCGTCACCAAGATCGTCGCGGCCGGGAAGGATCAGCGGATCGTCGGTGTCCACATCGTTGGGCCGCAGGCCAGCGAGCTCATCGCCGAAGCGGCGCTCGCGATGCGCCTCGAGGCGACGACGGACGACGTCATCGCGACGATCCACGCGCACCCGACGCTCGCGGAGACCTTCCGTGAGGCCGCGCTCGTGGCACGCGGGAGAGGGATCCACACGGCCCGCTAACTTCGTCGCTCGGAGATAATTAAGGCAGGCCGTTAGCTCAGTGGATTAGAGCATTCGCCTTCTAAGCGAAAAGTCGCGGGTTCGATTCCCGCACGGCCTGCTGACCGTGCCGTATGAGCTGATCATCTTCGATTGCGACGGCGTGCTCGTCGACAGCGAGCGCATCGCGATCAAGATCGAGTCGGAAGGTCTTACTGCACTCGGGTGGCCGCTCAGCCACGAAGAGGTCATCGAGCGATTCGTCGGGCGCTCCTCCGCGTACGGGCACGCGGAGATCGTCGCGAAGCTTGGCGTTGCGATCGCGGAGTCATGGTCGGCGGAGTTCCGGCGCAAGTACCGGGCCGCCTTAGATGCCGACGTCGTCGCCGTTGAGGGCGTGGTCGAAGCGCTCGACCAGATCGACACGCTTACGTGTGTCGCATCGAGCAGCGACCACGACCACCTCCGTTTGGTCTTGGGTCGGACCGGCCTGTACGCGCGGTTCGAAGGCAGGATCTTCAGCGCCACGGACGTCAAGAACGGAAAGCCGTCACCGGACCTGTTTCTGCACGCGGCGGCAAGCCTGGGCATACCGCCGTCGTCCTGTGCCGTCATTGAGGACAGCGCGCCCGGGATCGTTGCGGCTCAAGCGGCTGGCATGGACGCCTACGCATTTCTCGGCGGTGTCACGCCGCCCGAGCGTCTCCTGCTGCCGGGTGTCATCCCGGTCGCGCACATGCGAGATCTTCCAAACACGCTCCGCGGTCGCCCGTAACAGAGCCACACGCCGCCCGGTCAGTAACGTGCGATGTAGAACGCGAGGCATACAGTTAGCCCGTGGCCGTGACCCCGCCCGACGCATTCGTCGAGGAGCTCTGGCAGGTCGCGCGCGGGCTTTGGATGCCCGACCATCCGTGGTTCAAGGGGATCGTCGAGCACCGCTGGACGCGCGAGCAGATCATCCTCGGTGAGATCCAGCACTACCTACGGGTGCGCACCAACCCGATCTTCTTCGGCTACATCGTCACCAACGTCGCGAGCGAGCGGAACTACGACCTGATGGACGTGGTGATGGAGAACTTCATGGAGGAGCTCGGCGGCGAGCGGACGCACGTCGACATCATGCTGCAGTTCCTCGAGGAAGCCGGCATCACGCGCGAACAGGCTGATCGCGCCGATCCGGCGCCCGGCACGCTCGCCGCCATCGAGATGATCCGTTCGGGTTGCCAGAACCGCACCGCGCTTGAAGGCGTCGCGCTCCTCGCGTACGTCGAGGCGATGCACGGCGGACCGGACGGTGCCGCCGCGAGGGTGTTCAAGGAGCTCGTCGGCCACTACGGGTTCAGCAAGCGGGCCGCCGCGACCTACGAGCTGCACGCCGAGCAGGACACAGGGCATGGCGATCGGCAGATCGCGATGATCCACAAGCTCGCGCGCGATGAGGCCACGCAGGACAAGGTCCGGCGCGCGGTGCGACTCGGCTGCGAGGCGTTCAACTTCGAGTGGGACGGGCACGTCCAGGCGATGACCGGCCAGCGCGATGTCTACTGGTCCGGGAAAATGCCGCTATTGCTCCGCCATCCAGAGGTGCGTCTACCCAAGGACTAGCGACTCGGGAACCGGTTCGGGCCGCGGTTGTAGTTCGTGCGTGGGAAGCAAGCTCTCTCTGATGATGCTGCTCGCCATCGGGTCGTTTGCGTGCAGCCCGATAACGACGCCAAATGTCACCTCCTCGCCCGTCGTCTCCGCGGCCGTCAACCCGCCGCCGAGCGCGGCGCGTGTGGGACCGTCGCGCTCGCCTGCCGACCTGACTCGACTTTCCGAGGAGCAGCCGGTGATCGACGCCCTTACGTCGGCGGGCATGCGAGTCGACCTGATCGGCGGATCCAAGTGGGAGAGCCAGCTTGGAGCGAAGCTGCCAGCGCGCGTATTCATCGGCGATCTTGATGGGCGTCGCGCCGGCGCCGATGTGATCTTCCTCGATTCCCCTGTCGGCGATGTCCGCTTCTGCAGGCTGCTCGATCCTCAGCCGGGCTTCAGAGCCTGGACACTCTCTGTCAACGGCCGCGAAACCCGTGGTGAAGGAACATCTCCTGTCACGATCCTCTTCGGGCCGCGGCACTTCATCGTCGCTTACGACGACTCGCGGATCGTTGACGCGCTGCGGAAATCGCTTGGGCTTTCGGCGCCGCCCTGCTAGCGGTCATCTTGCGCTTCGGTGCGACGTTCGCGTAGCTCTCGTCGATCCACTCCTCGAACATCTCCATGGGTGCGTTGCCTTTCGGCTTCTTCACCGAGACCCAGCCCGACTTGCCAAGGCCGTAGCCCATCGCCTCCACATATGACTGGCTTCTCGCGAAGAGCAGCGCGTCCGTGAGCTTTACGCCCATCACGTAGTCCGCGTACGGGTCGTCGGCCGCGGTCTCCGCCATGCCGAAGAACACGAAGACTCTGCCGCGCACTTTCGCCACGTTCTCTCCCCAAGGATGCTCGAGCGTTGCATCAGGTTTCGCGAGCGCGTACTTGAGGAGTCGAGCCTTCGCCGCCTTGACCGTGGTCACGCTAGATCGGCCACGTCTTCGGGAAGCCCGCGCGGATCTCGCTCCACTCCGTATCGTCCGCGTACTTCGTCTTGAAGGACTTGAGCAGCTTCACCAGCTCCTCTTGGTCCATGTCCAACACGTTCGAGACCATACCCGTGGTCTCCTCGAAGCCGAGGCTTCAGTTGCCGCGTCAGCCCTTCATCCGCTGCATCACGTAGCGGTCTCTCTGCGTCATCGCCATGGCCGCACTCTAAAGCTCACCGGAGAAGCCGACGCGCTGCAAAGTGACGGTTTCGACGCGCGGCTGCGGTTTGCCCTCAACGACGATTGGAACGCGCAGTCGCGCCAGAACGCGCCACCGCTCCTCGCCGCGCTGGACCTGCACGATGACGAAGGCATTCTCGATCTCGCTCCCAGCCGCGCCCACGGTGCGCACGGCCAGCGAGAAGTCAGTGGAGCCCTTTCCGCGTATCTCACGATCGAGCGAGGCCTCGCCGCGGAACTGCGAGTGGGGCGCGATCGCGGCAACGATCCGAACGGGCTCCGGGTCGGCGTTGGTGACCCGCCAGGTCGTGCGCCAGCCTTCGCCGTCTCGCTTCGCGGCGCCGACCGGTGCGACGGTGAGATTCGGCACGTTCGTCATGCCCTTCGCGAACCCTGTACCGCGAGATCGCGATAGAAGATCACTGTCGGGCGCAGCTCCCCGTCCGGCATGCCGGCGTACCGCGGGATCTCGGCGGCACGCGTCCACCCCAGCTTCACGTACAGCGGCTCGGCCTCGCTGCCGGCGATCGTGTCGAGCACGAGCAGCGTGCGGCCATTCGAAGCAGCGATCCGTTCTATTTCGCGCATCAGGGCGGTGGCGATCCCCTGCCGGCGCGCGGAGCGGTGCACCAGCACCTTCGCCACCTCCGCGCGATGCCGCGCGTTCGGCAGCTGCGCGAGCCGTAGCTGCGCGGTGCCGACGACTCGCCCATCCAGCCGCGCCACGATGACCACCACGCTGCCTTGGGCGACGTCGCGTTCGAGGCTGTGCCACCACGTCGCGGCGTCGTCGGGACTGAACGGCAGCAGAAAGCCCACCGATGCGCCGCCGGCCACCGCATCGGCGAGGATCACGGAGAGGTCGGGGATCGCCGCGTCGAAGGCCGATCCGTCGAGGCGCCGCAGCTCCAGCGTCATGAGGCGCCCGGCATGACGTGTTCGGCGAATGCCTCGAGCGCGTCCCAGTCATATGGTCCGCCGCGCACCGCGATGTTGAGCCGCTCGGCGCCCGCGTCGCGGAACGCCGTCACGGTCTCCGCGGCCTGCGACGGGGTCCCGCGCAGGAAGCCCGTCAAGCCGCGACTGTCCGCGGCCCACTCGCGCTGGTAGCGCTCCTCGCCGCGTACCGCGCCTTTCGCATCGGCACCCATGTAGAAGCCGACGTTGATCGTGCGCGCGATCTTGCTCCCATCGCGGCCGACTTCCGCACACCAGCGCTCGAGGACCTCATTCTTCCTCCGCCACTCCGCGGGTGCGAGATACGGGGCGTTCCAGCCGTCGGCGAAGCGAGCGACGGTCCGGAGCGTACGTTTCTCGCCCGCGCCGCCGATCCAGAGTGGCAGGCGGGCCTGGACCGGCCTTGGGTTGTTCGGTGCGTGGCGCAGCGTGTAGTGGGCCCCCGAGAAGTCCGCGAAGGGCTCGTCGAACAACAGGCGTACGGCCTCGGCGTACTCCTCGAGCTGATCCTCGCGCGTCTTGACGCCCGGGAACTCGAAAGCGAACGCGCGGTACTCGGGCTCGTTCCAGCCCGCGCCGATCCCGCACTGCGCGCGACCGTTCGAGATGTGGTCGATCGCCGTTACGGACTTCGCGAGCAGGCCGGGGTTCCGAAACGCGATGCTGAAGACAAGGCAACCGACGCGGACCCGGCTCGTCTCTGCCGCGGCCGCGGCGAGCGTAGCGACGGACTCGAAGCACTCTCCGCTGCCGTCGCGATGCGGGGTTTCCTGGAAGTGATCGGAGACGGAGAACCAGTCGAAGCCGCGCTCGTCAGCGAAGTGCCACAGCCGTCGCAGCTCGTCGAACGGCCCGCCGAGGTGACCGACATGGATGCCGAACTTGATAGCGCGAGATTAATGGCCGCGCGCGTCCTGATACCGTTGACACGGGAGGAGGCCCGAACGGATATGGGTCCGCTGGCCATCTTCGCCGTCGTCGTTGTGCTCATCGTGGTCGCCCTCGCGGCGCTCGGCTTCGCGCTGGTCGTGGCGCGTAACGCGAGCCGGCCGCGTCCAGCGCTGCCGGCCAACTGCGGAGACTGCGTCTTCATGATCCCGCGGGCGAAGGTCTACCGGCGCGAGACGATCGAGGAGGCCGACGGCCTCATCCACTACCTCTGCGAGAAGCGCTGGATCGAGATCACCCCGTACTCGCCGCGCTGCGAGCTGGGACAGAGCAAAACGCGAACAGTGTCACCCGTCACGACCGGTTAGCTCACGGCGCGGCGAATACTCTCTCCGCGTTCCCGTACGCGATCGCGCGCGCGACGTCCTCCGGAAGCTCCCGGAGCCAGATCCGCGCCGATTCCGCGGACTCGACGAGCGCGTTCCAGCGTGCCGGCACCCACGTGTCCGTGCCGTACATGAAGCGATCGGGGTGCCGCAGGAACAGGGCCCGCCACTCGGGATCCAGCCGGCCATCGGGCGCGACATCGGAGCGCAGCGCGAGCTCCACGAGCAGGCGCGGGTAGCGGTCGATGAGCGCGCCGACCGTCGCGGCGCTCTCGCCGAGACCCGCGTGGGCCCACAGGACACGCGCGCGTCCGTCGATGCGGAGCAGCTCGTCGACGGCGCGCGCATCGGCGTGCGCGTGGAGCACCAGGTCTTCGCGGACCGCCATGGCAACGACCTGCCGCACGACAGGCAGCTCCGCCTCGCCCGGACCGAGGTGGAACTCACCGATCCCGCGGTGCACTCCTTGCCGGTAACGCGAACCTAGGTATGCGACGACGGTCCCGTCGCGCGCCCACGTCCCGATCTCTCCCGGACCGCGGTAGGGCCGAAGGATGGGGATGATCATCTCGGGCGCGCGCTCGTATAGCGCGATGGTCCCGTCGTCGGGAGTGCTCGACACGAGTGCCCGGCGAATGCCCGCTTCTCTCAGGATCGCGAGGACCTCGTCGATCGTAAACCGCTGCCGCGCATCGGCGCTGTAGTGCACGTGCGCGTCGAACAGCGCGAGCGTGTCGTTCGACGGTGCGCGCGTCGCCGCGGTTGATGGAGCCCTCGATGGCGCGGTCGCCGGCGGAACGACCGAGCTCGCACCGCACGCCGCGAGCACGACGGTGGCGAGCAGAGCGCCTACCTTCACAGCGGGATAGCCTACCGGCGTGACCTCCTTCGATGCCTTCGATGCATACGTCCGCGCCCGCGAGCGCGAGTACGTCGACGAGCTGAAGGCCCTGGTCCGCCTGCCCACGGTCTCCGCACAGAAGAGCGCGATCGACGAGACCGCGCGCGCGGTCCTGGAGCGCACGCGCCGAGCCGGCGTCAAGGCGGAGAGCCTCCGGGTCGATGGCGGTCCGCCAACGATCGTGGGCGAGGCCGGTCGCGGCGATAAGACGCTTCTCGTCTACGACCACTACGACGTGCAGCCGCCCGACCCGCTCGACGAATGGAAGACGCCGCCGTTCGAGCCGGCGGAGCGTGACGGCCACCTTTTCGCGCGCGGCGTTTCCGACAACAAGGGCAACCTCATGGCGCGGCTGCAGGCGATCGAGGCCTACCGCGCGACGATCGGCGAGCTGCCGCTGCGCGTGCGCGTCCTCTACGAGGGCGAGGAGGAGATCGGCTCGGAGCACCTCGCTGAGTTCGTGACGCGGAACGCCCATCGCCTGCGCGCGGACGGCTGCGTCTGGGAGGCCGGCTACAAGGACGCCGCGGGGCGGCCGACGATCTCGCTGGGGTTGAAGGGCATCGCGTACTTCGAGCTCCGCGTGCGCGGAGCCAAGCAGGACGCCCATTCGTCGGTGGCGACGATCATCCCGAACGCGGCGTGGCGCCTGGTCTGGGCGCTCGCGACGCTGAAGAATGAGAACGACGAGATCGTCGTCGACGGCCTCATGGACGCGGTCCGCAAGCCGACGGCGGACGAGC
>Ga0075419_10002294_pt1 | contig 12329 bp, 10 predicted proteins | sample SoiMetdeltSBSDD3_FD_76900 | JGI IMG/M metagenome (GOLD analysis project Ga0075419, IMG submission 76900) | Bulk soil microbial communities from a Populus tree surrounding site in Tennessee, USA - Soil MetaG P. deltoides SBSDD3 | ecosystem: Environmental > Terrestrial > Soil > Tree plantation... | reverse complement strand
TCGCCAGCCCGTCGAGGCCGTCGGTGAGGTTGACCGCGTTGGTAGTACAGATCACCACCGCGATGAACAGCACGATCGAGGCGGCCTTGCCGATGTTCAGCCACGGCAGGTCGCGGACGAACGAGATCGTCGTGCTGCCGACCGTCTGCTGGTTCGTACTGGGGAAGGACAGTGCGGCGATTCCGAAGGCGGCGCCGACGATCAGCTGCCCGATGAGCTTGCCCCGCTTGTTGAGGCCGAGGCTGTTCCGCTTGCGTACCTTCAGAAAGTCGTCGATGAATCCGACGGCGCCGCAGCAGACCATGAGCCCGAGCAGGACGGCGGCCGTGATGGTCGGGCGCAGCTGGGCGATCTGCCGCTCCGGCAGGGTCATCAGGGCGATGTGGCTGACGAAGTACGCCAGGACCGTGCCGGTGATGAAGACGACCCCGCCCATCGTGGGGGTGCCGCGCTTGACGTAGTGCCCGGCCGGCCCATCGGAGCGGATCGGCTGGCCGGCGCGCAGCCGGGTGAACGCCCGGATCGCCAGCGGGGTGAGGAACAGGGACAGCAGGAACGCCACCGCGGCGGCGACGATGACCGCCCTCACGAGTCGGCCTCCCGCAGGAAGTCGGCGATGTCCCAGGTCCGGTACCGCGAGCCTTTCACCAGGACCACGTCACCGTGGCGCAGCTCGTCCCGCAAGATCGCTACGGCCGCCTGCTGATCGGTCACCACCACCGACTCTCCTCCCCACTTCGCCACGGCCACCGCGCCGTGGTGGATCGGCGCCGCCGGCTCGCCGACCACGACGATGCGGTCGACCCCGAGCTCGGCGGCGAGCCGACCGACCTCTTCGTGGCCGGTCCGCTCGTACTCCCCCAGTTCGGCAAGGTAGCCCAGCACCGCGAACGTGCGCCGGCCCTCCCCCAGCGCGGCCAGCGCCCGCAGCGCCGCCGCCACCGAGGCCGGGTTGGCGTTGTACGAGTCGTCGATGACGGTCACACCGTCGGCGCGCTCGAAGACATCCATCCTTCGGCTCGACACCACCCGCAGATCGCCGATGGCCTCGCCGAGCGCGTCGAGCGGCAGGCCACACTCCACCGCGACGGCCGCCGCGGCCAGGGTGTTGCCGACCTGGTGCCGCCCGGCCACGCCGAGCCGCACGCTCGTCTTTCCCTCGGGGACGATCAATGTGTACGCCGGCCGGCCGCGCTCGTCCAGCGTCACGTCCTCCGCCCGCACCGTCGCGTCCGCGGACTCGCCGACGAGGACGACCCGGGCCGCGGTGCGCCCGGCCATCGCGGCGACCCGTGGATCATCCGCGTTGAGCACGGCCACCCCGTCCTCGGGCAGGGCTTCGGGCAACTCGCCCTTTGCCGCGGCGATGCCGTCGACCGAGCCGAACTCGCCGATGTGCGCCACGCCCACGTTGAGCACCACGCCCACCCGGGGCGGCGCGATCCCGGCCAGATAGCGGAGGTGCCCCGGACCGCGGGAGCCCATCTCCAGCACGAGGTACCGGGTGTCCGCGTCCGCCCGCAGCACCGTGTACGGGTAACCCAGCTCGTTGTTGAGCGACCCGGCCGGTGCGACGGTCGCCCCGAGCCGGCCGAGGAGCTGCGCGATGAAGTCCTTGGTCGTGGTCTTTCCGGAGGAGCCGGTCAGCCCGACGATCGTCAGGTCGGGCAGCCGGTCGACCACCGCGCGGGCGAGCTTGCCCATCGCGGTCCGCGCGTCGTCGACGAGCACCATCGGCACTCCGGGTACCGCCCGGGTTCCGAGTACCGCCACCGCCCCGGCCTCGACCGCCCCCGCCGCGAAGTCGTGGCCGTCCACAGTAGATCCCGCAAACGCGACAAACAGCCCGCCCGGCGCGACCCGCCGCGAGTCGTACTCGACCCCCCCAGTAACCCACGCTTGCGGATCGCCATCGCGCAACTCCCCCGCAACAGCCGCCGCGATCTCCTCGAGCGTCATCTCGATCATGCCGACCCCACCCCGACCCCGTCGATCATGAAGTTGATATCGCGACACGCCGTCCAACTCGCAACAAAGTTCATGATCAACGCGGGCCTCCGAACCGGGCGGTGAGGGCAGCCGCTAGCTCGACCCGGTCGTCGAAGGGGAGGATCTCGCCGGAGACCTCTTGGCCGCGTTCGTGGCCTTTGCCTAGCAGGGCTACCACGTCGCCGGGGGTGGCGCGGGAGACGGCGTAGCCGATCGCGGCTCGGCGGCCGGCTACCTCGACCACTTCTGCGGGCGTCTCGAGGGCGCCGGCGCGTAGCTCGGTGCGGACCGTGGCGGGGTCCTCGGTACGCGGGTTGTCGTCGGTCACCACCACCAGGTCGGCGCCGTGGCCGGCGGCGGCACCCATGAGCGGGCGCTTGCCGCGGTCCCGGTCCCCGCCCGCGCCGATCACGCAGATGAGCCGGCCGGTGGTCACCTCGCGCAGGGCGCGCAGCGCGGCGACGATCGCGTCGGGCTTGTGCGCGTAGTCGACGACACCCGTCACCGGCCCCGGCGCGGTCACCCGCTCGAGCCGCCCCGGCACGCCCGGACACGCGGCGATCCCCTTGGCCGCGACATCGGCCGGTACGCCGACCGCCGTCAACGCGGCGAGCGCCAGCAGCGCGTTGGCGACGTTGTGCCGGCCGGGCGACGCCACCGACATGTCGACCCCGCCAGCCGGGCCGATCGCGGTGAACCGCTGCGCGTACCCCTGCCCGGTCACGTCAACGGCCCGCCAGGTCGCGCGCGGGTCACCGGAGGCGGAGTAGGTGACGGTGGCCGGCTTCAGCAGGGCGGTCAATGAAGCGTCGTCCAGGTTGACGATCTCCACGGCGCACCGGCCGTCGAAGAGCTGTGCCTTGGCGGCGAAGTACTCGTCCGCGTCCGCGTGGAAGTCGAGGTGGTCGACGCCGAGGTTGGTGAACCCACCGACGGCGAACCGGGTACCGGAGACGCGGCCCATCGCCAGCGCGTGGCTGGACACCTCCATCGCCACCGACGTCACGCCGGCCTCGACCGCCGCGGCGAACAGCCCCTGCAGGTCGGTCGCCTCCGGCGTGGTACGCAGGCTGTCCACGACGAGGTCGGCCAGCCGGGTCTCCACCGTGCCGATCAGCCCTGCGGTATGGCCGGCGGCGCGCAGCCCCGACTCGACGAGGTATACCGTGGACGTCTTGCCGGCCGTACCGGTGATGCCGATCACGGTGAGCGTCGCGGTCGGGTCGCCGTACACGAACGACGCGGCGGTACCCAGCACTCCGCGCGGATCCGCCACCACGAGCGCCGGCAGGCCGGTCACCATCGAGGCTCCAGCGGCATCGGTCAGCACCGCCCGCGCCCCCGCCGTCGCGGCCGCCGGCGCGAACCGCGCTCCGTGCTGGCGCGCACCGGGCAGCGCCGCGAACAAGTCACCGGGACGCACCTCGTCGCTCGCGTGGGTGATCCCGGTGATCCCGACTTCGCCCGGCCCGGTGAAGACAGCGCCCAGCAGCCCCGCGAGTTCGCGCAACGGGCGCGGGGTCACGGTCCGGGGACGCGGATAGCCGGGCACGGCGCTTGACCCTACCCGGTTACGGGGTGCCATTCGAAGAGGCGCCTCACGGGTAGATGGTGAACGTCGGCGGACGTGAACCCGTCGGCGGTACCCGGTAGTGCTGCAGGGTGAACTGCATCATCTCGCTGAACGCGGGCCCGGCGACCATGCCACCACTGCCGCCGGCGGTGTGCGCGAAGACCGCGATGACGTACCGGGGCGCGTCGGCCGGCGCCATGCCGATGAACGAGGCGACCTCGCCCTTGACGTAGTGCCCGTTGTCCACCCGTTGACCGGTTCCGGTCTTGCCGGCCACCCGGTAGCCGGGCACGGCAGCCGTCGTACCGGTCGCGTCCGGGACGACCACCACCGCCTCGAGCATCTGCCGCAGCGTGGCCGCGTTCTCCGGGCTGAGCACCTGCCGGGTCACCGGCATCGGGGCCGGTACCACCACACCACCCGGCGAGATCGTGGCGTCCACCAGATGCGGCTGGATCCACACGCCGTTGTTGGCGATCGCGTTGTACGCGGCCGCCATCTGCAACGGCGTGACCGCTATCCCGTGCCCGATGGGGACCGAGCCGTACGAAGAACCGCTCCAGTTCGCCGGCGGCTGCACGAGCCCCGAGGCCTCGCCGGGCAGGCCCACGCCGGTCGCGGTACCGAGCCCGAACCGCTGCTGGTACTCGTACAGCCGCTGAGGCCCCAGCTGGTCGGCCAGCTTGATGGTGCCCACGTTGGACGAATAGGCCAGGATGCCCGGTACGGTCAGCCGCGTCCCCGGTGGGTGCCAGTGCGAGTCCTCGAACGTGGTGTCCCCTTTGCGGATCCGCGGTTCCACGGCCACCGCGGTCGACGGCGTGATGACACCCTCCTGCAGGCAGGCGCCGACCACGATCGCCTTGTGTACCGAGCCGGGGTCCACCACGATCCCCGTGGCCGCGTCGCCACGCTGCGCCGGGGGTGCCTCGAACGGGTCCGCCGCGTCGTACGGCGGGTAGCTGGCCTGGGCGAGCACGGCACCGGTACCGACCTCGAGCACCACGGCGGCGCCGAACGTCGCGTTGACCTTCCGCATGTGCGTGGACAGCAGGTGCTGCACCTCGAACTGGAGATCCCGGTCGAGGGTCAGCCGCAGCGAGGCCCCTTGCTGCGCCGGCGTCTCGCGGTTGTACCCACCCGGAATCTCCTTGGCCAGGTCACCCACGCCGATCTCGAACGTGCGCTCGCCGTTGACCCCGGCCAGCACGTCGTCGTAGCGCGCCTCCAGGCCGGCGAGTCCGTGCAGGTCGTCGCCGGTGAAGCCGATCAGGTTCGCGGCGAGGTCGTGTCCGGGTACCTCCCGGCGCTCGTCCCGCCGGACGCCGATGCCCTTGAGGTTCAGCGCCTTGACCGCTTCCCCGGTCGGAATGTCCACGCTGCGGGCCAGCCACTCGAACTGCGATGGCCGGCCGTCGGGCCGATCGTGCGGCAGCAGCTTGGGCATCAGCTGACTCGGCGGGATGCCCAACAACGGGGACAGCTTGGCCGCCGCGTCCGCCGCGTTCTCGATCATCGTCGGGTCCACGTAGACGTACCGCGCCTCGACGCTGTGCGCGAGCACCGCGCCCGTGCGGTCGTAGATCGCCCCGCGGGGCGCGGCGATCGGCACTGTGTGCAACCGGTCGGCGAGGCCGGCCGCGGCGAACTCGTTCGCGTCCGTGACCTGCAACTGCACCAGGCGCAGCGAGACCGTCGTGAAGAGCACCGCCACCAGCACCGTCGCGACCCGCAACCGCCGCTTGGGTTCCGCCAGGCGAGGCGGGAGTACCGGGAGAGCCGGCGCTACCTTCCGGGGCGCCCGCGGTCGTGCCGGCGGTACCCGGCCGCGCTGGCGCGGTGGCGGCTGCGGCTGGTTTCGCTGGCCCGCCTTGACTACCTCGAGGGCGGGCTCGAACGGGTCCCGCCCTCGTGCGGCTTCGCGGACCGTCCGCCCCCGTGGCGTGTACTTCTTCGCCTCGGACAGCCCGCTTCGCTCGCGGCCACTGTTACGGGCGGACGGCGTCCGCCCGGCCGCCACCGGTTCACCCCCCGCCGGAGTTTTGCTGCTGGCTGGTGATGCTCGGCTGTCCGGAGGCGGGCTGCGGTACCCCGATCACCCGACCGTCGGGCATCCGGATGAACGCCGGATTCCCCGCCGGTACCAGCCCGAGCCGACGTGCCGCCGCGGCGAGGCTGCCCGGCGACTCGCGGTCGGCCAACTCCCGCTCCAGCTGCTGCTCCTGCTGATCCAGCGCGGTCTGTTGCTCCTGCAGGTCGTGCAGGCGGAACGCGTTCTCGTTGATCTTCGTGTTGAGCACCAGGATGCCGAGCACCCCGGCGACCACGAGGGTCAGTACGAGCAACACGAAGGGCGCCCGCGGTGTCACCACCGGCGCCGGTGGTGCGACCTGCAACCGTGGTGGTTCCTGTTCGGGTACCACCTCGACCGGCTGCAGCGCGGCGCTGCCCTGAGTTGGGAAACGCTCCGCGGTCCGGCCCCCCGACCGCGGCGCGCGCCGCTGCTGTTCATGCACTGTCGTCATCGTCTTCGTCACCCCTCCCCCTGAGCTGAGTCCCCTTGAAATGTGGCTGGTGCAATGCCTTCACCCGTCGCTTGGGCCGTTCGCGGGCGGCCCGTCGCGGATCGATCCGTTCGGCGGCCCGCAGCCGGGCGGACGCGGCTCGCGGGTTCGCCGCGACCTCCGCGTCGCCCGGCTGCTCGGCCCCCCTGGTGAGCAGTCGTAGCGTCGGACCGGTACCGGGCAACTCGACCGGCAGGTCCAATGGACCCGTCGATCGGGCGCGGCCGACCAGGCAGCGCTTGACGATGCGGTCCTCCAGCGAGTGGTAGGACAGCACCACCACGCGGCCACCCGGGCCGAGCGCGTCCACCGCGGCCGGTACCGCCCGCTCCAATGTGGACAGTTCGCTGTTTACCTCGATCCGCAGCGCTTGAAACGTGCGCTTGGCCGGGTTCCCCCCGGTACGCCGGGCCGCCGCCGGGATCGCGTCCCGCACGAGGTCGGCCAGTCGTACCGACGAGGTGATCCGTTCCTTGGCCCGGGCCCGCACGATCGCGGCCGCGATCCGTTGCGCGAAGCGCTCCTCGCCGTACTCCCGGATCACCCGGGTGAGCTCGGCGGCGCTGTAGTCGTTGACGACGTCCTCGGCCGTGACCCCGGCGGTCTGGTCCATCCGCATGTCCAGTGGCGCCTCGCGGGCGTACGAGAACCCGCGGTCCGCCTCGTCGAGTTGCAGCGAGGAGACGCCGAGGTCGAACAGGGCGCCGTCGGTGTGGTCGTACCCGAGCCGGTCGAGCACCGCGGGCAGTTCGTCGTAGACGGCGTGCACCAGGTGCGTCCGGTCGGCGTACGGCGCCAGCCGGCGTTCGGCGTGGGCGAGGGCCTCCCGGTCCCGGTCGAGACCGACCAGGACGAGGTCGGGATGGGCGGCCAGAACCGCCTCGGCGTGGCCCCCGAGACCGAGGGTCGCGTCGACGTGCACGGTCTGCCGGCCGGGCCGGGACAGCGCGGGAGCGAGCAGCTCGAGGCACCGCTCGAGCAACACCGGTACGTGGGTACCGCGCGGCTCCCCCATTGCTGACCCCCTCGACGAGTGCAGTACGGCCGCGCGCCGTACTGCCAGATCCCCATCCGCTTGGCTTCCCCTGGCACCGGGGAAGAGGCGCCAGGAGCCGCAAGCGGCTGGAGATCTCGCGGTACGGCGGCGGCCGGTTGTCGGAACCACGGCGTCGCTGCCGCGGCCCGGCTCCCCCGCGCCTATAGACCGCCCGGCAACACCCCCTCTTCGATGCCGGCAAAGTCGTCTTCGCTTTCTGCCAGGTAGGTATCCCAGGCCTGCTTGTCCCAGATCTCCACCCGGGTGCTCGCCCCGATCACGACGAGTTCACGGTCGAGCCCGGCGTACTCCCGCAGGTGGCCCGGGATCGTTACCCGGCCCTGCTTGTCGGGCACCTCGTCGTGCGCGCTGGCGAAGAACACCCGGCTGTATGCCCGGGCCGCCTTGTGCGTCACCGGCTGTTCGCGCAGCTGGGACGCGATCCGGTTGAACTCGGCGGTGGGGAACACGTAGAGACAGCGCTCCTGCCCTTTGGTGATCACGACACCTCCCGCCAGCTCGTCCCGGAACTTCGCGGGAAGGATCAGCCGGCCCTTGTCGTCCAGTCGCGGGGTATGGGTGCCGAGAAACACCGGCCCCACCCCCTTGCCGTGGATTCCCCCCGGAACCGGCAGAGCCACCTGCCCTGCCCACTGAGCCCCACTGTACTCCACTTCCCTCCACCGTCAACGGGGAATGAAAGCCTGGCCCTCCACTCGCAGGGTGAAGTCCTCCATCCGACAGGCGGTCACTGGTCCGGTACCCTCGGCCCGTGACGGAGGACAAGTTGCCGCTGCGTACGAGGCTCGCGAGCTCCGTATCGCGTACGGCGGCAGCGCTGTCGCGGGCGACCGGGCGTGGGGACGGGTCGGTCATCGGCGGCAAGCTCGGGCTGATGATCGACCCGAACCTGTTGGCGAACCTCGCCGCCGGCCGGCAGGTCGCGCTGGTCTCCGGCACGAACGGCAAGACGACCACCACCCGGCTGACGGCCGCCGCGCTGGGCTCGCTCGGCACCGTCGCCACGAACTCGTTCGGCGCGAACATGCCCACCGGGCACACGTCGGCGCTGGCGCGCGCCGGCCGCACCGCCTACGCCGTGCTCGAGGTCGACGAGCACTACCTGGCGGCGGTACTGAGAGCGACCTCCCCGCACGTCGTCGCGCTGCTCAACCTCAGCCGCGACCAGCTCGACCGAGCCAAGGAGGTGGCGATGATGGCGCAGCTGTGGCGCGACGCGCTCGCCACCCACCCAGCGGTACACGTGGTCGCCAACGCCGACGACCCGATGGTGGCCTGGGCCGCCGGCGCGGCCGGCACGGTCACCTGGGTGGCGGCCGGCCAGCGCTGGCACGACGACTCGTGGGTGTGCCCCGAGTGCGGCTCGCAGATCGTGCGGGCCGGTGTGGACTGGCGATGTACCGGATGCGGCCTGCGCCGGCCCGATCCACAGTGGACTGTCGAGGACTCTCTCGTCGTGGATCCGAGCGGTGCGCGGCATGCGATAGCCCTGCAACTGCCGGGCCGCGTCAACGTGGCCAACGCGGCGACGGCGCTGGCCGTGGCGGTGGAGTTCGGCGCCACCGTCGCGGACGCCATCCCGCGGCTGGCCGAGGTCACCTCGATCGCCGGCCGGTACGCCACCGTGCAGCGCAACGGCCGTACGATCCGGCTGCTGCTGGCGAAGAACCCGGCCGGCTGGCTCGAAGCGTTCGACATGGCCGAGGACGCCCCGACCCTCCTGTCGATCAACGCGCGGGATCCGGACGGGCTCGATACCTCCTGGCTGTTCGACGTGGACTTCTCCGCGCTCCGGGGGCGGCAGGTGCTGATCACCGGCGACCGGGCGTACGACCTCGCCGTCCGGCTCGAGGTCAACGACGTGGCGTTCACGCACCTGCGCACGTTCGGCGCGGCCGTCGCCGCGGTACCGCCCGGTCGGCTCGAGGTCATCGCCAACTACACCGCATTCCAGGACATCCGGGCGGAGCTGGACCGTGTCAACTGACAGTGCGCTGCGAATCGTCTGGCTGTACCCGGATCTGCTGTCGACCTACGGCGACCGGGGCAACCTGCTGATCCTGGCCCACCGGGCGGCCCGCCGCGGCCTGCCGGTCGAGCCGGTCGAGGTCGCCTCCCACGAAGCGGTACCGGACTCGGCCGACATCTACCTGCTCGGCGGCGGCGAAGACGGGCCGCAGGCGCTGGCCGCCCAGCGGCTGAACGCCGACGGCGGGTTGCATCGGGCCGTGGCCCGGGGCGCGGTGGTGTTCGCGGTCTGCGCCGGGTACCAGCTGGTCGGCTCGTCGTTCTTTGCCAAGGGCGCCAAGTGTGCCGGCCTCGACCTGCTGGACCTGTACTCCGACCGGGGCCCCACCCGCGCCGTGGGCGAGCTGGCCGGCGAGGTGGACCCCGAGCTGGGGCTACCGACGCTGACGGGGTTCGAGAACCACGGTGGTCGTACCCACCTCGGCCCCGACGCACAGCCGCTGGCCCGGGTCACGGTGGGCGTCGGCAACGACGGCAAGACCGAGGGCGCCTGGCACGGGCGGCTGCTGGGGACGTACTCCCACGGTCCGGCCCTGTCCCGCAACCCGGCCCTGGCCGACCTGTTGCTGCGGTGGGCGACCGGCGTCGACGCGCTCGCCCCGCTGGACGACACCTGGCCCACCAAACTCCGCACCGAACGCTTGACCACCCCCTTGCGTTGATCATGAACTTTGTTGGTGGTTCGACGGCGTGTCGCACCACCAACTTCATGATCAACGCTCCAGCAAGAGTGGGTAGAGGCGGGCGATCTCGCGGGCGCGTGACAGGTCGGCGGGGGTGTCTACTTCGACCCAGTCGAGGGCGCCTATCGGGGCCGCGCTGACTCCGGCCGTCCGGTCAGCCAGGAGCTGGAGCGCGTCGTCGTAGAAAAGGTTTGGGTCTCGGTGCCAGGTGTCGGCCAGGCACTCGGTGAGTACCGGTACCACCGCGGCCTCGAGCAGCGCGACGCCGATGTACTCACCGTCGGCGTCCGAGAGGTTCTTGGCGATCCGCACGACCCGGCCGGCGGCGTCGAGCCGTACCTTCATCGCCTCGTCGGTGAGGTCCCGCAGCGTATCCACCGCGAGGAGCACTCCCGGCCCGCGCTGCGCGAACAGGGTCTTCTGCACCGCGGCCGGGTGCAGGGTGTCGCCGTTGACGACGATCGCCCCGCCCTCGAGCTGCGAGCGCACGAGCCAGAGCGAGTACGCGTTGTTCCACCCATAGCGATCGTTGTGGATCAACTGCAACCGCACGCCGTAGGAGCTTTCCAAGTCCGGAACCCGGCGGTGCACCGACGCGGCGGCGTGCCCGACGACGAGCACCACGTCGGTGACCCCGACCGACGCGAGGTTGGCCAGGATCACGTCGAGGATCGTGACCCCTTCGGCGACGGTGACGAGCGTCTTCGGCACGTCGGCCGTGTACGGCATCAAGCGCCGCCCCGACCCGGCGGCCAGCACCACACCGATCACGACCGCACCTCGCGCAAGCGCTCGGTCATGGCTCCGCCTGGTCGGGTACCCGGCGACGGAACAGCGATCGCGATCGTTGGCGCGGTATCGCGACCTCCGGCGCGTCCCGCCAGCGCCACCAGTGGTCGGCGGCGACGCCGTACATGAAGATCGGAATGCCGAACAGGTACCGCCGCCAGAGCCGGATCGGCTCGCTCGCGAGGCGGAACAGCCATTCCATGCCGATGCGCTGCATGAATCTCGGCGCGCTCGGCTTCACCCCGGAGTGCAGGTCGAACGCGGCACCGACCGGTACGACCGTGCAGCCCAGCCGCTCGGCGTACCGCGCGACGAAATCGTCCTGCCGCGGGGTGCCCAGACCCACCCACATGATGTCCGGCTTGGCGGCGCCGATCCGCTCGACGAGATCGGACTCCTCGGACGCGGTCAGCGGGCGGAACGGCGGCGCCTCCACGCCCACCAGGTGCAGCCCGGGGAAGCGCTCGGACAGCGCCGTAGCCAGCCGGGTCACCGTGTCCGGCGTCGTCCCGTACAGGTAGTGCCGCATCCCGTCGGCCCGACCCCGGTCGAGAGTGGCGAGCATCAACGACGGGCCGTACACCCGTTGTGCCATCTCGGCATGCCCCCGCCACCGGCCGACCATCGCGATGTAGTGGCCATCGGCGAAGTTGAGGTCACTGTCGTTGAGCAACCGCCGGTACGCCCGATCGCGCACCGCGAGTGCCAGCGTGTACGCGTTGCACAGGTGCACCCGCCGCGGTTCCCCGTACCGGGATTCGAGCAGCATATCGACAGCGGTAGGTGGACCGACGCAATCGATCCGCACCCCGCTGCACGTAAATCTGCTCTGGCCCGCCCCAGCGTCCCCACCCATAGCGGGCAGAAGCTTAGACGCTCAGCCGCCCTTCGCGCATCGGGCGACCGGATCGATACGCTTCGTAGACGCTCGCGACGCCTTCCCGTAACGGGATCCGCGGACGCCAGCCCAGTGCGGTTATCCGCGAAACATCGAGCACCTTGCGGGGTGTGCCGTCCGGTTTGCTCGGATCGAAGACCAGCTCGCCGGTGTAACCGACGACATCGGCGACGATCTCGGCGAGTTCCCGGATCGTGACATCGACGCCGGTACCTACATTGATCGGCATCGGGTCGTCGTACAGCTCGAGCAGCACCAGGCACGCCGCCGCGAGGTCGTCGGCGTGCAGAAACTCCCGCCGCGGCGACCCGCTGCCCCAGACGGTCACGCTCGTCGATCCCAGCGCTACGGCCTCCGACAACCGCCCCATCAGCGCGGGCAGCACGTGCGAGTTCGTGGCGTGGAAGTTGTCGCCCGGCCCGTACAGGTTGGTGGGCATGGCCGAGATGAACGAGCAGCCGTACTGCCTGCGCATGGCCCGCACGTGCTCGACACCGGCGATCTTCGCGATCGCGTACGCCTCGTTCGTCGGCTCGAGCGGACCGGTCAGCAGGGCGTCCTCGGTGATGGGCTGGGCGGCGAGCCGGGGATAGATGCAGCTCGAGCCGAGGAAGAGCAGGCGGGTGACGCCGAACTCCTGGGCACTGTCGATCAGGTTGAGCTGGATGCGCAGATTGTCCGAGAGGAAATCAACCGGATACGTGTCGTTGGCGAGGATTCCGCCGACCCGTGCGGCCGCGTCGATCAC
>Ga0075419_10002292_pt1 | contig 12337 bp, 10 predicted proteins | sample SoiMetdeltSBSDD3_FD_76900 | JGI IMG/M metagenome (GOLD analysis project Ga0075419, IMG submission 76900) | Bulk soil microbial communities from a Populus tree surrounding site in Tennessee, USA - Soil MetaG P. deltoides SBSDD3 | ecosystem: Environmental > Terrestrial > Soil > Tree plantation... | reverse complement strand
GGCCTGACCATCGAGATCGTGGACGTGCCCGGCCACGAGCGCTTCGTCAAGAACATGCTCGCCGGAGTGGGCGGCGTGGACCTGGTGTTGCTGGTGATCGCCGCCGACGAAGGCGTGATGCCGCAGACGCGCGAGCACATGGCCATCGTCAAGCTGCTGGACGTGCAACGCGGCGTGATCGTGCTGACCAAGCGAGACCTCGTGGACGACGACTGGCTCGCGCTTGTGACGCGCGACGTGCGAGCGCTGGTGGAAGGCACGTTCCTCGCGGAATCCCCCATCGTGCCGTTCTCGGCGGTGACCGGAGCGGGGACGCCTGAGCTATTGGCCGCGATGGATGCCGAGCTGGCGCTGCTGGCCGACCGCGGTGCTTCGGGTGCGGCGAGGCTGCCCGTGGACCGCGTGTTCACGGTCGAGGGTTTCGGCACGGTTGTGACCGGCACGCTCTGGCGCGGCACCGTGCGCACCGGCGACGTGTTGGAGCTGCTGCCCGCAGGTCACGAGGTGCGCGTGCGGCGGGTGCAGGTGCACGGCGCCACGGTGGAGCAGGCGGTCGCAGGCCAGCGCACCGCGCTCGCGCTTCACGGCGTGACTCGCGAGCAGGTCACACGCGGCGATTGGCTGGTGGAGCCCGCGAGCCTGCGGGCGTCGCGTGTGCTGGATGTGCGTTTCGAGCTGCTGGCCGATCACCCTCGCGACTGGAAGCCCGACACGCGTGTGCGGTTCCACCTCGGGGCATCGGAGATCATCGGGCGGCTGTTGCTGCTGGGCGACGCTGCGCGCCGGCCGCTGGCGCCAGGCGAGACCGCGCTGGCGCAGTTGCGACTGGAGCGCCCCGCGGTGGCTGCGCGTGGCGACCGGTTCGTGATCCGCTCGTACTCGCCGAGTCGCACGGTCGGCGGTGGATCTGTGATCGAGCCCGTCGCGGAGCGCCGGCGGCGGTCGGAGGTCGAGGGCCTGGACGCGCTCGAGGTGCACGAGAGCGGCTCGCTGGAGTCGCGGCTGATGGAGAAGCTGGGCGCTGCTTCGCGCCCGTTGTCGAGCGAGCAGTTGGCGCAGGACGTGGGCGAGCCGGTGGCTTCCGTTGCGTCGGCGATGGAATCGCTCGTCCGCCGCGGCAGTGCCGTGGCGCCCGCGCCCGGTCGCTGGCTGAGTGATGTGCGCTGGCACGAGGCCCGTGACGCGATCGAGCGCGCCGTGCGCGACTACGCCGAGGCACACCCGTCGCGCTACGGCGTGATGAAGGGCGAGTTGAAGAGCGGTCTCAAGACGGCGCTGGATGCGGGGCTGTTCGATCTGGCGTTCGCGGGGCTGTTGGCCGACGGCGAGCTGGAGCAGACCGGCGAACGCGTTCGGCCTGGCGATTCACCGTGGGAGCCACCAGCAGCGACGCTGGCGCTGCTCGAGAAGCTGGAGAGCATGCTCGAGGCGGAGGCGTTCCTCGTGCCCGACAACGACACGTGGCAGAAGGCTCTGGGCAGTGGCGCGCCGGAAGCCGCGGGACTTGGGTTCTTCCTCGGCCGGCTGGTGCGCGTGAACGCGGAGTTCACGTACACGGCTCGGCAGATGGAGCGGCTGCAGGCGCTCGTCGTTGCCTGGTTCGACGCGGGTCACTCGGCGATGACGGTTGCCGACTTCCGCGGATTCACCGGCGCGTCCCGCAAGTTCGCGGTGCCGCTGCTGGAGCACTGCGATCGCGTCGGGTGGACGGTGCGGGTGGGGGATGAGAGAAGGCGGGGGTAGGGGGCTCTGGCTACCGCTTGTGCAGCTGGTTCGCTCAAATCGCATCCGTCGAACTCGACCACCGAGAGACGCCACGCGTCATCGCGTTCAGAGAATGAGCGACGCTCGGGCGGCATCTTGAGGTGCATTCGCATCCAAGAGTCAGCTCTGATCCGCGCAACAGCCTCCTCGCAAGTTGCGCGGGAGCGACAGTGCAGGTCGACAAGCTCGAGGTCGACCGCATCGCTCATGACTCACCCCTCGCAGTGTAAGACGAGGTTCCGACTATGCCACTACTCGCGCGCGTTCAAAGAAACCAACAGGCATTGGCGTCTCTAGTTTCCAGGTGATGCTTATCGGCCGTTCGCCTTCGGCGCTGACAAGTTCGAGCGGACCCAGAAACAGATAGGGCGCAGTCTCACCGTTCTCGTCATGTTTGTCCGTTCTCACAAACAGAAGTGGTGTGATCCCTAGCTCCTTGTGCTGAAGGTTCCGGCGTCCGCGCTCGGAGCTCTGAGTGGTATTCGACATTGACTGCCAGTGAAACAGGTCTCGTGAAATCGGGAAGTCCTTGTACATGGTGGATTCAGAATAGTGTTCAAGAGACTTGTTGATCGTCACAAAGAAGAGATCAAACCTGTGTTCCTTGATGTAAGTGACTCCCTCGCGCGGGCGCACAAAACCCATCCTCACATCGCCAGTCAGCGCACAAATGATTTGTTCCTGCTTGTAGTGACAGTGAATCTGAAGTGCGTGCTTTCGGTCGAGGAATGGCACTGGAGAGAAAGGTCCTCGCAGCTCGAGGTACTCCGCCAGTTCCTTGATTTCGCGCAGCAACGCAGGGTGCTCCCAGAGCAGCCGAAGCGAGCCCGAGGTGTCACTTAGTGCCGCGTCATCCACAAGAGTGGAAAGAATGAGCTTCCAGTCGAGGCTGGGTTCGGGCGGCGTCGCAAGTGCGCATTGCGAAGCAATCACTCGCAGAAGTGCAGGGTCGTCCAGAGACCAGAGCCTTGCGATGCCTCGGCCTAACAACTCTTCCTTTTCTCCGGGTGGATCGGGAATTAGACCTGCGGCTCGCCGCAACTCCGTGAGAGTGCGTCCACGGTAGATGTCGCTGAGGTCGAGTCCGGTTTCATCGAGCAGCTGGCTGATCGTAGCGCTGGGTCCAAGGCGCCGAATGGAGTCCAGAAGGTTGCTGCGCTTCGGAGACAGTGCGGCTTTTACGCTCTGGATGACCAGATCGCGAGCGTCGTCGGTGAGCTGAATGCTGCAGCCTGCGGGGAGGAGCGGAAAAGCCCTCTCCACTTGCAGAGCCAACATCTTCCGAGTTCCACCTATCAACGCGGTGAACCTGCGATCCAGTCTGAACTCGCGATCAGGAGTGGCGATGAAGTCCAGCACAGTCAAACAACGCTTACCAGGAGACAGCCTGAGTCCCCGACCCAGCTGTTGCAGGAAGACAGTGGGACTATCGGTGGGCCTAAGGAGGAGGGCCGTATCAATCTCGGGCACATCTACTCCTTCACTGAGGGCGTCTACTGTAAAGATGGCCTGAAGTTCCCCATTGCGCAGGGCCCGAATCTTGGTCTCGCGTTCGTAGTCGTTTCCAAGTGCCGTGTCTGCCTTCAATCCGTTTGCGTTGAAGTAGTCCGCCATGAACCGAGCATGGCCCTGACCTACGCAGAATCCTATTGCTCGCATGCGCCGCGGGTCTGCAACGTTCTCGGAGAGCGCGCGAAGGACCTCGGCAGCTCTTACATGGTGACCTGTGAGGACCGAGTCCAGGGCACCAATGTCGAGTTGGCCTCGCTTCCAGTAGGCGCCTAAGTCAATGGGATCCTTGAGGCCGAAGTATTGGAAGGGCGCAAGAAGCCCTTGCTCGATGGCATCCCAGAGCCTGAGTTCAACGGCCTTCGTCCCCCCGAACCAGTGGGTGACGTCTCGCCCGTCCCCACGCTCGGGCGTGGCCGTAAGCCCGATCAGCACCCAGGGGGTGAGATGTTTAAGCCACCGGTCGTATGACTCCGCCTCGGCGTGGTGGAACTCGTCGACAACGACAATGTCCCACCGCTCGGGCGGGATGCCTTCAAGCCCCTGTCTCCTGAGACTCTGAACGCTCGCGAAGAGATAGTCAGAGTTGGCGGGACGCTCCCCATCTACTAGGCGCTGCCCGAAGGCCGAATCTCTTAGGACGGCACGGAACGTCGTGCGCGCCTGGTCCAGAAGTTCCCTGCGGTGCGCCATGAACAAGAGTGTGGGATGCCTTCCGTGCGTGGCAAAGAAGCGCGCGCGAAGGTTCTTGTAGTCGAGCGCCGCGATAACCGTCTTCCCGGTGCCGGTTGCCGCGACCACAAGGTTGCGGAAGCGACCATGCACAAAGCGTTCTGTCTCGAGAGTCTCAAGGATCGCTTCCTGGAAGGGCAGCGCGCGAATGTCGAAGCTCCAAGATGAGCTTGACGGGTCGCGCTGGCCCTGAAGTGCAAGTTGGAGGCGTTCGCCGTCACGTGCCGGTTCATAGGGCTCAAACGCAGGATCATTCCAATAGGTCTCGTATGCCGAGGCGAACTTCTCTATGACTCGCGGAGAATCGTCCCCAACGCGAACATTCCACTCCAACCCGTCCGTGAGTGCTGCTGCTGATAGGTTTGAGGAGCCAACGTAAGCGGTGTGATGTCCCGTGTCTCGATGGAGGAGCCACGCCTTCGCATGAAGACGGGTGCGGCGGGCGTCGTAGCTGATGCGGATCTCGCTCCCAAGGTCGTGAAGCTCATCGAGCACTCGCTTCTCGGTTGCGCCCATGTAGACCGTCGTGAGCACGCGAAGGTGAGTGCGATGTCGGTTGAGGAACGCCTTCAACGCAGGCTTTAGCCGGATGTATCCGCTCCAGAGCATGAAAGAGCAGAGCAGATCCACGCGATCAGCTGAGCCGAGTTCGAGCGCGAGCTCATGCCCGAGCTGATGTTCATCTCGGGCGTTGATCAGGAGATGGGTCTCTGCCAGCGGAAGCGAAGGCCTGGGAATTGGCGTGGGCCCAGTTACGGGATCGTTGCGGAGCAACGCGAGCAGCATCTGGTCCGTAACCAGCGACGCCCGATCGGTCTCGTCCGATCGGTCAAGTGATGCGAGCTGCTGCTGAAGGAACAGAATCAGCCTGTTCACAACTTGCCGCTGCAGTTCGACTCGAGTTTCAGGCGTACCAATGCCTGCGAGTCCGGATCGAAGCAGGTCTCTGAAGTACTGCGAAAAACGACCAGCGGCGACGTCCGCATCGAGCGTGCTACAGCTCGGCGTGAGTTGCTCGGAAAGCGCTTGGATTCGGTCCCTCAGTCCCTCAGAAAGGACCTGCTCGTAGATCCCAGGCTTCATCTCAGAAGACATAGGGCGGGATAATACCGAGGCGGGCACAACGCTTAGAGAGAATAGTTCTTACCTCGCCTTCACCCACCCACCACCTCGTCCGCTCCACGTCTGCTTCTCCACCGGTATGTGTCCCACATCGCTGTACATGACGGGGCGGAGCGTGCCGTTGGGGCGGACCGCGATGATCGTCAGGGACGCGTTGCCGCAGTCGAGGTTGGCCCACTCCTTCGTGTCGGCGCCCATCGCGCGCGCCCAGGTCCAGCGGATGACGTTGCCGTGGCAGACCAGCACGTCGTAGGTGTCGCGGTCGGGGGTGGGGGCGAAGTAGCGCGTCCAGTTCACAGAACGCGCGGAGTCGCACTCGGCGACGTCCTGCGGCCTCTCGCCGGCCATGATGCGCGCGTTGGTCGTCGTGGGCGTGCACTCGTTCAGCACGGCGTCTCGCGTGGGCGTCATCTTCATGGCCTTGGCCATGTCGTCGGCGGTCTGGGCGGCACGCAGTAGCTCGCTGCTGATGAGACGGTCGAACTTCACGGGAAGCTTGGCCAGTCGCTCGCCCACCAGCGTCGCTTGCTCGTGGCCCAGCTTGTTGAGCGGGTTCGCCACGCGGTCATCCGTGGCACTGGTGTCGCGGTCGTAGATGCCGTGGCGCACCAGGTACACGAAGTGCGTCCCGGTCGCGGCGGGAGCGGCAGCGGGCGAGCCGGGCGCCTGCGCCTGCGCCGAGCCAACGACTGACAAGAACAACGCGCAGACCAACAATGCATGCTTCACGGTGAACCTCCGGTAGGTCGTGCGAGCATGATTCATGAGCATTGCCGCAAGGCTAGGTCAGCGCGACGCGGCCGGGCAAGCGGCCCGAGCTCCCTGCTATCCTCCGCGGCGGGAGGGTCTCATGCACGCACCGTCCGTTCGCGGAGTCGCTCTGGCCGCATTGTTGGTCGTCCTGCTCGCGTCCGCGCACTCGCCTGTCGCCTCGGCCAGCGGCCTGTGGGCGTTGCCAGCCTCGTACTCCGGCGTCCTGCCGTGCGCGGACTGCACGGGTGTGCGCTACCAACTCAACCTGTACGCGGGCGGCGCCTACATTCTGGCGCTCACGTACCTACGCGACAACCGCGACGAGACGTTCTACGACATGGGCTTCTACTCGCTCAGCAGGGACTCCAGTCAACTGGTGCTCGACTACCGCGAGCCCAACGCGATGCAGTTCGCGTTCACCAGATCGGGCTCACTTCGCAAGCTCGACAACGAAGGTCGGCTGATCGAGTCCGAACTGGAGTACGAGCTCCAACGTGAATCCATCGTGTTGCCGCTCGAGCCGCGGCTCAAGCTCACGGGCAACTACACCTACATGGCGGACGCGGCCATGCTCACAGATTGTCGGTCGGGGCTCCGGTTTCCAGTGGCGCCGGGCGGCGCGGCACACGCGCTCGAACAGGCCTTCCTCGCCGATAAGTCCGTGCGCGACTCCATCGCCGGCCCGCCGCAGCCCAAGAGCACGGCGAAAGGCACGCCAGCGACCAAGAACGCGTCAGCGCGCACGAGTGAGCCGCCACCCCTCATGGTCTCCGTGTATGCGCGCATGTTGCTGCGACCGCCGGTCGGGATCGAAGGCAACAAGCCGATGCTGTTCGTCGAGCGACTGGTCGAGACTTTCCCGGGCGAATCCTGTGGTGCCCGTGGCGTCACGCACGCACTCGAAGGCACACGCTGGGTGCTCACGCGCCTTAACGGCAATCCGGCGCGCCTGGCGCCCAAACAGCGCGAGCCGATGGTCGCTTTCGATCGCACCGCACACCGCGTGTCGGGCTACTCGGGCTGCAATCAGTTCTCGAGTTCCTACGAGCGTGGTCCCGACGGCAGCGGCAAGCTCCTCATGAGCAGCGTGGCGGGCACGCGCATGGCGTGCGCAGGCCCGGATCTCGAGACGCCGTTCCTCGAAGCGCTGGGGCGCGTGCAGGGCTATCGAATCACGGGCCCGCACCTGGAGCTGCTCGATGCCGGCGGCGCCGTGGTGGCTCGCTTCGAGGCGCGCAATCTGTAAGGCACCGCCTCAGATTGCCCGCGCCTCACACTGCGCGCTAGAGTCGCGGAGATTCCACTCATGTCTTCAGCCGTCCGAATGAAGTCCTGCAAGGAGACACCCATGCGCGTGTTCCACAGCCCGCTTTGGCGCGGCACCCTGATGGCGACGGTCCTGGCCGCGGCGCTGTCGGGCTGCGCCGCGACCCAGACGGGCAACATGTGGCGCGATTCGACGTTCCAGTCGCCGGGCTTCAAGAACATGCTCGTGATCGCGATGCGCAAGGACGCGACGCGACGGCGCATGTGGGAGGACAACTTCGCGTTGGGGCTCGCCAACTACGGCGTGAAGGTGCAGATGTCCTACCGAGTGTGGCCCACGTCGCTGCCCGATACGGCGGCGGTCATCGAGGCCGTGCGGCGTGACGGCTACGACGGCGTGTTGGTCTCGCACCGCGAGGACGTCAAGACCGAGGAGTGGGTGCCGGGCTACACCAAGCGCGAATCGGTGACCACGCAGAGTTGGTCGGGCGCTTACTACACGTATTGGACAGATGTCGAGGTTCCGGATCGGATGGAACCGACGACGGTCTTGAACTACAAGACCCATGTCTGGACCACGGCGGAGCCCGCGCGCATGGTGTGGTCGGGCACGGTGCAGACGACCGATGCGATCACCGACAACGTGATCCGGCAGTTGGTCGAGAAGAACATCCTGGGCGAGATGGAGAAAGCGAAGCTGCTCACGAAGCTGCCAAAGTAGGCTTCGCGACTCGCCCAAGCCGAAGCCGGACCCGGAGCGCCTCAGCGTTCCGGGTCCGGCTTCGTCCCGGGGTAGCGCGTCTGCAGCGATTCGGCCGCGTGGGAGCGCCCAAGCTGCACGTAGATGATGCCGAGCTCGTTCACCCACGTGTGCGGCAGCGGCCCCACCGGAGGGTCGGCATTCTCTCGCAGCGCGATCGCACGCTCGGCTGCCTCGCGCGCTGCCTCCCAGTCGCCAACACGCGCGGCACTCCCGGACAGCCGGTGCAGCTGTTCGGCTTGTTCGGCGCCATCGTAGGCGGGGCTCGCTGCCGAGAGCCGGATTCCCCGTTCCAGGTGTGGCACGGCCTCTGCGTGCCGGGCGTGCGCGTACAGATACGAGCCGTAGGCCAGCTCGAGCGGCGCGGTCATGGGGTGATCCGCACTTGTGCGCCGCTCACCCATTCGCAGCGCCTGCGTGTAGAGGGACTCCGCTTCGATCGGGCGCCCGAGCTGGTCCACGTACTCGGCGAGCGATGCCAAGAGCAGCGCCCGGTCCAGCCCGACCGTGTCTGCGTCCGCGGCTCGAACTTCGATCGCCTCGCGCTGAAGTGCCTCGGCCGCGGCGTACCGGCCGCTGACAGCGTTCGTGCGCGCCAGCGCGGCGAGTGCCTGCCGGGCGGCCGGCACGTCGGTATGGCTAGCCGCACGGTGCAGCTCGACGGCACGCGTGAGAAAACGCTCCGCCTCCTCGGACTTACCCAAGCGGCGCAGGCAGTCGGCCGTCTCGACCAGGAGTCGGCGCAACAGCACAGAGTCTGGCCGTTGCATACCATCGATCAGCCCGATCACGTGGTTCTGGTACTCCAGCGCAAAGGGGAAATTGCCGGCGGCCATGAGCGTCTGCTGGAGCACGTCATAGCTGTGCACGAGTCGCGTGCTGTCCACGGGCGGGAACTCGCGCGCCAAGACGACCAACTGCCGGCTCAGCTCGACGGCACGCGGATGGTTCTGATTCTCGCGAGCGCGGGCGATGTCGCGTTCCAGTCGGTCCCATTCCGAGACGGGCTTGGAGCAGCCCGCGACAAGCAGGAGCCCCAACAGCGGCGCCGCGACGAGCGCGCTGGCTCTGGCAAGGCGAATCCTCACGCGGGCTTCACCCGCAGACGGCGCAGGCGCCAGATGATGAGCACATGGCTCGCGATCAACAGCGGCACGACAAACGTCGGCACCAGGCTCATGGGGAACACGAGCAACGCTTGGACACCCTCGGGTGAGTGCAGCGCGATACGTGTGGCGGTGATCACCACGAGCAGGATGTCCGCAAGCCCGAGTGCGTTCCACAGCGCGAACAGCGACGGCTTGGACATGGGGTCGCGCAGGAACAGCACGATCGCCAATGCCCCCGTCGCGGCGACGATGTCGCCCCAGCCGGCGGTCACGGCGAACTCGCCGGACATCTGCCCGCGCCCGTACAGGACGAGGAACGCGATGCCCACGTAGCGCGTCAGGTGGAACGCCACGAACCCGCGCAGGTTCACCTGCATGAGCCACGCACGCAGGCCAGGGTGGAACGCGCCGGAGAGGATCAGCGCCAGCGTCAACGCACCGATCATGACCTGCGGCAGCGGCGGCACCATGGCGGCGACGCGACCCGTCAGCCCCGCCAAGCACGCGGCCACGAGCCACAGGCCGACGACGGTCAGGAACGGACGACTGCTCGGCTGGGACATCCTCGCGACCTCCTCTGTTCGTCGCTATTCCGTTGGCGCGTCGGCCATCTGCTCGCGCGGGGGCTCGACCGGCCGCACCATGAGCATCTTCTCGCGCTCCACGTACACCGTTCCGGCTTTGGCGCCACGGGGCTTTCGAACGTACTTCTTCTGCGTGAAGATCACCGGCACTTTGCCTGCCGTGCGCGCCTTGCTGTGAAACGCCGCCCAGCTCGCGATCTCTTCCAGCGTGGCCTTGCTGGGTTCGTTCACGCCCTTGCCGCGGCGCAACACCACGTGTGAGCCCGGGCAGCCGTGCGCGTGGAACCAGTAGTCCTCGGGCCGCGCCATGTGCAGCGTGAGGTGGTCGTTACCGTCACTGCTGCGGCCGATCAGCACGTCCCAGCCGTCTTTGCTCTTGAACCGCCACGGCACGAGCTTGCCGGGAACGTCCTGCTGCGCACGCTTGGGTGCGGCGGTGGTTGGAGACTTTGGACCGGCGACCTTGGCCGGGTCGTCGGCCACGATGCCCAGCTTGCGGCGCGGAAGTGGCTCGGGCGCGCGTAGCGACTCGCGGGTGCTCGTGGTGAGCGTGGCGAGCACGCGTTCCAGCTCGAGGTGGGCGGCCTCGGCTACTTCTCCTGCGTCAGGGGATGCTGCGCTACGCGCCGCAGCATGCTCGGTCTTGGCAGCGCGCGTCAGCTTGGCCTTGAGTTCGGCATGCTCGCGGCGTACAGCCTCGATGCGTGGCGGGATCTCGCGCAGTGCGCGCTCGGCCTTGGCGGCACGCTTGAAGTAGCGCGCGGCATTGGCCGGGGCGGCCACGGCGGGGTCCAGCTCGATGGTGAGCGTCTGCTCCGGGTCGGCGGGATCCGAGAGCGTCACGTTGGCCGAACGAGCCGGGACCTGGTGCGCGTACGCCAGCAGCGCCTCGCCGAAGCGGCGCCATTCCGGCCCCTTTCGAGCGTCCGCGAGGTCGCCCTCCAACGCGTCCACCTTGCGGGCCAGCTTCTTGGCGTGCCGGTCGAGCGACTTGCGCACGGCGGCGCGCCGCTCGGCCACCGGATTGGTGTCTGCGGAGTCCTGCTCGCCTGAGGTGTGCGGGTCACGAGTGGTCATGACGCGCCACGTTAGGGCACGCGGCGAGAGTGGGCCACTCGCGGCGAGCGTCTGGACTTCTTCCCGGATTCGTCTATCGCGCCTGCGCGAACGCGTAGCGCTGCTGGCCCCGCCAATCGATGAAGCGCGCGGTGAGGGAATCGCGCGTCATGCCCAGCCACACGAACCCCGAGGTGCCACCGAGGCTGAACCGGGAGTGGGGGCCGGAGCGGGTGGTGCGCGTCTTCGAGCCTGCACCCGACGTCACGTAGTTCACGCCGTCCACCACGATGTGCTGCAGGTCGTGGTCGTGTCCGTTGAGGTAGAGCTGCACGCGATAGCGATCGAGCAGAGGTTTGAGCTTTCGCACCAGGTCCGGCGTGTTGCCGTGCATCGAGCCTTCGGAGTAGACGGGGTGGTGCCCCACGACCACACGCCAGTCCGCTTTCGAGCGAGCGAGGCCGTCTTCCAGCCATCGCCATTGCGGGTTGGCCTCGTTGCGGGAGCGGTTCACGAGCGACTCGGTGTCCAAGAGGAAGAACTCAGCCACGCCGCCGCCAGGAAGCTCCCGCGTGAAGCTGTAGTAGAGGGCGGGCATGCGCCAGCGCTTGCTCTTGCGGGAGTAGTCGACCTGAGCCTGCGGGTTACCGCGATGGTCGTGATTGCCGACCGTCGGGTACCACGGCACCTGGAGCTCGGGCTGCACATAGACGTCCTCGAATGACTTGCGCCACGCGGGAGCGTCCACCGATGACACGCCGCTCTGGTAGAAGTTGTCGCCGGTGGTGATCACGAACTTGGCACCGTATGCCGCGGCGGCCTTGGCCATCTGTGCGGCGACCTCACGCTGCAGGTTGGTGCCTCCACGTCCCCAGTCGCCGAGAACGAGGAAGGACAGCGCCTTTGCCGGTGTCGCGGCGAAGCAGCGTGCCAGCGGCATCGCCGCCGTCACCAGGAGCGCAACGAGCAGCAGGCGCAACGCGAAGCGCGATCGTCTCGTGGCGACGGCCAGAAGTCTCAAGCGGGTCCTCACGGGAAGAGATCGGCATCACGATGCAACTGCTGACCGCAGCGTGGTGGAGGGAAACATTCTGCCCGCGGTGTGCAGCGCGCACCAACAAGCTCATGCGGGGCGGATCCTGCCGCGAGCAGGGTCCCCCTCTAGAGGTGGCGGGCCGGCCAGCCACTGAGTGCGCGCGGTGCACGTGATGAAGGCACTCCCGAACCCCGGGAGGAGCGAAAGAGGGGTGGGGAATACCTCCCACTCCGGAAACGAATCGCGGGAAACCGCACCGCGAAATCCATTGTGCCGCGAGAAGTTGAGCGTGCCCCGGTGTACGTGGTCAGGAGGGGGATACGCCGGTCTGGTCTTTGCACCCTGAGGTGCCGGGGACTCGAGTTCTGACGCTTAAGATTTCGTTGACATCCTCACAAACCCGGTCCTACCTTGAATATGTTGCCCGGGAACGATCGCCTCGGTTCGGAAGCCGCTATGAGTCCCCTCCTCTGCGAATCCGACGATCAAGTGCCTGCCCTCCGCGTGGCCCCCGAAGCCGCGGGAGGCACTTTCGTTTGCGCCCGCACCCGTGTCACCTCCGGGCAAGATGGGATCCGTGGTTGCGGACGCCATGGAGGGGAGCCCCGATGAGAGCACTCAATCGGATCAAGACTCTCGCGGCAGT
>Ga0075419_10002284_pt1 | contig 12363 bp, 21 predicted proteins | sample SoiMetdeltSBSDD3_FD_76900 | JGI IMG/M metagenome (GOLD analysis project Ga0075419, IMG submission 76900) | Bulk soil microbial communities from a Populus tree surrounding site in Tennessee, USA - Soil MetaG P. deltoides SBSDD3 | ecosystem: Environmental > Terrestrial > Soil > Tree plantation... | reverse complement strand
GCCGCTCAAGGTAGAGGCGCTTGCATTGGCGATATACTCGCCACCGAACTCCATCCCTATGGCGTAACGCGAATATCGATTGAAGGGCCGGAGATTTTACTGTCCCCAAAGCTGGCATTGACGATGGCGCTGTTATTGCACGAACTTGCCACCAATGCAGCGAAGTACGGAGCCTTATCGGATTCGGTCGGTAAAGTATCGGTCCGTTGGTCACACTCCGATCCTTGGCTGAACCTCGAATGGCGTGAAAGCGACGGTCCGCCAGTCACCGTTCCAAATCATCGCGGCTTCGGTACACGGCTATTTTTACGAGCGCTCGAGCAATTTGGTGGAAAAGTAGAAGCCACTTTTGCTTCAACAGGGCTGGTCTGCAAATTGAGCGTCCCGCTTTCAGACCTCACCCCCCAGTATTAGCCCCTCCCGCGTCCGGCGTGCCCTCGACGTTTGCAGCCAATGGGACCAGCGGAGTTAGCTAAGCACGTAGGCTATGCCCGCGAGCACGGCCAGCACGGAAAGTCCAAACGGCAAAAGTGCTCTGCGCCCATCGAACCCAGTAGCGCCCGCGTCCGAAGACTTGGCTTCTTTGACCAGCCGCACGTTTTCAACGTGCGGCTGGTGCTCCTGAGACTCGGACGGTTCCATGGTCCGATAACTTCGCTTTAGCTGCGAATGTTCCGGGAAACTCTTTTGCGAAGAAAAAACCCGCCTGCTCGAGGGCGGGGTTTAAGTGAGGGTGGATTTAGCGCCGTCACCGCAGGGAGTTCATAGATCGGCAAATTTCCTCATTTTGGTCAGCGGAAGCCAGGGCAATTTATGCCGCCACCACGTGTGCCCGTTCGATCTTACCGAACCGCTTGCGCTGTCGCGCAGCCGCCTTGCGATTGATCTTGCGCTTGGCGAGACCATTCAGCTTTTTGTCGGTCGCTTTCTCTTCCTTTAGGTTCATGTTCAACACCTTGCCTACATTGCTGTGGCCCAGAAGTCTGGCCCACGCCACCAAGGTGCCGTAGCGTGTTATCTCGTAATGCTCAACAACTTGTGCCGCCGCAATCAGCGCGGCATTGAGCACCATCTTGTCCTCGACCTCGCTCGCAATCTCATTCGCTTCATCAATGATGCCATCGATCGCTGGGCATTTGGTCGCTTCGGGCTTGACCCCCAGTGTTTTGAACGCCCGATCGAGCCGTTTGATCTGGCCCCTCGTCTGTTTGAGATGTGTCTGGAACCCCTTTTTGAGTTCGGCGTCAGACGCCTTCATGACCATATCCGGAAGGGCTTTTTCGATCCGATGTTCGGCGTAGTAGATATCGTGCATGCTGTGGCGGAAGAGGTCCTTCATCGTCTGCATGTCTGCGGAAAACCAACCCATGGCGCGCCTCCGTGTGAATTGTCTCAAGCGTTAAGTTGCGCGAGCGGTGCAGGTTCCTGGAAATCGAATTGAAAGTGAAGCCGAGCATCCGTCTGGTCAGGAGTGCGCGCAATCGCGTCGCGGTCAATCCGTCCAAGTCTCAGAAATCCGCTTCTGACAAGCAATACCGAGGGCCGCTGCTACGGCAGCGCCGGCGATCCCGAGCAAAAGCTTGTTGCGCGTATCGTCCTCCTTCAATTTCTCCGCAGCCGTCGCCGCCCATTCATCCATCTGGTTTCGAACATCATGTTGCCGGACGCGCACGTCGTTCAACAGATCCTCGCCGGAAGATTTAACTTTGTTCAAGACATCCTCGCCGGAGGATTTTAGCATTGAAGCGGTCTTATCGACTTTGCTGCCAATGTCCTCCTGCCATTCGCGCATTGTTTCTTTTGCACTTTCCCAAGCTTCCGAGCCTTCCGCCGTGGCGGCTTCTTGGGCTTTCTCGGCAACGTCCGCGGCTGCTGAGATAACCTGCTCCGCTTGTTTCTTAAGGCTCTCTTTGCTGTGCTGGATGTGGTCGAGCCGCTTGCCCGTGGCGTCGTAAGCCGTCGTCGGCGTGGTCTTCCACAGACTGAAGAGCCCGACCCCGACTAACGCACTCGCAATCGGAGGTCTTTGAATGAGTCGCCAGGCCACGCCGGCTCCAATCGCGATCACAGCCGCCGGATTTGACGCCGCCCGCGCCTTAAGCTTTTCCCAAAAGGCGTCTCTCGTATCGAAAGCCTGCTGTTTGAGATCGTCAGTAAACGCTGCAAAGGTCTGCGGAGAGCAAAAAACGGCAAGGTCTTGCGTCAGTTTTGCGCGCGACCGTTCGACTTCAATTTCATGATCATGCAAAGCGGCGCCAGCCATCACTTACTCCTGTCGGCGGCATGAGATTGCACTGAAGGCCCGCTATCCGTTGTCTTGGACTCGCCTCTCATCGAAGCTTTAAATGTATCCGCAACTTCGCCCGCAACCTCCTTCAGACCTTCGGGGTGGAGTCCGCGCTCCTCGGCAGCGCTCTTAAGCTTTTCGCCCGCTTTCACTGTTGCCTGCCTGAGCTGGTCACCAACGCGGTCCGCGGCTTTTGACATCTGGTCACCCACGGGACCGAGTGTCTCCCTTTCAAGTTCGGTCGGCGGAAGCGCAGCTGCGAGAGCGGCCCCGGCTGCGAGGCCAGCCGCTACAATCGCAAGAGGCTGATTTTGGAGTACGGCTTGCGCCCTATTCCGTGCTGCCCTAACCACCCGGTCCGACTGTTCGCCAGCCGCGCGTCTCGCTTGGTCCGCATATTCAGCCGCTGAAGAAGCATAAGATTTCGCGGCATCCATTGTTTGGTGGGCAGTGTCAGATACGCTGGAGGCGTAAGACGATGCTGCGCCAACCGTGCGGTTCAGCGTATCTGTGACGGTCTCAGCCACCTTGGAGGCCGATTCCGCAGCCCGTCGAGTGTGGCCATAGGCAGCATCCGTGGACACGGCGGAAGACGGTTGAGAACTACCCGTTCTCATCATGAGAACAACGCCTGCGGCCAGAAGCAGCAGGCCTTCCGGGTTCCGCTTGACGATATTAAGAATCCATTCGCCACCATTCCCGAGTAACGGCCCTGAATGCGCGCTCATGTGAACTGTTCCTTGGCTACGGCTATGTCCTGTTTGACCTGATTAATCGCCCGATCCGGGGCCAGCTTTTCGGGCACATCTGCCTTGCCTTTGGCAAACGCGGCACCACCGCCGGCTGCCAGCAGCGCAGCCACAATCAAGCTGGACCAATGCAAAGCAATTCCCGTCGCGCCCGAAAGGCCCAAAACACAGGCCTGAACGACCAGCAACGCCGCCAGAATCGCAAGAACGGCCGCGACCGACATCCAGACGCCGGCGCGAATGGTGATCGAAAGTTTCTCAGACAGCTCAGCGCGCGCTAGCCGCAGCTCGTTCTGCATGAGATCAGCCAGATCCGTGATGACCCTCGAAAACGCGTTTGGCAGCGATGAATATTGCTCAGCCATGGCCTTCGCTCGCGTGGTCGGATTGCATCGGTTGGATCGGCGGGGAGGACACTGAGCGGGTGTTTTTAAACGTTCGGAAAGCGAAAAATCCGGCGACTGCGGCCAGGCCGAACATCAATGCTGGCTGACGTCGCGTGAAATCGGAAGCGCTTTGCGTCAGCTGCTCGACGGTTTGACCCTCCAGACCTTCGGCATAATTGTCGACGTTGTGCGAAAATCCCCTGACAAGACTGGCGAGCATCGGGCTTTCGCCAGCCAAATCATCGGCTGCAAGCCTCAGGGACCTGGCTAGCCGGTTTGCTGATTGGGCACCCACCCCCAGCTGGTCGTTTAGAATGCCCGTGACATGACCGGACATCGTCGACGCGGCGTCTGCCGTCGCACGTTTTGCTTTTTCAGCAGCGTCCCGGGCTGTGTTGGAGGCCTTCGTGAAAGCTTCACCCGCAGCGTCGCGCATTTTTTGATTCCTTAGATCGTGGTTCGAGTCGGCCGACCCGGGACGTTCAAAATTCTGATTGCTCATAAGCCTCCTCCTTGTTCACAAACCTGTTGAACAAATCTTTGTTCCTGGCGTTCGGAATTTATGGGTCGGAGACTTGGCACTGGGTGATCTCGCAGGTGGACGCGCGACGATTGGAATGTCTTTTGACATACGGTTGCAGCTTTCGATGGGGCGTAGGTCCCGACGACTTCGACGACAGTCTCATCAAAGCCGAAGCGTCCGAGAAGATTGAGGAACTGAAGACTTTTTGAGGAGATCAACTGACTGGCGACGTAATCGTCGGCTACTCAGGTTCTCTGCAGCTGTCGTTTTCTGCGTGATCGATGCTGTATGACGCACGACTAACAAACGGATCCATGCGTCGCTTTAGCGCTGCGGGGTATTCAAACTCAATGTGGTGCCACACCGTTCCGCCGCATGCGAGTACAGCCTTCCGGTAAAATATCCTGCCACCCTTGAAGCCAGAGACGGCAATCCAATCGGCCTCGCGTCGAAAATAAGTGATGGTTTCGCCCTCCTGTCTCGCTGTTCTGTCCATATGGGCCGCGATTGGTTCAGAACCGACCGGTGAGGCATGAGGCGCGAACCACGAGGAGCCATCTGGAGATAGATAGCGCCCTTCATCAGGCTGCAATCGCCACCCGGGCGGGATCACTGCAGCGGCGTTAGGCCGCCCGTCTTGATGATGACGGGGGTCAATCCGATAGGGTGCGGCTAACGACGCGCTAACCGTCGCCAGCACGATCAGCGATGTGAGCGAGACAACACGCATAGGATCGAAACGCGCCAGCGAAAGCTTGGATCCCGCGTGAGGAATCGGAACAGAGATTAGATCACGCCGTTGTCTTCAGAGAAATAACGGAGGCAACTATGGCTCGAGGCGCACTTCTTTGGCTGCTTGGGGTTCCAATCCCGATCATCATTCTGCTCTTGCTATTCTGGCGCTGAAAATGCCGCGCACGCAGTTAGAACCCCATAAGGGCGACAAGCGTTATGTACGGCGCAAGGGTGGCAAATTCACTAAGTCGCAGGACGACGTCGGTCGCGCGCTGGCCGCTGACCGGCCTAAACGTGCGAAGCGCGTTGTGAAAAGCGGTGAAGGTGACCGAGGCGACCGGCGGCGGTAGCGAGATTTATCTGAGGTACGCGGAACTAGGCGGCTGCCTCTAGCTGTGCCACGTCAGCAATCCTCACAATTTGGTCCGCCACGAAATAATGCACCATGTGGCCGGCTTGCGGCACGCGCGTCACGGTGGCGTGCGGCATCGTCTTCTGCAGCCTGACCGCCTGCTCACTTTCCACGATCTCGTCGTCGCGTCCGGCGATGATCGTCGTGGGGCACTTGAGACGCCGGTATAGCTCCAAAAGTTCCTCAGAGCCGTCAGTACGGGAACATGACAAATGACAACGAGTTAAAAGACAGCGAATACGAGACCTGCAGGTTACAAATGAGCAAAGCCCGGAGACGAGCCCGCGCATTCCAAGAGCAAGCCGAACGCACGACGCGACGGGAAAGAGCAATCCAGCGTACGATCGATCGCAAAGCTCAATCCAAAGCCACTTCCGCGAGGAAATCCCGCGCGATGCAGGCTGGAATGCGTAGATATCCTGCGCCAAAATTCCCGCGACAGCACCTTCAAAAACCTGGCCGGGAAGCGGACCTTAAGCTCGCGCCTATGTATGAGGCGCCCGCCTATCGCGGATCTGAAAAGCTTCGCGACATGGTGGCCCTTGTCACGGGCGGCGATTCCGGAATTGGCAGGGCTGTTGCGGTCTTGTTCGCGAGAGAGGGTGCCGATGTCGCAATCGCCTACCTAAATGAACACCGTGACGCCGCTGAGACAAAACGGGCTGTCGAAAAAGAGGGCCGCCGCTGCATCACGATGTCCGGTGACGTAGCGGACCCGCGTTTCTGCAAATCAGCAGTGAGAAAGACCGTCGATGTGTTCGGCAAACTCGATATTCTCGTCAACAACGCCGCATTCCAAGAGCATGTGAACAAACTCGAGGATCTTTCCGACGAGCATTTCGATCTCACCCTCAAAACGAACCTTTACGGCTACTTCTATATGGCAAGGGCTGCAGTACCCTTGATGAAAAAAGGCGGCTCGATTGTCATGAATGGTTCGGTGACCGGCTTGCTCGGAAGCAAGAACCTGCTCGACTACTCGATGACCAAAGGCGGCATCCACGCTTTTGCGCGATCGTTGTCGATGCAGCTCGTCGATCGAGGGATTCGGGTCAATGTAGTCGCGCCTGGGCCCGTTTGGACCCCACTCAATCCGGCCGACAAGTCCGCCAAGGCAGTCCAGAAATTCGGCGCCGACACACCGATGAGGCGCCCGGCCCAACCCGAGGAAATTGCACCGGCCTTTGTTTTCCTCGCAGCGCCTTGTTGCTCGAGCTATATCACGGGCGAAGTGCTGCCCATCATCGGTGGCTATTCGGGTGGTTAGCTCGATTGATTCCGTGTATCGAGAAACTGTCGCTAAAGAACAGAGCCGATCAGGGCTCTGTTCTTTTTTTACGGCGTTTTTCAAAGTCAGTCGTACTTGAACTCTGGCATACCCTTCAAGGAGTCCTTGGTCGCCCCATTGAGGACAGCGTGGTCGGGATACCACTTATTTTTGGTGGTAGCTGACGTTGTCGCTGTAGCAGGTCTGTTGGCCGAACCGGTCGTTGCAGGTGATCCGGTGGTTGAAGTCGACGAGGACCGCACGGGCTCATTGACAAACTTTAGTTTGCTCATCTCAACTTTGATGTCGTGTTGGCCCATGCCCAGGAAGCCGCCGACACCGATTACCACTCCATCGACTTTCCCAGACTTATCCAACAGGATCTCACTTATATCGCCCAGCTTTTCGTTCTGATCGTTGTACACATTTAGCCCGATCAGTTTCGAGGACCGCCACTCTTCTGCAAATGCAGGGACAAGCATGGTTGTGGCGAGTAACCCGCCAAGTAAAAGTCTGCGCATCGGAGCACCTCTGAAAGGTTGAATCACTGTCGCCAACGCAGGGAATCAATCCTTGTTCCAAGGTTCGCTCTCCGACTCCGGGAACATGTCGAACCAACGTCGCGTTACAGACACGCGCGAGCTACGGGAACCAAAATGATCGTGGGAACTTATTCGCCGTGTACCAGTGGAGGAAAACCAATGTTGAAGAAACTAGCGCTGGCAATGGCAACTGTGGGCCTTCTGATGTCCACGGCCAGTGCCGACTACTACATCGTCCAAGAGCAAGCGACGAAGAAATGCAAGGTCGTTGAAACCAAGCCCACCGAAACCACCTGGGTACAGGTTGGACCGCTCGCATTCAAAACCCAGGCGGAGGCTGAAAAGCAGATCAAGACCGTCTGCGTAGAGAAACGGTAAGTTTAAACGCTGCAACCGACTAACCCTGCAAACGTTGGCTTTAGGACCGCGTGCCCCCTTAGTTAGTTCCTAAGAAGCGCGGTTGTTAGGGGCCGGGTTGATTTCACCATCGCCTGGCCCTTTCCTTTATTAGATTGGCTTAAAAAAATTGGGGCCACCGCACGGGAAGCGGCAGCCCCGGATAAGCGCGCCGCCAGCTTCAGGGGAAAGGGGGACGGGTGCTGACGGCAGCACTCTTTAACTCTCTTAGGGCTGCGGCGTTCCCGGCTCACTCTCATCGAGGCTCTTAAGCGGCTCGGGCCGGCTTAACGACCGGCAACCGCCTTCTGAGCTTGGCCGATCTATCGTCACTTAGATCGCCACAGCACAAACGAACGCTACGCCTCCGTTTGGGTCTCAAACAAGTGCGGATTGCCTCTACGCTGGCCCTTTGGGTCACGATTGACTCGACTGCAGTTGTCACGGCTAGCAGCGCTTCAGCATTGATACCGGCGAACGTGCCCGAATATTTCTGTGTGATGCCTGGGCAGGTGTTGAACTTCATCAGCACAGCACATCGACGGGCTACGTATTACTCACGAGATGACCTGATGATGGAAGCATTCAACTGAAAAGAATTTCACTGAGCTCAACAAAACAAACCTCTCCAGCCGAACATCGGTGGCCTTCGCCTGCTTCCAGAAGGGCCTGAGCTTCCTCAGGACTCGAAGCTTCTACACACCACTCCTCGGTTCGAGTGACGAGCATGGTTGCGTGATAAGTCTGTGTTTTAAGTTTGGTCAGCATGGTGAAGTTTGAATCCGCGAATCAGCAAATTGGTTCCGGAACGACTATGCATGAGGGAACGTTGATGTACGACCTCGTTACGGAGTTCCATCATGGCCCCACGTGCGTACTGGAAGGGATTTCTGCGCCTTTCCTTAGTCTCCTGTCCGGTTGCCCTTTATCCTGCGACATCCGAGTGGGAAAAAATTCATTTCGACCAGCTCAACAGAAAAACAGGCAATCGTATCCAATACCGGAAGGTCGATTCAGATACGGGCCGCGAGGTCGATAAGGACGACATCATCAGGGCCTATGAGAAGAGTAAAGGCGAGTACATTCCCGTCGAGCCAGAAGAACTTGAAGCTGTTGCAATCGAAAGCAAGCGCACGATTGAGATTGACCAGTTCGTGCCTCGCAAAGAAATAGACGAGCTCTATTTTGCCAATCCCTACTACATCGTCCCGGATGGAGAAGCCGGCGCCCAGGCCTTTGCTGTGATCCGGGATGCGATTGAAGAAGAAGGCATGATGGCTTTGAGCCGTGTCGTGTTCACCTCGCGTGAGCACGTCATTGGTTTAGAACCACGAGGCAAGGGCATCATGGGAATTACGCTGCGCTATCCGTACGAGGTGCGCGACGAAAACGATTATTTCGGTGACATTCCGAGTGAGCAAGTCACGAAAGACATGCTGGATCTCGCCAAACACATCATCAAGACGAAGACCGGCCACTTTAAGCCGAATGAATTTGAAGATCAGTACGAGGACGCTCTTAAAGACTTGCTTCGCAAGAAGGACAAGGGCGAAAAAATCGAAGCGCCGCGTGAACCAAGATCAGACAATGTCGTGAACCTTATGGATGCCCTGAGGCGGAGCGTACAGGGCGAACGCGCGCCCGCAAATCACTCGCGCAGACGACGCGCCAGCCAGCACCGGAAGCCCGCAAAAAAACGGGCTCCCTCACGTCACAGAAAAGCAAGCTAGATGTTTGCTACAAAATTCATCCAGCCGACGCTCTGCCGCGCTGCCTGTTGCTTGCTGCTAGTCCGGGTCGCAGCTCAGCCCGTCGCCATACACTAGTTACGCTTCGCGCTTTGCTCTCTTCGCTTTCTGCACTTGCCGAATAGTCTTGCAGATTCGTTCAATTTCGACCCGCCTGCGTGCGCGGCGACGCCTTTTAGCCCTTAGTTTATTGATCATAGCTTAGGGACCAAATCCACATAACGAGCCATGCAGGCATCGTGTGTTTCCCCATGACGTTCGCACTGCGCAATTTCCTCCCGCCAATCAGGCAGTCGAATATCGGCACCGTAGTGTTTCAATAAAGTTTGCTTTCGGTATTGACCGGCGCGTCCGCACTTGCCGCAAGGCAGGCGAACCATGTCGAAGGGGTACTCGCTAAGCTGTAATGAGCCATTCATGGAACGGAACTTAGCTCGCCAGGCGTGCTATTTTTCGGAATGCCCACAAGGAGGCGATGCCGCTCAGCGAAATTAGAATTCCGAATGCGGCGACAGCCAAAGCTTCGACGTGAACCATAATCTCGAGCGTACTCATGTCAGCAAAACGACAACGGAAGATCACAGGTTCCATGAGCAGGCCCGCTCAACGCAGTTATTCGGTCTCTTCGTCTACTCAGGCTAACCTTATTCGAATTCGAGGGGCGGTCGTTGCCCGCCGGTATGCAAACAGTCTCCGAAGCGAAGGAGCGATCGCTTGTGCGGTACATCGAACGACATCATCGGCATCTCATTGCTGGCGCCATGCACCTTCAGGCTTCGGCTTAAGAAGGGAAGCAGTTGGGATCGGATTTCCCTTCAGGCCAATCCGCGCTCCGCTTCGCGATGCAGTGCCCGCGTTGCAATGAGCATGGCCGCCCGCGCATCATTGCATTGGCGCGGCATCCGTCGATTTGAGAAATTGCTCGCTTTGCCGTTATTTGTTCGGCTGATTTACCTTTTTGTCCATCGCTTCGATGTCCTGAGAGGCCAATTCCTTTCCACCGTGAGTCCGGATCATTGCGCTCTCGCGTTCTTCGACTGACATTCTCATCACAAATAGGACGGCTTCTCGAAGTGTATCAAAGGAAGCGCTATTGCAGGGACGACCTAATTCTGTATCTGGCTCGGGTGTCGAAAACCAGATTACCGTCGCGGGCTCATCCAAACCGGACATGCACCCATTCTCCCTAATTCAGTACCGTATTCAAAGCTGGTTGTGACCGCTTTCTGAAGGAACCAATTCTCCTGTTGCTCCGTTGCCCCCCCGCGGGGAATGGATGTTGGTTGAGGAAGCCATGACTACTGCTGCTAAATGCAGACGAATGGCCGCGATGCTTCGCGCGAAAGCGGATAGAGAAAGCGACCCTGAGGCGAGGGCCGAGTGGAAGTGCATTGCGCGAGGCTATCTTATTTTAGCTAATCAATTTGAGCGGAGTGGCTCTGAGGACATTATTCTTCCCACAATTCGCGAGATCGACGAAAAAGTCATCTGACTTCATGGCGGGCTCAACGAAATCTAAAGAACCCAAGCAAAAACGCCACAAGCGCGAGCGTGACCTGGAAAATCTTTATGGCGCGATCCGAATAGGTGCGGTAGCTGGTGCTTTGGAACATCGCCGTAAGCGTCACGCGAATGGGCCAGCCAAACAGAAAAGACGAGCGCATTAAAACGTACCTCAACAGCGCGTGTTGCCGCTAGGCGCCTTGGGATTTTTTGAGACCTACTTCGTACACAGTTTGGCAAGTGCGCCAAATGCCAATACAAACTCCGCACTCGGTTGTTATTCTTCGATTCGGCATGACAACATGACCGGAGAGAACAGATGGACCAACGAGTCACTGACGCTCTGACTGCCGCTGCGGCGGCATGGACGACCCTCGCGCTCCAGCAACTCGACCCTAAGTGCCAAGACGCGGCTCTGGCCTGCACGCAAGGGCAAGACCTGGACATGCACGTGGTGATTAGAATCCGCCGGGGCGCCGTCGAACTTGAGGGCACCGATGAGAGGGCCAGGAAACGCATCACGCTATACCGCGAGGAGGTCGCACCATTGCGTCTTTCGACGCCATTTGCACAGCCTGATGTAGACACGAAGCAATGAGCTAACGGGTGGCGACGATTGGTGGCACGGATGAATGAAAGTGGTAGCCGCGTTTAATGGTCTGCCGCGTGAGCCACGGACACGCTGCAACTTGCAGCTCGTGTGGGAGGGGCGAATATGGCCGAAACACCCAAACTTGAACTCGTTGATATACAGCCGATTATTCTCAAGTTAGAGGGGCCGTTTTTTAGTGTTCGCGTTCACACTAAGGACGCGCAATATCCCGAAATCGATCTGGTGGTGCAAAGACGGTTTCTTAACTCGCTGAAAGACGAAATCATTGAAATGCTGGAAGACTTCCCCGAACAGGCCGAAGATTAAGAGCGCTAGCTTTCGCAGGCGCTTAAGGCCGTGAGCTGAGCACAACATTGATCTGGAAAGCTTGACGGGCTTTTTTCTCTCTATCAGCCCTGCTGTGTGTCCGCCGGCGAAGAGATTGTGGTCACCGGTGTCAGGGTTAATAGGGGTGCCCTGCGGTGGCTGGCGATGGTGGAGCGGCCGTGCGGGTGCCGCCTGCTGCGCCTTGACCAACGTCCGCAGCATCAGGAAAGCGAGCCCTCTTTAGCGAGGGTTGAAGAGGTCGAACCAGCGGCGCCTTTTTAACTCACTTGAGGCCGCGTTCCCGGCTCACTCTCACCGAGGGCCTTTAAGCGCCTCGGAGGCAATGAACAGAGGTTCGGTTGCTCCGTCAGCCAGTTGGCGTCTAACGGTTTATCTGCGCTGCGCTCGATCTCAACATTGCATTTCGGACACAGAAACGTTTTCCGTTCGTACCCAGCGCCGAAATCAGAATGTGGGCCGCGCCTGATGAGATGCATCGATCCGCCGCACTGTTGGCAGATTGGTCTGTCGTCGGCACCAAAGTCGCGGGCTGGTTGTTCGGCAGACAGAGGTACCCCCAAAATTGTCCACCGGCGCGTCTGAGCGTCGGGCTACGATTAATCCAAATAAAACCAACCAAAATTATTGGACCACGCAAAGATAGTCTGCCCGCTCTCGAATTTAGTTTGATTAATCACAGATTTTTTATTTTGTGTCGGATGCGCTGCAGCAATTGGTTGCACTGCAAATAAGATGCACGCACCGAAGACTTGTTGTTGAACCTTGCACGTTAGACAATCGAAGTCGGCGCGGGCCGCGCCTTTTGAGGAGGACGAGCGATGAAAGATCCACAAATAGGCTGGATTGCAGCGATCATCATCGGCGGAGTTGCGGGC
>Ga0075419_10002283_pt1 | contig 12368 bp, 9 predicted proteins | sample SoiMetdeltSBSDD3_FD_76900 | JGI IMG/M metagenome (GOLD analysis project Ga0075419, IMG submission 76900) | Bulk soil microbial communities from a Populus tree surrounding site in Tennessee, USA - Soil MetaG P. deltoides SBSDD3 | ecosystem: Environmental > Terrestrial > Soil > Tree plantation... | reverse complement strand
TCGATCCCGCGACGGTCATTGACCAGGCCACCTTCGAAGATCCCTTCCAGTATCCTGGGGGCATCTCGATGGTGATGGTGAATGGAAGGATCGCGCTGCGGGATGGCGCTCGCGTGGGCAGCGGAGCGGGGAAGGGGCTCCGGCCGTCCTAGGGTTTTCCTGATCCCGTGCGCTTGCAGTTGGCGACCTTCCTGTTGAGTTTAGGGGACCGGCAGACGCACTTTATGAAAAAGGATCAATAATGCAGAAGGGTTGGGTGGTCCGCGTTCGCTCCGCTACATCGAATACCAAGGGGTGGCAAGCGCGCATCCCCTATGGCAAGGTGGTCGCGCAAACCAAGAGCCGTCGGTTCAAGAGCCGCCTCTTCTCGGATACGGTGCACGGCGGGTCGATCAAGGCGAAGCAGGCGGCACTGCGATGGCTGAAGAAGAGCACCGCCGGTTCCGCTCCAAAGCGCGGCAAATAGCGGTTGGATCAGCCACGTTTGCAGCGCTGAGAATCAGGGTCCTTCCGGCTCGGAGCTGATCTCGGCTCCGGGGAATGCCAGCATCGCCGGTAACCGAAGCCTTTCTTCAACCATCCCGCGGGACCAGATCAGCGCTTTGCTGTCTTCCCCAATCTGCCATTGGTACTTGGTCCGGAGCGGAGATGCCGCGACGACCGGGGAGATCCTGAGCGGAACGAACAGGGTGTGCCGGTCCGAGAGGAGACAGATCAGAAAGTCGCCGTGGAGGAAGACCCGGAGGATCCGGAGGGCGTCGACTTCTGCCGCCGTGTAGGTTGGCCGGCGGCGAGGCCGGCCCCGGCGATCGGGTTCCGTGGCTGCAGAGAATTGCGTCGTCTTTGCCAAGTGTCACGCCTCTCCGGGTCGAGGGCTCCCAAGGTGTGACGACGCCATTCTGTTTTTATGCACTGCGCTTCCGTATCCCTCCTTTATTGTATCTGCTGTCCTGCTGCAAAATCATACAACGTCAGTCGCCGAAGCCGGTAATATGCCTGCCAGTATCCCCGGAGAGCCTGCACGAACTGGTTCAGCGCCTGGTCCTTCTCGGTTTGGGCGACGTAGAGGTTGTCGATCGTGATTCTGCCGATGACATACCGGTTGAGGGCGACCTCGAACCGCTTGGCAGCCACCGTGTCGCCCTTGGCTGACAGCGCCAGATTTCTTCGCGCCTGCGACAGCTGGAGCGCGGCGAAGTGGGCGTCCTGGGCTGTTTGCTCCAGGGTCGAGCGGCCCAGCGTGACGACGCGCTCCTGGTCGGCCTCGGCTGCGCGCACCGACTCCTTGCGGGCGCCCCACTGCAGCAGCGGGACTGAAACGGACAACGCGAAGGTCCGCGCTTCCTGGAGGTTCTCGTACGCCAGGCTGGCTTCCGGTCCGGTTGCGTTATAGCCGTAGCTGGCCTGCACCGTCGCCCCGATGCCGGTGGCGAGCTTCGCTTCGGTGACCCGACGGCGCGCTTGCACCTCCTGAAGCGCCACGTCGCTCACGCTCGCACGGTTGCGCATCGCCTCGGCTACCGCGCGCGCGGTGTCGGCCTCGAACTCGGGGACGTTGGGGTCGACCACGATCTCGAGCGGCTGGGTCGCCGGCAGATTGAGGGCGAGCCGGAGGGCCGCCATGGCCCGGTCCTGTTCCAGGCGGGCGCCGTCGAGGGTGGTCCGGGAGCGGAGAAGGGCCAGCTCACTTTGCAGCAGATCGTTCTCGCCGATCCGCCCGACTTCGTAGCGCCCCTTGTTCAGGGTATAGAGGGTGTCGTTCACGGCCGCGTTCTTGATCGCGTTGTTCAAGGCGACTCGCGCCGCATAGGCGTCGAAGAAGAGCGCGGCGGTCTGGATAGCGATATCCTCGCGCGCTTCGAGGTACTGCCGCTCAGCGACCTCCCAGCGGATCGGCTGTTCCCGCCGGTCCCACGCCGACGCATTCGGCCGCCGGAGATCCTGCCGCAGTCCGAAGGACACGGGAGTCGACGAATAGGTCCGGAACGACTGCTCTCCGCTCACCTTGAGCCGGGCCAGCGACGAGGTGACAAAGAAATCGCCCCCGGTGAACGGCAGCTTCTGCGACATCGTCATCGTGGCCGTGGCGTTGGTCTGGTCCTGGGGACGGAACAGGGTACTGCCGTCGGGCTGCACGACCTGGATGATCGACCGGTTATAGGAAGGAAGCGTGCCGCCCAGGCTGAGCTGCGGCATGAGGCGCGAGTAGAAGGCGCGGTCCCGGTACCTGGCCGCCTCGCGGGTGGCCGCCGCCGCGCGGGCCTGGTGGCCCTGCTGCTGGGCCAGCTCGATCGCCCGCGCGAGTGTCATCGGCTCTTGCGCGGGGAGTCGAGCGGTCGCGAGAAGCCCGGCCGATATTCCGACCGAGAGCCGATAGCCGATAGCCGATAGCCGCTTCATCATTCGTACCTCAAACAAACGACCGGATCCTGCCTGGCGGCCCGATACGCGGGGACGATGCCAAACGCGATTCCCACCGAAAAGGAGACTCCGAAGGCGACCAGCACCGACGCGACCGAGACCATCGTCTTGATCCCGGCCAGCCGCTCGATGCCGCTGCTCAAGCCCATGCCGATCAGAATGCCGGCGACGCCGCCCGCCACGCTGATGATCACCGCCTCGCTCAGGAACTGGAAGAGAATGTCGCGCTGGGTGGCTCCGACGGCGCGCCGCACCCCGATCTCGCGGATGCGCTCGAGCACCGATGCCAGCATGATGTTCATGATGCCGATGCCCCCGACGATGAGCGAGATTGACGCGATCGCCCCCAGGACGATGTTGAAGATCGTCTTGGTGCGCTGCTCCTGTTTGAGCAGGAGCTCGGGCACCGTGATCTCGAAGTCCACCACACCGTTGTGCCGCCGCGAGAGCATCCGCTGCGTGACCTCGGCGACTTTGGGCACGACCCGCGAATCGGCCACCCGCACGATGATGCGATCGAGCTGGTTGCGGTTGGTCCGCTCGGCGCGCTTCTCGTCGGATTCGGAGGAGTCGGCGGTGACGAACTGGCCGGGCCGGGAGGCCAGCTCGATGTCGCGCTGGGTCAGCTGAGCCCGGTTCCGGAACCGGAGCAGCATGGTATGCACCGGGATGTACACGTCCATGTTGGCATCGCGGATCCCCAGCCGTGCCGCCGTCTCGTTGCTCACCCGCCGGTCGGCCAGAACTCCCACGACCGTGACCCAGGTCTCACCCACTTTGATGGTTTTTCCGACCGGATTCTCGGTGGTGAAGAACCGGGTGCGCACGCCGTTGCCGATGATCGCGACCGGCAGCCCCCGCTCCACCTGCAGCGGAGTGAACCAGGCTCCGCTCCCGAGCTCGAGATTGGTCAGCCGGAAATAACTGGTATCGACCCCCACCAGCTTGCCGGAGCGGCGGTGGCCTTCGCGCGTGATGCTGCTGTTGAGGACGATTTCGGCGCTGGTGATTTCGACCGAGGGAACCACCCGGAGAATCGCCTGGGCGTCGGCGTAGGTCAGCCCCGGCGAATACTTCTTCACCGCCTTCTCGTCCTGCTCGGTGGCAGGGCCCTCCTTCTGCTCCACCAGCGGCGCGATCATCACGTTGTTGGAGCCCAGCAGCCGCATCTGGGCCAGGATCTCAGCCTCGGCGCCCTTGCCGATCGCCAGCATCGCGATCACCGAGGCGACGCCGAAGAGAATGCCAAGTGAAGTCAGCGAGGCGCGCAACTTGTTGTGCTGCACCGCCTCCAGGGCGGTGCGCATGCTGAAGACGACGTGCGCGGTGATCTGCCCGCGCAGCCGCGCGAGCGCCTCGCGATCGAATCGCACCGGTCAGGGTTTCTTCGTCGGCGGTGAGGGCGTCGCAGCGGCGGTGGCCGGGGGGATGGGCCGAGTGCCCACCGCGGTGTCGCCACCAGCCTTGGGCGGAGCATCCGACGCCGGCAGTCGCACCAGCTCCAGTTTCTGCTTGTCTTCCGGCGGAGACAAGAGCACCCGGTCGCCTTCTTCGAGGCCTTTGGAGACGACGACCTCGTCATCGTTCATCGCTCCGGTCGCGACCTCCTGCTTGACCACCCGGCTGCCGGACTGTTTGTACACGAACGGGACGCCGCCGTCGCTGCTGACCGCCTCCAGCGGGATGGAGAGCACGTCCGCGACGCTGAGCGTCTCGATGGCGTTTCCCGTCGTCATCCCGGGCCGCAGGGTGGTGTCCGCCTGCTCGATCAGAATGCGGACCTCGAAGACCTTGGAGTCCTGATTGGGGCGCTGCTCGCCCATGTTGGCGACACTGGTCACCTTGCCCTTGAGTCGCTTCGAGGGATCGGAGTCGAGTGTGAGCTGGGCCGCCTGGCCCACCGCGATCTTCCGGACGTCGATCTCGTTGACGTAGGTGATGGACTCCATCTGGGTCAGATCGGGGAGCGTGGCCACCGCGGGCTCCCACGCGTTCACCTGGGAGCCGGAGACCTTTTTCTTTCCGTTCCATTCCTTCACGTACGTCACCATGCCCGGCGCGGGGGCGCGAATGGTGAAGTTGGCCATCACATCCGTCACGATGGCCAACAGGTTTTTCTGGCGGTCGCGGTCGGCTCCGACCTCGCGCATCTTGGCCTCGGCCTGCTCGGTGCGAGTCTTGTAGTCGAGCTTGGCCTGGGCCAGCGCGCGCTGCGCCTTCTCGAGGTCGATCTCGGCCTGCCGGCGAACCGTCGGCGCCTCGTAGACCGACTGCTCCTTGGCCAGCTTTTTTTCCTCGAGGGTGAGCTCCATGGTCCGCATGTCCTCGCGCGCCTTGGAGAGATTCAGCGTCGAGTCGAGCATGGCCTGCTCGTAGACCGCCTGAGCCTTCTGCAGCGCGAGGGTGACGTTGGACGCCTGCGTGGCGATCCCGGAGCGGTCCAGCTCGGCGACGATGTCGCCCGCCTTGACCACCGTCCCCTCGGGCACGATGCTCGAGATCTTCATCTGATACTGATTGGCTTGCTGGGCGTTCTGCGGCACGCTGATCTGCACGAACTTGATCGCGCGAAGCTCTCCCGAGGTCGTGACCGTGACCTTGAACTCGCCGCGCTTGGCCTGGGCGACGATGGAGGCGTCGGCTTCGTCGGGTGCTCGGGCCAGTAGCCACGCGCCGGGAATCCCCAGCACCAGGATACCGGCGCCCAGGAGCGTCCATTGTTTGCGGGAGAGACGCATCAGAACCTCGACCAGATGGAAAATGTCTTACGGATGGACTGACTCGGCAAAGATAAGACGCTTTGTATCGGCGATTCGTTGCGCGCTCGAGGGAAGCACTACGAGGCCACGCTCCCGGGAGTGTCGCACATCGTGGAACTGCTTGCTGCGGACCTACTTAGAGTCATGGCTTCCGGGTGGCGGTATCCGCGAGCTTTTGCAGGATCTCCTCGTAATAGGGCTTCTCCCGAAGGCTGGCCCGGGATCCCGGGAAATACACCAGGCTGAGGGACGCCCCGTCCTGGTTCATATCGGTGAGAACCACCGCCACGCGCTGATCTTTGCTGAGCCGCAGGTTGTCGATCATGGGGGTGCTGTAGAACCCGATTTCGAACTCGGCGGTGTAACGGCCGACCATGTCCCCGCTCAGACCGGGCTGCTCCGGAGTCTCGACTTCGAGACTCGCCCGGAGCTCCCGGGCGGCGGTGTCGGCCCGGGCCAGTGTCAGCCGGAACCTCCGCTTGACCCCGTCCAGGGTCAGCTCGGCATCGGGGAGCTGCTCCGCGCTGCTGCGATCCAGCAGACTGTCGCTCAGCAGCAGAGTCCAGTCGTGCCGCCGGCCGCCGGATTCCAGTACAATCAGCTGTTTGCGGGTTACCTCACGGGCCAGGTCGGTCAGCCGCTCCATGTAGTCACGCTTTTCCCGGGGACCGAGGGAAGACGACCCGATTTCCCTGCGAATGTGCTTGAACAGCGGCGTGAGATTGAGCGCTTCGTGAAAGTTCTGCGCCAGCAGCTCCATCTTGAGCAGTCGGGTCTCCAGCGATGCGCTCTGGATCTCGAAAAAAGAGCCGATGATCGACTGGAACATTTCCTTCCGGAGGGTCGCCTCCGATTCTTCCCGCCTGGTCATCAGCTCGGAGTAGAGCCGTATCCGCTCCTGGGCGTTCTGCTGCCGTTCCACGGTGCGGGATCCCATGAAGCCCAGGCTGGCCACGGCGATCGCGGTGAGCAAGCCACCGACCGGGGACAGGATGATCTGGGCGCGGTCCCATCTGTCCTTGGGGCGCGGATCGTAGAATTGCACGGTTCAGACCCGTCGCAGGGCATACTTCCCGTCCTTGAGCTCCAGCACCAGCCGGTATTGGGCAGGCTTTTCGAACACCACGACGTCGAGGGCCGCGGTTTGGCCGTCGTAGGTGATCCCGAGCGAGCAGCGTCCGCCACTCTTGACGGCGAGCCGGAAGGAGCCGGCCTGGTCGGTCTTCCCTTCCACCACCTCGGCGCCACAGGTGAGAGTGAGTGACAGCTCGGGCAGGTACTTCTCGCCCATCCTGACATCACCATAGATCGAGCCGGCCGGGGCGCCGAAAATCAGACTCGCGGCAAGCAGAGTAATTGCATACATGGGGAACCATCTCGGAGGGAGTTATGTCTCCAAGATAGTCAATTCCCCGAGACTACTCCGAGCTGATCGCTTCGATCGGCCGGATCCGGGCTGCGCGCCGGCCCGGGAGCCAGCAGGCAAAGAGTGCCACCGACAGCAGCAGCGCGGCCACCGCCGCAATGGTGGTGAGATCGGTCGGGCTCACCCCGAACAGCATGGTGCCGAGCCGCCGGATCAGCGCCAAGGTCACCACCAGGCCGATGGCGCTGCCCACCGCCGCGTGACGCACCCCGCGGGCAATGATCAACCGGGTCACCGCGGCCGGCTCGGCCCCCAGCGCCAGGCGCACCCCGATTTCCCGGCGGCGCTGCCGCACCACGTAGGACATGAGCCCGAAGATGCCCAGCGCGGCGAGCGCCAGACCCACTGTGGCAAAGGCGCCGAGCATCACGGTCCAGCGCCGGGGATCATCCAGCGAGTCGTCGAGTTTCGCGGCCAGGATCGATTCCGTGAGCGGCAGCTCGGGATCCAGGGAACGCACCAGCTCCCGCATCTCGCGGAGCGCCGCGGTGGCCCCCGCGCCGGAGCGTGCCACCAGGTGCAGGGTTCGGTCCCGGTTCCGGTTGAACTGCTCGTAGACCGCATCTTCGGATTCGGCCAGGCCGAGATTCTTCACGTTGCCCACCACGCCGATGATGGTGGTGCGGGGACAATCGTAACAGCCTCCGCTGATCAGCAGCCTGCCGACCGCCTGCTCATTGGGGAAGTACTTCGCAGCCCAGGCCCGGCTCACGAGGACCACCGGCATGGTATCGGCGGCGGTGAACAGCCGTCCGTCCAGCAGCGGTATCCCCATGGCCGCAAAGTATCCGGCGGACACGCCGTACCAGGGCGAGACCGGTTCCGACGTCCCGTCGGGGACGGGGTGGTCCACCAGATTGAAGTTGTTGGTGCCAGGGCTGTCCGGAGGGAGATCCGAGGCCAGTCCGGCGGCCGTGACACCGGGCAATCCGGCTGTGAGGTCCTCGGCCCGCTGCCAGAAGCCGCGGAGCGCCAGCGAGTCGGGATAGCGCACGGCGGGCAGCGACACCTCGACCGCGACGATCCCTTCGGGATCGAATCCCGGATCCACCCGGGAGAGCCTGACGAAGCTGTTCAGCAGGAGTCCCGCCACAACCAGCAGCGGCAGCGCCAGCGCGAACTCGGCGGTGACCAGCACGCTCCGGACCCGGTTGGTGGTGCGCCCGGTACCGGTCCGGCGGGTATCGGTGCGCAGGGGCCCTCCGCGGCCGGCGAGCGCCGCGATCGGCGAGAGGCTCACCGCGATGCCGGAGAGCAGGGCCGCCGAAAAGGCGACGGCCACCGCGCGCCAGTCGAGGGCAGCGTTCTGGATCCGCGGCAGGGAGAGCTGGGTGACCGCGAGCTTCAGGCCGAGAGAGGCGAGGAGGAGTCCCAGCGCGCCGGCGGCAAGGGTGAGGATGATGTTTTCGGTCACCAGCAGGCGGGCGATCCGGCCTTTGCCCGCGCCCAGCATAACCCGCACCGCCACCTCCGGCTCGCGGGCCGAGGCCCGCACCAGCACCAGCGTCGCGACGTTGGTGACCGCGAGCAGCAGCACCAGAAGCACCGCGCCGGCAAAGATCCCGACCTGCCGGTCGGCCCGCCCGACGATTCGCTCCCGGAGCGGAATGGGCGTGAGCTTCGCGACGCTGTCCCTGAAATCGGTCCAGAGCGGAAGGATTCGCGCGCTGATCCCGGCCAGATCGGCCGCCGCCATCTCGACGGTGACGCCTTCCTTGAGCCGGCCCATGCCCCGCATCCAGAAGGGGCCCCGGCGGACCGGCGCCGGGAGCTTGAGCGCGGTCCACGCGGTTGCGGTCACCCCGCCCAGCTCGTTTCTGCCGGGAGAAAGCACGCCGATGACCTCGTGGGGAATCCCGTCTACGGTGAGCGATCGGCCCAGGGCCCGCTCCGCGCCGCCCATGGCGCGCTCCGCCAGGGTGTGTGAAAGGACCAGCACCGAGGGTGCTCCGGGGTCTTCGTCCCGATTTTCGATCGAGCGGCCCCGGGCCACCGGGATCCCCACCGCCTTGAAGAAGCCGGCCGACGCCCGCCCGATCATGATGTGTTCCGGGGTGCCCTGGCCCGAGAGCGCCGCTTCCATGCGGCTGACTTCCCCCCAGGCCTCGAAGCTCCGCTGCTGGGCGCGAATGGCGGTGGCGTCCGCGGTGGAAATGTTCCAGATGTTAGTGGGGGAGTTTTTCTCGGCCACCATCATCAGGCGGTCGGGGTCCGGATAAGGAAGTTTGGCCAGCACCACCGAATACATGACGCTGAAGACCGCGGTCGTGGCGCCCAAGCCGAGGCCGAGCACCAGGATCGCGGTGAGGGTGAACCCAGGATTGCGGCGCAGTCCGCGGAGCGCGTAGCGGATGTCGGTAGCCAGATCCTCGAGCGGGCGATTGCCGCGGGCGTCGCGCACCGCTTCCTTGTACTGCTCCACGCCGCCGAAGGCGAGCAGCGCGTCTCGCCGAGCCGACTCGGGATCGGCTCCGTTCCGGATACGCTCCGCGGTCTCCCGGTCCACGTGGAAGCGCAGCTCTTCGGCCATCTCCCGTTCCACCCGACCCCGGAAAAACAGCGCCTTGAGGCGCTCCATTGCATCACTCAGGACACTCATGACAGGCCCTCCACGGATCGCACCCGCAGGATGCCGTTGATGGCGGTCGAGGCCCGTTCCCAGGCCCGGGTTTCCGAGTCCAGCTGCTGCCGGCCGGTCCGGGTCAGGAGGTAATAGCGGGCGCGGCGGTTGTTCTCGGTAATCCGCCACTCGCTCTTGATCCAGCCGCGGCGGAGCATCCGCTGCAGGGCGGGGTAGAGGGAGCCCTGCTGGACCTGGAAGGTGTCCTTCGAGAGCTGGTCGATGCGGTGGCCGATCCCCCAGCCGTGCATGGGGGTGAGCGACAGGGCCTTGAGGACCAGGAGCTCGAGGGTGCCCTGGAGGAGCTCGGACGATTCCGGCGGCATCGGGGTCTCCTTTAGATGATCTGGAGGAAGATGGGTTGCTTCTCCAGAGGGTCAAGAGGAGAGACGCCGGGACCGCCCAAAGGGTTGCGTCGGTGTCCCTGCCGGGAGCCCCACAGATGTCACCGATGAAGTGTGGATGGATTCCTGTACGTCGGTCCCACGAAGCGCTTGTATTGAAGCCGGGAGGTCCCGAAGTTCACCAATAACCCTCTTCCGATACCGCTCGCGGCGAGGTAATGGATGACCTGGGCTCCTTCCCGGCTCGTCAATCTGTCCAAGGCTTTCAGCTCGACCAGTATGGATCCGAAACAGATGAAGTCAGCCCGGTATCTCACACCGAGAGATACGCCTTTGTAGTGAATGGGTATTTCAACTTCGCGATCGTGGGGGATGGCTTTCAGCCCAAATTCGACTTCAAGGGCGGCTTGGTAGGCTGGCTCGAGAAACTCGGGTCCCAGTGTTCGGTGCACTTCCATTGCTGCCCCGATGATCGCGTAGGTCTCGGCGTCCCGTAGACCCTCTGAACCATCAGCGCTTTCCATCGGTGGAATCTGTGGGCAACCAGGACAAGGACCCGGAGCCAAACCGCGCCTGGCTGAGCAGATGCACGCGAAACGAGTAACGCCTTGCCGGGTCCGGGCGTATCTTTGGGACTGCAACTCGATCCTCAATCACAGGCAGGACCTCGTGAAATCCATCTCCAGACTCCTCGTCGTGCTCTCCATTTTCGCCGGGCCGCTCGCGGCACAGGCCACTCCCAAGCGCGCGCTGACCCAGGCCGATTGGGACACCTGGCGCTCGATCACCGGCGCGACCCTTTCCAACGATGGCCGTTGGGCGGTCTATACCCTGATTCCGCAGGTGGGTGACGGGGATTTGGTCATCCGCGCCACCCAGGGAACCACCGAATACCGGGTCTCCCGCGGATTCCTTGGGCGGCCCAACAACATTCCCGGCGGACTCCGAGGCCCCGCTGCCGCTACCGGCGAGGCGGACCCGGTGGGTCCGACCGCGGCTCCCGCTCAGATTACGGATGACAGCCGATTCGTCATCGCCAACGCCCAGCAGCCGCAGGCCGAGGTCGAACGGGCCGCGGCGGCGGCCCGAGGGTCTCGCTCCGGGCGGGCGGCTCCCAGCCGGGCATCGCTCATCATCGTGAGCCTGGCCGACGGCAAGGTCACCACGATTCCCGCGGTGCGATCGTTCCGGCTCCCTCGCGACAACGGAGCCTGGCTCGCCTATGTGCCCGAATCCGACTCCGCCGGGGCCGACTCGACCGCGCGGGGGCAGCGCCCGCCGGCCGGTGCGGCGAGACCTCGCCGGGTCTTCGGCTCGCCGCTGGTGCTTCGAAACCTGGCCACCGGAGCGGAAGAACGACTCAATGATGTGCTGATGTACGCCTTCGACGACAGCGCCAAGGTGCTGGGCTATACCGTGGTTTCGCGCGACTCCACCCGAGACGGTGCCTTCCTCCGGAACATGGCCGGGGCCACAACCACGACACTGCTGGCGGGGCAGGGCAACTACAAGGCGATCACCTTCGACAGCGCCGGCCGCCAGGTCGCCTTCTTGTCGGATCGGGACGAGTTCGGCCGGGACAAGGCGCGCTTCACTGTCTACTACGGCACCGTGAAGGCCGGCACCGTCTCGGCGGCGGTTACGCCGGCGGCCCTGGCCGGAGATCTCAGGGTCGCCGACAACGCCATGGTGTCTTTCACCCGGAGCGGGAACGCAGTGCTCTTCGGCATAGCACCGCCGCTGGTGGATTCGATTCCCGCCGATTCGCTGACCGGCAAGTCGGTCTTCGATCTCTGGCACTACAAGGACCCCACCCTCCAGCCGTCGCAGAAGCTCAGCGCGACCCGGGACCGGGGCCGCTGGTTCCAGGCGGTCTGGTTTCCCGCCACCAAGAAGCTGGTGCAGCTGGCCAGTGATTCCATTCCGTCGGTGGACCTTTCCGGTGACGCGCGCATTGCGGTCGCCTCCTCGCGGGAGCGGTACCGGATCGAGTCGATGTGGGGCGAGGGAGGGAACGATGTGTACGTGGTGGATCCGGTGACCGGGGTGCCGAAGCTGATCCGGGAGATGATCAGCGGGCAGGCCCAGCTCTCACCCGACGGAAAGTACGTCGCCTTCTACGATCGGGGACGCTGGTACGGGTACGCGACCACCACCGGCAAGACCGTGGATCTCACCGGGCCGATTACCGGAGTCAGCTTCGAGCAGGAGACCTGGGATACCCCCTCGATTCCGAGCGCCTGGGGCATCGCGGGATGGACCAAGGGCGACAAGTCGGTGCTTGTCTACGACCGGTGGGACATCTGGGAGATCGACCCGGCGGGCGTGAAGCCGGCGGTCATGGTCACCGATTCGGTTGGCCGAGCCCGGAACCTGGTGCTCCGGCTGGTGCCGATCCGCAGTGGCGGCGGCGGCGGTTTCGGCGGCGGCTTCGGTGGGAGCGCCGGCCGGGAGCCTATCGATCCCGCGGAGCCGCTGCTACTCCGGGCGGTGAACGAGGAGACCAAGGCGAGCGGCTTTTTCCGCGACCGGCTCGGCGTCAGGGCCGGACCGGAAGAGATCGTGATGGGCGACGTCTCCTACGGTCCACCGCTCAAGGCCGAGGATGCCGACCAGTGGCTGGTGACCAAGTCCACCTTCGTCGAGTTCCCCAATCTCTGGACCGGCTCGTCGCTGGCGCAGCTCAACCGGATTTCCGATGTCAATCCGCAGCAGAAGGATTTCAACTGGGGGACGGTCGAGCTGGTCCGCTGGGTCAGCTCCGACGGAGTTCCGCTCAAGGGGCTCCTGTACAAGCC
>Ga0075419_10002279_pt1 | contig 12377 bp, 10 predicted proteins | sample SoiMetdeltSBSDD3_FD_76900 | JGI IMG/M metagenome (GOLD analysis project Ga0075419, IMG submission 76900) | Bulk soil microbial communities from a Populus tree surrounding site in Tennessee, USA - Soil MetaG P. deltoides SBSDD3 | ecosystem: Environmental > Terrestrial > Soil > Tree plantation... | reverse complement strand
CGAGAGTCGTTCACGGCTGCGCCCTTCCTAGCAGGCAGGCCGCCGGGGTCCGGGGCAGCGACACAGAACTGACACTCCACACTACGCCCGGAGCAAGCCCAACCTCGTTCTCCGTCTGCCGGGTGTGGTAGCCCACGAACCGGACGAGCGGGTCGTCGGTGCTGCGCGGCAGCTCGGGCGTTGGCGTAGGGAAGTGGTGCTCGAGCTAGGTGGGCGCGTCGCCCATGGCTCGCCGGACGTCTCCGATGCCCCGACTGGTCACGCTGCTGGGCGTGAACCCGAGCACTGTGCATCGGATGGCGCGCCGCGGACTGCTGCCGGTCCGCTGCGAGGCGACGCTTCCACCGGTCCGACCTGAACCGGGTCGAGCTCCCACCCCGCCGGCCGGTGACCACAGGCCGGTCCCGTACGCGGATCGCTAGCCGGGTGTCCCGTCGCGCTCGCTTCTTTGGGCGAGGCGCTGGAGTTGCCCTGCGTGCACGTCGCTCACCCATTCCCAGCCATGCTTGGCCGATGGGCCGATCCGCGGGTCGTCGGGAACACCGCTGTCACGCAGGGCATGCACGTACGCGCGGTCTTGTTCGATCCGTGCGCGTGCCTGATCAGGTCCGCCGACGGACCCGTGACCCGGGATGAGGACATCGACGTCGTCCGCCACGCCCTCGAGCAGCCGCAGGGCGACGAGGTAGTCCTCGATCGGGTCAGCGGCGTCGTTCAGGTCGAGCATCGGGATTAAGACATCGGAAAGCATGTCGCCGGCGATAAGAACCCTGCGTTCCTCGATCAACAGTGCCGCGTGGCCCGGGGCATGCGCATTATGCTCGATGATCCGGACCTCCGGACCGTCCCAAGGAATGTGTGTCGCCTTAGCGGGCAGGCCGGTGATGAGGCCGAGCAGGTCGAGCGGTACATCTCCGGCGACCTCCGGCGGTAACTCCTCGGCGATGTCGTCCTTCCAATGCGGGTTCGACAGAAACGCTTGGATATCAGCCGCGCAGCGGGCTGTACCGTAACGGGGCGCTTCGCCGAGCTTGGCGTGCCAGAGCACGTGATCCCAATGCGGATGCGTCGAAAACCCTGCCACAACGGGCTGGCCCAACTCGCGAAGGTCGTCCGCGATGGCGACCATTTCGTCGCCAGTTATCCCGGCGTCGATGAGCAACACGCCAGCCTTGCCGTGCACGACAACGGCGTTGCTCCGGATGCACTCGCTCTCGTGGACCAGTACACCCTGTGCGACTTGCCTCAGCACATGGCTCCTTCCACTTGTGGTTTGCAACCACTCGCCGGGACCGTAGTACCTGCCGGTAGTAGCTTGCAAGCACCATGGGTGAAGCGTATGAGCCGCGGTCGGGTGCCCGATCAACGCCGCCGTCGAGGTGTTCGGCGATCGCTGGAGCCTGCTCGTCCCCGCGACACTCTTCGGAGACCGCCGCTATTTCCGAGAGACGTCGTACTCATGGACGTGCGCATGCCCGGCTGGCCGGAATCGAGGCGACCCGGCGGACCGCGCGGTGGCCGGCGGGCAGGCGGTCGCGGCCCCCGGTCGAATCAGCTGCAGCTGGCCACCGTCACCGGGTCGATCGCTGAGGGGTTACACAATCTCAGCACGTGCCGCTTTGAGCCGGTCTAGCAGCGCCCGGGTGGCCGGCGGCACGTGCTCGGCCGCGGCCGGTGCAACATATCCGCCCATCCGCCGCCGGGTGGATTACGAACCGCAAGGTACAGCCGCGAACGAGGGAGGCATACGTGGGCGCACTGGGCCGGGTCGTGGTCATCGGCAACAGCTTCGCGGGCTTGCTGACGGCCTCGGCCCTGGCCGACCACGCCGACAACGTCACGATTGTTGATCGGGACCGGGTCCCGGATGAGCCCATGTTCCGCGGTGGGGTGCCGCAGGGCCGGCACACCCACGTGTTGCTCGCCGCGGGCCGGCGCACGCTGGAGACGCTGCTGCCGGGGGTGCTCGCGCAGCTGGCCACGGTGGGCGTGCAAGAGGTCGCGATCCCCCGCGACATAGTCAGCTTGCAGGGCGGTCGATGGGTCCGGCGGACCGCCGACGGCACGACCGTGCTGACGGGCACGCGGCCGTTGCTCGAGCACATCGTGCGCCAGCGGGTGCTCTCCGATCCGCGTATCGCGGCTGTCGACGCCGCCGAGGTGGTCGGTCTGGCCGGTGACCGGGACCGCGTACGCGGCGTTCTGGTCCGGCGGCGTGGCGGCGTGAGGGTTCCCGGGCTGCTGAATGCCGATCTGGTTGTGGACGCGTCGGGGCGCGGGTCGAGGATGCCGCAGTGGTTGCGCGCGATCGGCGCGGCGCCACCTGACGAGGAGCGCGTCGAGGCCGGTTTGGCCTACGCCACACGGGCGTACAAGACCACGGCCGAGCTCGACTACAAGGGCATCTACCTCATGTCGGATCGGCGGCTGCCCCGCGCTGCCCTCGTCATGCCGAACGAGGAACCCGGCGCGTACTTGATCACACTGTCGGGACGGGCCGGCGACGAGCCACCGACCGACCCGGACGGCTACGAGGCGTTCGCGGCGGGCCTGCCGCACTCGATCGTGCGCGAGTGGATTGCAGAGGCGGTGCCGCAGGGTCCGCCGGTCGGCTTCCGCAACACCGCCAACATCCGCCGCCGCTATGACCGGCTGCGGGACTGGCCGGCGGGGCTTCTCGTGGTCGGTGACGCCGCGTGCACGTTCAATCCCGTGTACGCGCAGGGGATTACGGTAGCGGCATTCGGTGCGCAAGCCGTGAAGGACGCGCTTGCCCGGGGCGAGCGCTCCACGGCGCACTTGCAGCGGCTCGTCGCGGCCGCCGCCGAGCAGGCGTGGGCGATCGCGGCCGGCGCCGACAAGAGCCTGCCGCGCGCAACGGGCAACGCCGTCAGGCGCAGCATGGTCGATCGGGCCGCCGGGTGGTACGTGCGTCGGGTCGAAGCCCATGCGGCGTGCAATCCAGTCGTCGGCCAGCCCTTCCTCGAGGTGCTGGAACTCGTGCGGCCGATGGGAGCGCTGTTGGGCTGGCCCGTCTTGCGGACCGTCCTGTTCAGACGTGTGCGACCACCACTCGCCGAGCCACCCCTGAACCCGGAGCCTGTCTCGTCACCGTGAGCGGGTGTGGCGTCAGTTCTCATCCCGCCGCATCAGTCGACTTCCTGCCTCCGCGATCGCAACTTCCAGCGTCAAACTGTCAAACGGGCTCATCTGCGCCAAGGGTCAACGACGTCGGCGGGCAACCACGTCCAATTTCCCGCATGCGTGGCGTCCCCGACGGGGACAGGGGAACTGTCAATGCAAACGTGTCGTGCATAGCCGAATCCGGCAGCATTGACGGCCCTTAGGCCAGCGCGGGTGCGAGCATCGCGCTGGTCAGGTGTCGGCGAAGAAGGCAGCGATGTCGCGGGCTAGCAGTTGCGGTTCCTCGATCGCGGCGAAGTGTCCGCCGCGCGGCATCGGCGTCCACCGCCGCAGGTCGTAGAGCCGCTCGATCCATTCCCGTGGCGGCTCACCCTCGGGCACGAAGTGGTTGGCGAACACGGCCATCGCGGTGGGTACGGTCACCCGGTCGGTCGGTCCCAGCGGGTCTCGGTGCCAGCGGTTGTCGTAGTAGTCGCGCATCGACGACGCGATGCTGCCGGTGACCCAGTAGATGGTCACCAGGGTGAGCAGGAAGTCCCGCGAGAAGCGGCTGTCGAGATCGCCACCGCTGTCGGACCACGACCGCCATTTCTCCAGGATCCAGCCGGCCAGGCCGGCCGGCGAGTCGGTCAGCCCGTACCCGACGGTCTGCGGCTTGGTGGACTGGATCAAGCTGTACCCGCGCTCGGTCTCGGCCCACCGCCGGCTGTGTTCGACGAATTCCCGCTCCGCCTCGGTCAACGGGCGGGACCCCGGTCCGAGGTACGGGCTTAGCTCCGGCGTGCTCAGGTGGATGCCCAGGAGCGGGCCCGGATCGTCGAGCGCCATGTACGTGGTGACGCCAGCCCCGAAATCCGCGCCGTGCGCGCCGTAGCGCTGGTACCCCAGACCGCGCATCAGCCGGTGCCACAGGCTCGCGGTGTACCGATACGTCACCCCGGTGCGGGCCGGACGCGGCGAGAAACCGTAGCCGGGCAGCGACGGGATGACCACGTCGAAGGCCGGCCCGTTGATGCCGTGGCCGGCCGGATCGGTCAGGTACGGCATCAGCTCCAGGTACTCGGTGAAGGCGCTGGGCCAGCCGTGGCTGAGGACCAGCGGCACGCCATGGCCGGACCGGGCCCGCTCGTGGACAAAGTGGACGGTCGTACCGTCGACCTCGGCGCGGAACTGGGCGAAGCCGTTCAGGTCCCGCTCGCGGGCGCGCCAGTCGAACCCGTCCGCCCAGTACCCGGCGAGCGCCCGCAGGTACTCCAGGTCGGTGCCCTGCGACCAGCGTTCGCCGGGCGCCGGGTCCGGCCATCGGGTCTGCCCGATCCGCGTCCGCAGGTCGTCCAGGACCTCCTGCGCGACATCGATCGTGAACGGGTGCACGGCCAGCGTCACGATCTTGGAGTGTACGGGCGGGCCTCGGCCGTGTCGGCGATCCCTCCTGCCGGTTGACCCCGGTACGACGATGACACCCGGCAGACCATCAAGTCCGATCGGTCGCCGCCTGTACGGCGCACGCCTGAGGTACTCAGCCGGTCACAGTGAACGACTGCGTCATCGCCGCGCTGGAGCTGTTGCCGGCGTAGACGTCGATGCGGCCGGGCTCCACGACGAACTCGCCGCGGTTGTCGTAGAAGCCGAAGTCGCTGCGGTCCAGCGTGAAGGTCACCGTCTGCTTCTGGCCGGGCGCGAGTGTGACGCGCTCGAATCCGCGCAGGCGGCGTACCGGTTGCGAGATACTGGCCACTGGGTCGTGGAGGTAGAGCTGCACGACCTCGTCGCCGCTGCGTTGGCCGGTGTTTATCACGTCGACCGAGGCCCGGATGCTGCCCTTGCTCGACACCGTCGGCGAGCTGAGCCGCAGGTTCGAGACCGAGAACGTGGTGTAGCTGAGGCCGTACCCGAACTCGAAGAGCGGATCGCAGCTCGCGATGTCGCGGTAACGCGAGTTCCACTTCACCCCGGGGTTGCACGGCCGGCCGGTCGGCTCGTGGTTGTAGTAGATCGGCACCTGGCCGAGCTGGCGCGGGAACGACACCGGCAGCTTGCCGCCCGGGTTGACCTTGCCGAACAGTACGTCGGCGACCGCGTTGCCCGCTTGAACGCCCGGGAACCAGGCCTCGAGGATCGCGGACGCGTCGTCGACGCTGTCCTCCAGCGCGAGCGGGCGGCCGTTGAACAGCACCACCACGAACGGTTTTCCGGTCGCCTTGATCGCACGGATCAGCTCCTCCTGGCGCCCCGGCAGGTCGAGTGTGCTGCGCGCTGCGGCCTCGCCGCTCATCTCGCGTGTCTCGCCCACGGCGAGGACGACCTGGTCGGCCGCCTGCGCGGCGGAGACCGCCTCGGCGAAGCCGGCGTCGGAGCCGCAACCCTCGGGATCGGTGTGCGGTGGTTCGGTGTTGGACAGCTTGCAGCCCTCGGCGTACGTGGCGCCCGGGCTCTGCGCGTTGATGCCGTCGAAGACGGTCACTGCGTCCTGGTCGCGACCGGCGCCCCACCACGGGCCGAGCATGTCGTGCTGGTTGCGGGCCAGCGGCCCGATCACGGCCGTCTTCTTGGTCGGATCGAGCGGCAGGATCGAGCCCTGGTTCTTGAGCAGCACCATCGAGCGGCCCGCGGCGTTGCGGGCCGCGGCGACCGCGTCGGGACGCAACATCTGCTGCTCGGCCTGCGCGGGATCGAACGGCGCGTACGGGTTCTCGAACAGGCCTGCGCGGAACTTGATCCGCAAGATCCTTCGCACGGCGTCGTCGATCCGCTTCTTCGAGATGCGGTGCTGCGCGAGCAGCTGCGCGCCGAAGTCGCGGATCAGGGTGCTGGTCATCTCCGAGTCGACGCCTGAGTTCAGCGCGAGCGCCGCGGCTTCGGGACCATCCGCCGCGACCCCATGCCCGCACTCTCCGGCGTCGGGCGTCTTCGGCGGGCACGCGCGCATCTCGGCCACGGCGGTCCAGTCGCTCTCCACGAAACCGTCGAAACCCCACTCGCCCTTGAGGATCTGGTTCATCAGGTAATCGTTGCCACAACCCGGCACGCCGTTGATCGCGTTGAACGAGCACATCGCGGTATCCGCGCCGGCGTCGATCGCGGACTTGAACGGTGGCAGGTAGAGGTTGCGCAGCCGCTGCTCGGACATGTCGGTCGTGTTGTAGTCACGCCCGCCCTCCGGCTGGCCATAGGCTGCGAGATGCTTGGGGCTCGCGACGAGCTTGTCTCGGGCGCTGTAGTCGCCGCCTTGAATCGCCCTGACACGCGCCGCCGCGAACACCGAGTTCAGGTATGGGTCCTCGCCGGCTGCCTCGGCGATCCGGCCCCAGCGCGGCTCGTGCGACACGTCGATCATCGGGGCATACGTCTGCTTGAGCCCGACCGCGGCCGACTCGCGGGCGCCGTACGTGTGATCGTCGGACGCCACCCGTGGATCGAAGCTCGCTCCGGCGGCCAGCGGGATCGGGAAGACGGTCCGGAACCCGTGGATCGTGTCGAAGGCGAACAGGATCGGGATGTGCAGCCGCGACTCCTCCACCGCGATGCGCTGAAGCTCCCTGATCCGCGCTGGATCGGTCACGCTCAACACCGAACCCAGACCCTTGCGCACCTCCGCCTCGGTGACCAGGAAGTCCGGCAGCAGCTGGATCTGCTCCAGCTTCTCCTCCAGCGTCATGCGCTTGACGAGATCGTCGACCTGCGACTCGACCGTGCGGTCAGCCGCCTGCCGGGTGGGTTGTAGCGCGACTTCATCGCTCGACCGCGTCGCGGCGACGACGCCCCCCGCGACCATCGAGCTGAGAGCCACGACCGATACCGCGATCGTTCCTGTACGCCTGAACCTGGACATCGAAGACCTCCCGCCGATGTCGCGAAGATCTAACGGCCGTCGAGCCTAGATTCGAGACCATCGCCAGGCAACGCCTGGTGACGCGCAGAGAGCAGAAAACACGTGCCGTAATGCAAACGACGGGCGAATCACGGTCGGTCACTCGTTCCCCCGCAAGGCCCGCAACACCACGAACTTCACAGGGTGTGGCGCGCCGCCGCCTGGCGATTGGCGACCGCACCACGGCGTCGACATCGCCCGCCTCGACCGCGTAATGCCTCAGGCGTGCCAGATCGGCCGTCGGGGTGCGTGCGAGCATGCTGAGCACGCAGCGGTTGAGCTCGACCCTTTCGAGCGCCCTCCTCTACCCGTGGCAAGGAGCATCCCATCTGACTCGGCCGGTGGTGCCGATCGCGGTGCTACGTAGTACCGCGCTTCGCCAACCGCTGGATCAGGCGGCGTCGCGGGTTGCCTCCTCGGCGCCCTGGATCATGACGCCGGCCACTACGCCGACCGCCTCGGTCCACGCGAGCTCGTACTCGCGGGTCCAGGCCGGGCCGGCGACCTCGGCCATAGCCGCGATCAGGGCCTCACCCACGACCGGGTAGTGCTCGGGTCGGGCCCCGTAGGCCACGTGCCGGGCGCCGAGTGCATACAGCTTGGGGACGATGGTGTCCAGGTCGCGCAGCGACTTGCGCACCAGCACGAGCGCGGCGAGCAGCATGGCCTTCTGCCGGCGCAGGTCGGTGGCGGCGAACAGCGGCTCGACCTCGGGAGCCGCGGCGAACAGCCGGGCATAGAAGGTGTCCATGAGTTCGTCGCCCTGCGGCGCGATCAGGTCGAAGCTCGTCTCGAGGGCATGCACGTCGAGGCCCATCAGATCTCCTATCCGCGATTTCCGCGAGTTGGGTACTCGGAGAGCATGCGGTCTGGTGCCGAGTCGGAAGGAGGCTGTGGACCGCCGAGTCGGCGTCGGCTCGGCGCCGGGTCTGTGGCGGTTTTCCGCCACGCTCACCGGCCAAGCAGGGCGAGCACGGCCAGCACGCGGCGGTTGTCGTCCTCGGTGTCGGCCAGGCCGAGCTTCTGGAAGATGCCCTGCACGTGGCGCTCGACGGCGCGGGGGCTGAGGTAGAGCTGCTTCGCGATGGCCCGGTTCGAGCGGCCCTCGGCAATGAGCGTGAGGACGGAACGCTCCCGGTCGGTGAGCTCGTCGAGCGTGGAGTGGCGCCGGCCGTGAACGAGACTCTGCACGACCTCCGGGTCGAAGGCCGTACCACCTGCCGCCACCCGTTCGACCGCGCCGACGAACTCGCTGACATCTCGCACGCGCTCCTTGAGCAGGTATCCGACACCCGAGGCGCTGTCGCCGACCAGCTCCAACATGTAGGTGGGCTCGAGGTGCTGGGACAGCACGAGCACCGCCACGCCCGGGTAGGTCCGCCTGATCTCCGCGGCCGCGACGAGCCCGTCGACCGAGTGGCCCGGTGGCATGCGTACGTCGACGATCGCGACATCCGGCGAGTACGATCGGACCTTCAGCATCAGGTCCTCCGCGTCACCCGAGCGCCCGACCACCGAGTGCCCGGCACCTTCGAGCAGCGACGCGATGCCTTCGCGCAGCAGCGCACTGTCGTCGGCGATGACGATGCGCAGTGGTCGGTCGGTGGTCACGATTCCGATCCCGGTAGCGGAGAGGGTCCGAACGGCGTACACAGATGCTATGGGCGTCGGCGGTCCGGGCGCACGATCAACGAATGAGGGTGACTTCCACCAGGTGGAGCACGCCGTCGCCCGCATCCTTGCCGAGAACGATCAACCGGTCGAGGTCTACCCGAAGGTGCTGCAGGTGATCGGTACCTCACTGGGGTGGGAGCTCGCCGCCGTTTGGGAGACCGGGCCGGATGACGAGCTGCTGCGCTGCCTTCGCACCTGGCACGCAGGTGCGGGTGCGCCGGAGTTCGAGGCGATCAGCGGGCGGATCGCGCTGGCACCGGGAGAGGGACTACCGGGCCGGGTGCTCGTGTCGGGCGAGCCGGTCTGGATGGTCGACGCTCCGGCGGCCGGGAACTTCCCACGCGCCGACGTCGCCCGTCGCGACGGACTGCATGCGGCGTTCGGCTTCCCGCTGCTCAGCCCGAAGGGTGTTGTCGGCGTGATGGAGTTCTTCGCCCGCGAGCTGCGCGAACCCGACGAGCGGCTGCTCGAGACCATGCGCGGGCTCGGCAGCCAGATCGGGCAGTTCGTTGCCCGCCGGCACGCCGAGGCGGCGGTGCGGGCCAGTGAGTCGCGGCTGCGCGCCATGCTGGAGTCTGCACTCGACGCGGTCGTCACGATGGACCACACGGGCAGAGTCGTCGGCTGGAACCATGCCGCCGAGGCGACGTTCGGTTATGGCGCGGACGAGGCGCTCGGCCGCGACATGGCCGACCTGATCGTCCCGGATGCCTACCGCGACGCCCATCGGAAGGGCCTCGCGCGTTTCCTCGAGACCGAGCACGCCGTGCTCCTCGACAGCCGCATCGAGCTGACTGGAAGGCGCAAGAACGGCACGGAGCTCCCGGTCGAGCTCACGGTCACGAGGATCGCCCTCACGGGCCCACCGATGTTCACCGGCTACCTGCGGGACATCACCGGCCGCAAGCAGGCCGAGGCTGACCTGCGCGCCTCCCGCGCACGCCTGGTCGAGGTGAGCGACGTGGAGCGTCAGCGGATCCAGCGCAATCTGCACGACGGCGCGCAGCAGCGGTTGATCGCAGTCCTGCTCAACCTTGTGAGGCTCCGGGCGTCGCCGAGCAATCACGGAGATCTGCTCGACCGTGCCATCGACGAGCTGGCCGAAGGCCTGCAGGAGATCCGCGAGCTCGCCAGTGGCCTGCACCCTGCTGTGCTCGTCGAGCGCGGCCTGGACGCGGCGCTCAGCGCGATCGCGCTGCGGGCTGCCGTGCCGATCGAGCGGCACACCGAGATCAGGGTGCCGCTCCCGAACCAAGTGCAGGCGGCGGCCTATTACGTCGTTGCCGAAGGCGTTGCCAACGTCAACAAACACGCCGGCGCGAGCCGTGTCGTCGTACGCACCAGAACGGACGAAGGGACCCTCGTCGTCGAGGTCGTGGACGACGGCGGTGGCGGGGCTGACGAGCAGGGTAGTGGTCTGCGGGGGCTGGCCGATCGGGTCGAGGCGCTGGGCGGGACCCTGGCGCTGGACAGCCCCGCTGGCGGCGGCACCCGCCTGCTCGCCCGGATCCCGGTCGACCCGCCGTAGGAACGCAGGGCTCACTCGGCGGCAGGACCTGACGTACTTTCCTGGTGTTCTCATCGCTCGTGGCACGGTCCATGTGCAGTCGCAGCGGGAAGTCCGGTCTTCCTTATCGGGTCAGGAAGCCGTCAGCGCGGCTGACCTGCCACATGTGGCCGTCCGGGTCGGCGAACGCGCCGGCGTATCCCCATTTCTGGTTCCCGGCTTCGATGACGATCTCGGCACCAGCATCCCGCGCGCGACGCATCAGCTCGTCGACCTTGGCATCGGTGGCCAGCCCGATCACGACCAGACACTCGTGCGCACTCCGGGGCGATCGTTTACGGTCACCGATCACCCAGCCGAAGCCGACCGCCGGAATCAGCATCACACGCAAACCGACGCTGATCTCAAACTGCAGGGGCTCGGGTAAGCCGTCGTCACCTAACTCACCCACTGCCACGAACCCGAGGGCGGTGTAGAAGGCGTGCGATACCAAACGATCCTTGATGGGCAGGCACACAGTTGCTCGGTCGAGTTTCACGATTCCCTTCTCCGTGGAAGAACAGCACGTAGGACTCCGGCATCGAGCGGCCCGGGCACCGCCGCTGCCTCTTCTCGGAGGGTCAAGCCGTCGATCCCCGCGCCGCTGGGCGCGCCGGCTGCCCATCTGCGGCCTCCACCAGGGCGGCGAGCTGCGTCGATCCGACCCCGGGCGTCTTGCTGTACCCGAGCGCCTCGACGATCAGCCGATCTTGGACCCGCATCACGTTCACCCCCCGGACATAGTCGAGTGGGCCGGTGCCGAACCGGTACCGCCACCGGATCGTGGCCCGGTCACCAGCGACGACCACCTCCTCCGGCTCGAACTGGGTGGCGCGGTCGTCCGCCAACGCCTGCCAAAAGGCCAGGCAGGAATCGCGCCCGACAAGCCGGGCACCCTCCGGCGCCGGCTCCACCGCCTCCATCACGCATTCCTCGCCGATCAGATCCTCCAAAATCGCCCCGTCATGGTGGACGAAGGCCGCGTTGAACCGCCGGATCACTTCAGCCGTGTCAGTCATACCGCCGATCCTGTGCCCTCCGCGACGGCCGGACAATTCCCGGCAGGGAATGGGCAACCACCCTGGGACCGGATATGAAGGAGACGTGCCGACGATCACCCACCGCAACTCCCTGGGCAGCGAGCTACGCCGTTGGCGCGACGCACGGCGGATGAGCCAGCAAGAACTGGCCGTCCGCGCCGGCACCACCCAACGGCATCTGAGCTTCGTCGAAACCGGCCGCTCCGTTCCCGGCCGACCCCTCGTGCTGCGCCTCGCCGAGTCGCTGGGACTGTCGCTGCGAGAGCGCAACGCGCTGCTGACCGTGGCCGGGTACGCTCCCGCGTTTACCGAGACCAGCCTCGACGACCTCGTGCTGCGCCCGGTACGCCAAGCGCTGCAGCAGGTCCTCACCGGGCACATGCCCTACCCGGCGGTGGTCGCCGGACCCCACGGAGAGATCATCGCCGCCAACGAGGCGATCGAGGTACTCACCGAGGGCGCCGCACCAGAACTACTCGCCAGCCCTGTGAACATCTGGCGTCTGGCATTGCACCCTCGCGGCATGGCCGCCCGCGTGGAGAACCTGGCCACCTGGGGCAGGCACGTCGTGGAAGGTATCCGCGCGCAGTCCGTACGCCACCCCGATCCACACCTCGACGAACTGATCACCGAACTGTCCGGCTACCTACCGGTCGCCCCACCACCCGACCGGGACTACATCGGCTTCGCGGTCCCGCTGCGGCTTCACACGCCCGACGGCACCCTCCAACTGCTCACGACGTTGACTTCATTCGCTACCGCCATCGACGTCACCCTCGCCGAACTGCACCTCGAAGCCTGGCTACCCGCCGACCAAACCGCCACCGACCTCCTCCGCCATCGGGCAGCCGCCAGCGCAGTCAGCGGTGATGACCACCGGCTTTGACACGATGGGCGACCGGACCGGCACCCGACCCGCACGCGCAATCCAGCCGGGTCGCGAGCCAGCCGATACGTCGACTATGGCGGTCTCCGCAACAACGCTGGTCGGACGGTGGCTCCACCGCACCTCGTCCCCTTACGGATCCGTGCACCCTACCGGGAGCGGAGGCACGGCCTGCCTCAGCAAACGGCCACCCCGCAACGGAGTCTAAGGAGCCGG
>Ga0075419_10002267_pt1 | contig 12412 bp, 8 predicted proteins | sample SoiMetdeltSBSDD3_FD_76900 | JGI IMG/M metagenome (GOLD analysis project Ga0075419, IMG submission 76900) | Bulk soil microbial communities from a Populus tree surrounding site in Tennessee, USA - Soil MetaG P. deltoides SBSDD3 | ecosystem: Environmental > Terrestrial > Soil > Tree plantation... | reverse complement strand
CTGCTCGAGGGCGAGGCGCACCAGATCCGTGGCGACTGGGACCGCGCGGTGGCCTGCCTGAGCCGGCTCGTTCCGGCTACCGGCCCGGTGCCCGTGGCGGTGGCGTGGCGGCTCGGGCTCATCCATCACATGCGCGGCGAGTTGCGGCTCGCGCTGGACCTGTACCGCCGCGGGCTGGCTCATCCGGACGGCGGAGCCCCGCGCGACCAAGCACTCGCCGCCGCCTGGGCGGCCGCCGCGGCCTGGCTCTGCGGCGAGGTTCCGGAGAGCCGGGCGCTGACCGTGCGCGCCGCGACTCTCGCCGAACGCAGTGACGACCACACCGCGGCCGCCGCCGCACACACCGCGCAGGCCATGCTCGCCGCGATGGACGGTGACCGCAGCGCCAACGACCGGCACTACCTGCTGGCCCTCGACCACGCGCGACGGGCCGGGGACGTGCTGCACGTCATCCGCATCCGATCCAACCGGGGCTCCCGGTTCCTGGAGGAGGGCCAGTACGGCGAGGCGTACGCCGAACTGGAAACCGCGGTACGCCTGTCGGAGCTGGCTGACTTCCCGACGCTGCGCGGGCTGGCGCTCGTCAACCGGGCCGAGGTCAAACGCCGCCTCGGCCAGCTCGACGAGGCCGCCCGCGACCTGACCACCGCCCTCGCCGAGCAACGGCACCTGGGTTCCCGCCTCGCCAGCTACCCGCTCGTCGTACTCGGTGACGTACACCTCGACCAAGGCAACACGGCCCAGGCGCAGGCGTGCTTCGAGGAGGCGGTACGCCTTGCCGAGTCAGCCGGCGACCTGCAGGCACTCGTACCCGCGCTCGCCGGTCTGGCAACGGCGACCGACGACCTGGCCGAGGCGACCCGGTTGGCCGCCCACGCGGTCGATGTCGCGCCCGCGCTCGGCCAGACCCGGGCGCTGCTGGCGGTCGCGAAGGTGGCCGTGCGTCGCGGCGACCGCGCGCTCGCGGCGTCGGTGACCGAGGCGACGGCGTTGGCGGCCCGCGCCCGGCGCGACCGCGCGCACCTCGCGGACGCCCTCATGATTCGCGCCGAGCTGGCGACGGACCACACCACCCGGCGGCATGCGCTGGAGGAGGCAGAGGCGCTGTGGGCCACGCTCGACTGCCCGATCGGACTGGCCCGGGCGCGCATCGCGCTGGCCCGGCTGCTCGACCAGGAACCAGCCCGCCGGCTGCTCGCCGCGACTGCTGTCCAATGTAGACGGATGGGCGCCCGTACGCTGGCGAGCGAAGCGGCGGACGCGCTCGCCGCCCTGGCCGACGCACCGCCGGCCGCGGTGGGTATCCGTACGCTGGGCGGGTTCGCGGTCACCCGGCAGGGCCGGCCGGTCGCGCACGACGAGTGGCCGTCGCCGGAAGCCGGTGAGCTGCTGAAGCTTCTGGTGGCCCAGCGCGGAACGCCGGTACCGGTGGAAGAGCTCGGGCACCCCGACGCGGTCGCACGGCTCGCCGCGAGCCTCCGTGCTGTCTTCGACCCTCGAGGGTCGTACGCCCTCGACCACTACATCGCCGATGGCGAGGGGACGCTGCGGCTCCAGCTGTCCCATGTGGACATCGATGTGGAAACCTTCCTCGCCGAGGCGCGGGCCACGTTGACCCGCGGGACGGGCGACACCGAGGAACTGTCCCGGGTCGAGGCGCGGTACACCGGTGACTTCTGCGCCGAGGACCTCGATGCGCAATGGGCCACTCCGCTGCGGATCGAAGCGCGCGGAGTCTACGTGTCGGTGGTGCGCGCGCTGGCCGACGCGTACACCGCGGCCGGCGACCCGGAGGCGACCGCCCGGTGCCTGCTGCGGTTGCTGGCCCAGGACCCGTACGACGAACCGGCGCACCTCGCCCTCGTCCGCGCGCTGGACAGCGCGGGCCGCTACGGCGAGGCGGGCCGGATGTACCGCGGGTACTCCGCCCGGATGGCCGAACTCGGCGTAGAACCCGCGGCGTATCCATCCGTCGACGGTTAACCGATGCAGTACGTCCGGACCTCGAACGCGCCGAGCGGCTTGCGGGTCGAGGTCGCGGTGAACGCGATCGCGTCGGCCTCGGTGGCGAAGTACACCGCCACGTAGCTGTGCGGGCCAGCCGACGCCGCGAGCGCCGATCGGGCGCCGTCGTCGCAGTCGACCGACGCCACCGACGTGCGATAGCCCATCTCCGCCGCCGCGGCCACCGCGCGGCCCAACGCGAGAGGGTCACCGGTGCTGTCCGTCGCGAGGGCCACGGCCCACGCCGTACCGCCGGCCGTGAGGGGGGCGACCGCGATCGGTCGTCCTTCCCGCGGCTTGCAGTCCGTGGCGAACACGCACAGCCGGTCGTGCAGGCCGCCCCAGACCCGGTCGACCGCCGCCGCGCCGCTTCCCGACACCAGCAGCAGCGCCGAGCCGTACCTGATAACCACCTCGGTCCGGGTCGGCGGCAAGGCGCCCTCGGCGTTCCGGGTGTACCTGGTCGTCACCCGCAGCGCCGCCCCGCCGAACTTCAGCTCCTCGCTGTCCTTCCGCCAGCTCAACCCATGGTCGGTCGCGGTCTCGCAGCGGACGGCCTCGGCCCGGTAGTCGTCGAAGGCCCGGCTCGCCAGCAGCCCGGTCTCGTATAGGAAGAGGGTGACCTCGCCGCCCTGGGTGTCCCGCAGCGACGAGGCCGCGACGACCGCGCCGTCGCTGGCCGGTGCGCTGCCGCCCGGGCACTGCCGGCCCTGGCTGCGCCGGTCGATCGGCCGGCGACCCTCGGCCGGGAGGAAGCCGGCCGGAATCATCATGCCGATCGCCTCGCGACGGGACCCGGCCGACGGTGCGTACGAGCGGTCGGTCACCGTCGGCGAGGCGCCCACCGGAGGGGCGGGATCGTGGACCGACCGCAACGGCCGGATCATCGTGTAACCGGCACCGACCGCGAGCACCACGGCCAGGCTCGCGAACAACGCACGCGCCGTCTGCCGCCGCCGGCGTCCGCGCGCCACGATCTCTTCGGCCGGAGGTACCGGTACGAACATCGTGACTTTGTTGCGCAGTACGCCGAACTGCTCGTCGAGCGCGTCGTCGTGTTCGTCGTGGAATTCAGGCACTGGCGCACACCTCCCACCGCGTGGCCTCGGCCCGGTCCGGCGGCGCGCGATCCGGCGCCGAGGGACCACGCCGGGCGACACCGTAGCCGTCCTCGCTCGTCAGCAACCCGGCGAGGGCATCGCGACCTCGGGACAGCCGCGATCGCACGGTGCCGCTCGCGACACCGTCGAGAGACGCGATCTCGGCGACCGAGAAGCCGCCGAGATAGTGCAACACGAGTGCCCGACGCTGGGCCTCCGGCAGTTGGCGGAGCGCGGCCACGAGGTCGGCGTTCATCCCGTCCGGCTCCGGCCCGGGCGAGGGTGGCCCGTGCCGCCGCCACGACGCGGCCGCTGTCTTGGCGCGCCGCCACCGGCTGACCGCGACCCGGTACGCCACCCGGCAGACCCAGGCACGCGGTTCGTCGTACTCCGCGACCTTCTGCCACCGCGTCCACGCCCGGATGAACGCCTCCTGGGCCGACTCCTGGGCCTCGGTCAGATCACCGGTGTACGCGTACAGCTGGGCGACCACGCTCCGGTAGGTGGACCGGTAGAACTCGGCGAACGCAGCGTCGTCCGTCATCGGCCCTCCAGTCGCCCGGCCCAGCTCTTCCCTATACACGCACCGACCCACCGCGACGTTGCGGTCAGTTTTGGATTACCGTCAATGCCCCTGCGATCATCCAGCCGAGGCCGACCGCCGCACCGATCACGACCACCCAGAACGTGGTCCAACCCAGCCACCGCGCGCCGTACCGCTTCGGCTCCGGCGCGTTCGTCCAGGCGAAGTCTTCCAGTCCCATCGTTACCCCCGCTCGACACGTTGATGCCTTACAGACGCGCGTACCGCCGTTGCCGTTGCATGGCCGAACGGCTGATTCGCTCCCCGTAAACTCATACATTTGGATGTCATCACTCTCACGGCCGACCAGTTCGACGGTCTGGCACGGAGCTACGGCGATCCTTCCGCGATCGCGGTCCTGTGCAGTGGTCAGCTGAGCCGGCGCCTCGTGCTCATCCGTGAGGTCGTCCGGCGGGCGGTAGAGGCTGGTCAGCAGGCGGTCGGGTTGGCCGCGGCGGCGCTCGCCGTACTAGCCGAGGTGGACGCCCGCCACCCGGAGGCACTACGAGACGTACTGGCGCACCCGCACCTCGGGACCTGGGCCGCCACCTGCCTGCGATCGTTGTCCGAGGCCGGCGACGCGGCCGTCGGGGAGGTCGGACAGCTGGGTGCCTTCGCCGCCGCGTCGGCCGTGCGGGCGGGTGTTCCATTCAGCCTGACCATCCCGTCCCGGGGCGGCGATGTCTACCTGCCGACGCTGGGTGCCGCCGTCGAGATCGGAGACGGCCTGGCGCGGGTACACGGCGACGGTGACTCCCTGGTCATCGTGGGCACGACGCGGACGGTGGCGGTCGAGGCGCCATTCGACGAGGAAGGTCGCCATTGGGCGCCGGTACGGGTGCTCTCGGTGGAGGCGGATGGCCTGGTCTTCACCGTGGCCGTGGAGGACCTGGACCCGTACCGGGACTGCTACTCGTGGCGACCGTCCGACCGGTTGGCCACGGCGGACGTCGACCGGCTGCGCCGACTGCTCGCGGACGCGTGGCGCCTGCTCGTTCGCGACCATCCAGAGCACGCCGGCGGTATGCGATCCGCACTGCGATCGGTGGTGCCTTTGCTGCCCACGAACCCGGGTGGCCAGGTCAGTGCGGCATCGCGAGCCACGTTCGGCTCACTCGCGCTGTCGGTGCCCGGCGATCCGGCCACGTTGGCGATGCTGCTCATTCACGAGTTCCAGCACGTGAAACTGGGAGGGCTGCTCGACCTCGTCGACCTGTACCGGCGCGGGGGTGACGCCCGGCATTTCGCACCCTGGCGGGCCGATCCGCGACCGATCGGCGGCTTGCTGCAGGGCGTGTACGCGTTTGTCGGTGTGACCGACTTCTGGCGTCGCCATCGGTCGACGGCCATCGGAGCGGAACTGCGGACGGCGGAGTTCGAGTTCGCCCTTCGCCGCAGGCAGACCACCCGCGCCCTCGAGGAGCTCGCGGCGTCCGGTGAGCTGACGGCGGTGGGCTCCCGGTTCGTGTCACACCTGTACCAGACCCTACGAAGCTGGCGGTCCGAAGCGGTACCGCGTGAGGTGGAGGCCGCCGCCCACGACACCGCGACGGTCGATGCCGTCTACTGGCGACTGACCCATCGGGTACCGCACCCCGAAGACGTGGGCCGGTTGGCCGACGCGTGGCACCGGGGTCGACGGTGCCCGGAGCCCGGCAACGCCGTGTCCGGGTCGACGGTCGACGATCGCGGCGCACCCCGGTCGCTGCTGGCCAGGCTGATCCGGTCTCAGGTCACGGGGGCTGGCCCGCCGGTCGCGGCGAGCCGGGCCGACCGGTCGTACCTGTCCGGCGACTACGATGCGGCCCGCCGGGGCTACTTGGAAGAAATCCAGCGCGAAGGCGCACCGGACGCGTGGGCCGGCCTCGCCGTGACCACGCACCGGCTGGGCCGGCCCGGCGCACGCGCGCTGGCCACCCGACCGGAGCTCGCCCAGGCCGTGGTGGCGCGGTTGGCGAGCTACGCGCCGCCGGACCTGGTGGCCGAGTGGATCGAATCGGCGATACCGCCGTGATCCCGATCAGGTCGGTGGCGGTTCGATGTCGCTGTTGATCCGCTCACCCTTGCGTACGGCAGCCGTGTTGGGATGTTCCTCGCCCAGGACTCGACGGAAAGCCTGGGCGACGTTGTCCAGCCGGGTCAGCGCGTCCTGACCGACCCGGGTGTCCCGCTGGCTGATGGCCAGGTTCGCCTCTGCCGCCAAGACCGTGGGGTGCTCCTCGCCGAGCTGTGCCCGTAGCTGCTCGTAGCTCGTTTCGTCCAACTGCCGGGCTCGATTCAGCTCCCCGATCGCGTGGCACAGGTTGCCGAGGTTCATGTGGCTCGTGAGCGTGTACGGGTGGTACTCGCCGAGAATCTCGATGAACCGGTCGGCCGTCTCCTCCGCCAGAACGCGAGCCTTGTCGAAGTCACCGGCGCGCATGAGGAAGATCGCCATGTCGTTGGCCGCCGCCAGAGTCACCGGATGCAGCTCACCGTTGATCGTGCGCGAGTGAGTGATCACGTCCTCGGCCCGCGACCGGGCCTCGTCGTGGCGGCCGAGCGCGGACAGCACACAGGCGAGTTCGAGGGCACACAACACGGTGTCCGGGTGGTGACCACCGCGAACCTTCTCGTACCGCTGAAGGGTGTCCGCCGTCAGGGTCCGCGACGTCTCCAGCTCGCCGAGCCGCCGCAGCGTGACAGCGAGGCTCTTCGCGGTCTGGAGGGTCAGCGTGTGGTCGTCCCCGAACTTCACGGCGCATGACCGCATCGTGTCCGAGAGCAGTTCCCGCGAACGGGCGAAGTCGCCCATCTCCCGCAGGTCACGGCCCCAGCTGTTGGCGGAGTGGAGCGTCCAGAGGTGCTCGCCGCCGAGCACCTTCGAACGCCGTCGCAACGTCTCCTCGTCGAGCCGGGCGGCGCCGGCGAAGTCGCCGACCAGCCTGAATGTGATGGCGAGGTTGTGCTGGGCCATCAGGGTCCTGGAGTGGTCGTCGCCGAAGGCTCGCTGCCACCGGGTGAGCGTCGGCTCGTCGAGGTCGCGCGCCTCGCGGTACCGGCCGAGGCCACGCAGGTCGCCGGCCATTCCACCGGCCGCCATCAGCGTGTACGCGTGATCCTCACCGAATGCCGGCTTCCGCAGGAACTTGGTGTGCACGTCCTGGTCGACGTCGAACGCCTCCCGGTTCTGGCCCTGGGCCCGCAACGTGTTGGCCAGCTCGAACCGCAGCCGCAGAACCAGCGTGTCGTCGGCGGCGAAGGTGGTCGACCAGACGTCCAGCGCCCGGTCGGCCAACTCCTGGCTCCCGGTCAGGTCGCCCCGCAGGCGCAGGTACCGCACGACGTCAACGACGAGTTGCCGCACCTCGTCCGACTGGGAGGCCAGGGCCTCGACAGGCTCGAGGTGCCGCCGGAGGTCCTCGTAGCTCGACCAGCTGTCCCGGTCATCGGCGTCCGGGCGGTTAGCCGCCAGAGTTTCGAGCACGTGCACGCGGCTCTCCCGCCTCGCTTCCGAGTCCAACTCGTTCCTCACAACACTTTGTACCAAATTGTGGACTCTTATAGTGTTTGTAGCTGGATCGACCCGGGCTAGGCCGTACCGGCCGATGTCCCGGGTGAGCGAACCGTGCAGGAGAGGATCTCGCAAAGCTGGATCGAAGTCCACCAATAGGTTGATCATCCGAGGGCTGGAGAGCCAGGAGATCGGGATCGGCTCGGGTGCGAAGAACGCGCACAGCTCGAGGAGCTTGGCCGCGGCGCGACTGTGCTGTCGCAGCCCCTCGAGCGACAAGCGCCAGGTGGCGGCGGCGGTGTGCGGGTAGCCCGGGGGCGGCTGCTGATCGAGGACCTGGGGCAGGTTCCGGACCAGTTGCTCGAGGAACGCCGTCGCCGGCATCGCCGTCGTGGCGAGGTACGCGGCCGCGGTCTCCATGACCAGTGGCAGGTCCCCGAGCTTCTCGGCCACGGCTTCCGCATCCGCCAGAGACAGGGCCGGGACCTTGCGGGAGAGCAGCTCGATGCTCTCGGCTCTGTTGAATACACCAACCTCGATGTTCACCCCCGCCTGGGTCCACGCGGCGGCGTTCCGGGACGTGATGATCACGTGGCCGGTACCTTGCGGCAAGAACTCCGCGAGCTCCGACTTGTCACCGGCGTTGTCGAACACGATCAGCCAGCGGTCCTCGGTACGCTGTCGCAGCTCTTCTAGCACAACTTCCATCTGTTGGGTGGTGTTCTCGCCGGTCGGCAGGCCGAGCCGGAGTGCGAGTTCGGCCAGGCGCGTCCGGATCAACGGCGTCTGGTCGGCGGTGATCCACCAGACGATGTCGTAGTCCGCGGCCATGCGATGGGCGTACTCGAGCGCGATCTGGGTTTTGCCTATCCCACCCAACCCGGAGAGCGCGACCGGGGCGGCCGTGCCGCTGAGCACCAGCTCGCCCCGCAGGGACTCCAGAATCGCGTCCCTTCCGGTAAAGGTCGGGTTCCGGTTCGGCACGTTGGAGATTCGCGGCGGGGTAGCGGGAAACCGCGGCCTCGGTGGGGACGCGCCGGGACCGTCCCCGTGCGCCGGGATGTTGGGCAGATCCAGCGCGTCCAGCAGAGCTCCGCGCGCGCGGGCAGCGGAAGGCCGGGTGACATCGACGACGTTGCGCAGGTCGTACGAGGGCGGGAGCGGCGAGCCGTCCACGCGCACCGGAACGAGGAAACGCCCGGGACCGACCTGGTCCCGGCTCAGTCCCCGGCGCCAGACCCGAGCCGCATCCCGCGACCGCAGATAGTCCTGCGACAGGAGTACGAGCATGCGGTCCGCCTCGTCGATCGCCTCGACCGACGCCGACACGGTCCGCAGCGTGCCCGGCTGCCCGACGTCCGCGAGCTGCGCCTCGATCCACTCGGCCCACATCCGGTCCCTGGCCGCGTAGCTGATGACGAGCCTGATCGGCGTCACCGGCGACCGGCGCTCGAACTCCGCCAACCACCGCTGGCGGGATGCCTCCGGCATGGGCGGCAGCTCGCATGGCGTGCCCGTGATCACGCCGGCGAGCCGCTCGTACGCCGCGAGCAGCGAGCCCTCCTGACGGGCCCGGTCCCCGAACGTCGCCAGGATCTCCTCGTACGCGTAGAAGACCTTGTGCGGAATCTCGACGGATCCCCAGTACTTCTCGACGTCATCGTGGCCCAACGCCCTGACAAAGGTCTCGAGGCGTTGCCGGGCGTACCCGCGGCTGCGATCGAGCTTGCCCAGCTCACCGTCTTCCACCCGCATCGGCACCGGGAACACCTGGATCGGCTCCCGTCGCTGGTTGCGGATCGAGCGCGCGACGGCTACCGCGCCGTCGATGCTCTGCGTGCTCATCGTGAAGCACACCACGACGACGTCCGGCAACTGCAGCGTGCAGATGCCGGCCGTGTCCGACAGGCCGGTCCGGCTGTCGATCAGCACCCAGTCGTACTGCCGGCGCATTTCCCTCCGCAGCGCCTCGAGCAGTGGTGCGCCGCCGAGCCGGCGATACAGCACATCCCAGTCGAACGTGCTGACGACCTCGGAGTACGCCGGAGTCTGGCGGCCGGCCGGCACCAGGTCGATCGCGCCCTGACCCGGAAACTCGTACTCCAGCGACGTGGCGAAGCGCTGTATGTCGGCGGCGCGATCGATCTCGGCCTGCTGGATCTCCTGGTCCTCGCTGGGCCGCGTGACCGTCGCGGCGTACTCGCGGACCATGTCGATCACGCCGGGCGAGTCGCGCAGGTCCTTGTCCACGGTCAGGAACGGATGGAAGTACCGGTGCAGCCCGGGGGACTCGAGATCCCAGTCGACAGTGAGGACCCGCTGGCCCGAGCTGGCCAGGATCCAGGCGAGGTTGGCCAGGGCCATAGTGCGCCCGGTCCCGCCTTTGAACGAGTAGAACGTGACGATGCGGCCGAGCGACTGCTCGCGATCAGCGATGTTCATGGGGTATCCGTTTCGTACCGGAGGATGGGGCGCTCACGGCGGGCCGAAACTCCCGGCGAAGACTCGTTCGGCGGCGGACCGGGCTGGCTCGGTGACAAGGTCTGGACGGTTGGCGGTCGATCGAACGCGTTGGGGACGGACGTCAGGTCCGGCCGATCGGTCAGGGGTGGGATGTGGTGCTCGGCGGCCGTCTCCTTGATCCGGATAGCCACCGCCGTGACGAACTCGAGATAGGCGTCGTGGTGCTTGGTCTCACGCATGCGTACCAACTGGCGTGCGCCGTACTCGGTGTACGCGTGGCCGAACGACGAATCGCTCCGGTGGATGTCATCGAGATGGCGCGGCACCGCCGCAGCCACCCACCACAACGGAATCATGGCCGGTGCCCGGCGCCGACTGTGCTGCTCGTATGCCGCTATGCGCCAGGCGAACAATGACCATTCCTTTCCGCAGTAGATGCTGCGGAAATACCTGGGCGAATACAGTGGGACGAACGTTCGGGCGGTCGCGACCGCGTCGACGAGGTCCGGCGGCCACGTCGAACCGACCCGGATGCTCTCGGCGTCGCGGAAACCCACCGGCCGCTGCCTCTCCTCGCCGACCTGAACGCGCAGTTCGGCGGAGAGGTCCCGGTAGAGCTGGGCGACGTACTGGTCGTCGTCGCCGTGGGCGTAGCTCAAGAAGAAATACAGCACCGCCCCTCCCCGACGCCGACGACGCTCAGTATAGGTAGCGGTCACCACGGGAACCGTCACGGTCCCTTGAGAAGTGGACGTTTGGCGGGTGGGTCGGAAAGCGGTCGTCGGTATACTCGCCCGAACCGGAAGATGTGGTTCTGCGCCTTTTCCAGGGCGGCGGCGAGATCCGCATCGAATGATTCAGGGGTCCCTATTTCGGCCCGGAACATTGGATCTTGTCTATCAGCGTAATTCGGGAACGCGTCGAGGACGCCGGCCGTCAGCTGGACGCGCCGCTGGACGGTTTCGGCGTCGTCGTCGCTGGACGGCACCAGTATCGCCACCGTGAACTCGCGGCGGCCATTGAGGTCGACCAGTGTCCGCCGGTGCTCCTCCAGCAGGACCACCCACGCATCCACGAGCAACACGATGATCGCGTTGTGTCGATCAACCAGATCGAGATGATCGACAACGGCGGCGAAATCCACGATGTCGGACCCGAACAGCCGCTCGGCCGCAACCTGGCGCGCGTGCGCGACCAGCGGCTCCGCCAGCACTGATCGATAGGGGGCCCAGTCCCGCCGATTGTCGCCGTAGAAGCTGACGTCCTGCCGCAGTGCGCCCATCTCGTCGCGGGTTCCCGCGGCCACCACGAACTGGACCCGGGCGCTCTGGTGCCAATCCGGATAGTCGAACCCGCTCGCGACCGAGCGAAGGTTGAAGCCGGGGCTGGGCGGTGGGATCTCGTACGCGTTCGCCGCGGTCACGATCCGCCGGGCCAGTGACCTCACGAAGTCCCGATAGGAGCTCCGTAAGCGACGGAGCCTGATCAGTTGGCTGACACCCTCGGGTGTCGGCGGCTCCGGTCCCGCGCCGAGGCGCTCGGTGACCCCCACCGGTCTCGCCAGCGGGTCAGTGTACGCCCAGACGATCGGGATGAGCACCTCGGGCTCGGTACCCATAGCCCGTTCGTAACGGCGAACCCGGTCGGCGAACAGCGCCCACTCGCGGCCACATCGCTCGGTGAGGAAGTACCGCGGAGAGCACAGTGCGACGAAGACCCGGCACGCCCCGAGCGCCTCGTTCGCGACATCGTCCGAGCCCACCGAGGACTGGACGGTAACGGCGCCTACCTCACCCTCGGCGTCGACCAGCCGTTCCACCTCGGCGCTGAGATCCTCGTAGAACTTCGCTACATACCGGTCGTCGTCGCCGGGAGCACGGCTCAGGAAGAAGTACAGCATGGACCCCCCCTCGTGCCGATCGGCCGACGCACGCGCGCGGGGACCTCAAATGGTAGGTGCAACCACAAAACCGCCCCGGGGAGTCTCGGGGAACGGCGGTGTCGGGTCACCGACTCGCCTACTGGCCACGTCATCACGCCACGTGTGAGGGGCATGTGGCGTCCGCCTTCCAGCAGCTATCGATTCCCCGTATCTCTGTAGTTTTACTCCGTTAGCGAAGTCGTCGTCAGCCCCGAAACGACGGAAGATCGATGGATTGTCAAGACCGTCGCCGATGCGATATAGCGCTCCCGCTCAGGGGTAATTGTTGAAGCCCGTTACGGAGTCGGCCGCCCGCTCCGCCTCTTCGACGACGCGGCGGCACATGTTGGCGATGACGGTGTCGGAGCCGTCCAGCAGTTCGAGGTACTCGATCGGGCGTAACCCGTCGATGGCGACTACCTGTGTCTCGACATCGGGCTCGGTCGTTCCCATGCTGCACTCACTCTCCGCCCGGAAACCGTGCGTAGAGGGTATCGGCCGGTAGTGGGATTCGGGTAGCGCCTCAGCCCCCGCCGCTGCGCCGGTTGGCCCATTGGCGAGGACCGTGGTGCACGGGCTCGTGCGGCTTACCAGGAAGCTGAATCCGGCCGGTCCGCTGCTGCTGGGCCTTGTTCTTGCCACGGGCCTGGGCACGACGCTCGGCGCGGTTGAGCGGTGCCTCCTCGTCCACCACCTCGGCCTCCTCCGCCACCTCGGGCTCCGCCGGCGGTGCGACCTCGGCGGGCTCGACGGCCTTCGCGGCCTTCTTGGCGGGCTCCGCCTTCTTGGCTGGCTCTGCCTTTTTGGCCGGCTCTGCCTTCTTCGCGGCACTGGCGGTTTTCGCGGCG
>Ga0075419_10002264_pt1 | contig 12429 bp, 11 predicted proteins | sample SoiMetdeltSBSDD3_FD_76900 | JGI IMG/M metagenome (GOLD analysis project Ga0075419, IMG submission 76900) | Bulk soil microbial communities from a Populus tree surrounding site in Tennessee, USA - Soil MetaG P. deltoides SBSDD3 | ecosystem: Environmental > Terrestrial > Soil > Tree plantation... | reverse complement strand
GCCACCCGCCACCACGCCGGCGGCCAACCGGTCGGAGTAGCCGAACTTCTTCATCGACGGATACGCCACCTTGGCGAAGGTGGCCGCGGTGGCAATGGACGAGCCGCAGATGCCGCCGAAGCCGGCCGAGGCCCACACGGTGGCCATGGCCAGGCCGCCGCGCAGGTGGCCGATGAAGGCGTAGGCGGCCCGGAACAGCTCCTGCGACATGCCGGCCCGCGTGACGAAGTTGCCCATCAGGATGAACAACGGCACTACCGAGAGCGTGTAGTTGCGACCGGTTTCGTAGATCTTGGTCTGCGCGGTCGCGAACGCCGAGCCCCAGCTCCAGTCGCGCATGTAGGCGTAGCCGACAATGCCGACGATGCCCATCGAGAGCGCGATCGGGATCCGCACGAACGCGAGCAGCATCATCGCGAGCAGGCCGACTAGTGCTTCGGTCATCGGTTCAGGTCGTCGCCTGCGTAGCGCGCGCTTCGCCCGGCGCGAACATCTTGTACAGGTGCACCAGGCCCGTCAGCAGGATCATCGCCGCCATGAAATAGACGAACGGCCCGACGGCGATCTTGAGCACGTCGGTGGTGTCGCCGTAGCCGGCGATCCTGCCCGCCTTGATCCAGACCTGCCAGGTGAGGAAGAACATGACCGCCGCGCAGACCGCGTGCACCAGGCGCACGAGGAACCGGCGCCCTGCCTCGGGCAGCATGCGGTCGATGAAATCCATCGTCACGTGCTCGTCGGCGTGCGAGACCAGCGGCAGCCCGGCGAAGATCAGCACCAGCAGCATCAGCTCGGTGACCTCGAATCCGCCGCGCAGCGGGAAATTGAACAGGTAGCGCGCCACCACGTCGACGAACGTGAGCAGCATCATCAGGAACAGGATCAGCGAAGCCGCGATGCCCAGCACGGCATCTACGCGCCGTTCCCATTTCGATTCGCGGGCGCTCATAACGACAAAGGGCGCGGCGGTCGGCCGCGCCCCTTCGCTCGCATGCAGGCCGCCCTACTGGCCAGCCGCGACCTTCTTCAGCTCGTCGCGGAATTCGGCGAGCACCTTGGCGCCGTCGACGCCCTTGGCGCCTGCGGCCTTGATCCACTCGTCGTCGAGCTCCTTGGCACGCGCCATGACCTCCTTGACGAATGCCGGGCTCGCGGTATCGATCTTCACCGCGGCTTTTTTCAGCGCCTCGAGACCGACCTGGTCGGCGGTGTCCCACGATTTTCCGTTGCTGCGCGCGGCCGCCTCGCCGCCCATCTTCTCGATGATGTCCTGGTCCTGCTTGGCGAGCTTCGCCCACTTGTCCTGGTTCATGAAGAAGCCGAACGACGAGCTGTAGAAGCCGCCCGGGAACACGGTGGCGTGCTTGATCACCTTGTCGAGCTTGAACGAGACCACGGACTCGAGCGGGAAAAATACGCCGTCGGCGACACCGGAGCTGAGCAGCTCGTACGATTCGGGCGCAGGCTTGACGAACGCCGACGCGCCGAGCAGGTTGCCGAACTTCTCGGCGATCCCGCCGCCGGTGCGGATCTTCATCCCCTTCAGGTCTGCAAGGCTCTGGATCGGGCGCTTGGTGTTGAACATGTGGCCCGGGCCATGGGTCCACACCGCGAGCAGCTTCACGCCGTTGTATTCGCCGACCTTGTGGAAATGCTTCCAGTAGATGCGGCTGTACGCGACCGAGTTGATCTCCGCGGTGGCGCCGGCGCCCGGCAGCTCGGCCATCGCCGGCAGCACATGGCGCGCCGGCGTATAGCTCGCGGTGACGTAGGAAAGGTCCATCAAGCCGTCGCGCACCGCGTCGAACGTTCCCGGTGGCGCGGACGGGTGCTTGGGCAGATAGGTGAACTTGATCCGGCCCGCAGTGGCCTTTTCGACGTCGGCGGCCCAGTTCGCCTGCCAGATGCTCAGGTGGTGCGTCTGCGGCACCCAGGTCGAGAACGTCAGCGTGGTCTGGGCCTGTGCGGGCAGCACGAGCGCCGCGGTAGAAAGCGCGGCGAGCCCGAATCTGCAAATCTGTCTCATGAATCCCTCCTCCGTGAGTGCGCGCAGAGTGTACCAAAGGTGCCCGGGTTGAACCGGGCCTCACGGTCGGCTAAGGTTGCGAGCATGGCCACCTGCATCGACCTGCATACTCATATCGTCCCCGAGCAATTTCCGAAATACGCCGGCCGCGGCGCCAACGTGCCGTGGCCGTCGATGGCCGATGCGCACGCCTGCCACAAGCACGTGATGATCTCCGGCAAGGTCTATCGCACCGTGTCCGACGGCAGCTGGAGCGTGCCGCGCCGCATCGAGGCGATGACCGCGATGCACGTCGCGCGCCAGGTGATCTCGCCGATGCCGGAGCTGTTGTCGTACTGGCTGCCGCTCGAGGATGCGCAGGTATTGATCCGCTACCTCAACGACCAGATCGCGGCGATGGTGGCGCAAGCGCCCGACCGGCTGATCGGCCTGGGCGCGGTGCCGCTGCAGGACGTCGACGCCGCGATCCGCGAGCTCGAGTATGTGATTGGCACGCTGCGCTTTCCGGGCATTGAGGTCGCGAGCCACGTCAACGGCGTGTCGATCGGCGATCCGCGCTTCGAGCCGTTCTTTGCGGAGGTCAAGCAGCGCGGCGCCGCGGTGTTCGTCCACGCGCTGCGCCCGGCGGGCCAGGAGCGCATCGTCGGCGCGTTCCCCGAGCAGGCGGTGTGCTTCCCGGGCGACATCGCGCTCGCCGCGGCGTCGATGATCACCGGCGGCATCGCAGCGCGCCATCCCGAGCTGCGCATCGCGTTCAGCCATGGCGGCGGCGGGCTCTCGCTGCTGCTGCCGCGTCTCGATCATGCGTGGAAGAACGTGCCGAAGGCGAAAGAATCGCTTGCCGAGTCGCCGATCGCGTACGCGCGGCGCTTCTATTACGACGCGCTGGTATTTTCGCCGCAGGCGGTGCGCTTCCTCGTCGACACCTACGGCGTCTCGCAGCTGATCATCGGCAGCGACTACCCGTACGCGATGGGCGATCCGAACCCGCTCGCAACGCTGACGCAGGCAGGGTTCGGGCCGGACATCGTGACCGCGATCACTTCAGGAAACGCGCAGCGGTTCCTCAAGCTCGGCGCGTAGGCGCTAGTCGAGCGTAACGCCGAGCTCGCGCACGAGCGAGATCCAGATCGGACCATCGTCGCGATAACGGCGCTCGAATTCTTCCGGCGTCGACGGATTGTCGACGATGCCGAAATTCGCGTGGATCTCGCGCACGCGCGGCGTCTCGGCGGCCGCGATGACGAGCTTCGATGTGCGCTGGACGATGTCGCGCGGCAGGCCCGCCGGCCCGAGCAGGACGATCCATCCCGCGATCTTGAACACCGGCTCGTTGAAGCCCTGCTCCATGAACGTCGCAACGTCCGGGAGCTTCGGCGCGCGCTTCGCTGTCGGCACCGCAATCGGGCGAATCGCACCTTTCTGCATATGCGGAGACATTCCAAGCTGACTGCCGATCGCGGCATGGATGCGCCCGGTCGACACTTCTACCCACATCGGCGCCTCGCCCTTGAAATGGATGGCCTCGATCTGGGTCCCGTACAGCTTGTTCAGTTGCGCGGCGACCATGTGCGGATACGAGCCTGCCGAGTACGTTCCGAATGTGACGCGGTTCTTGCGTGCAAACTCGACGAAGCTGCGAAAGTCCTTCGCTGGCACATCCGCATGCACCGCGAGCGGCAAGTGACCCGGGTCGAACGAAGAGATGAACGTGAAGTCCTTGTTCGGGTCGTACGGCAGCTTCCTGTACAGCACCTGGTTCTGCACGATCGCGGTCCAGATCGTGAACAGCAGCGTGTGGCCGTCGGCGGGCGCCTTGGCGACGGCCTCGCAGGCGATGATCGATCCTGCGCCCGGCCGGTTCTCGACGACGAAAGGCTGCCCGAGTTGCTGCGAAAGGTAGTCGCTGTACGCGCGCGCATAGAGATCGGTCAGCCCGCCGGCAGGGAATCCGACGACGACACGCACCGGACGGGTCGGCCAGGCCTGCGCTTGCGCGGTGCGAGAGAGCAGCCCGTGGCCAATTGCCGCACCCGCGAGTGAACGCAGAAGGAACGAACGCCGACGCTGTTCCATAAGGGCCTCCCTCCCGAATGCAACCGACGACGCGGGCAGTCTATACCGCGTGGTGCGGATAGTGGCAGGCGACGAAGTGGCCTTCGCCGATCGGCCGCATCACCGGCTCTTCGGCCGCGCAACGCTCGGCCGAGCGCGGGCAGCGCGTGCGGAACCGGCAGCCGCTCGGCGGAGAAATGGGCGAAGGCGGCTCGCCGACCGGCACAGTTTCCGCAAGCGGCGCATCCGGATCGGGGATCGGGATCGCCGCCAGCAGCACGCGGGTATACGGATGCGCCGGCTCGCGGAACAGCTGCTCGGTCGTGGCAATCTCGCACAGCTTGCCGAGATACATCACCGCGACCCGGTCGCTGACCACCTTGACCACGGCAAGGTCATGCGCGATGAAGATCAGCGTCAGCCCGTAGCGCGCCTTCATTTCCTCCAGCAGATTGATGATCTGCGCGCGGATCGATACGTCGAGCGCGGAGACCGGCTCGTCGCAGATCACCAGGTCGGGCTCGAGCACCAGCGTGCGGGCGATCGAGATCCGCTGGCACTGGCCGCCGGAGAACTCGTGCGGCCGGCGCTGCACGACCAGTTCGGGATCGAGGCCGACGACGCGCAAAGCCTCGCGCACCTTGGCATTGCGCTCGGCAGGGTCCTTCACGCCGGCAATCATCAGCGGCTCGGCGACGATCTCGCCGACGGTGCGGCGCGGGTTGAGCGAGGCAATCGGGTCCTGGAAAATGATTTGGAGGCGGCGGCGCAGCTTGCGCATCGCCTCCGCGCGCAGCCCGCCGAGATCGATCCCCTCGAACACGACGCGGCCGGCCGTCTGCCGCGGCAACTGCAGCACAGCGCGGCCGAGCGTCGACTTGCCGCATCCGGATTCGCCGACGAGGCCGAGCGTTTCCCCGCGCGCCACATCGAAGCTGACATCCGACACGGCGTGCACCGTCTGGCCGCCGGTGCGGTATTCGACGACCAGATTCTCCACCCGCAGCAGCGTAGGTTCGGGACGTAGAGGTGCGAGACCGCTGCCCGCCATCACGCCACCACGGCGGTCTTCACAGGCAGCGGATGCCAGCAGGCGAACGGATGATCGCCGGCACCGGCCAGCGCCGGCATCGCCTGGCGGCAATCGGCGCGGCCGTACAGGCAGCGCGGAGCGAACGGGCAGCCCGGCGCAGGCCGGGTCGGATCCGGCGGAGTCCCGGCGATTGCGGCGAGCAGCGTGTGCGGCGCGTTCTCTACCTTCGGAATCGCCGCGAGCAGCGCCTCGGTGTAAGGGTGCCGCATCTGCTTGAACAGCACGCGCGTCGCAGCGCGCTCCATCACGCGGCCGGCATACATCACCATGACTGCGTCGGTGCGGCCCGCGACGATGCCGAGATCGTGGGTGATCAGCATCATCGCCATGTTGCGGCGGCTGCGCTCGCGTGCGAGCAGGTCGAGGATCTGCGCCTGCACCGTCACGTCGAGCGCCGTGGTCGGCTCGTCGGCGAGCAGCAGCCGCGGCTCGCAGCTGAGCGCGATGGCGATCGCGACGCGCTGCCGCATGCCGCCGGAGAGCTGGTGCGGATACTGGCCGGCGCGCCGCTCCGCCTCGGGGATGCCGACCGATGCCAGCAGCTCGACCGCCCGCAGTCGCGCCGCGCTCGCAGCGAGCCCGAGATGCTCGAGCAGCGTCTCGACGATCTGGCCGCCGACCGTCAGCACCGGGTTCAGCGACGTCATCGGGTCCTGGAAGACGACGGCGATCTCCTTGCCGCGCAACGCCCGCAGCGCCTCCGGCCCAAGCGTCAGCAGCGGCTTGCCGTCGAACCGCGCGCTGCCGGAAACGAGCGCCATCGGCGGCAGCAGGCGGAGAATCGCGCGTGCCAGCATGGTCTTGCCGGACCCGGACTCGCCGACCACGCCGAGCGCCTTGCCCTGCTCCAGCCGCAGGCTGACGCCCGCGAGCGCGCGCAGCGGCCCGCGCACGGTCGGCAGCTCCACTGAGAGGTCTTCGACTTCGAGCAGCGCCACCGTCACAGCGCGGCGCGCCGCGGGTCGGTCAGGGAGCGCAGCGTATCGCCGACGAGGTTGAACGACAGCACGGTGAGGAACATCACGACCGCCGGGATGAGCGCGATGTGCGGCGCGAAGTCGAGCTGCTCGCGCCCCTCGGACATCATGCTGCCCCAGCTCGGCGTCGGCGGAGGTACGCCGAGCCCGAGGAAACTGAGCGTACCCTCGGCGATGATCAGGACCGCTACCGCGATCAGCGTGAACACCGTCAGCGGCAGCACCACGTTGGGCAGCAGCTCGCGCAGCATGATGCGCACGTGGGTGGCGCCGAGCGCGCGCGCCGCCACCACGAACTCGCGCTCGGCGATCGCCAGCGTCGTGGCGCGCGCCACGCGGGTCGCCGCGGGCACGCTCAGCAGCGCAAGCGTCAAGGTGAGAATGACCACGCTCTGGCCGAGATACGCGATGATGGCCAGCGCCAGCACCAGCGGCGGGAAAGCCAGCAGCACGTCGACGGTCGCCATGGTCAGGCTTTCGAACCGGCCGCGAAAATATCCTGCGAGAAGACCGAGCGCGCCGCCGACCAGCAGGCCGAGGAACGCCGAGATCAGGCCGACCGTCAACGATGCGCGGCTGCCGTGCACCACGCGGGCGAGGACATCACGCCCGAGATGGTCGGTGCCGAACAGATACATCGCGCTCGGCGGCTGGCGCCGATGCAGCAGGCTGATCTTCGAGGGGTCGGGGATCGGCAGCAGGTCGGCGGCAAGCGCGCCAAAAAGCACCACGCCGATCCACGCCACGGCGAGCCAGAACACCCAGCCAAGCGCGCGCCGCCGGGCGCGGTGCGGGACCTCGATTGCCGCGACGATGTCAGGCGCGGCCATGGCGGACCCGCGGATCGAGCACGGTGTAAAGCAGATCGACGATGAAATTCACCAGCACGTAGGCGACCGCGACGAACAGCACGCCGCCTTGCAGCACGACGAAGTCGCGCGTGTAGATCGCCTCGACCAGCAGGCGGCCGAGACCGGGCAGCGCGAAGATCGTCTCGATGATCACGGCGCCGCCGATGAGCCGGCCGACATTCAGCCCGGTCACGGTCACGAGCGTGAACGAGGATGGCTTCAGCGCGTGCACGAACAGGATGCGCCGGGGCGTCAGCCCCTTGGCCTTCGCCATCGCGATGAAATCCTCCTGCAGCGTGGTGATCATGTCCGAGCGCAGGATCCGCATCAGCACCGGCCATTCGACCAGCGCGAGCGACGCTGCCGGCAGGATCATGCTGACCAGGTTGGCCGCGGGATCCTGCATGAACGGCGTGTAGCCGGTCGCCGGCAGCACGCCGAGCTGCACCGAGAACGCGAAAATCAGCAGGATCGCCAGCATGAACGACGGCATCGACAACAGCCCGAACGCGGCGCTGGACAGCACGCGATCGAGCGGCGAGTTGGCTTTGGCCGCGCAGAGGATGCCGAGCGGCACGCCGACGACAAGCGCACCGAGCTGCGCGAGCAGCATCAGCTCGATGGACACCGGCAGGCGGTTGGCGATCGCGTGCAGCACCATCTCGCCGGTGCGGTGCGACTGGCCGAGATCGCCGACCACGACCCCGGACAGCCAGTGCAGGTAGCGCTGCCAGGCCGGCAGGTCGAGGCCAAGCTTGGCGCGCAGCGCCGCGACGTTCTCCGGCGTCGCCTGGTCGCCGAGCATCGCCATCGCCAGATCGCCGGGCAGCAGCGAAGCGACCATGAACGTGAGAAGCGTGACCGCGAGCAGGACCGGCACGAGGTACAGCACCCGGCGGCCGAGGAAGCGGAGCACAGGAAAACCTACGCCTTACCGCTCAAGGAGAGCGATGTCCTACTTTTTCTTGTCCCACCACGCCGCGGCGAGATCGATCTCGTCGCTGCGCTGCTTGGGGATTCCTTTCAATCCCGGCTTGGCAATGGAGAAGTACAGGTTTTCCAGCGACCAGAACCACTGCACATGCTCGTTGATGCGGTCAGCGATCCTGCAATACAGCTCGGTGCGCTTGGCCTGGTCGCCGGTGGCGCGCGCGTCTTCCAGCATCTTGTCGAGCTCGGGATCGGAATAGCTCGACAGGTTGACCGGGCTGCCGGTGCGGAAATTCGCGTACATCTGCACATCCGGATCCGCCAGGTCGATGATCCGCCACGGCGTCAGGTCGAAATCGCGCGTAAACGCCTTGGTCACCAGCGTGGTCTGATCGATCTGGTTGAGCTCCGCGTTGACGCCGACGGCGCGCCAGTACTCCTGGAATACCTGGCCGACGGCGCGGCCGCGCGGCGTCGCCGTGACCGTCAACTTGAAGGTGACCGGCTGGCCGTACTCCTTGAGCAACTGCTTCGCCTTCTCCGGGTTGTAGGCGAGCGGCTTGGTGTTCTTGCAGTGGACCCACGAGCCGGGGCCGTACGGGTCCTTCGCCGGCTTCCACAGGCCGTTGTAGAGCGTATCGGCGAACGCCTGCATGTCGATCGCGTGGCGCAGCGCCTGGCGCACGCGGATATCGTCGAACGGCGGCTTCTTGGTGTTGAACGCGTACAGCGTCGCGCCCGAGCCGACATAGCTGTGCACGACCACCGCCTTGTTCTTCTTCGCCTTGACGATGTCGTCGGCGTTGTCGTGCCAGATGATGTCGCTCTCGCCGGAGAGGATGCTGGCGAAGCGCGCAGGGCCGTCGGGCAGCGGACGAATGGTGACCTGGTCAAGGTACGGCTTGCCCTTGTCCCAGTAGCCCGGGTTGCGCTCGACGACCAGCCGGTCGCCCGACGCCCAGGACTTCAGCTTGAACGCCCCGGTGCCGACCGGATTGCGGTTGTAGACGCCCTGCGCGGCTTCCTGCACGGCCTTCGGCGAGTGGATCACGTTCGTCACCGTGGCCGGCGCGATCAATCCGGCAAACCCCGGCGATGGCGCCTTCAGCGTGAAGACCACCGTCAGGTCGTCCTTCGCCTCGACTTTGCCGATATTGGAGATGTAGATCGCGCAGCGGCAGCGGTTCTTCGGATCCTGCATGCGCTCGTAGTTGAAGACCACCGCTTTCGCGTTGAACGGCGAGCCGTCGTGAAACGTGACGCCTGGACGCAGCTTGAACTCCCACGTCTTCAAGTCGTCCGACACGGTCCACGACAGCGCCAGTCGCGGGACCAGCTTGCCGGCGTCGTTGATTCGCGTCAGCGTGTCGAAGACGAGCGCTGCAACCGCGATCTGCCCGGTGTCGTAGACCCCGACGATCAGCGGATCGAAGCCCGCGATATCCTGCTCCACGCCGAGCGTCGCCGCGCCACCGCGGGTCTGCGCCTGGACGCCGGCCGAAAGCGCCAGCGACGCCGCAACGAGAATCGCACCGCACCAATGGATCCGCATATCGTCACCCCCTCCTGGGTTGGATCGGATTATGCACTTGTACGCGTGGGGGCGTGGTGCCGACGTCGTCGGGCTTATGGCACGATGCCGCAGATGTGGCATCTGAGGCTGATTCTTTCCCTGGTCCTGTCCCTAGTCGCCAGTACGCCAGCTCACGCCTGCACACCAGGACCGGGGTATGAGCCCGCGACGCCGGAAGCGAAAGCTCGCGCCGCCGGCCTCGTAATCCTTGGCACGGCCCTCTCGAACATTGCCGGCGGAAAAGTCATTGAGGTCTCGAAGTGGCTCAAAGGGCAAGGCCCTCGCTACGTGCTCATATACGGGTTCGGATCGAGCGCAGCTTGCTTGAGCGACGTCGCGTTGGGTCACCAGGCCGTCTTCTACGGAAAACTCGATCGCGCCACTGGCTCAATCTCACTGAACTACACCGGCATTCACGATGCCATTGACGATGCCGACCGTGCGGCGCGCGTCACAGCGGTGTTGAAGTTCGCACCCTCTGCGCCGTCATCCGCGGCGATTCGCGAGACGCGATGAACGTTCGGTTTCTGACCTTTTCGTTGTACGCGTTCATAACTGCGCCGGCTGCGCTGCCCGCGCTGGCCCAGAACGAAGTCCGGGAGAGATTTCGTAGCGAGGTGCTTCAGGCCGTCCGGGATGGATCAGTAGAAGATCTAAGCGCTGTCCTCGACCAGGCTCTAACATCCAGCAGCTACCGGCCAGGGGCACTGGAGATTCAGGCCGCGATGCGTGCGGGAGTACGGGGCCTCCCTGTCCCCCGCGGTGTGGCGCCAAAGCGCGAAGATCGATTTGGTGTATCCACTCGCCTGAAAATGATTGAACTGCTCGCGCTCGCAGGGGCGGACGTAAATGAGCGGTTAGCACCTCCCGGCACAGCTCCTGCATACGACGTTGTCGATCAAGCCGACGCTGCAATTCTGGAATTCCTGCTTGATCGCGGCGCAAAGACCCAGGCAACTGACTTCGGACGCAGGTATTCTCCAGTGCGGTCCGTGCTACGGACTGTTCTCTCCTGGGAAGATCCTCAAGTCGTCTCGAGACTTCTGCCAAAGATCTTGAAAGCCGGCGCTGATGTGAACGAGAGTCTGGGCCGAGGCAGAACAATCGTTCATGCATTGGCTAGTGAAGGGCGAGTGGATCGCGTCCGATGGTTGCTTGATCAAGGTGCAAACATGAGTGCCCGCGATCCCGAACAGCGCACGTCGCTAATGATGGCTGCGTCAGGCGGGCACTACGACGTCGTCAAGTTACTGCTCGAACGGCGAGCAGCTGCGACTGATCGGGACGCCGGCGGCGCATCTGTGCTTCACTACGGCATTCGTTTCCCGCGGATTGTGGCAGTACTCCTAGAGGCCGGTGGGGATCCAAACGCCGCAGACTTGGTTGGGCGGACGGTACTTCATTGGGCTGCTGCGACCTGGCCTCAAGCGCCATGGACGCCGGAGCTGACCGATGAAAACAGAATGCAAATCGAAGCAAAAGCACGCGCCGATCTTCGCGCTGCAGCGACACTACTGATCAAGGCCGGGGCCAAGGTCGATGCACGCGACCTGAACGGTTCCGCCCCGTTGCACTTGGCTGCCACGCGCGAAATGGTGGGGCTACTGCTCGACGCAGGCGCAGCAATCGAGTCGAGGAATGCCTACGGGTTCACCCCATTGTTGTCTTCGACTGGACAGCGATCCGACGTCGGTATTGCGCTGATGCAACGCGGCGCCAACGTGAAAGCGGTGACGGCGGAGTCGGAAGCGTTCGTGCACCTTGCCGCCCAGAGCTACCGGGGTTCGCCGTTGCTGAATGAAGCGATCAGCAAGGGCGCGGACGTTCAATCGAAGGACGGCAAGGGCAGAACGCCCTTGCATTACGCCTTCATGCATGGTTGCCGTCCAGAGGTCGTCCGGACGCTGCTAGACCGCGGAGCCGATCCCTACGTTGAAGACCGCGGCGGAGACTCGCCTTTGCTTGCGTGGGCTCGCGCCGTCGAACACGATCACAAGGGACTTTGCCTTGCTCAGCTCATCGAGAAGAAGGTGGCGGTGGCACGCCCAAACAGGAACGGCGCGTCGGCGATCCAGATCATCAAACGCGCGCGCTGGGTGGATGCAGCGATTACCAGCCAGCTAGGGCTACCGGAACAAAAAGGAACGCCTGATCCGCGGGCACCGGCCTCAGCGACGATCCGCAGATGAGGCGCGCTCGATCTTGCTCGATGCCCTAGCTTTCGAATCCCGGCGGCGCCGAATCGTCCGCACGCTGATCCAAGCAAGGGCAAGAACAAGCGGTGCCAGGATCACCGCCAGGTGATCCGGCTCGCTAAGCAAGTGCGAGAGCGCGGCTGAAACCCAGCCGTTTGCTCCGTGATCGGGGTGGGCCAGCGCCCCGGCAGCGTAGAAAAATAGGATCAGGCTCGCGCGGTGCATAGCATCCCTTCCTTTTCGATGAATTGAATCACGGTCTCGAGGCCGTGCCCGGTCTTCAGGTTGGTGAACACGAACGGCCGCTCGCCGCGCATCTTCTTCGCGTCGTGCGCCATCACCTCGAGCGATGCGCCGACCATCGGCGCGAGGTCGATCTTGTTGATCACCAGCAGGTCCGACTTGGTGATGCCGGGCCCGCCCTTCCTCGGAATCTTGTCGCCGGCGGCGACGTCGATCACGTACAGCGTCAGGTCGGAGAGCTCCGGGCTGAACGTCGCCGCGAGGTTGTCGCCGCCGGACTCGATCAGGATCAGGTCGAGCGCGGGAAAGCGCCGGTTCAGGCGCGCGACCGCCTCCAGGTTGATCGACGCGTCCTCGCGAATCGCGGTATGCGGGCAGCCGCCGGTCTCGACCCCGATGATGCGCTCCGGCACGAGCGCTTCGTTGCGCACCAGGAACTGCGCATCCTCTTCGGTATAGATGTCGTTCGTCACCACCGCGATATCG
>Ga0075419_10002263_pt1 | contig 12429 bp, 10 predicted proteins | sample SoiMetdeltSBSDD3_FD_76900 | JGI IMG/M metagenome (GOLD analysis project Ga0075419, IMG submission 76900) | Bulk soil microbial communities from a Populus tree surrounding site in Tennessee, USA - Soil MetaG P. deltoides SBSDD3 | ecosystem: Environmental > Terrestrial > Soil > Tree plantation... | reverse complement strand
GCGACCTGCGGACCTCGGACGTACGCCTCGTCGGCGTACACCGCCTCCGGACACCACAGGAAGACCTCGACGTGCGCACCCACCTCGAGCAGCACGTTGTGCGCCCACAGCCCCTCGGCCACGAGCAGCCGGCGATGGTTGGGGGCGCTGTTACGCAGGACGGCACGCAGCTGCTTGATCCGGGGATGCTGCAGCCCGATCTGTTGGAGTTCCATCTCTGAGGCCTCGTCGCTCGGGGTGGACACGACCACGTAGCCGCCGGCCAAGAGAGGGCGGCGGCGTAGGGGGTCGGGTTAGCGACGCAACATGGCCGACACCATAGGAAGGGATACCGGCTCGGGCCAACCGAATTTCGCCGTTGCCAAGATATCTTGTGCGCCGATATATTTCGACGGTGGGTACCATGACCGAGCCCGCCTTCTTCATACTCACCGCGCTCGTCGACGAGCCACGCCACGGCTACGGCATCGTGGGCGAGGTATCGGCGCTCTCCGACGGCCGGGTCCGGCTCAAGGTCGGCACGCTGTACGGGGCGCTCGACCGCCTCGTCGGCGACGGTCTGGTCGAGCCGGACCACGACGAGGTCCAGCAGGGTCGGCTGCGGCGCTACTACCGGCTGACCGAGTCGGGCCGCCGAACCCTCGCCGCCGAGGCCGAACGCCAGGCGGCCAATGCCCGTGCCGCGTCCGAACGCCTGCGGAACTGGCGACTGGCGAACAACGGGGGGCTTTCGTGACTCGTCTGGAAGAGCGCTACCGGCGGGTGCTGCGGCTGCTGCCGGCGTGGTACCGCGAGGTGTGGGAGGAGGACATGGTCGCGACCTACCTGGCGAGCGTGGACACCTCCGATCCCGACGACGCCGACTATGCGGCGGACTACGGCCGGCCAAGTTGGTCGGAGGTGGCCAGCGTCGTCGCGCTGGCGGTACAGCTGCGGGTCGGCAGCGCGTGCGCGGCACCGCGGTCCACCCTCTGGGGACATGCCATCCGCCTGGCGGCCCTGTCCGCGATGCTCTGGCATGCGGCGAGTAGCGCGGTCGGCCTGCTGACCGGGTTGTGGCTGGCGGGCGTGATCCCGTTCCTGCCACCTCCGCCCATGCCCGACGAGTACAGGCTGCTGCTGTACGGGCAACCGTGGGAGACGTTCCGGATCGTCGGCGGGCTGCTGTGGCTGCCGGCGTACCTGTTGCTGGTCTTCGGACGGTGGACCGCGGCGCGGTGGCTGACCTCGATCGCGGTCGTGGCGACGACGGTATACATGGTCTGGATCGAGCGCTGGCCCGGCGACGTGTTCACCGTCTCCTCGTCGTACGACCGCCTGCTGGCCATCCTCCTCGTTGCGGCGATGTTCGTCGTGTTCCATCGCGACGCCCCACCGATACCACGAAGGCCCTGGCTGCTCGCTCTCCCGTACGCCATGGCGGTCGTGATCGGGTACGTGATCCTGCTGCAGGCCGCCGGATCGTCGTTGCCACCACTGGACTGGGACGGGGTGCTTTCCGTCGTGATGGTGGCCGCCGCCGTGGTGTATCTGTCCGCCCGAAGGCTCGGCCGGTCGAGCGACACGTGGGCTCCCGCGCTCGCCATCCTCGCGGTCGCCGTGCTCGGCATGCGGGCCGCGAGCCTGTTGGACTTCGCGTTGTTCCGGTCGTTCGGCTGGCCTTCGGCAACCGTGCCGCTGGGCATCGCCGAGGCCATCGCGTTGTCGGTGGTAGCGGTTATGTTGATCCTCCTCACCTCGGCGAGCATGCGCCGCCTTCCGTCCACCCCAGGAGTTCGTACATGGTGAGTACGACCGAACGTCCACACGAAGTCGTCGTCCGGCGCCCCACCGCCAGTTACCGCACGAACCTGGTGACCGCGCTGCTCGGTACCTGGCTGACCCTCGGCCTGATGCTCGACGCGTGGGCGCACAACAACGTGCCGGAGCTGGAGACCTTCTTCACGCCGTGGCACGCCGTGTTCTACACCGGCTTCGCGGCTACCGCGGCGTGGATCGGTTGGACCGTGCGCCGGCCGGTACTCGCGCGGCAGTTCCGGGACATCCCGGTCGGGTACGGCACCGCGGCCGTGGCGGTAGTGGTGTTCGGCGTATCCGCCGTCGGCGACATGACCTGGCACCTCATCTTCGGCATCGAGCAGAGCATCGACATCCTGTTCAGCCCGACCCACCTGGGCCTCGGCGCGTCGATGGTGGCGATCCTCCTCACGCCGGTGCGCTCGGCATGGGCGGACCGGACGAACCGGCTGCTGCCGTCGATCCTGTCCACCGCGCTGGCCACCACGGTGGTGCTGCTGTTCCTCCAGTACGCCAACGCGTTGACGTACGGCAGCGGGGACGTCGTCATTGCTCTGTCCACTATGGACCAAGGGTTCACCGCCACCCTCGTCTCGCACCTGGCGGTGACGAACCTCGTCCTACTGCTGCCGGTGCTGACGCTGGCCCGGCGCTGGACGCTGCCGCTCGGCACGGCGACCGCCGTCTACGCCTCCGCGGGCATCCTGTCCGCCGCGATCACCGGTTTCCACAACCGCGAACTGATCATCGGCCTCATCGTCTCGGGGATGTGCGTAGATCTGCTCGCCCGCTGGCTGCGCCCCAGCCCGCGGCGGCTCATCCGGTACCGCGTCTTCGCCGCCGCGGCCCCACTGTTGACGTGGACCATCTTCATCGCGACGGCGTACCTGACCAGCCCGCCGATCTTCAACCCCGACGGCCACGTCGAGCCGATCCCCGAGGTCTACACCGGCGCCCCGATCGTGCAAGCCCTGCTGGGCCTGCTGATGAGCGTCCTGCTCATCCCGTCGACCAGGCAGCAAACGACAACGGAGGGGTTAACTACGCGCGAGGCGGCGCAGGAGCGCGTCGGAGCCTAGGGGGTAGGCGCCGTGGCGCCGTACGCCGTCGGCTACCTCGCGATCGGACGAAATCACGACGACCGGACGGCCCGCGGGTTCGGCGCGCACCAGGCGGCGGATCAGCTCGTCGGCCGTCTCGCCCTTGCGTGAGAAGAGCACCCGGACACCCCGCGGCGCCGGCGGCAAGCCGTGGACCCGTTCCGCGCCGTCGAATACGGCGGTCACCTCGGCACCGGTCTGGGCGGCCACCCCGCCGAGGCCGTTGACGAGCCGGCTGCGCTGCTGTTCGAGCGACAGTTCGCCGTACCCCCGCTTGGTGACGTTGTACCCGTCGACCAGCAGATGGACCCGCGGTAGCGCCAGCAGCTGGTCGAGCCGCGCGGGGTCGTCGGCGTCGAGCGCGCGCGCCTTGGTGGTCAGCGCCTCGGGCCGATCGGCCGCGATGTCCGCGACGAAGTCGGCGGGCATCCGGTCGGCAGGCTCGAGCGCCAGCTCCCGGCGTAGCCCCACGGCGGCCTGGCCGATCGTCTCGAGCAGCAGCCAGAGCCGGGCGTCGTCGACGGCGCGGGCGTCCTTGGCGGCCTGCCGCGCGCTGCCGACGGCGTCGGACGCCTCGGCCAGCTTGGCGCGGATCCGGCGCAGCTCGGCGTCGTGGTCGGCGGCGGCCCGGGTGGCCCGGCCCTTCTCCGTGGCGAGCTGGTCGGTGAGCTTGCGTTCGCGAGCCTGGGTTTCGCGCAGGCTGCGGGCGAGCGTGCGGACCTCCTCGCGCAGGCCGCCGGCCTCGTCGCGGAGCCGGGACAGCTCGTCGCGCAACTTGTCGGCCTCGACGCGGGCGACCGCGCGATCGTGCTCGGCGCGGGCCGCCCGCTGCTCCGCGTCCCGGATCGTGTCGGCGACCGCGGCGCTGCTCGCGGACGCGTGCACCGCCTCGATCGCCGCCTCGACCTGGTCGAGCCAGCCGGCGGCCCGGGCCAGGTACGCCAGCGCGGCGACCTCGACCGGGTCGGCGGCAGCGGGCACGGTGCCCTCCGTGACGGCCGAGCCCAGCTCACCCGCGTCGGCCACCGCACGGGACGCGACCCGCTGCCGGAACAGCGGATCGAGGGCCAGCTGCGTGGCGATCAGGTCACCGGCCAGCCGGGCCCGTTTGGCCGGGGCGAAACGCGCCACCCGGCGTAACGCGACGGGTACCTCATCCTGCGGCAGGCCGTTCAAAGCGTCGGCGGCGAGCGAGATCACCCGTTGCCGGACAGCCTCGGGCAGCACGGGTTCGAGCTCGAGCTCTCGACCCGTTTCGAGATCGTCCGGCGCTGTCATCCCCCCAGTGTGGCACCGACGGCGATTTCGCGCGCTAGTGATCAGAGCCCAGGAACCGGGTACTGCCGGTACAGAAATGTCACACCCTGGACTTACCGTCCGTTCCGTGCCGGAGCGTGAGCCGTACCTCCAACTGACGATCGACACTCCGCTCGCCGATCCCTCGCTGCGCGAGACGACGTTCGTCGTGGTCGACCTGGAGACCACGGGCGGTGCTCCGGACGGCGGGGGGATCACCGAGATCGGCGCGGTCAAGGTGTGCGGCGGTGAGCCTCTGGGCGAGTTCGCGACGCTGGTCAACCCGGGTGAGCGCATCCCGCCGTTCATCACCGTGCTGACCGGGATCACCGAGACCATGGTCGCGCCGGCGCCCTCGATCGACTCCGTGCTGCCGGCCTTCCTCGAGTTCGCACACGGTGCGGTGCTGGTGGCACACAACGCGCCGTACGATGTCAGCTTTCTCAAGGCCGCCTGCGCCAAGCACGGCTATTCGTGGCCCAACCCCAAGGTGCTGGACACGGCGGCGCTGGCCCGGCGGGTCCTGATCCGCGAGGAGGTGCCCAACCGCAGGCTGTCCACGCTCGCGGCATACTTTCGCACGCCGCACCAGCCCTGCCACCGCGCGCTCGCCGACGCACTGGCCACAGTGGACCTGTTGCACGCACTGATCGGCCGGCTCGGCAGCTTCAAGATTCTCACCGTCGGCGAGGCGCTCGAGTTCGCCAAGGCGATCACCCCGGAACAGCGCCGCAAGCGGCACCTCGCCGAGGGTCTGCCGCACTGCCCCGGGGTCTACATCTTCCGTGCCCGCGACGGCCGGCCGCTCTACGTCGGCACCTCCGGCGACATCGCCACCCGGGTCCGCGGGTACTTCACCGCCGCGGAGAAGCGGGCGCGGATCTCGGAGATGCTGTCGGCCGCCGAGCAGGTGGAGGCGATCGAGTGCGCACATGCGCTCGAGGCGGAGGTCCGCGAGCTGCGCCTGATCGCCGCGCACGCGCCGCCGTACAACCGCCGCTCGAAGTATCCGAACAGGGTGAGCTGGCTCAAGCTCACCGCCGAGCCGTACCCGCGACTGTCGCTCGTGTCGCAGCGCATCGCCGACGGCGGGGTGTATCTAGGCCCGTTCTCCGGCCGGCGCACCGCCGAGCTGGCCGCCGCCGCCGTCTACGACGCCGTGCCGCTGCGACAGTGCACGACGAAACTCTCGCCGCGCACGCCCACGCCGGCCTGCGCACTGGCCGAGCTGGGTCGCTGCGCGGCACCCTGCGAGCTGCGGATAACCACCGAGGAGTACGAGCACAGCGCCGCGGCTCCGGTCCGGGACGCGGTGACCGCGGATCCGGGTGTCGTCGTGCGCCGGCTGCTCGCCCGCATCGACGTGCTCGCCGGCGCGCAACGGTTCGAGGACGCCGCGGTCGTCCGCAACCGTCTCGGTGCTCTGCTGCGTGCGGCGGTCCGGATGCAGCGGCTGGCCGCGTTCACCCGGCTGGGTGAACTTGTCGCGGCCCGTCCCAGTACTGCCGGCGGCTGGGAGCTGGCGATCGTGCGGCACGGGCGGCTGGTCGCGGCCGGGGTGTCACCGCCCCGGCTGCACCCGCGATCGACCATCGAAACCCTGCTCACAACCGCCGAGACGTTCATAGAACCAGCGACGAACTCGGAGAGCGAGCGGATCCTCGCCTGGGTCGAACGGCCGGAGACGCGGCTCGTCCAGGTGTCGGACGGTTGGTCCTCCCCGGTTGCGAACGCCGGACGGTACCGCGATCTGCTCGAGCTGACCGAGCACTCGCGTCGTAACGGTGGGTGATTACTCCCTCGGCCGAACGGTCACGATGAGCTTGGGGTCCACTTTGTCGCCCGAAGTTTGTTTACGCTATGTACATCCTCGCGAGGGAGGGGGTGTCCCGTGGATCCCGTCGCCGCCGACGGCACGATTGTCAGCGGCCAGCGTCCCGCGATAGACACCGGCCTGTCCGCCCTGACCCACCGGCTGCGCTCACTGCTGGCCGGCACGGGACGCAACGGTGGCGCGGACCCGCTCGCCGACCTGATCCGCGAGCACCGATCCCTGCACCAGTCCGCCGACCCGACACCGCTGCGGCGGGCGTACGAGATCGCCGAGAACGCGCACCGTGGGCAGCTGCGCAAGAGCGGCGAGCCGTTCATCACGCACCCGGTCGCGGTCGCCCGCATCCTCGCGGCCCTCGGCATGGACACCACCACTCTGGTAGCCGCCCTGTTGCACGACACGATCGAGGACACCAGCTACGGCCTGGCCGAGCTGGACCGCGACTTCGGCGGCGAGGTGGCGTTGCTCGTCGACGGGGTGACGAAGTTCGAGCGGGTGTCGTACGGCGAGTACGCGGAGGCGGAGACCGTCCGCAAGATGATCGTCGCGGCCGGCCGGGATGTCCGGGTCCTCGTCGTCAAGCTGGCCGACCGCCTGCACAACATGCGTACGCTGGCCGCCCGTTCCCTTGCCTCGCGGCAACGGATCGCCCGCAACACCCGAGACGTGCTGATCCCTTTGTGCGACCGGCTCGGCGTCCAGGCCCTCAAGCGCGAGCTGGAGGACGGCGTCCTCTACCACCTGGAACCCGAGGCCTACCAGGGGATCGCCGACTACATCCAGAACCGTCCATCGTGGACGGAGTACCTGGCGAGCGTCACGACCGCGGCCAAGGGCGCTCTGCGCCGCAGCAAGGTGACCGCCGACGTCTCCCCGCGGCCCCGGCACTACCACTCGATCTGGAAGGACACCGGCGGCCACCGCGAGCCGTACGAGCTGCCGCGCATCGTCATCATCGTGGACGGCCCAGATACCGACTGCTATGCCGCCCTCGGCGCCATGCACGGCGCGTGGCGTCCGGTACCGGGCCGCTTCAAGGACTTCATCGCGTCCCCGAAGAACAACCTCTACCGGTCCCTGCACACCACGGTCATCGGCCCCGACGACAAGTCCGTCGAGGTGCTCATCCGCACCGAGGCGATGCACCACCGGGCGGAGTACGGCATCATCGCCAACTACCGCTTCCCCGATCTGGGCGACGAGGCCGACGCCGACGAGCTGGCCTGGCTGCACCGGTTGCTGGGCTGGCAGCACGAGGCGGCCGACCCGGGCCGGTTCCTGGAGGCGCTGCACACCGACCTGAGCGCGAGCCAGGTCCACGTCTTCACCCACGCCGGCCGGCCGATGCTGCTGCCGGTAGGGGCGACGCCGGTCGACCTCGCGTACGCACTCGACACCTATCTGGGCGACCACTGCGTGGCGGCGACCGTCAACGGCCGGCTCGTACCGCTCTCGTCACCCCTCGCCGACGGCGACGTCGTCGAGATCCTGACCGACATGTCCGACCGTACCGACCAGACCGGTGACCTCGGCCCCGAACGCGAATGGCTCACCTCGGTCAAGACGCCGCACGCCCAGCTGCAGATCAGTCGCTGGTTCAGCGAGCACCACCAGGACATCTCACACCACGAGCTCGACAACGAGCCCCCGCGGCATGTGGCCGAGCAGGTGCGCCTCGGCCGGGCCGCGATCGGCCTGGCGCTCCGCGCGCGCGACCGGGGCCTCGCCAGCGATCTGCCGTTGTTGCGCCTGGCGATCCACCTCGGCTACCCCGACCTGGACGCCCTATTCGTCGCAGTCGCCGACCACACCGTCACCGCAGACGAAGTGGTAGACGCCCTGATCGCCTCAGTAGACCAAGGCTGATCCCGCCCAGACCACCCCACCAAGACCACCCCGTTGATCATGAACTTAGTTGGTGGGTGGGCGGCGTGTCGGGCTGTCAACTTCATGATCGACTCTGGAGGGTCGGGTTGCGGCGCCAGTCGCGGCGGGGCGGGGCCTGATCCGCCGGCCGGCTGGACGCCGTCGCCTGGGCGAGCCAGGCACGCAGAGCGTTGGCGGTCATCGGGCCGCCGACGACCGCACCCTGTACGCCGGCACAGCCGCACGCGGTCACCGCGTCGAGCAGCTCGCGGGAGTCGACGCCTTCGACGAACGTGGCGATGTTCAGCGACCGGGCAAGCTCCACAGTGGACCGTACGACCGCCGCGTCCTGCGGGCTGTTCAGCATCGGGGTGACGAACGAGGGGTCCAGCTTCAACTCGTCGACGGGCATCGTCCGCAGCCGGGCCAGCGACGGAGCCGACCGTCCATAGTGGTCCAACGCGAGCCGTACCCCGAAGTGCCGGAACTGGCCCAGCGCCACGGCCGTCCGGCGGGGGTCGATCAGCAGTACCTCCTCGGCGATCTCGAGGGTCACCACGGACGGCGGGATCTGCAACGCGTTGATCAGTTTGGCCAGGTCGTACGGCAGCATCACGTCGAGGACGTCGGCGGCCGTGAGGTCCGCGGCGACCCCCAGCGCGACCCCCTGGCCGCGCCACGCAGCACAGCTGCGTAGCGCGGCCTCCAGCAGGTTCCGGGTCATCTGCCGGGTCAGCCCGACCCGTAGGGCAAGTGGCTGCACGGCGCTGCCGTCGATCACGCCGCGCGTCGGGTGGTGCCAGTGGAGGATGCCTTCCATCGCCACCGGCCGGCCGGTCAACAGCTCGACCTTGGGTTGGTAGTACGTGACGAACTCGCCGTCGCCGAGCGCGCGCAACAGGTCGGGGTACAGCCGCGAGCCGAACTCGTTGCCGATGTCCAGGGTCGGGTCGTAGATCTCCACCTCGGACTTGTTCGCCTTGGCGTTGCGCAGGGCGTCCGCCGCGCACCGGATCAGATCCACCGGGTGCGTGGCGTGCACCGGTGCCGCCGCGACGCCCACGCTCAGCTCGATGTGCACCGGTACCTGACCGGCCGGTACCGGGGCGCCCAGGGTCGTCAGCAACTCGCGGGCCTGGCGGTCCACCGTGGCCGCGTCGGCCCCGCGCACCACGCGCAGCACCGCCATCTCCGCGCCCCCGAGGCGCGCCGAGACGGCGTCTTCCGGCAGATTGTCCCGCAGCCGCTGGCCCACCGTGTTGACGATCGCGTCGCCGGCGGTGTACCCGAGAATGCTGTTGATCTCGGGCAGGTGGTCGATGCTCACGATCGTCAGCACGAGCTGCGCCCCGCCGGGCAGGCTCGCCATCATCTCGGGCAACTGGTCGTCCAGCAGCCGGCGGTTACCCAACCCGCTCAACTCGTCGGTACGGGCCTCGAGCCGGCTGCGGGCCAGCTCCAGCGTCTGTTCGAAGGTCATCGCGGTACGGATGCCGGCCGCGACGAGACAGCCGCTCGCCAGGAAGATCGAGACCGGGTGGACCGGCACGAACGTACCGAGGATGAGCACACCGAGCGCGGACAGCGAGAACAGGATCGGCACGAGCAACGCGGCGAAACCGCGGATCTCCTCGGCCCTGCGCGGCCAGTTCACCGACCCGGCCAGCGCCATCATCGTCAGGCCGAGCATCCACATGCCGTCGACCCAGCTGCCGTCCACGTACGTGTCGTTGGCCAGTCCGAACAGGTACGCCGTGTCGGCGACCGCGAACGACCCGGCGCCCAGGCCCAGCAGCCACCAGACCGGGTCCGGCCGCCACCGCACCATCGCGAGCGCGGCCACCGTCACGACCATCAGGACCAGGTCGCCGATCGGGTACGACAGGTTGGTCATCGCCTCGGCGAACGGCACGCCCTCGGTGGAGGACAGGATGTCGTTGAGGGTGTAGGCGGAGAACACCGCGCCCGCCGCGAACGACGTCACCACGCCATCGAGCCAGACCGAGGGCGGCAGCCGTCTCACGGTGGCCCGGGCCAGCAGGATGAAGCCGGCGTACGCCAGCGGGTACATGCCGACGTAGAACACGTCCGCCAGCGACGGTACCGGGATCTCGCTCGAATCGATCGAGGAGAAGGCCGCCGACCAGTAGATGTCGCCGACGGACCACGAGGTGACGGCCAGCGCGATGCAGACCCACGCCTGCCGGTTCCGTCTGATCAGGATCGGCCGCGCCAGCGCCAGCAGGCAGGTGAGCACCAGCACGATGGAGTAGAACCAGGTGTCGAGAAACTGCGGCCGCTCCTCGAACGGAATGACTGTGGTCAACGCATATGTGACACCGAGTCCGGCAATCGCCCAGGTGACAATGCGATATGCCGGGGAAGCGAGGATGCTTGCGTCGCGGTCGGTACTGCTGGCCCGGGTGCCGGTCGCGGTCACTGCCCCGCCCCTCATCGGAAACATGCCCGAAACAATGATCTTGATCGATGGATACGGCAACGCGGCAATTGCCTTTGCGCACCGCGCAATAATCGCTTCACGGTCCCCGAGAGAATCGGCCGGAAGCGACGCCGGTTGATATTAACCGGTCCTTCCCGAGCGAGGGAAGAGCGGCGAGTCAGCAACTCGACACGCACCGGATCGACGGCGGCTCGAACCCGTTGAAGTTCGACGCGTAGACCGTCGTGTACGCCCCGGCGCACCCGATGTACACGAGGTCCCCCTCGGCCAGGCCGGCCGACAGCTCGACGTCGAACACGATCGTGTCCTGGCTGTCGCACGTGGGTCCGGTCAGGTTGCACAGCTCGCGAACGGGCGCGGCGACCGAGTCCGCTACGGGGAACCGCAGCTGATTGCCGGTCTCGAGGCTCTCCATCAACCCGTTGAACGCGCCGACGTCCAGATGGATCCAGCGCTTCCCGAAGCGAGTCGCGGTACCGATGACGGTGCTCACCAACGTGCCGGCCTCCGCGACCAGGGCGCGACCGGGCTCGGCGACGGCCCGTACCGGGTACGGCAGATCCGCCAGCCCGGCGGCGATGACCCGCCCGTACTCGGACAGCGGCGGCGGCACGACGCTGTACCGCACCGGAAACCCGCCGCCCACGTTGACCAGGTCCAGGTGGATGTTGTCGGCCGCGAGTTTGCCCATGATCTCGCCGACCGCGTGCAGCGGCGCCCGCCACGCCTGCGGCCACATCATCTGCGACCCGACGTGGAACGCGACCCCGTACGGGCGCAGCCCCAAGTCGGAAGCCGCGGCGAGCAACGTCGCGGCGGTACCGGCATCGACGCCGAACTTGCCCTCGCTCGGCACATCGCTGTCGATCCCGTGAGCCGCGAGCCGTACCACGACCGCCGACGCCGGCGCCGCACCGGCCAGCTTCGCCAGCTCCTCGGCGGAGTCGAAGCTGAACGTGCGCACGCCGGCCCGGTACGCCCGCTCGATGTGGCTCACCGGCTTGACCGGGTTGCTGAACAGCACCTCGCCCGCGTCGACGCCGATCGCCAGCAGCTCAGCGAGCTCGGTAGTGGACGCGACCTCGAACCGGCATCCGAGAGAGTTCAACAGTGTCAGCACCGGCCGGAACGGGTTGCACTTCATGGCGTAGTGCAGGCCGACTCCAGGTAACGCCGCGACCATTGCCCGATGGGCTGCCGCTACCATGTCCAGATCCATGAGCAGCGCCGGCGTACCCTCCGGTGGCTCCAACGGGTCCTCCCCTCGAGCGGGCGCGATGTCGGGCGAACTCGTAGCTGGTGATGGCGAGCAGGTAGAAGATGGCGTCGGCCAGGAGCTTGCCGAGCAGCGAGCCGCTCGCGATCTCTCCCGTCACGAACGGACCGGAGTACATGCTCAGCGGGCGCAACAGCAGCGAGTCGAGCGCCTCGGCCGGCCCGAACTCGGCGACCATCACCCGCATCGTGTGCCATCCGGTCGACAGCAACCCGATCCGGCCGGCGCGCCGTTGCCGCCACCATTCGGTACCGATCATTACCCCGTAGAAGCCGACGTTCTCCCCGAGGGTGCCGGCTATCGCCGCGGCCCCGCGTTCACCGGTGCTGTTGAAAACGATGAATGCGCAGGTGACCGCGGATATCGTGCCGACGATCTCGGCGGGAAGATAGCGCGCGGACCACTCTCGGACCTTGCGCAGGCACCGCCGCGCGTACGAGAGCGCATTCGTCACGGGGGCAGTCTTTTCGCTCGGCGAAACAAACGGCCGCCGAAGCGTCCTCGTACCCTCGTCGACCCGCCGTAAGTTACCACGAGCGACCGGCCTATTACAAGATTCATGTGTATTAACACATCGACATCTTGTTATGTATTTACGGATGGACCGGCGAAACAATGGAGCCGTTCCACTGGGCCGTCGGCGAAGAATCTGTCGACATAACTGCCCAGTCGCACCCAGCCCAGCCGCTCGTAGAGGCGTACGGCCGAACGGTTTTCGTCGACGACGTCGAGTACCGGGTGCAATGACCGGACGGCCGCCGCCTCTGTCGCGGCGGCCAGAAGCGCACGGCCCAGCCCG
>Ga0075419_10002257_pt1 | contig 12448 bp, 11 predicted proteins | sample SoiMetdeltSBSDD3_FD_76900 | JGI IMG/M metagenome (GOLD analysis project Ga0075419, IMG submission 76900) | Bulk soil microbial communities from a Populus tree surrounding site in Tennessee, USA - Soil MetaG P. deltoides SBSDD3 | ecosystem: Environmental > Terrestrial > Soil > Tree plantation... | reverse complement strand
TGCGTTAAGGATGCATTAATGGCTGGCCAATTACTGTTGTTACAAGGAATGTTAACAATTGCCCGAACGGTATCTTTTGAAAATAATCCACCAGCATCTGTTACTTTTAATTCGAACTCGTAAACTCCCTGGAAAAGATTATTTACCTGCGTCTGTATAGCGTTTGGATTCACAATATTAAACGCAAAGGATCCCGAGATTTTTTTCCATGTGTAATTCGTGATATTATTATCCGGATCGGTTGATCCACTTCCGTCAAGGTTCACTGAATTCGTTGGTAAAGTAATTGTTTGATCCGCACCTGCATTGGCAACGGGTGGATGATTTGGCTGTGAGGGATCATTAACGATTACCTGAATTGTATCTTTCGCTGAAAGACCTTTATCATCTTTCACAGTCAATTCATATTGATAAACGCCGCGGATAAGATTTTTCACCACTGTTTTGGAGGCAGCGGGATTATTAATTGTAAAGGTCGCAGGGCCTGATATCTTTGTCCAGAGCCAAACAGTTATCGTCCCATCCGGATCACTGGAAGCTGATCCATCTAATAAAATGCTGTCGGCTGGCACAGAGCTTATCTGGTCGGGCCCCGCACTTGCGATCGGTGGTTTATTGGTCTCATTGCAAGTCTCACATGGGAAATTCCCTTTTCGACAGGAAATAAAACACATTACTGTGGCAAGTACTGATAAATAAAGAACAATTTTCATCATAGCAAAAGGTTTAAATGGTTCCCTGATATGATTGTTCTTTTCCCTATTTAATGCGAAGATCTTATCTCATCATGTATTGGTAGCACTCACTTGCTAAGCGATAATTTCCCTGTCAGCAAAGCTACTATTTCCCTGAACCAGGTAAACAAATTAGATTGAGTAAATAGTAAGTTTAAACAAACAAATTGTACAAAGCCAAAAAGGTAAATGAAGCGCTCCTGGTGTTATTTCTTTGCCCTGCTCCAAACAATAAAATCTGTTGGAGGAATTTTTTCAATGCCGAGTTGACGAAGCATATTCACCAACTGGCCGCGATGATAGGTACCATGGTTAAACACATGCAGTAACATTTGAAAAATAGGTTGCTTAAAAGATTCCTTCTGGAAACTATAATATTGAAAAACATGATCAAGGATTGGTTCCGTTGTTGTGCTTACCCATTGCTGCCATTGCTGGTTTTGTTGCAATAATCCATTGGCCACATCTCTCATTGATGAATTGAAATTATCGCTGGGCCTGATGATGCGCTCATGCAATTTCATGCGTTGCCACCAGATACTTTCTGCATCCCACATGTGAAATACTGTAGTGTACAAACTTCTAAAACTGCTGGGTAATTCCTGTTTTTGTTTTTCTTCCGGTAAACCAAGGATGACTTCCAGCAACTTCTGATTAGCCCAAATATTATAGGTTGCCAATTGAGAAAGAAGATCTTTCATGGTTCGATTGCTTGGTAATGTGTGCGATGTGTTTTTAAGCGGTGACGATGAAATCATCTACTTTTGAAATTCGTATCAAATTTCACTATCCAAAAACTATATATGGACAAAAGTTTTCCACTTTCCGGTTTTGGATCGGCTGCGTTACATGCCGGTCATAAGCAAGATCCTTTGTATGCCCACGTCACACCAATCTACGCCTCATCAACGTTCGTTTATGACGAAGCGGAACAAGGCATGAGAAGATTCAGCGGTGAAGAAGATGGTTATATCTATAGCCGTTGGGGCAATCCGAATTTTACAGAAGCTGAAAATAAAATTGCCGCATTGGAAGCTTTTGGGTTAAAAGATGATGCCGGGAACCCTCTGCAGTTAAAAGCATTTCTTCATGCATCAGGTATGGCAGCATTGACAACCCTGATGATCAGTAACCTGAAAAAAGGAGATAAAGTATTGACTCATTACTCACTTTATAGCGGGCTTGAAGAACTGATCACAAGAATTCTCCCCCGGTTCGGAGTAGAGCCGGTCATTGTTGATCTGCGAGATGTGAACAAGGCATCGGAAGCGATTAAAGCAAATCCAGGGATTAAGCTGATGTACCTGGAAACACCGGCAAACCCAACAATGCAATGTGTCGATCTCGAAGAGTTAACCAGGATTGCTAAGGCGAATGGTTTACTGGTTGCGGTTGATAATACTTTCGCGACTCCTTATTTACAACAACCTTTTCTATATGGAGTTGATTTTGTTTTTCACAGCACCACGAAATTTCTAAATGGCCACGGTACTGCCATTGGCGGCATTTTATTGGGAAAGGATCTTGAAAAAATGAATACCCAATACAAAAAAACTTATCGCATTCTTGGAGTTAACAGCAATCCGTTTGATGCATTTCTTTTAACCCAGGGATTGAAAACCCTTGAACTGAGAATGGACCGTCATTGCTTTAATGCCGCGAAGGTTGCTGAATATTTAAGTGACCATAGTGCGATCTCAAAAGTCAACTATGCCGGTCTTAGTTCGCATCCAGATCATACCGTGGCAATGAAACAAATGAAACATGGAGGAGGGATGCTGAGTTATGAAATGAAAGGAGGATTGCAGGCGGGTATTGATTTTATGAATAAATTGAAAATGTGTGTGCGCACTGTTTCGTTAGGAACCGCCGAAAGTATCCTTTGTCACCCGGCATCGATGACACATGCGGGCACGCCAAAAGAAAGCAGGGAAAAATATGGCATCACTGATGGATTAATAAGAATGAGTGTAGGGCTTGAAAATATTGATGATATATTGAATGATCTTGAGCAGGCATTAAAATGAACATTGAGCATTAAATATTGAAAATTGAACATTTAATCAGGAAGACAATGTTCAATACGCAACGCTCAATGCTCAATGTTCAATGCTCAATTGATAGACTCCTTATCTTTAAAGTGTATTACCAAAACAAAGATTCATGATAAAGTTTATTTTCTTATCATTTCTTCTTCTATCAATAAAAGTTTTTCCACAACCGCCTGCCGATCCCCGGTTAAAGGGTCTTGACACCTTTGCTTTAAGAATTTTAAAAGAATGGAACGCACCCGGTGTTACCATCGCAGTCGTTGAAAAAAAGAAAGTGATCTACACCGGCGGTTTTGGTTACCGTGACAATGAAAAGAAATTACCGGTTACTGAAAATACTTTGTTCGCTATCGGCTCCTGTACAAAAGCTTTTACTGCCTCAATACTGGGCATGCTGGAGAAAGAAGGGAAACTGAGCATCGATAAACCGGTGAGAGACTATTTACCCGAACTGGTCTTTAAAAATGAATACACAAACAAACATGCAACATTGCGGGATATGATGTGTCATCGCACGGGTTTGCCGCGTCATGATTACTCATGGTATGGTTCAACGGCTAGTCGCAACGAATTACTGGAGAGGGTACGCTACCAGGAACCCACTTACGAATTGAGAGAAAGATACCAGTACAATAATTTTATGTTCATGGCGCAAGGAATAGTGATCGAAAAAATTACCGGCAAAAGTTGGGAAGAAAATATGAGGGAAAGAATTTTCAAACCATTGGGCATGAACAATACCAACATGTCGGTGATCGATATGGAAAAAGCAATTGATCGGTCACTCGCCTACTCATCTGCTAATAATAAGATCAAAGCAATTCCATATCGAAATATCGATGCGATTGGCCCGGCGGGTTCGATTAACAGTTGTGCAAAAGATATGGCCAGCTGGCTTATTACCTGGATCAACGATGGGAAATTTAATGGCAAAGAAATTATTCCATCAAGCTATCGCAGCCAGGCGATCACCTCGCAAATATCACCGGGCGGCGGATTACCCGGTTCCGAAAATCCCGATCTGCATATGAGTGGTTATGGATTGGCGTGGGGAATGAGCAGTTATCGTGGGCATTACCGTGTGGAGCATAGCGGTGGTATCGATGGTTTTATTACTTCAACATCTTTTTTTCCTTCAGACAGTCTTGGCATTTTTGTCGTAAGTAATCAAAGCACTCCCACCACAAGCATTCGCAATTTTATTGCAGATAGAATGCTGAAGCTTTCTTATCGACCCTGGGGTAAAACAGCTTTGGCTGATAAACTGAAAGCAGATTCAACCGCTAAAAAAGCTCCGAATACAGATAGCATCAGTCGCAAGACAGGTACAAAGTATTCACACACCATCGAAGATTACACAGGAGACTTTGAGAACAAAGGTTATGGAGTTATAAAAGTATTCCGGGAAAGAGACACTGTTTGGGTTGACTACAATGAGGCCGGTCAAAGGACCAAAAGCTATCTTGAGCATTATCATTATGATGTTTTCAGGCTGAGGCAAAATGATGAAACCGAGAATCCGAAGAGTGCTCAAAAAATTAATTTCAATACCGATGAAAAAGGAAATATTGCTTCGTTAGAAATACAGATGGAACCCACGTTAAAGAATATCGTTTTTGAACGAATGGCACCCGGCGTCAATAAGCTTTCACTACAGAAATATGTGGGCGACTATGACATGGACGGAACAACGGTGAAGGTTTATATCAAAGGCGATAAGACATTGATGGTGCTCGTACCCGGCCAGCCCGATTATGAGTTAGTGCCGGCCAAAAAAGACGAGTTTGATCTGAAAGCGGCTAAGGGTTATAGCGTAAGGTTTGAAATAAATGACCAGGAGAAAGTGGTAAGCCTGACTTTTATTCAACCGAATGGAAATTTTAAAGCCACAAGAAAAAACCAGCATTAAAGGAATGATGATGAGAAAATATTATTTAATTGTTGTACTCACCGCTCTTCTTTTCGCTTGCGATCAAACAGAAAAGGAGTATGATACGATCATTCGCAATGGAGCGATCTATGATGGCAATGGCGGTGCACCCTATAAAGGAGATATTGGAATTAAAAATGACACGATCGCTTTTATCGGCGATCTATCAAATAGTTCGGGAAAGAAAGAAATTGATGCAAAAGGAAATGCTGTTGCACCCGGTTTCATTAATATGCTTAGCTGGGCAACTGAAACATTGATTGAAGATGGCCGCTCTCAAAGTGACATTAAACAGGGAGTAACATTAGAAGTGATGGGTGAAGGATGGAGCATGGGCCCCTTAAACGCGTCAATGAAAGAAAGAGAACAAAAATCGCAGGGTGATATTAAGTATAAAATTGAATGGAACACACTTGGAGATTATTTGAACTACCTGGAGAAAAAAGGTGTGAGTTGTAATATAGCTTCCTTTATTGGCGCTACGACCGTTCGGGATCATGTAATTGGAGAAGATGACCGTGAACCTACAGCTGCCGAACTTGATTCAATGAAGCTACTGGTAAAACAGGCAATGGAGGAAGGTGCGCTGGGTGTGGGCACATCGCTTATCTATCCTCCCGCGTTTTTTGCGAAAACCGAAGAGTTGATAGAACTGTGTAAAGAAGCATCAAAATATGGCGGTTCATATATCAGTCATATCCGAAGTGAAGGCAATAAGTTTTACGAAGCAGTTGAAGAACTCATTCGTATTGCAAAAGAAGCCAATGTTCATGGCGAGATTTATCATCTGAAGGCAGCAGGAAAAGATAACTGGAATAAAATAGATAGTGTTATTCGCAGAGTTGAAAGGGCGAGGAATGAAGGAATCGATGTTTCCGCAAATATGTACACCTACATTGCGGGCGCAACAGGAATGACGGCGGCATTTCCTCCCTCTTTACAGGATGGTGGCTTTGGAAAGCTGAGGGAAAGATTAATGAACCCAACGGTCCGTGAAGAAATGAAAAAGGCGATGAATACAAATGCCACCGATTGGGAGAATTTATATTATGGAACAGGTGGGCCTGAAAACGTTTTGCTTTTAAGTTTTAAACAAGACTCATTAAAAAAATATACGGGCAAGACATTAGCTGAAGTTGCTAAAACAAGAGGAACAACACCTGAGGATGCGGCTATCGACCTGATCATACAGGATAGTACAAGAGTTGGTACCGCATTTTTCTTAATGAGTGAAGAGAATGTAAAAAAACAGGTGGCAATCCCATGGGTAAGCTTTGGAAGCGATGAAGGCTCTTATACCAACGAGGGAGTGTTTTTAAAATCAAATGCCCATCCAAGAGCCTATGGGACCTTTGCAAGAGTACTTGGAAAATATTCCCGTGATGAAAAACTTATCACATTACAGGAAGCAATAAGAAAACTCTCAAAACTACCCGCAACAAATCTTAAAATCCAAAAACGTGGTGATTTGAAAGTTGGTAACTATGCCGATATTGTAATTTTCGATCCTTCAAAAGTGAAAGACAATGCAACCTTTGATAAACCACATCAATATGCCGAAGGCATGATCCATGTTTTTGTAAATGGTGTGCAAGTATTGAACGATGGGGAACATACAAATGCAAAGCCGGGACGTTTTGTAAAAGGACCAGGCTATCGAATCAATAATTAATAATGAATAATTAATAATAACTAATGAGTATAACTATTCGAAGGGCTGTTAAAGAAGATTGTGCAAGACTGCTTGAATTAATAAAAGAACTGGCTGTCTATGAAAAAGCTCCCAATGAAGTAACGGTCTCATTGGAACATTTCACAGAAAGTGGTTTTGGTGTAAAGCCGGTGTGGTGGACTTTTGTTGCAGAAGAAGAGGGCGTTATCCTTGGCTTTGCGCTCTATTATATTCGTTATTCTACCTGGAAAGGACAAAGAATGTATTTAGAAGATATTATAGTCACTGAACAAGCGAGAGGAAAGGGAATTGGTAAACTCCTCATGGATCGCCTGATCGAAGAGGCAAAAGAAAAAGGATTCACCGGCATTATGTGGCAGGTACTTGAATGGAATGAACCTGCGATCAATTTCTATAAAAAATACAATGCGAATTTTGATCCTGAATGGGTGAACTGCAGTATTAACTTATAAAAAAAATCCTCCCGAACGAATCGGGAGGACGCGTCTCTAGTTGTTACTCTCAGTGTTGAACTAGAAATTTTTGAGTTTCTTTATATGTTCCGTTATTTAATTGTAAAAAGTAAGCACCGTTACCAAGCCTGCTTACATCAATTTGATTAAAAGTTTTACCGGCGAGGTTTAGTTGCTGCCTCATCATCAAAGCGCCTGTCTGACTGTATATACTTAAAACCGCTTTGCTATCTTGTAAATTGTTGAAGGATAAATTAAGCTTACCTGAAGTGATAGTCGGATACAATGAAAAGCCATTTGCCGGGATCATTCTCGAAGAATTACCGCTTTGATTTGTTGTTGAGGTAATATCACTACGAACTTGTGTTGTAGCGCCACATACTGAACTCGTAATACTGGTCAATTGCGGATCACTATCAATAAAGAAACTGGCTCTTGATACCTGGTCGTCACTAAAAAAGTACATGCACCTGTCATCAGTATAATCCATATAGTTCATCCACATTTCAAGTGGTGTGCCGGTGCAGGTACTCAAATGACCCTGTTCAGGACAGCCAAAATTTGCGGTGTTATGCAATGGAGTATCATCAACTTCATCGCTTCCGCAATTAGAATCTCCCCAAATATGCAAAAGACCAAAACAGTGACCAACTTCATGTGTGGTTGTACGGCCAAGATCGTAATCGGCAAATAGGTTATACCCGGCGCCTTTTCCAAAAGCATTGGTGTGACACACTACTCCAAACCTTTCCGGAGTTATGCCAGGATAATATGCATAGCCTAATACTTTTTTGCCAAGATCACAAACCCAGATATTGAGATTATGCATCGGATCAACAGCATTGGATCCACCATTCCTGTCAAATTTCATATTATCATTCAATCCAAATGATTTGTGATTTGTTTGTTTATGGATCACCTGTACCAAACAAAAATTAATCTCCATATCACCTTTTACACTACCATAACCGGCATCATAATTATTATAGTCACTGTTGGTAGCAGTGAAGTCTTCATTCAAGACATCTATTTGCGATTGAACCTGGGCATCTGAAATATTTTGATCGGGAGTATAGTACAATACATGAACCACTACAGGGATTGTGATGGAAGAAGGAGCCGGCGGTTTACCCGGGTTTTCTGGTTTTCCTTTTTGGTTGTTACGTGAGTAATTGCCTTTATTTTTTAGAACCTCTTCAACTTTTTTAGCATAACCAGGATCAGCCAGCATCTGTTGCTTAATTGCTTCATGTGATCCGCAACGGTTTGACCCGACAGCTACCGGGTTCTGGCTATTCGCAAAAAAGAAGAATGATGCTGCTGTTAGCAGGAGTACAATTTTTCTCATAACCTTAGTTTAGTGTTTTCAAATTACGTTAAGCAGCAATACCCACAAATAGTAAAACTGCGAATAAAAAAAGCCGGACCATTGAGGTGGTTCGGCTTGTACTTTAAAGATAGAATTTTTTTTAACTCACACCATTCACTTCCCTGGTTTTATCAATTTTCAGGATCAGTCCCTGCAAGACTTTACCTGGTCCAACTTCGGTAAATTTCGATGCTCCATCATCGATCATCGCCTGCACACTTTGCGTCCATCTTACCGCACCTGTAAGCTGATCAATCAGGTTTTGTTTGATCTCATCCTTATCCATTACCGCCCTGGCCACCACATTCTGATAAACGGCACAGGTAGGATTATGAAATTTTGTTTCTTCAATTGCTGCTTTCAATTCTTTTTTTGCTGGCGCCATTAATGGCGAATGAAAAGCGCCCCCTACTGGAAGCAGCATTGCCCTTTTAGCACCGGCGGCCTTCATTCTTTCGCAGGCAATATCAATTCCTTTTATCGAGCCGCTGATTACTAATTGCCCGGGGCAATTATAATTAGCAGCCACCACCACTTCTCCCGTTTCCTTTTGAACCTCGGCACAAATTGTTTCAACTTTTTCATCGCTAAGGTTCAACACCGCAGCCATGGTTGAGGGGTTTAGTTCGCAGGCTTTTTGCATAGCCCTTGCACGAACGGCAACCAATTGCAATGCATCTTCAAAACTCAAGGTGCCATTTGCAACCAATGCAGTGAATTCACCTAGTGAATGGCCGGCAACCATATCAGGTTTGATGGCATCAATACTCTTATAGGCAATAATGGAATGAATAAAAACGGCTGGCTGTGTTACATTGGTTTGCTTTAGGTCTTCATCGGTACCGTTAAACATTACATCAGATATTCTGAAACCCAAAATATCATTTGACTGTTCAAATATTTTTTTAGCGAAAACGCTGTTGTCGTAGTGATCTTTTCCCATGCCCTTGAACTGTGAGCCCTGGCCTGGAAATACAAATGCATGTTTCATGGTTCGATAGTTTACCGTTGGCCACCGTCATCTAAAAACGTTGGCGGCCCCACCCTTCCGATGCGATCGGTGACTTCACCGGAAACAAAAAAGTTTGATACAGGTACCAAACTTTTAAATGTAAAACAAATATACCGGATTAGCCCAAATCGGCTGTGATAAGTTTCAGGAACTCACTCCGCGTAGGACTTTTATGAAACTCTCCGTCGAAAGCCGAAGTAGTTGTCACGGAGTTTTGTTTTTGCACTCCACGCATCATCATACAAAGATGTTTGGCTTCAATAACGACCGCTACACCAAGTGGGTTGAGCGTTTCTTTTATCGCATCTTTGATCTGAATGGTTAATCTTTCCTGTACCTGCAAGCGACGCGCAAATACATCCACCACCCTGGCAATTTTACTCAGCCCTGTTATCCATCCGTTCGGGATATACGCCACATGGGCCTTGCCGATAAATGGCAGCATATGATGCTCGCACATGCTGTATATCTCGATATCTTTTACCACCACCATTTCACTGATCTCTTCATGAAATTTGGCAGAATTAATGATGGCCTTTGCATCTAAATGATAACCCTGCGTGAGGTATTGCATGGCTTTGGCAAGACGTTCAGGAGTTTTTTTCAATCCTTCCCGTTCCGGGTTTTCGCCAAGCAATTCAAGTACCTCGGCATAGCTTTTTATCAATCCGCTTGTGATCTTGTCTTCGTACTGTTCAGTTTTTTTATAAGCCATAAAGTGATATTAAATAACCAAAAACAATCCCGAAACCATTCGGGACCAAATTCCAAACATAATCCCTGACTTCCGACGTCTGACTTCTTACATCTGACTTCGGGCATCCGGCTTCCTACTCATCATTCATCACTCATCACTCATTTTCTCACACCGGGTACTCCACAAAATTTCTCGGCGTTTCATACAATCTTATCTGCAGGTCTTTCTCCTTGTCAATATGCGGCCGCAGCAATTCATAGATTACAATGGCGATATTCTCTGCAGTTGGATTTAAATTCTTAAATTCTGCTGTATCAAGATTCAGGTTTTTATGATCAAACCTTTCAATGATTTCCTGCTTAACAAGATCACTGACCTCTTTCATATCCATTACATAGCCGGTCTTTTCATTGGGCTCACCAATTATTTTCACTACCAGCTCATAATTATGACCATGATAATTTGGTAAAGCACATTTTCCAAACACTTTGCTGTTTGTTTTATCATCCCAGGCAGGATTGAACAAACGATGAGCGGCATTAAAATGTTCTTTTCTGAATATGGCTACTTTTTTTTCCATTGATTCAAGGTTAAAAAACTATCCGTTTATAGCAAGCTGAATAATACCTTGTGTCCTTCGTGTTACAGGTTGTGTTCTTTGTGATACAAAAAATGGGACACAAAGGACACGACGAAACACAAAGAACACAAAGGCCTTAAAAATATAATATCTTTTATATACGTTGTTGTTCATGATAGTAAATAACAAGAATTAAAGGTTTTATTTATGTGCCACCATAATACTCAACATATATCTTAGCTGTTTCCACTAATTTCAAACAATGCAACTTAACGGGCGGCGGAAGATGCGGCTCCAGTTCCCTCCAAATTGCCACTACAAGATTTTCAATAGAGCAAAGCTTGTCTTTCATAAAATCAACATCCATATTCAAATTCTTATGGTCAAGTTTTTCAGTGATCTTTTCATTGACCAACGCCCCAAGTTTCTTTGCATCAAAAATAAAACCAGTATCAGGGTCCGGTTCTCCTTTGATCGTCACATACAATTCAAAATTGTGTCCATGCCAGTTCTCATTGGCGCATTTGCCAAAAACCTCGTCATTCTTTTCTTTGCTCCAGTTCGGATTATAAAGTTTATGTGCAGCGTTAAAATGTTCTATTCTTGTTAAGTAAACCATGCTTTACTTTTTACTTTCTTCACAGCAATTGGGCGGAAGAAAGAGATGAGGCGCAAAGGTAAGCCCACCGGCTTTACGAATGATGTACGATATTTGCCAAAATGGGAAAAAATATACTTGTTGTAGCGGCAACAGCTAAAGAGATCGACCCTTTTATCGACTTAACAAGATCAGGCAGTTTTACCAATGTTGATATTCTTATTTCAGGCATCGGACTTACAGCAAGCACTTATCATTTATCAAAACAAGTTGGTATAAAAAAATATCAGCTGGTCATACAGGCTGGTGTAGCGGGGTCCTTTGATCTCAATATCGATCTCGGACAAGTCGTGGCAATAAAGCAGGATACTATTGCAGATCAAAGTGTAATTGAGTTGGAGAAGTTAAAAACTCTTTTTGATCTCAACCTGGTACCACAGGATCAATATCCTTACAAAAAAGGCTGGCTTATTAATCCGAATAAAGATGTTTTAAAAAAAACCAGGCTAAAGATCGTAAACGGAATTTCGGTGAACCAGATCAGCACGTCAAAACAAATGATAAAGTTTTACCGGGATACGTTTGATCCCGTTACTGAATCCATGGAAGGTGCAGCGCTGCATTATGTTTGCCTGATGGAGAATACTCCTTTTCTGCAGGTAAGGAGCATCTCGAATTATATCGGTGAAAGAAATAAGAAGAAATGGAATATGATGGATTCAATTATCAACCTGAATGAGTCCTTGATAAGAATAATTAATAATTATTAATTCATAATTATTGTGTAATAATGAAGTTAACTCTCGGATACAGCCCCTGCCCTAATGATACCTTTATCTTTGATGCACTCGTCAATAAGAAAATCGATTGTGACGGATTGGAATTTGATACAGTGCTTGAAGATGTGGAGACCTTGAATCAATGGTCATTTGATGGGAAACTTGATGTCACAAAACTTAGCTATCCCGCGTTCTTTCAAAATTTAGACAAATATATTTTACTAAATAGCGGGGCTGCATTAGGCAAAGGCGTCGGTCCGGTTCTGATCAGCAACACCCCAACCGAACACCAAACCCCAAGTCCCAATTCCGATAGCTATCGGGGCAAAACAATTGCTCTTCCCGGCAAAAACACAACCGCCAATCTGCTATTCTCATTTGCCTATCCGGAAGCAAAGAATAAAATATTCATGAGATTCGATCAGATAGAAGATTTTGTTTTAGCAAGCTCTTCCCGGGTCTCTCCGCCTCCGGGCGCAGGAGATCCTATGACTATCGGATTAGAGGGTGCCGGAGCTCTTGGAGTCATCATCCACGAAAATCGCTTTACCTA
>Ga0075419_10002250_pt1 | contig 12464 bp, 10 predicted proteins | sample SoiMetdeltSBSDD3_FD_76900 | JGI IMG/M metagenome (GOLD analysis project Ga0075419, IMG submission 76900) | Bulk soil microbial communities from a Populus tree surrounding site in Tennessee, USA - Soil MetaG P. deltoides SBSDD3 | ecosystem: Environmental > Terrestrial > Soil > Tree plantation... | reverse complement strand
TGCGCCGACACGTCGGCGACCGCGCGGCCGCCGGAGACCTCGTCCAACATCTGCCGTACCGGCTCGAGCTCGGCCCGCTCCCGCACGACGACCACGAGCCGCTCGCCGCCGAACTCCCGCTTGAGCTCGTCGGCCTTGCCCCGGGCGATGGCCTTGCCCTTGTCGATGACGACGATCTCGTCGGCGAGCCGGTCGGCCTCCTCCAGGTACTGCGTGGTGAGCAGCACGGTGGCGCCGGACCGCACGCGCTCGCCGATGATGTCCCACATGCCCATCCGGCTGCGCGGGTCCAGGCCGGTCGTGGGCTCGTCGAGGAAGACGACCGGCGGGGACACGATAAGCGCGGCGGCCAGGTCGAGGCGGCGCCGCATACCGCCCGAGTACGTCTTCACCGGCCGGTTCGCCGCGTCGGTCAGCTCGAACCGCTCCAGCAGATCGTTGGCTCGTTCCCGGGCCTTGCTCTTGCCCAGCTGGTACAGCCGGCCGATCATCTCGAGGTTCTCGTACCCGGTCAGGTACTCGTCGACCGCCGCCGACTGCCCGGAGAGCCCGATCACCTTGCGCACCCGTTGCGGGTACAGGTCGACGTCGATCCCGCCGACCTCGAGCCGGCCCCGATCGGGCTTCAGGAGCGTGCTGAGCATGCGAACGGTGGTGGTCTTGCCGGCGCCGTTGGGCCCGAGCAGCCCGAGCACGGTGCCTTCCGGTACCTCGAGGTCGAGCCCGTCGACCGCCACGACCGTGCCGAACCGCTTGACCAGCCCCTCGGCAAGGATCGCGACCCCCATGCGCACCACCCTATCCGCCGATCAAGGGCGAATGGTGGGACATTTCGGACGTTACAACCGCCATTCGTCCTTGATCGACGGGGGAGGTGGCGTCACCCTCCGGGGATCCACTTCACGTCGCCACCCGGGTTCGCCACGCGGGCCAAGATGAACAACAGATCCGACAGCCGGTTGAGATACTTCGCGGCGAGAGGGTTGGTCCGGTCCGGATCGACCCCGAGCAAGGCCCACGCGGAGCGCTCGGCGCGCCTGGCGACCGTACGCGCGACGTGCAGCAGCGCGGCGCCCGGCGTCCCACCGGGCAGGATAAAGGAGTCCAGTTTGGACAGTCGTGCGTTGAACTCGTCGCACCAACCCTCGAGGCGCTCCACCTGCCGCTCGGTCACCCGCAGTGCGGACTTGTCCGACAGCGGGTTGCACAGGTCGGCCCCGACGTCGAACAGGTCGTTCTGGACTGTGGTGAGCACGTCTCGGACGTCGTCGGCCACCCCACCGAGGGCGAGCGCCACGCCGATCGCGGCGTTGCATTCGTCGGTGTCGGCGTACGCGGCGATGCGCGGGTCGGTCTTGGCCACCCGCTCGCCGTTGCCGAGTGCGGTCGTACCGGCGTCGCCGGTCTTCGTGTAGATCCGGGTGAGGTGCACGGCTGCCATGCTCACGAGCCTACGTGCAGACAATGCGGGAAATACGATGGCCGACGTGGACGTGATCCGGGTCGTCGGCGGCGCCCGGCTGGCCGGCGAGGTCGGTGTGGTCGGCGCCAAGAACTCCGCGCTCAAGTTGATGGCCGCGGCGCTGCTGGCGTCCGGCCGTACCGTCGTCTCCAATGTCCCGCGGATCACCGACATCGCCATCATGGCCGAGGTGTTGCGCCGGCTGGGCGCGCAGGTGACGTTCGAGAACGAGGACCGGTCCAGCCGGGTCATCGTGGACGCACCCGGGGAGCCGGGCACCGAGGCCGACTACGACCTGGTACGCCGGCTGCGCGCCTCGATCTGCGTGCTGGGTCCGCTGCTGGCCCGCCGGGGATTCGTACGGGTGGCCCACCCCGGTGGCGACGCGATCGGCTCCCGCGGCCTCGACATGCACGTCGGCGGGCTCGCCCGGATGGGTGCGGAGATCACCGGCGAGCACGGCTTCGTGATCGCCAGCGCGCCGAACGGCCTGCACGGCGCCACGATCTGGCTGGATTTCCCGAGCGTCGGAGCGACCGAGAACCTGTTGATGGCGGCCGTCCTCGCCAAGGGCACCACCGAGATCGACAACGCGGCGCGCGAGCCAGAGATCGTGGACATCTGCGCGATGCTGACGCAGATGGGCGCGCAGATCTCCGGCGCCGGTACGTCCACATTGGTCGTCGAGGGAGTCGACGAGTTGCGGCCGGTCGAGCACCGTACCGTGGGCGACCGGATCGTGGCGGGCACCTGGGCGTTCGGCGCGGCGATGACCCGCGGCGACGTGACCGTCCACGGTGTACCGCCGGCGTTCCTGGAGATCGCGCTGGACAAGCTCGTGACCGCGGGCGCCACCGTGCGGCAGGAGCCCGACGGGTTCCGCGTCACCATGGATCGCCGGCCGACCGCGGTCGACGTCGTGACGCTGCCGTTCCCCGGCTTCGCCACCGACCTGCTGCCGATGGCGATCGGTCTGGCCGCGGTCAGCGACGGCGCATCGCTGATCACCGAGAACATCTTCGACGGCCGGTTCATGTTCATCAACGAGATGTCCCGCCTCGGCGCGGACATCCGTACCGACGGGCATCACGCGGTCGTCCGCGGCAAGGAGCGACTCTCCGGCGCCCCGGTCCGGGCTACCGACATCCGGGCCGGCGCCGGGCTGGTCGTCGCCGCGCTATGCGCCGATGGGGTCACCGAGATCGGTCACGTCCACCACGTCGACCGCGGCTACCCGAACTTCGTACCCGATCTCCAGTCGCTCGGCGTCGACATCGCCCGTACGCCCGCGGAGGACGAGCCCACCTACGGCTTCTGAGAAGTGCGGACCCAGGCGGCTACTTGGGCGCGGCTGGTCATGCCCAGCTTCGCGAGGATGTTCGAGACGTGTACCGCGGCCGTCTTGCGGGAGATGACGAGCCTGCGGGCGACCTCGGCGTTGCTGAGGCCCTCGGCGAGCAGCCCCGCGACCTCGCGCTCGCGGGGCGTGAGCGGGTCTGCCGTGGCCACCGCCGGAGCAGAACCTAGGCCCAGCCGACGGGAGATCGCCTCGAGCTCGATACGACGCCAGCCGGGCCAGTGCGCCAGGAGCGTGGTGGCGGCGCGGACGTGCGGGTGCGCCTCGCCCAGCCGGCCCAGCGCGATCAGGCAGCGGGCCGCCCCGGTATGGGCCGACGCGCGGCGGAACGCGACCGCCTGGAGGTGATCGCTGTCGGCCAGGTTCAGGAAGCCGGGCAGCGCCTCCTCGTACCGCCCGGCCGCCTCGGCGAATCGGGCCAGCACGACCCGCCGCATCGGATGGCTGTCGTCATCGAGCTCGCCCGGAAAACCAGTCGGCCGCAGCCGGCCGTCGACCAGGACCGCGTCGACGAGGTCGGCTGCCGGTACGCCGGCCGCCAGTCCGGCCGAGACCACGTCGTCGAGCGTGATGGCGTGCTCCTCGAGCTCCGCGTTCAACGCGTCCCGCAGGTCGGCCAGCCGGCGCCGGACGAGCCCCGGGTTCCCGCGCCGGAACGAGATCAGTACGGCCAGCGCCTCGATGCTCGGCCAGTGCGAGTGACGCGCCGGCGAATCCCGGAGCAGCGCCTCGGCGTGGTCGGCGTCGTCCCGCTCGAGGTACAGCGCTGCCAGCGGGTACCACGCGGCCCTCTTGCCGCCCGTCGTGCCCCACTGTTGCTCGGCCCGGTCGGCCTCCTCCAACGCCGAGATCGCGGCGTCGAGGTCACCCTCGGCGGTGGCGACCCAGGCGCGGCCCTCGTAGTAGCTGGTGGCGAAGTTGCCGCCGAGACCGGCCCGGTCATGGACGACGCGCATCCGCTCGAGCAGGATCGGCAGCTCACGCGAGCCTGGTTGGGTAGCCCAGAAGCGGTTGCCCAGCGCGCGTGCTGCCGACACGTACTCGCCCGCGTGCTCGGCCTCGTCAGCCGCGGCCCGGAGCATCGCCGCGCCCTCGTCCCGTGAGTCCGGCACGTGCATCAGCGCCGTGCCCTTCTCGACGAGGGCCGCCAGTCGGATCTCGGGCAAGTCGAGCTGTTTGGCCGCCGCCGCGGCGCGGTCGGCCCACTCGATCGCCTCGGCGAACCGGCGGACGAGCATGTACGACTGGGCCAGGGTGCCGTACGCCCGCGCCCGTTCCTCGCCGTCGGGTAACGGATCGATGATCGCGCGGACGTCGGCGGTACGGGCCTCCATCACCTTGAACTCGCCGGCCTCCCAGGCCAGCCGAACCAGCAGCCGAAGCGCGGGGGACCTGGTCAGCGGGTCGGATGCCGCGTACAGCCACCGGTTCGCGTGCCGCTCGGCGTCCTCGTAGTACCCGGCGAGCCAGGCCGCGTTGGCCGCGGTAGAGAGCAGCTCGACATCGTCCGGCTCCTCCTCGAGACCCAGCTCGGCGAGCTTCAGCGCGGCGTACGTCGATCCCGCGTCGAGCCGGGCGGCCGCACCTTCCCGCGCCGCCTCCACCATCTGCTCGTACCGCCCGGCACCGCGCGCGTGCACCGCTACCGCCGCCAGGTCCGGCTGCGCCGCCGCGCTGAGCACCTCCAGCGCCGCCTCGTGCAGGCGCCGCCGTTCGCGGCCGAGCATCTCGCCGGCGATGACCTCCTGGGTCAACGCGTGCCGGAAGCCGAACTCGTCGTCCTGGGCCTCGACGAGTAGACCGCGCCCGACCAGTTCCCGCAGGACGCCGATCAGGGCCGCCTCGGTGGACCCGGTCACCGCGGCGAGCAGGTCGAAGGAGACCTTGGCGCCGAGTACCGCGGCGGCCTCGACGACCCGCCGGTGTTCCGGGTCGAGGTCGAGAAGCTGGCTGCGCAGCGCCTCAGCGAGCGTCCACGGCAACGGCTGGACGCAGATCCGGTCCGGATCGGTCTCGCCGGCCGCCTTCAGCAGTTCCTCGAGGAAGAACGGGTTGCCGCCGGTGCGCTGGTGCAGGGTACCGGCGGCGCGGTGGGACGGCGGCCGGCCGAAGACCGCGCCGAGGAAGGCGGCGACGTCGGCCGTTCCGAGCCGGTCCAGCCGCAGGTGGGTGACCGAATGCCGGCGCTCGAGCCGCTGGACGAACTCCGCGGCCGGGTGCTGGCGGGTCACCTCGTCCGGCCGGTACGTCGCGACCACCACCAGCCGCCCCGGTGGCGTCTCGACGAGCCGCTCGAGCACGGTCACGCTCTCGGCGTCGGCCCAGTGCAGGTCGTCCGCCACGATCACGGCCAGCTCGACTCCGGCTACCGCCGACCGGACCAGTTCGACGCCCGCGCGCAGCCGGTCGTGCGGCGCCGCGTCCTCCGCCGGCAACTCGCCCTCGCCGCCCAACAAGCTCATGAGCAGGTGGTACGGCTGACCGTACGCGCTCGGATCGGACTGCCCGGCGAGCACGGTCGTGCCGCTGCGCAGTGCGGCGATGAACTCGGTCACCAGCCGCGTCTTGCCCACACCCGGCTCACCGCCGACGAGCGCGACCCCGCCGGTACCGACCAGGCGCAGCAACTGACCCAGCTCGGCCTCGCGGCCGACCATCAACGGACTGAGCCCCGCGCGGGACGAGAACACAGGGCCACAGTAGTTCAGCGAAGCAGCGTCTCAGCCGACCAACCGGCGAGCGGCCTCGACCTGGTCCTCGAAGACGAGTACCCGTACCCGTCCATCCAAACCCGTCGCGACCGTGGCCCGGATGCCGGCCTGCGTGAGCTTGCCCGCGACGGCGATCGCGGCCTGTTCGTCGTCGGTCAGCGCCACCGCGCAGAGCAGGCCGTAGTCCTCCGGCGCCACCGGCAGCCGTACCGAGTACTCCACCGTGGAACCCCGACCGAACGTCCAGCGCAACAGCACGGCCAGCGCGCCGATGATCGCGAAGGCGATCAATGGCCCCAGGAAGCTGACCGTGACGGGCATGTCCACAGTGTGGCACCAGCAGCGATTTACTAGGGTGCGTTCGGCGCACGGATGCGGGAGGGAGACGGCAATGGCGGGTCGGTTGACGGTCATCGGGGCGGGTCTGATGGGCTCGGGTATCGCGCAGGTGGCCGCCACGGCGGGCTGGCAGGTGACCATGCGTGATCTCGACGGCGCCTCGCTGGACCGGGGGCTCACCGCGATCTCCCGCTCGCTCGAGCGGTTCGCCGCGAAGGGCACGGTCGCGGACGTCGAGCAGGTCCTCGATCGGATCACGCTCACCACGGATCTGGACGCGGCCGCCGACGCGGACATCGTCGTCGAGGCGGTGTTCGAGCGGCTCGAGGTCAAGCAGGAGGTGTTCCGCGCGCTGGACCGGATCTGCAAGGCGGATGCGGTACTCGCCACGAACACCTCGGCGATCCCGATCACCCAGATCGCGGCGGTGACGGACCGGCCGGAGTCCGTGGTCGGTACGCACTTCTTCTCGCCCGTGCCACTGATGAAGCTCTGCGAGCTGGTACGCGGCTACCAGACATCGGATGACGCGCTCGCCCGGGCGCGTGCGTTCGCCGAGGAGATCGGCAAGACGTGCGTGGTCGTCAACCGGGACATCGCCGGGTTCGTGACGACCCGGCTGATCGCCGCGTTCGTCGTCGAGGCGGTCAAGCTCGTCGAGAGCGGCGTGATTTCCGCCGAGGACCTCGACACCGCCTGCCGGCTCGGGTTCGGCCACCCGATGGGGCCGCTGGCCACGACCGACCTCACCGGGGTCGACGTGCTCCTGCACGCGACGAAGAACATCTATGCCGATACCGGCGACGCGAAGTTCTTCCCACCGGAGCTACTGCAGCGCATGGTCGTGGCCGGGGACCTCGGTCGCAAGACCGGCAGGGGCTTCTACTCGTACTGACGCGATGAACCAGATGCCGGCCAGGACGTAGCCGAGGCCTTGGATCGTCAGCATCGTCAGCACCCCGACGCGATCGGTCAACGTGGCGGCGAGCCCGGCGCCGGCCAGCATCCCACCGGCCTGCAGCACCCCGGCCACCGCGAACACCCGGCCACGCAGCGCGTCGACCACCTCGGTCTGCAACAGCGTCATCGCGCCCGCGATGAGTACCGCGCCCGGTATGCCCACCAACACGAACAGCGCCAGCTCCGGGCCGATGGCCGTGGCCCAACGCGGGTAGTTGAAGATCACCAAATCCACCGCGCCGAAGAGGACGAGCCCGACACCGACCATCCGGACCGGACTCGTGTGGGCCGCGAGCCACGCACACCCCAGGCCGCCGGCTATGCCGCCGACCGCCTGCGCGGACATCAGCGCGCCCAGCTCACCCGGGCCGCCGCCCAGGCCGCGGTCGACGAACACGGCGAACAGCGAGGACATCACTCCCTCGCCCACGCTCGTCACGGCCAGCACCGTGAAGAGGGCACGCAGGACGGGGGTACGGCCGACGATCGCGAAGCCGTCGCGCAGCTCCCGGGCCAGCGGTTCGCTGAGTTTCGCCTCGGCCCGGTACGAGCCCCGGATCAGCGCCACCAGCCCGGCCGCGACCAGGAAGGAAGCGGCGTCCAGCAGTACCACACCGGACAGCCCGAGCCCGACCGCGGCCAACCCGCCGAGCGCCGGTCCGATCAGCCGGGCGAGGTTGTTGTTCAACGTGTTCAGCGAGTTGGCCGCGGTCAGCTCGGCCGGATCGACGAGCCTGGGCAGCAGAGCGTGTTCGGCCGGCGAGACCAGCTGGGCAAGTACCGCCACGACGAACGTGACAGCACACGCCAGCCAGACCCGATCGGCGCTGGTGACCGCCAGCAGGGGCAGCAGCGCGGCCGTCAAAGCCACGTTCGCCCAGATCAGTACGCGACGCCGGTCCCACCGGTCGACGTACACCCCGGCCAGCGCGCCGAACAGCAGCCGCGCCGCGACGTTGGTCGCCACGATCGCGCTGACCGCCGCGGGCGATCCGGTCAACCGATAGATGTAGATCGGCAGGGCCACCGAGAGCAGCCAGTCGCCGGTCAGCGAGATCAGGCCGGCGATCCAGAGCAGCGAGAACCCTCGGTAGCGGAACGGCTCGAGACGCATGGCGCCACTCTGACATCACTCGCGACATCAGTCAACCGTCGATATGCCCTCGTGACGGCGGCGGGCCCGGGCCGGGGGAGCACCCGGGCCCGCTCGTCCTACCTGCCGGGCCCTCCTCGGCCGGGTCCGTGGCCGCCGAAACCACCGGGCAGTACACCCGCCTGAGCCGCCGCGTAGATGGCGTCCGCTTGCGCCCGGGTGAGCTTGCCGTCGGTGACCGCCTGGTCGAGCTCGGTCTTCAACCTGCTCAGCCGGTCCGCCTTGGCCTGCTCGTCGAGCTGCCCCTGGACCTTCTCCAGGGCCGCGGTCACCTTGTCCACCGAGATGCCCAGCTCCTTGGCAAGGCCCTCGGCCAGCGCCGCCTGCCGCTCGGCGCGTCGCTGTTCGGGCGTTGTGGTGCTCGTCGACGCGCTCGGGCTCGGGGTGGGGTCCTGTTGCTGGGCAAAGGCGGGGACGGCGATCCCCAGTCCCAGGACCCCGGCTGCCCCGAGTCCGGCGAGGGCTAATTTGCTCCGTTTCTGCATCCACTCACACTGGCCGCCGAACCTGTCAGGAACCCGTGACGAACCTGTGACTTCCCCACGGGGTCCGGGCCGGGTTAGCCGTCGCGTTTCGTCGTCCAGCGGAACGTGAGCAGGCACAGGACCAGGCCGCCGAGGCACCAGGCGCCGAGGACCAGCGCCACGCGGCCGAGCTCCCACGAACCGGCTACCTCTTGGGCGGCGAAGCTGTCCGGCAGGAAGACCGACCGCATGCCCTGGCACATCCACTTGAGCGGGAAGATCGCCGCGATCTGCTGCATCCAAGCCGGCAGGTTGGAGTACACGAAGAACACGCCGGAGATGAACTGCAGCACGAGCGCCACGGGCGTGACGACCGCCGGGGCGCTGCGACCGGTACGGGCAAGCGACGAGAAGGCGATCCCGCACAGCGTGCAGGCCATGATGCCGAGCAGGCTGACCCATCCGAACGTGACCCATTTCGCCCCGGTCGACGGCAGGTCGATGCCGTAGAACGAGGTCGCCACGACCAGCAGCAGCGCGGTCTCCGCCACGCCGATGACGAGTACGACGATCAGTTTGCCGACGAAGTACGCCGCTCTCGGCATGGGCGTACCGCGCAGCCGCTTGAGGACGCCGCGGTCCCGCTCGATCGGGATCGAGATGGCGAGGTTCTGGAAGCCCACCGCGAGCAGGCCGGCCGCGATCATGCCGCTGACGAAGTACTGCGTAAACGTCACGCCGGGCGCGATCGTCCCTCTGAACACCGAGCCGAAGATCACGATCAGCATGACCGGGAACAGCATCGTGAACACGACCGCTTCGCGGCTGCGCAGGAACTGCTTGATCTCGATGCCGCCCTGCCGGAGGCCGATGTCCGCGGTACTCACGAGCCCTCTCCGATCATCTCCAGGTAGACGTCCTCCAGCGTCGGCCGGGCGACGGTCAACTCGGGTACCTCACCGCCGTATCGCGCGGCCAGCTCGGTCACCAGCGCGGTCGGGGTGGGCGTGTGCTCGCTCTTCGTCACGCCGTCGTCCCGCCACGACACCGTCGCCGGCGCGCTGGCCCGGTCGCCGAGCCGCTCCGGCGCGTCCACGGCGACCAGGCGGCCGGCCGCGATCACCCCGACCCGGTCGGCGAGCGCCTCGGCCTCGTACAGGTAGTGCGTGGTGAGCAGGATCGTGGTACCGCCCGCCGACAGGTCCCGGATCAACTCCCAGAACTCGCGCCGGGCGGCCGGGTCGAACCCGGTCGTCGGCTCGTCCAGGAACAGCAGCTCGGGTCGGCCGACGATGCCGAGGGCCACGTCGAGCCGGCGTTTCTGGCCGCCGGACAGGCTGTGGGTACGCGACCGGATCTTCTCGGTCAGCCCTACCTTCTCGATGATGGCGGTGGGATCGGCGGGATTCGGGTAGAAGCGTGCGAAATGCCGGACGACCTCACCGACCGTCAAGTCATCGAACTCGCCGGTGCCCTGCAGCACGATGCCGACCCGGGCGCGCCAGGCCGCGTCGCCGTGAGCCGGGTCCGTGCCGAGCACGGTGACCTCGCCGCCGTCCCGTTTCCGGTACCCCTCGAGGATCTCCACCGTCGTCGTCTTGCCCGCGCCGTTCGGTCCGAGCAGCGCGAACACCTCACCCCGGCGTACCTCCAGGTCGACGCCGGCCACCGCGGTCGTGGCGCCGTACGACTTGCGCAGCCCTCGTACGGAGATCGCCTGCTCGTCAGCCATGGGCTCCACTATGGACCCCGTGGGCCAGTTCACCGAGAAGGCAACTCGCGAGTAACTTAGACTGCCGGTATGGAGCGGGACCGGCCGTGGGTGATGCGGACGTACGCCGGGCATTCCTCGGCGGCGGCCACGAACGCGCTGTTCCGGCGGAACCTCGCGAAGGGCCAGACCGGCCTGTCGGTGGCCTTCGACCTGCCGACGCAGACCGGCTACGACGCGGACCACGAGCTGGCCGCGGGGGAGGTCGGCCGGGTTGGCGTGCCGATCGCGCACCTGGGCGACCTACGAGCCATGTTCGACGGCATCGACATGGCGGCCGCCAATACCTCCATGACGATCAACGCGACCGCGATGTGGCTGCTGGCGCTCTACGTGACCGTGGCGCAGGAGCACGGCGCCTCGCCCGAATCGCTCGCGGGCACCACGCAGAACGACATCGTCAAGGAGTACCTCTCGCGGGGCACGTACATCTTTCCGCCCGGCCCGTCGCTGCGGCTGACCACCGACACGATCGCGTGGACGGTCGTCAACGCTCCTAAGTGGAATCCGGTCAACATCTGCTCGTACCACCTGCAGGAGGCGGGCGCGACACCGACCCAGGAGGTGGGCTTCGCGCTGGCCACCGCGGTCGCGGTGCTCGACGCCGTAAGGGATTCGGGGCAGCTTCCCGCCGACCGGCTCGATGATGTGGTCGGGCGCATCTCGTTCTTCGTCAACGCCGGTGTGCGGTTCGTCGAGGAGATGGCGAAGATGCGCGCCTTCGTGGCGCTGTGGGACTCGCTGGTGCTCGACCGGTACGGCGTCGAGGATCCAGCGGCGCGCCGGTTCCGGTACGGCGTCCAGGTGAACTCGCTCGGCCTGACCGAGGCGCAGCCAGAGAACAACGTGCACCGCATCGTGCTGGAGATGCTCGGCGTCACCTTGTCCCGGGACGCGCGGGCGCGGGCGGTCCAGCTACCGGCCTGGAACGAGGCGCTCGGTCTGCCTCGGCCGTGGGACCAGCAGTGGTCGCTGCGGGCGCAGCAGATCCTCGCGTACGAGTCCGACCTGCTGGAGTACCCCGATCTGTTCGACGGCTCCCCGGTGGTCGCCGAGCTCGTATCGTCCATTGTAGACGGTGCGACGGCGGAGCTGGATCGCATCCTGCGGATGGGCGGCGTGGTGGCCGCGATCGAGTCGGGCTACCTGAAGAGCGCGCTGGTCGCCTCGCTGGCCGAGCGGCGGCGGCGGATCGAGTCCGGCGACGATGTCGTGGTCGGCGTCAACCGGTTCACCGAGACCGAGCCGTCGGAGTTGGTTGTGGACGGTACGTCCACTGTGGAGACCGTGGACACGGCGGCGGTCGAGGCGGCGGCGAAGGCTTCGCTGGCCGAGTGGCGCGCCGCGCGCGACGCCGGTGCGGTGGCTGCCTCCTTGGACCGGCTCCGCAAGGACGCGGCGGACCCGACCGTCAACCTCATGCCCGCCACGCTCGAGTGCGCCAAGGTCGGGGTCACCACGGGGGAGTGGGCCGGTGCGCTGCGCGAGGTGTTCGGGGAGTACCGGGCACCGACCGGCCTGTCCGCTTCCGTGACCGCCTCGGCGGACCCCGGGCCGGGGCTGGCCGGCGTACGGGCCCGGGTCCGGGACACCGCCGCCGAACTGGGGGCCGGCGCGTTGCGGCTGCTCGTCGGCAAACCGGGGCTGGACGGGCACTCCAACGGCGCGGAGCAGATCGCGGTACGCGCTCGCGACGCCGGGTTCGAGGTCGTGTACCAGGGCATCCGGCTGACTCCACAGGAGATCGTGGCGGCCGCCGCCGAGGAGGACGTGGACCTGGTCGGGCTCTCGGTACTGTCCGGCGCGCACCTGGCCGCCGTACCGGCCGTGCTGACCGGCCTGCGGTCGGCCGGGGTCGACGTACCGGTCGTGGTCGGTGGCATCATCCCGGCCGAGGACGCCGACCGGCTGCGCGAGGCAGGGGTGGCGCGGGTGTTCACGCCGAAGGACTACGCGCTGACCGACATCGTCGACGAACTCGTCACCGTGGTCCGCGAAGCCAACGGGTTAGACCTCCGGATGTAGCTGTGCGGCGAGGAAGCTGAACGCCTCGCGGGTGACGCTGTTCCAGTACCGCCGGGTGTGCCCGCCCGGTTGAAACGACGCGATCCGCGCCGGCTCGGGCAGCTTGCCGGCCAGCGACCGGACGTCGTCGACGAAGCCGTCGTCGGTGCCACACCACAGACCGACCGGCGTGCCGTGCAGCCGGTCGACACCGCCGAAGACCGGGTCACCGGATCGCACGGC
>Ga0075419_10002248_pt1 | contig 12472 bp, 10 predicted proteins | sample SoiMetdeltSBSDD3_FD_76900 | JGI IMG/M metagenome (GOLD analysis project Ga0075419, IMG submission 76900) | Bulk soil microbial communities from a Populus tree surrounding site in Tennessee, USA - Soil MetaG P. deltoides SBSDD3 | ecosystem: Environmental > Terrestrial > Soil > Tree plantation... | reverse complement strand
TCCAGGTCGCGCTCGGCCAGCGGCTCCAGCCGGAACAGCAGCGAGCGGCTCATCAGCGGGGCGTTCACGGTGAAGAACGGGTTCTCGGTGGTCGCCCCGACCAGCACCACCGTCCGGTCCTCGACCCCAGGCAGCAGGGCGTCCTGCTGGCCCTTGTTGAACCGGTGGATCTCGTCGATGAACAGGATGCTGCGCCGCCCCAGGGCGCCGAGCCGCTCGCGGGCCGCGGCCAGCAGCGCCCGCACGTCCTTGACCCCGGCGCTGGTCGCCGACAGCTCCTCGAAGTGCGACCGGGTGGCGTTGGCGATGATGTGGGCCAGCGAGGTCTTGCCGGTCCCGGCCGGCCCCCACAGGATCACCGAGCGCAGCTCGTCGGCCTCGATCAGCGCCCGCAGGGCGCTGCCGGGCCCGAGCACGTGCCCCTGGCCGACGAACTCCTCCAGCGTCCGCGGCCGCATCCGCGCGGCCAGGGGCGCCTCCTGGTCACCGAGCCGGTCGGCCCGCTCCGAGAACAGGTCCATGGTCCGGCCATCGTAGCCGCTCGCCCGTCCGGACCGGCGCCGGGTGCGCAAGGGCCCGCCCGGCGGATGCGGTGCCGGGCGGGCCCTTGCGGCAGCGCTCCACGGTGCCGTGACCGGTCGACGTTTGCACCTGCTCTCGAGGGAACAGGTGGGGTCCGCCCCAGCCGTCTCCGGTACCCGCAGCCGAAGCCGGGTGCCTTCCACGGCCGAAAGCACGGTCCCCTACGTCGAAGTGTTGGCGCAAACGAAAGCCGGCCACCAACAACGTCGGGCGCTGCCGAGAATCGCATTCAACCACCGCTCCCCCACCCCGGCAACCGGTCCCACGACCGGTTGTCAGCCCCGATCCTCGGGCCCGGCGGGGGGGTCGAGGGGGCGGAGGCGGACCTCGGCGAGCTGGGCGGGGGGGACGGGGGTGGGGGCGCCGGTGAGGGGGTCGGCGCCGGACTGGGTCTTGGGGAAGGTGATGACGTCGCGGATGGAGGGGGTGCCGGCAAGGAGCATGTAGAGGCGGTCGAGGCCGAAGGCGAAGCCGCCGTGCGGGGGGGCGCCGTAGGTGAGGCCCTTGAGGAAGAAGCCGAAGCGGTCCTCGGCCTCCTGGGGGCTGATGCCGAGGGCGTCGAAGACGCGGCGCTGGACGTCGGCGCGGTGGATACGGATGCTGCCCGACCCGAGCTCGTAGCCGTTGAGGACCAGGTCGTAGGCGCGGGCGGTGGCCTCCTCGGGGGCGTCCATGAAGGTGTCGGCCCACTTGCGGGAGGGGGCGGTGAACGGGTGGTGGGCCGGGTCCCAGCGGCCGGCCTGCTCGTCCCACTCGAACATGGGGAACTCGGTGACCCAGAGGAACCTCCACTCGCCCTCGGGGACCAGGCCGCGCTCGGCGGCCAGGCGGACCCGCAGGTCGCCGAGGACGGTCTGGGCCACCGGGGTGCGGTCGGCGGCGACCAGCAGCAGGTCGCCCGGCCGGGCCCCGGTGACCTGGCGCAGGGCGTCGCGTTCGGCGTCGGAGAGGAACTTGTCCAGGGGCGAGCGCAGCCCCTCGGCCTCGACCGCGACCCAGGCCAGGCCCTTGGCCCCCCGGGCCTTGGCCTGGTCGGTGAGGGCGTCGAGCTGCTTGCGGGTGAGGTCCGCTCCCCCCTCGACCCGCAGGCCCAGGACCGAGCCCCGGGCCTCCAGCGCGGCGGCGAAGACCCCGACCCCGGTGCCGGCGAACACCGGCCCCAGGTCGACAAGCTCCATGCCGTAGCGCAGGTCGGGCTTGTCGCTGCCGAAGCGGCGCACGGCCTCGGCGTGGGTGAGGCGGGAGAACGGGATCGGCAGCTCGACCTCGAGGATGTCGCGCCAGACGGCCGCCATCAGCTCCTCGCCCAGGGCGTACACGTCCTCCTCGTCGAGGAAGGACAGCTCCAGGTCGAGCTGGGTGAACTCGGGCTGGCGGTCGGCCCGCAGGGCCTCGTCGCGGAAGCAGCGCACGATCTGGTAGTAGCGTTCGATCCCGGCCACCATCAGCAGCTGCTTGAACAGCTGGGGGGACTGGGGCAGGGCGTAGAGGAGGCCGGGGGCCAGGTGGGTGGTGACCAGGAAGTCGCGCGCCCCCTCGGGGGTCGACTTGGTCAGGTACGGGGTCTCGACCTCCAGGAACCCGCGCTCGCCGAGGACCCGGCGCAGGGTGGCGTTGGCCGTGGCCCGGATCTTGAGGCCGCGCCGGGCCGCGGGCCGGCGCAGGTCCAGGTAGCGGTACTGGAGGCGCAGGGTCTCGTCGGCGTCGCCGCGGCCCTCCAGCGGGAACGGGGGGGTCTCGGAGGGGGCCAGCACCTCGACGTCGGCGGCGGCGACCTCGACGTCGCCGGTGGCCAGCTCGGGGTTCTCGTTGCCGGCCGGGCGGGCCCGGACGGTGCCCGCGACCCGGACGCAGTCCTCGGTGCGGATGGCGGCCGCGGCCGGGGTCTCGTCGGGGCGGACGACCACCTGCACGACCCCGGAGGCGTCGCGCAGGTCGAGGAAGGCCACCCCGCCGTGGTCGCGCCGCCGGGCCACCCAGCCGGCCAGGCGCACCTCGGTCCCGGCGTCGCCGGCCCGCAGGCTGCCGCAGGCGTGGCTGCGCATGGCGCCGAGCAGCGGGCGGGTCACCGGGCGGCTCCGTCGGCGACCCGGCGGACCTCGGCGACCGCCTCGGCCAGCGGGACCGGCCGCTGCCGGCGGGCGGCCATGTCGCGGACGGCCGCCTGGCCGGCGGCCAGCTCCTGCTCGCCCAGGATGACCACGGTGCGGGCGCCGGCCTTGGCGGCGGCCTTCATGTGGCCGTTGAGGGTGCGCTCGGCGTAGGGGAGGTCGGCGACCAGGCCGGCGCGGCGCAGGTCGCGGACCAGCACCTGGGCCGGGACCATGGCCGCCGGGACCAGCGGCACGACCAGGGCGTCCAGCCGCCAGGGGTCGGCCGGGAGCCGGCCGGCCTGCTCGAGGGCGAGCACGGTCCGGTCCAGGCCCAGGGCCCAGCCGATCCCGCGCGCGGACGGGCCGCCAAGGGCCTCGGACAGCCCGTCGTAGCGGCCGCCGCCCCCCAGGGCGTTCTGGGCCGCGTCCAGGCCGCCGGCCTGCCACTCGAAGGTGGTGCGGACGTAGTAGTCGAGGCCGCGGACCAGCCGCGGCGCCTCCACCCACTCCAGGCCGGCGCCGGCCAGCAGCTCCCGCACCGCCTCGTCGTGGGCCTTGCAGGCTCCGCAGAGGAAGTCGCGCATCAGCGGGGCCTCGGCGGTCAGCTCCTCGACCAGCGGGTCCTTCATGTCCAGGACCCGCAGCGGGTTCTGCTCGGCCCGGGCCCGGGCCGGCGCCGGCAGCCGGTCGCCCAGGCCGTGCAGGAAGCCCAGCAGGGCCTCCCGGTAGGTGGGCCGGCAGGTCGGGTCGCCCAGGCTGGTGAGCAGCAGGGTCACCGGGATGCCGAGGCGCCGGAACACCTCGTGGCCGACCAGTACGACGTCGGCGTCGATGGCCGGGACGTCGCTGCCCATGGCCTCGATGTCGACCTGGGTGAACTGGCGCTGGCGGCCGGCCTGGGGCCGCTCGTAGCGGAACTGGGGGCCGGAGCAGACGACCTTGGTCAGGCCGGTGGTGAGCCGGCCGTGCTCGATCAGGGCCCGGACGATCCCGGCGGTCAGCTCGGGCCGCAGGGTGAGGGAGCGGCCGCCCTTGTCGGTGAAGGTGTACATCTCCTTCTGGACGACGTCGGTGGCCTCGCCCACCCCGCGGGCGAACACGGCCGTGTCCTCGAAGATCGGGGTCTCGATCGGCTGGTAGCCGGCCAGGCGGGCCTGCTCGAGCATGATCCGCTCGACCTCGGCCCTGGGCCCCGAGTCCGGCGGCAGGTGGTCGAAGGTGCCCTTGGGGGCCTCGAAGCGGCCGCTCACGCCCGGCTCCCCCGGACCGGGTCCAGCCCGTGCAGGAACGGGTTGGTGGCCCGCTCGCGGCCGACGGTGGTGGTCGGCCCGTGGCCGGGCAGCACCACCATGTCGTCGGGCAGGGGCAGGAACCGGGCCGCCAGCGAGGCCAGCATCTGGGTGGTCGAGCCGCCGGGCAGGTCGGTGCGCCCGATCGAGCCGGCGAAGACCAGGTCCCCGGCCAGCAGGTGGCCCGGCTGGTCGCCGTCGGCCCCCGACCGGAAGGTGACGTGCCCGGGGGTGTGGCCCGGGGTGTGGTCGACCTGAAGGTGCAGGCCGGCCAGCTCGACCACCTGGCCGTCGGCCAGCTCGCGGACGTCGTCGGGCTCCTGGAGCCGGAGGCCGCCGAAGGCGGCCCTGGCCTCGGGGCCGAACCCGGCCAGGGGGTCGGTGAGCAGGTGCCGGTCGGCCGGGTGGACGAAGGCCGGGATGCCGTGGGCGCCGGCGAGGGGGGCCACGGTCCAGACGTGGTCGAGGTGGCCGTGGGTCAACAGCGCCGCCACCGGCTTGAGGCGGTGGCGCCGGCACAGCTCCCCGACCCCGGCCAGGGCGTCCTGGCCGGGGTCGACGACCAGCGCCTCGGTGCCTGCTGCGGTGGCCACCAGCCAGCAGTTGGTCTGGAAGGTCCCGGCTGGGAATCCGGTCACGAGCATGGGCCGCATGCTACCGGACCCGGGCCCGCCGGCACCCTGGATATCGATAGACTCGGGGCTTCGGCTGGAGCGGGAAGGGACTCGATGTCGAAGCAGACACGCAAGCGGGAGCTGGACCGGCTGCGGGCCAGGCGGGAAACCGAGCGCCAGCGGGCGCGGCGGCGCCGGGCGTTGGTCACCTACGGGGTCCTGGGGCTGGTCCTGGTCGTGGCCGCGGTGGCCGGCGGGCTGTGGCTGACCGGCGACGACGACACCGCGGCGGGGGCGGCCGCGACCACCGCCGCGGCGGCGTCCACCACCGCCCCGGCGGCCCAGTTCAACGACGCCCGGGCCGGGGCCCCGACCGCCCCCGCCCAGGTCGCCTGCGGCGGCCAGATCCCGCCCAAGGTGGAGCACCCGACCTTCGCCAAGCCCCCCACCACCAAGGTCGACCCGGACAAGACCTACCTGGCCACCTTCCAGACCTCCTGCGGCCGCTTCGTGGTCCGCCTCGACCCCCGGAAGGCGCCGGTCACCACCGCCAACATGGTGTTCCTGGCCGGCAGGCACTTCTACGACTCGACCTGGTTCCACCGGATCGTGCCCGGCGGGGCGGCCGGGATCGCGGTCGTCCAGGGCGGCGACCCTGAGGGCACCGGCCGGGGCGGCCCCGGCTACGCCATCAAGGACGAGCTGCCCTCCCGTCCCGCCGCCTACCGGAAGTACTCGGTGGCCATGGCCAACAGCGGCCCCAACTCGGGCGGCAGCCAGTTCTTCATCAACTTCCAGGACAACTCCAAGGCCCTCCAGCCCAACTACTCGGTCTTCGGCCAGGTCGTCGCGGGCCAGGCGGTGGTCGACAAGATCGCCGAGGTCCCGCTGGGCGGCCAGAACGGCGACACCCCGACCCAGTCGGTCTGGATCGAGAAGCTGACGGTCAAGGCCTCCTGACGCTCAGGACCGCCGGGTGGTGGCGGTGTCGAGCAGGATGGTGACGGGGCCGTCGCCGGCCGACTCGACCAGCATGTGGGCGCCGAAGCGCCCGGTGGCCACCGGGATGCCGGCGCCGGCCAGGGCCTTGGCCACGGCCTCGACCAGGGGGGCGGCCAGCTCGGGCGGGGCCGCGGCCACGTAGGAGGGGCGCCGGCCCTTGCCGGCGTTTCCATACAGGGTGAACTGGCTGACCACCAGCGCGGCCCCGCCGACCTCGGGCAGCGACCGGTTCATCTTGCCCTGGCCGTCGTCGAACACCCGCAGGGCGGCCACCTTGGCGGCCAGCCAGCCGGCGTCGGTCTCGGTGTCGCCGTGGGTCACCCCGACCAGGACCAGCAGCCCGGGGCCGATCTCCCCGGTCGGCTCCCCGTCGGCCACCACCCGGGCCCAGGCGACCCGGGAGACCACGGCGCGCACCTAGCGGTCCCCGGTGCCGTTCCCGGCGTGCGGTACCACACGGAACGCGTCGTACACGCCATCGACCCGCTTGACGGTGGACAGGACGTGGGCCAGATGCGAGATGTCGGCCAGCTCGAAGGTGAAGCGCAGGGTGGCCACCCGGTCGCGGCCGGTGGCCACCTGGGCCGACATGATGTTGACGTGGTGGTCGGAGAGGACCTCGGTGATGTCGCGCAGCAGCTTGGTCCGGTCCAGGGCCTCGACCTGGATCGTGACCGCGAACACGCTCGGGCCCGAGGTGTCCCATTCCACCTCGATGATGCGGTTCTGGTCGCGGCGCAGGTTGTCGGCGTTGGGGCAGTCGCCGCGGTGCACGCTGACCCCGTGGCCGCGGGTGACGAAGCCGATGATCGGGTCGCGGGGCACCGGGGTGCAGCAGCGGGCCAGCTTGACCCAGACGTCGTCGACGCCCTTGACGACCACGCCGCGGCTGGCCGGCTGGGGCCGGGCCTGGCGCACGGCCCGCTCCAGCACCAGGTGGTCGTCGTCGTCGTCCTCCTGCTCCTGGCCGCCCAGGTCGGCCTGAAGGCGGCTGACCACCGCCGCCGCCGAGGTCTGCCCGGACCCGACGGCGGCGTAGAACGCCTCCAGGCTGGCGAAGCGCATGTCGGCGGCCAGCGCGGTCAGGGCCCCGCCCTGGGTGAGCTTCTGCAGCGGCAGGCCGGCCTTGCGCATGGCCCGGACGAGCGCGTCCTTGCCGGCCTCGATGGCGTCCTCGCGCCGCTCCCGGGCGAACCACTGGCGGATCTTGTTACGGGCCCGCGGGGTCTTGACGATCCCCAGCCAGTCCCGCGAGGGGCCGGCGTCCTGGGCCTTGGAGGTGAAGATCTCGACGTTGTCGCCGTTCTCCAGGGCGTGCTCGAGCGGCACCAGCCGCTTGTTGACCCGGGCGCCGACGCAGCGGTGGCCGACCTCGGTGTGGACCGCGTAGGCGAAGTCGATCGGGGTCGCCCCGGCCGGCAGCTGGATCACGTCGCCCTTGGGGGTGAACACGAACACCTCGTCGACGTACAGGTCGGTGTCGAGGTTCTCGATGAAGTCGCGCGGGTCCGACAGCTCGCGCTGCCAGTCGATCAGCTGGCGCAGCCAGCCCATCTCCTGCTCGGTGGCCGGCCTGCCGTCCTTGGTCTTGTAGCGCCAGTGGGCGGCCACCCCGTACTCGGCGGTGCGGTGCATGGCCCTGGTCCGGATCTGGATCTCCAGCGGCTTGCCCTGGGGCCCCACCACGGTCGTGTGCAGCGACTGGTAGAGGTTGAACTTGGGCATGGCGATGTAGTCCTTGAACCGGCCCGGGACCGGCTTCCAGACGGCGTGGACCTGGCCGAGGGCGGCATAGCAGTCCTTGATCGAGTCGACCAGGATGCGCACCCCGACCAGGTCGAAGATGTCGGTGAACTCCTTGCCCCGCACGACCATCTTCTCGTAGATGGAGTAGTAGTGCTTGGGCCGGCCGGTCACCACCGCCCGCAGCTTCACCTGCTTGAGCTGGGCGTTCACCTGCTCGGTGACCTCGCGCACGAACTGCTCGCGGGCCGGCTGGCGCTCGGCCGTCATGCGCGCGATCTCCTCGTACCGCAGCGGGTACAGGGTCGCGAAGGCCAGGTCCTCCAGCTCCCACTTGATCTGGTGGATGCCGAGCCGGTTGGCCAGGGGGGCGTAGATCTCCAGGACCTCGCGGGCCCTGCGCTCCTGGTCCTCGCGGTCCAGGTAGCCGATGTCGCGCAGGTTGTGGAGCCGGTCGGCCAGCTTGATGACCAGCACCCGGATGTCGCGGGCCATGGCGATGACCATCTTGCGGATGATCTCGGCCTGGGCGGCCTCCCGGCCCTCGAACCCGATGCGGTCCAGCTTGCCCAGCCCGTCGGAGATCTTGGCCACCTCGGGCCCGAACTGCTCGCCGAGCTCGTCCAGCGTCAGCAGGCCCTCCTCGAGCGCGTCGTGGAGCAGGGCCGCCTCGACCGATACGGCGTCCAGGCCCAGGTCGGCCACGACCGTGGCCACCCCGAGGGGGTGGGCCAGGTAGGGGACGCCCGAGGCCCGGCGGCGGCCGGCGTGGCGCTCGCGGGCCAGCTCGAAGGCGCGGCCGACGGCGGCGGTGTCGGCCCGCGGGTTGCGCTGGCGGACCCGCTGGAGCAGCGGCTCGACGGTCGGCTCGGGCGGCAGCCCGCCGTCGTAGGGCCGGGTGACGGCCTCGGCGGCGCCGTTCTCGCCGGCCTCGGCGGCGCCGTTCTCGCCGGCCACGGCGGCGCCGGGCTGGGGCTGGCGCTCGAGCGCCAGCCCGTCGGGGACCGCCGTCGGATGCTGCTGCGCCATCGTGCTTGGCCCCACCCAGGTTGGTCGTCCTCCGCCGCCGGTCGTTCGGGGGCGACCCGCGGCGACTAGGCTCCCACGGTACTCCCGCCGTGGCCAGCCTGCCGGTGGCGCAGCTCCCTGACCAGGGCCTCGGCCATGATGTCGCGGCCGGCCTGGGCGTTGCGCCAGCCGAAGCTCTCGACCGTCTTGTCCTCCAGCTGCTTGTAGACGGTGAAGAAGTGCTCGATCTCGCGCAGCAGGTGCGCGGGGACCTGGTCGATCTGGTAGATGTGGTTCCAGTGGGGGTCGGTCAGGGGGACGACCAGCAGCTTCTGGTCCGGGCCCTTGTCGTCGGCCATGTCGAGCATGCCGACGATGCGGGCCTGGATCTCGCAGCCGGGGAAGGTCGGCTCGCCCAGCAGGACCAGGGCGTCCAGGGGGTCGCCGTCCTCGGCCAGGGTGTCGGGCACGAAGCCGTAGTCGGCCGGGTAGTGGACGGGGCTGAACAGCATCCGGTCCAGGCGGATGCGGCCCGTCTCGTGGTCCAGCTCGTACTTGTTGCGGGACCCCTTGGGGATCTCGACCACGACGTGGATCGGGTGCTCCTCCGGGGGCGTGGGCTTGAGGCCCCCGGGGCCCCCGTCAGTACCGGACGAGGCTGAAGAACTCATAGCCCTCGATCAGCTTTCTGCCCTGGAGAAACTCGAGCTCGATTAGGGTGGCGATGCCGATGAGCTTGCCGCCGAGGCGCTCCACCAGGCGGGCCGCGGCCCGGGCGGTGCCGCCGGTGGCGAGCACGTCGTCGACGATCAGGACCCGCTCGCCGGGCACGATGGCGTCGGCGTGCAGCTCCAGGGTGGCGGTGCCGTACTCCAGCGCGTACTCCTCGGCCTCGACCTGGTAGGGCAGCTTGCCGGCCTTGCGGACGGGGACGAAGCCGGCGCCGAAGTGGTAGGCGACCGGCGAGGCCAGGATGAACCCGCGGGCCTCGATGCCGACCACTTTGTCGACGTTGCCGCGGCCGAAGTGGACGACCGTCTCGTCGATCACCGACGAGAAGCCGACCTCGTCGGCCAGCAACGGGGTGATGTCCTTGAAGACGATCCCCGGCTTGGGGAAGTCGGGCACGTCGCGGACGAGGGCCCGCAGACGCTGGATGTCGATGGGCACGGTGGCGGTCCTCCTGTCGGGGGCTAGCGGCGGCGGCGCTTGGCCGGGCGGGACTGCTGGCGTCCGGACGGCTTGCGTCGCTGCTGGTTCGGGCGCGGCTTCTGGGGCTGGCGGCGGGCCGGCGTCTGGGCGACGACGGCCGACTCGGTCTCGGCGGCCTCCTCCAGGTCCTCCTCGTCGGGAGCCAGCTCTGGCTCGGTCTCGGGCTCGGGTTCGGGCGGTGCCGGGGTGCGCCGGGCCCGGCCCTCGCGGGCCGGGGCCGGGCCGGTGGCGCGCCTGGCCGGGCCGGCGCCGGCCCGGACCGGGCGCTCGGGACGCTCGGGGCGCTCGGCCGCGGGGCCCTGGGCGGCCAGGCGCTCGACCCGGGCCCGGAGCTGGGCGTAGCGGGGCTCCTTCTCCTTCCACATGGCGACCAGCGGCGGGGCGATGAAGATCGAGGAGTAGGCGCCGGCGGCCACGCCCACGAACAGGGCAAGGCCCAGGTCCTTGAGGGTCTCGGCGCCGAGCAGGTAGGAGCCGACCAGCAGCAGCCCCAGGATGGGCAGCAGCGAGGCCAGCGAGGTGTTGAGCGACCGCATGATCGTCTGGTTGATGGCCAGGTTGGTCGCCTGGGAGTAGGTCGTGCGCGACATGGCCGTGAGCGAGCTGGTGTTCTCGCGGACCTTGTCGAACACCACCACGGTGTCATAGAGCGAGTAGCCGAGGATGGTCAGCACGGCGATCACGGTCGCCGGCGTGACCTCGAAGCGGGCCAGGGCGTAGATCCCGCAGGTGATGATGAGGTCGTGGAGCAGCGCCACCAGGGCGGCCACGGCCATCTTGAACTCCATCCGCAGCGACACGTAGATGGTCACCGCGACCAGGAACACCAGCAGGCCGATGACCGCCCTGCGGGAGACCGTGCTCCCCCACTTGGAGCCGATGGCCTCGGTGTCGACGCTGTTGCGCTCGACCCCGGCCAGCTGGGCCAGCTCGGTCCGGATCCTGGCCACCTCGGCCGAGGGCAGCTCCTCGGTCTGGACGATCACCTGGACCGGGTTGTTCTCGGTGACCTGGACGACCTCGGCGGTGGGCCCGACGGCCCGGCGGACCTGGGCCTCGGTGACGGTGCGCTCCGGCTGGACCCGGAACACGGCCCCGCCCTTGAAGTCGATGCCGAAGTTGAGGCCGGGCACGACCAGGCTGGCCAGGGAGATCAGCACCAGCAGGCCGGAGATGCCGAACCACAGGCGTCGGCGGCCGACGAAGTCGAAGCTGGTCTCGCCGTGGTACATGCGGCTGGCGAGGGACACGGACGGGATCCTCCTTGCGGGGTCAGACGGCGGCGCGGATGCCGACGAAGCGCCCCTCCTGGAACAGGCGGAGTCGGGTGAGCAGGGAGACGGCCGGCCGGGCGAAGAACCAGGCGGCGAAGAAGTCGATCAGGGTGGCCAGGCCGAGGGTGAACGCGAAGCCCCGGACCGGGCCGATGGCCAGCAGGTACAGGATCAGCGCGGCCATGAACGACACCGAGTTGGCCGAGACCAGGGTGTGGAACGAGCGCTGCCAGCCCCGGTCGACCGAGGTGCGCAGCGTCTTGCCCTCGCGGACCTCGTCCTTGAGCCGTTCGAAGAACACCACGTAGGTGTCGGCGGAGATGCCGACGGCCACGATCAGCCCGGCGATCCCGGCCAGGGTGAGGGTGAAGCCGATCCACTCGCCCATGAGGATGACCATGCCGACGTTGAGGGCGGCGGCGATGGCCAGGCCGACCCAGGCCACCAGGCCGAGCCCGCGGTAGTAGAGGAGCACGTACAGGAACACCAGGGCGAGTCCGACGGCCCCGCCGACCAGGCCGGCGTGCAGCGAGTCGGCGCCCAGGGTGGCGCTGACGGTAGTCCGGCTCTGGGGGTCGAGCTTGAGCGGCAGGGCGCCCGAGGAGATCAGCGGGGCCAGGTTCTCGGCCTCGGCCTGGGTCTGGCCGGTGATGACGGCCGAGCCGCCGCTGATGCCCTGGTTGCACTGGACGTCGGAGGCGACCGGCGGGTAGTTGATGACCACCGCGTCCAGGGTGATGGCGATCTGGCGCTTGGGGTCGTTCTCGGGGTTGCAGGCCGCCTTGCCGGTGAGCTGTTGGAACTTGTTGCCGCCGCGGCCGTTGAAGTTGAGCTGGGTCTCCCACTGGCCGGTGGTGACCCCGCCCTGGCCGGTCTGCTGGAGCTGGGGCCGGGCCGAGGCGATGTCGGTGCCGCCGAGGGCGACCGGGCCCATCAGCAGCTTGGGGGCGTTGGCCTCGGGCCGCAGCTGCCCGGCCTGGTCGCGGGCGCACAGGATGACGTCCTTGTCGGGGACGTCCTTGTTCTGGTAGGTCTCGGACTTGGCGCAGTCGATGGCCTTGAACGGGTCCTGCTTGTACCTGGGGTCGCTGGGCCCGACGATCTCCTTGACCGGGCGGAACTGGAGCTGGGCGGTGGTCCCCACGGCGGCGATCACCTCGTCGGGGTTGGGCACGTTGGGGATGGACACCACGATGTTGCCGCCCTCGACGCTGACCTCGGACTCGGCCACGCCCTTGGAGTTGACCCGGTTGCGGATGATGTCGACGGTGGTGTCGAGCTGCTCCTTGGTCGGCTCGCCACCCCGCGGGTTGGTGGGGACGAAGGTGACACTGGACCCGCCGCGCAGGTCGAGGCCGAGCCGGGGCTCGACGCCCTGGACCGCGATCACCGCCCAGATCACCCCGACCAGCAGGAACACGATCACCAGGGGGATGACGTATCGGCGGGTTCCTGGCACGGACGTCTGGCTCCTTCGGGCTGCAAGGGGTTCGAAATAGAGAGCCTAGCGGTTTTCTCGGGCTTTCGAGCGGTTCACAGCAGGCTGTGACCGTTCACGGTCATCCGGAACTTGCAGTCCAGGCCCTCGGCGGCCCGGCGGCACATCATCATGCGGGTGAGGAAGATCTCGAAATACTCCAGGATGTCGGACACCG